>Ga0315294_10007108_pt1 | contig 12288 bp, 10 predicted proteins | sample YL17G13_40_MG_FD_203626 | JGI IMG/M metagenome (GOLD analysis project Ga0315294, IMG submission 203626) | Sediment microbial communities from Yellowstone Lake, YNP, Wyoming, USA - YL17G13_40 | ecosystem: Environmental > Aquatic > Freshwater > Lake > Sediment | place: USA: Wyoming | collected...
CTCAGGCATCTTGGCAGCAGTTTTAGGAATAAAAATATCAAAATTCTGCGCAAACAACATCAACAAGCTAAATTACACATACATAACCCTGTGCACAATATCAATCTTGATAATCTTCAACATAATCTTCTCATTCTCAAGCGGATTAGGGTTATTAATTCTCATCACATCAACCTCGTTGGGAATTTTCGCAATTTCCAGCGAAAGCAGAAGAATAAATCTTATGGGCGCGCTGATTATCCCAACAATAATCTATTATCTTATTTAAACATCTTAGGAGCTTTAGGCACTTCCTGATGCTGATATGAACCAGAATATTTTTCACCATCATCTAAAGAAGTTTCTAATTTATCCAGTTGAACAAATCCCGCATAATCTCCTTTGCTTATGACTCTTGGAGATTCTGACCGGCACTCCATTGTTATTGGCCCTTCATAACCTGGCCAGATAAATCCTGCAAAATGGCTCCATAAGCCTGTTCCTGTCTCTCCATTCTCTCTGCTTAAAACACCGCATGCATCACCCAAGCGAATTCTCTCTTCTGTCCCAAACAAATAAAATCTTTTAGGTTCCATTTCAATTTCTTCATCTCCCTCAATCACATCCCAATAATCTCTCATGTCATATTCTCTAACGCCATCCAATCTAACAGGACCTGGTATCTCACCAGGAAGCTTTGCTCTTAATGCCTTTTTTGCAGAAAATGTCATAGCCAACCCGTCTTTCCCAAATCTTCCATTATCATTTAAGCATAGCTCCTTATCTTTTTCAAATAGAGCAACTACCTTTTCTTCATCCTTAAGCACTTCATCTCTGCTCATAAAGCTAGAACCCCTATATCTTAAAATTGCATGGAAGAGTTTGCTTTTTCCCATTTCAATTTCAATCGGGAATGCATAAGGTTGAGCACTGACAATAACGGGACCCTCTACCCCTGATTCCAGATGCTTTTGCGACCTGTCAATGCACATGCATCCAAGCCTCCCGCTAGTGCTTTTTGCATCAACCAGCAAAGATAAGTCATTAGGAAGATGAACCTTCTCTAAGCTTGCTATATAATAAATATTTTTTCCATCTATGCTTGGTTCCAAGACAATCTTCCCGTTTCCAAGCTCTATTTGTTTTATATCTCCCCGGACAGAAAGGCTTCTTAAATGATTTACATCTCTAATAGTTCTAATCTTGTCAGAAAGAAAAATTTCACAACCTACTATAAATTCCAATCCCGCAGGTAAAATTAAATCAGGATTCAAAGGTTTAATAGAAAGACCTTCCTTAATCCTCTCCCTAAAAGAAGGTACAAACCCCCGAAACCCAGTAACTCTTTCTCTAGCAGAAGGTAATAATGAATGAACTTCAGGCTTTTCAAAATCATGCAATCTTAGGACTTTATCCAACACATTCATCCCAGTAAGCATCATACTTTCTCGACTTTTATTCTAAATATAAATATTTAGATACTCAGAAACAATCATCTCATTATTTAGCCAATTGCTGCCGGACATTCTCATCCTGCGCAGCCACTTTCGCGACAATAACAGATTTTGCCTCGTCAAAGAAAGGCTGCACAAACTCCCTTGTCCATGTTCTCTCTTCAAAACTTCTCTCTCTTAACAATTTTAAAAATCCTTCTTCAAAATGATTCAATCTGCTTCCATATATGTGATATGAATCAGAGCTGTCAACATATCTTCCGACCTTGACTTCTTTTCCCATCCTCTCGCTAAGCGTAGAAACCAATTCCTTTTGCAGCTCAATAAACCCAAAACAATTCATGAAAGCAGCATCATAAGCATCTCTGCTTCTGAATCTCACATTCATATTTAACCTATAAACCCCCTCTTCATCTTCCATCATTCTCATCCAAATGCTCTGCAGGCAAGGCGGATCAAAACAAGTCAAATCATTCGAAGGCTGCCATGTTATTGCTTGTGCCTGCCTGGTATATGGCTGCGCAGCAAGTTTCTGAAGAGCATATTCCATCTGATCTACGACAAGAACTTCCTGCTTTCCCGATGCTCCTGAAATAAATTCTCCTGTTGCATCCTTGAACCATTTCTTAACTTCTCGTTCTTCAACACGCGCAAAATTCTTGTCAATCAAAAATTCAAGCGGCTTTAATCCATTTTTCTTTCTCTCCTGATTTATCTCATCCCGCTTTTCTTTAGGCATTTCACTCAAAAATTTATTAACGCCATCGAGGGGCACATTATAATCGAACAATCTCCCATGATAAGTATACTCCCATCTATTATCTCTCAAATCAGTTGGATCCCTGACCCAATGATCTTTAATTCCATATATTACTTCCTGCCTATACTCCTCAAGGACATCCAAACCTCCTGGAAAAGCCATGTGAATCAATGGCTCTGACGACGGATCCTCAACCACAATAGTTAAACTTGAATCTCTGCTCGGAGGATCAATAAAACTTCCATTGGAATCTTTTTTATCATATTGGGTTCTTATCTCCCCGCCGTGTGCGTACAAGGCAATCATTGAATTCTCCCATGCCTCCGCTAATCCAACTCCAGAAGCCATTAAGACAGGAATATTTCCATGTTTCGCAGGCGTTACAACATGAATCTTTCCCGCCTTCTCTTTTTCATTAGCAACAGCCCTGAAAGCCACTAAGTCAAACTCCTCTCCAGTCTTGGTTCCTTCACCCATTATCAATCTATAATTAACAGCTATTTAAATAAAATGAACATTCAACATATCTTTTGAAAAACATACCTAATCAGAACCACTTCGCCAAAGCTTCCTGTTTTTCCTTCTCTTTCCCAAAGATGCTTTGAATATAACTTTCAGTCAGCTCCAAACTCTCAAGCAAATAAGGCGAAGCATTGTAATTTCTCGCTAATTCTAAGGCAGGCAGCATGTATTTTATTATGCTCCCTTCGTGAATTGTAAAAATAATCTTTCCGCCACAGCTTGTGCACTTCCCAACCAAAGGAGGTCTTCGGAATTTGTGATTGCACTTGACGCACCTAAACTCTTGTTGCGAAAACTTCCTAAGATTACCCCTTATATCTCTGATAAAATGCCTCTCAATAATCAGTCTTGAAACATCCTTGACATCCACAGCCCTTATCTTGCTGCATAATCTCATCTGCGATGCAACCTTGTCGTGCATTGTAGGCAGTGACTTGTACGAAGAGCTCAAAGACGTCTTGTTTATATCAAAACAGCCGTGGCTGAACAAGATATTTGAGAAAGGATCTGTTCCATCCTTTAATCTTTTCTTTACATTATCAACCTTAACTTCGCTCGAGTGTTTGCCAAGCTCCGCAAACTCATAAAGCTCAAGAGGATATTGCCCGCAAAGCTCGAAATCAAGAATCTGGTCATCAACTTCTCCAGCCCTAATACAAGTATTTAAAACAAGAGGTGCGTCCTGTGTCCCTCCACGATGCGAAGGCAAAAACTTTCTTGAAAAGTTAAGCAATAAATCCATAAGCAGCATTACAGCAGCCTCGTCGCCATCACAATCTCTTCTCATTGCTGCATGCATGTAAGGTGAAGCCAACAATGTCTGCGTTTTTGAAAATCCAATTATTCTTCCCACGCTTGCAGTGCAGATATGGGGTGCAATGCAAACAACGAGTTGTCCGAGTAAATCGTCTTTTTTCTGCGCATTGTGCATTTTTGGCAGTTCATAAATTTTTTCAAGCTCTTCATCAATAAATTTACTTATTCTGATAAAAACATCGTCAGCTCTCTCATCTGCGCTTTCAGGGCAAGAGGGCAGAATAATGTCGTGAGGGAACAAAATTAATATTTGCTCGTCACTCTCAAGCTCTTTCCCAAACATATCTTTGTCATAACCTAATTTTTTCAAAATTAGAATAGAAGTTCCAATTTCTTTTGGCTTGAAATGACTGATAGGCATCTCAGTCATATCATATCTTATTGTGCCATCCTTGTTTACATTCAAGCCGTGCTTTGCCCTGATTATTCCTTTAGCTAAATTTTCACAGCTATGATCCTTGCTGCTCGTCCCTCGGATTCCTTTCAAAACCGAGCCAATTTCAGAAAGCCTGCAACCTGCCTTTTTCTCAGCCAAATCCAGATAATGCTTGACATCGAGTCTTTTTTCCTTGAAATCAAATACACTTGGATGCTCCTCGCACTTTCCAGCATAATTGTAATCGCATTCAGGGCAATAATTCATTTTAATGCATCTGTTATTGCAATTTTCGCACGAAGGATATATTGTCTCTTTCTTGCAACTCTCGCAATAATAAACAGGAAAATCCGCAACGATACTCCCTACCTCACAAGCTTCCTGGAAACTTCTTAAGCGCCCTCCCTCTCGCCCGACAGGGAACAACACATGAGGGCTTCCCTTGAGCTTTCTTAATTTTGATTTCTCAGGCCTCCCCATTCTCGCGCCGATAAATGTCCCTGATTTGTCCTTTATCTTGAACTTGGACAGGAAAGAAACATTTTCAAGGACTGGCTTCTCGGAGATAATTTTTGCAATATAATCTATCTCTTTCCCAAGATTAAGAATACTAATATCCATCCCAAGATTCAACAGCAAAGCTCTTGAGTTTAAATCGTCAATAACAACATTTTCTATTGTTACCTTATGCTCACATCCTATCAATTCAAGCGCTCTCTTGCCTTTTGCAAATCTTTCCTTGTCGCTTATCGAGTATGGCAAAACAATTTTCTTCTCAGCAATATTTCCATGAGCAAGCCAGTCCAGCAATCCAAGAAAATGCTCGTAGTTTATTTCTCTCCAATAATAAATATAACTCGGATGTAGAGGTATTCCATATTTCTTTGAAAGTTCAACAGCTCTCTCAAGACCAACTTTTCTCTTATCAAGTTCAATAGGGCTTTCCCCAAGGATAGAAACAGCCTTTTTCAATTCAAGCTCCCACCACTCTTCAACATAACCTGGCTTCAAAAGCTCGTAATTCCTGTTTGCAACATCGCCAAATGAAAATAAAATGTCTCCAAGATAAATAATTTCTTCAACATCAGGATAAATTTTCTTTGACTCTTCATAGTCGTATAGTTTTTTGACGCTTCCATTTCTCAATTTCACAATTGGCCCATCCATTTCATCACAAACACCAATCGCGCATCCCTTTGTTGGCTTTTCTATTTTCAACTGGGTCCCAACAGCAAGAAAGCAGTCAGAAATTGCCATTGTGGCAGGATGTATTGCTGTTGCAGAAAATCCGCTTGTTCTTGTTCTTCCATACCTGAACCTGAATCCGCCGCTCCTTGAAGGGTGGCTGAAAACAGGTCTCCCTGCAACAAGATCCTTGATATAAGTAGGCGAGGCATCTGCACTTCCTTTCTCTCTCTTTTTATGTATCTTGATATACTCGTCTAAAAACTCCCAGCCGGTTGCCTTAAACCCCTTTTCCTGCACTCCTCTCCAGAGTCTCAAGCCTTTCTGTGCCTTTTGCGCAAGCCCTTCTGAGAAAATCAGGCACATCCCACCCCTGATGCAATTAGTTTCAATCCTGGGCAAGTCCTTGTAATTAGAAACTTCCTTGTCCTCAGATGGCTCCCCCGTAATTTCAATTGGAATATTCTTTGCAAGAAAAGTTATCTCTTCTTCTGTCGGCAAATACTGAAGATTGGTTACTCTCTCATGATAATCATAATTTTCAGTCACATATCTTTTTACCTCCTCTTCAGATGGATCATATTTCACAAAGCCGAAAGTTTCTCTAAGATAATCAATCAGCATCAAAGCAACGCACGAAGCAGTTGTTCCGGCGCTTCTTATTGGCCCTGAAAAATATGCCCTGAAATAATCTTCCCCGTTCTTTGTTTTCCCCAATTTCAATCCAGTAAATCCTTCAAGAGGGGATGAAACAACTCCGAGAGTTATATAAGCAAATCCAACTCTTATGCCTGCATCAATTGCTTCCAGCAAGCTTGAAAACTTGCAATACTTTTCTCTCGCAAGCTCTTCTGCAATCTTAAAAGCAACAGAAACACTAAGAGACCCGAATTCTTTTTCCAACTCAAGAATCCTGTCAATAATCTTCCTGTCATTTAACTGCGGATAAATTGTAGATACCAAGCCCACTGATTTCTCAGCAAGTGAGGTTGCAATAGGCGTCTCAACTTTGCTTTCAGGATCAAGCCCTTTTGCTCTTGCTTCTCCAGCTATCTTAAAGCATTTGTCAACTTCCTTCCCAATATGTGCGAAATATTCTTTAGTATCCATTATTTTTACCTTTTATCATAACTCAGCTAAAATCAAATATTTTCAGCTCCCTTGTCTTTAAATTAAATATAGGCACCTTGCAAGGGTCAGGTACATTCCCAACCTTTTCCTCAAAGGGTGTTTGTGACTGCCAGCAGCTTCCAGTAATTATCATTGTTCCATTATAATTTTCAATATCCAATCTGTGCACCTCTCCTGTTGCTAATATGTCCGGAACTTCCGTGATTACGAGAGGATCTCTCTCAGCATTTGGAATATAAGTCACAGCAGAATGCATCGGAGCAAGATGCCTTCTTTTCAACATGTGCTTGACCGCTTTCGCAGGGGTTTTGTGCGCTTTCATCTCCCTAAGTTCTGGAATTCCATTTATGAAAGAGTGTATGCTTGCCCCATGATACATTAAAACTTGGAATTCTTTCTCCCTTTCAAAAATTTTAACAGTCGCAGGATTCGTAACAAGAATAAGATTATTTATATCATGCAAAGCACCGGCATAATTTTTGTCAATAATCGGCTGCGGCTCGGCAACTCGCGAAGCGTCGTGCTGCCCAGGGCACATGAACATTGTTATTCTCTTCGGAATCCTGTTAAGATAAGATGCAAGCAAACCATACTGCTCTTTCATTGACTTTAGCTGCAAACTTTCCTCCTGCCCTGGAAAAATTCCAACACCATCAACATTATCCCCAACAAAAAACACATATTTTATTTTCTTGGCAGTTTCATCATCTCCATTTATCCATTCAATGAATTTTTCAACATTGCTCTGTAGATGCATCTTGCTTCCCGTGTGCATGTCAGAAAGAAAAGCAATGCAAACCTCTTCATCAAATCTTGTTCTCTGTGGAAGAAGCGCATCAGGATAGAAAATATCATAAATAAACAGCAAATCTCTGTTTCCAGAGGCTCTTATTCCCACAACATCATCCAGCTGCAATTCTTCTCCTTTTTTGAAAATCTCTTCATTGTCAAATTTCACAAGCCCGCTTATTTCCCCAGTCAAATCCTCAAATTTTATAATTATATTTTTGTTTTTTGTGATTCTCTTTTCAATCACTATTCCTATGATAGCAAGACTCTGTCTGTTGTTTGAAATTTTGTTAATAGAAACCAGATTTTGTTGCAATTCAGGACGATTCATCAAGATTCTTTGAATCTGCTGATATCTTGCCCTGAAACTTCCAATAAAATCAGAAACCTCAAGTTTTTTTGTAACAGTAGTGTCAAAGCAAGAGACTTGAAATGATGTGCTGCTTTTCATTTCATTGATATTTTTTCCCGCAATCTCTTTTTCTTTTCTGATTTCAAGGCTTAAGCCAAGTTTCACAAAAATACTTTCAATTAAGCTTTTATTTTCTCCAGGAAGCTTGTTCACAATGCTCTGCACATACTCAAAATTCTTGTTAAGTGTCGACCTCGTTATGATTTTCTGTCCGGAAAATCTTTCCAAGCCCTCAAGAAAGTTCTTTGCTAATATAATATCATTAAAACTATCCAGCAAATCAAATATATCTTTCTCTAATAAAAGCCCTCGCTCTCTTACAGTTTTTAAAATTTCTAAGTTCATATTTCAAGAGATTTCTCCAGCATCTCCTTTACCTTTCCCAAGATATTGGCTGGAAGCATTAATCTTATTTCTCTTGTTCGCCCGTATCTGCCTTTGCTTATTATTTCCCTCGCATTTATTATCCCAAGCATGTCAAACTCTCCCAATATATCAGAAACTCTTCTCTGGGTTAACTTTTCAGTTTTCAAGTTCCTGCAAATATCCTCATATGCATTATAGACTTCGCCTGTGTACATGCACCCTTCTCCATTTTTTGCATTTTTTTTGTTCTCATCAAGACGCATTATTGAATACAAAACTGCTTGGAATTGTTTTGGTTCCCCTTCGATAATATCTAGCATTTTGTCTCTTTCAATTTTATCTTTTGCATCATCAATATGCTTAAATGAAATGTTCTTGCTGCTCTCTCGTTCGGCAATTTCTCCCGCAACACGCAGCAAATCCAATGCTCGTCTGGCATCTCCATTCTCTCTAGCAACATAGGCTGCGCATTTTGCAACCACTCCTTCCTCAAGAACACCATCCCTGAACGCCTCATCGGCTCTTTTCTTTAGAATATCCTGCAATTGCAAGGCATTGTACGGATGGAATACAACTTCTTCTTCCGCAAGCGAGCTTTTTATCCTAGGATCAACATTATCCATGAAAGTCAGATTGTTGCTAATCCCGATAAAGCTCAGTTGAGCGTTTCTTAGTTGTGCATTTAGTCTCGTTAAACTATAAATAAAATTACTCATTTTGTCAATTGCCTGGTCAATCTCATCAAGAACAACTAAGATAATTTGTTTCTTGTTATCAATTAGTTCAACGAATCTTGAATAAACATCGCTTGTTGGTAACCCTGTCGAAGGCACATTTCCGCCCAGCTCTTTTATCAACGTTGCAAGAATTCTATACTCTGTCTCTGCGGTTTTCCCTAATTTGCAATTTACATAGACAAATTTCAAGCCCTCTTCCCCAGTTTCCCTGCTCTTATTAAGAAGTTTTTCGCCAAGATGCATTATTGAAAGAGTCTTTCCAGTTCCGGTATTGCCGTATAAAAACAAATTACTCACTCTCTCTCCCCTCAGGGCGGGCGCGAGAATTGAAGCTATGCTTGTAATTTGATCTTCTCTGTGTAAAATATCATTAGGAGTATATTTTGACTGTAAAACCCCTTTGTTTTTGAACAAACTCTTGCTAATAACGCTCTCGAATATCTTGTCTACGTTGTCCATTTCATCACCTTTTTTATATCAAATCCTTAAATTGAATCTTATTATAAATTTATCTATACTCTAACCTCTATTTCCTCTGGAAACGACGACAAACTCAATAAAAATAGAAGAAAAAAATAAGTACAACTTAAAAATTACAAAACCCTCTCAGACCCCCATTTCGTATGGAAACAAAAAGATAACAGCTAAAAAGTTAGCAATAACATTCGAACCAATAACAACCCAACCAAAACCCAAAATATCAACATTAAACCGAACTAAAATATATAATCTATAATATATATTTTTTGATAACAATCAATAAAAATATTAAACCGAATTAACATATATATTACATTATTATATATCATAATATATATAATATATAATATAAATATTTATAATATAAAATTAAAGAAAACAAATCACAAAATCAGTTTATAAACCCTGCCACAATTCTCCAGACGAAATCAGAGGGTCAGGGAGTCATATTAAAACCATCACTCAATTAATATGTTAATATATTTCTATATTTAATAATTAAACGAACTTATTAATGAAATTAGTTATAGAATTAATAATATCATCCCATAATCCTGCCCCAACTAATAATTTATAGGTCAGCCAACCCAAAACAACAACAGTAGCAACCCAAAACAAGAACCTTAACAAGTCAGAAACAAAACCTCCAAACGCACTAAATCTTCCTTTTTTTGCTTCGTATAGCCCCGGCACCCTGAATAACTTAACAGCGTGACCAATCCCTTTGAGTTTTTTAGCTCCGATATAAACATAAGGTATCTCGTTTTTGTTCATTGCAAGAAAAACAGGTTGTGTAAAATATATACGCCCCGGTTTTGTGATTTTCTCAACTCTTGAAACTACATTTACAGCCTCGCCATAAATATCATTGTTCCTGATTATGACTTCCCCAGTGTTTAAAGCAACCTTTATCTCCAAAGGTACGCCTGCTCTGCTCTCGCTATACTCCCAGAACTTATTTTGCAGTTCCATTGCGCAATGCAAGGAGTCAGTCGCCGACTCAAAAACCACAAGAAACGAGTCACCAACCTTTTTAATCACCCTTCCAGCATATTTTTCAAACAGCGGCAAAGAAATTCTGTCAAAGTTTTCATTAACCTCGTCGAATTTCTCCCTTCCGAGCGTGCTGCTTAAGTGAGTATAGCCGACAATATCCACAACCATTATTGTTAAAACCTTTGACCTCGAGCTGTAAACCATGCCTTGAAAAAACAAATTCAATATATAAAATCTCTTATTTTATAAAAAACAGTCTGAGAAATACTACCCATTATATCAGAGAAAAGTTTAAATACAAACCCTATCTAAAATAAGCATGGCACTTGATAAAAAGCCGCTGAAAGAAATAATCAGCAAGCTTGTTGTTACAAAAGAGGGCAAAAGACTCGGCATGGTGAAGGACATTACTTTTGAAACCAGAACAGGAGAACTATTACAGATAGTTCTAAAAGACCCAACCCACTATGTTAAGGGGCTTAATCTTGATGTAAATGGCAAGGACGCCCTTGTTCCTTACAACAGTATAATTGCAATCGGCGACTTTGTAGTTGTCTCAGAAGAAGATTTAATGTAAAAATTTAATTTTTTATCTCTAGCACCCCGCACAACAAACTTTAAAAATACTTATAGTCACTCAATAATATGAGATTAATTGGGTTTGATTTTACTAAAATATCAGGGGAAAAGTCAGGCAAGTACGAGCCCGAATTCGCTACAAATACAAATATAGATATAACCGAAATAATAGAAGAAAAAGCAGAATTTCTCCAAAACCTCGAAATCGTTAAGGTTTCTTTTAATTTTTCAATTACATATGCTAAAAAAGAAAAAGAGGAAGCCAAATTTGGAGATGTTGTTCTTGCAGGCCATCTTCTCTTCTCGTCACAAGAGGAAGAAGCAAAAGAGCTTCTAAAAAACTGGAAAAACAAGAACGAAAAAGCAATTCCTGCTAATTTTAGAATACCTCTTTTTAATTTGATTTTGAGAAAGTGCACTCCAAAGGCGCTGGACCTCGAAGATTCGCTTGGCCTACCCTTTCACATGCCTCTGCCATCTCTCGGAATAAAAAAAGAATCAAAAAAAGAAAACAAAAAATAATTCTTCAAGTCAATCCAAATTCTTCAGCTTTCCAAAGTCAAGGGCGTTTAATTCTCCAGGCCCGACAGGAACAATCTTAACATTAAAATTCTTAAAATTAACATCCCACGCAAGAATAACATCTCCTTCTCTTGGATCGCTTCCAGCATAATAATCAATAAATGAAGGAAGAATAATCATCTCTTTTCCCCTGAACTTTCCAATAAGAAAGCACTTGTATTTCTCAACCTTGCTCCCTCTCTTTTCCCGCAATTTCACAGCAGGATGCCCATGCCCGATGACAAGATACTTGATTTTTTTATCCCAAACCTCACGAAAATCCTTGTCCCCATGAAGGAAAGCAAACTCTCTCCAGATATAATAATTCCAAAGCCTCGTTTTTCTTTTCTTTAAAATTGGTTCAAGTATATTGTCATGATTCCCTTTTACAACAACCACTTCCCCAGCCATAGATTCAAAATAATCAAGGAGCGCATTCACGTCGCTCCACTCCTGCTTTAATATTCCTCCAAAATCATGCTTAACATCCCCAAGCAAGATAACTTTGTCAACTCTGCCAACCTCTCCAAACACATTATTCAAATCCGATATCATCTCATCAAACATCTGCCGAGAAACAAAAACCCCTGACTTGTTAAGCATCTCCTCAAATCCCAAATGCAAGTCCCCAACAACCAGAATCTTCTCCTTTCCACTGTCTAAAAGCAGGCACTTCCCAACATACTTTATTTTTGTCTCATCCATGCAAAAACCAAAAGAACTTTATTTATAATTCTCACTATTTATGCATACTAATATCTCTTGTGGGGATGAGGCTGTGGTCCGTCTCTTATAAAGGGATTTTGCCCAAATGGCCCATAATCTCCTTTCTTTACTTCTTGCGATCCTCTTATAGATAATTTTAGTCTTTCAACCCCTGTCGATTCAGCTTCAAGAAGGGCCATCTCTGATGTCGATAAGCCCAATGCCTTGTTGTGCTGCATTAATTAATATTTCTGGGTTAATTGAATCAAGTCCTGCCTCAAGACCGCTGCTGCCAGAGCCATTAATGTCGCGCAAGCTGCTAGAATTATTAAGTCTATGCAAATCTCCGCTTTCAAGAAAATATTTCTCATCGCCAATCTCTAAAACATATCCCCCAGTTTCTTGAGGATTAGTTCTTACTCTCATAACTCCTTTATGAT
>Ga0315294_10007110_pt1 | contig 12284 bp, 13 predicted proteins | sample YL17G13_40_MG_FD_203626 | JGI IMG/M metagenome (GOLD analysis project Ga0315294, IMG submission 203626) | Sediment microbial communities from Yellowstone Lake, YNP, Wyoming, USA - YL17G13_40 | ecosystem: Environmental > Aquatic > Freshwater > Lake > Sediment | place: USA: Wyoming | collected...
CTTTGCCCAATCGTTTCCAAGCAACTCTATCATCTTAAACAATTGCTGAAAATACATGCTTTGTTCGTTAGCTACTACATATAGAGATTTGTCAAATTTGTATTTTTCAAAACGGTAATGCGCAGTCCCCAAATCTTGTGTACTATACAATGCAGTGCCATCCCCCTTCAAAATAACCTTATTTGGTAAACCGTATTGCTCTAAATCTACAATGATTGCATCATTTGAGCTGAAACTAGTAAGACCTTTTCTAACTGCTTTATCAACTATTTCTTTACCTTTCGCTGTAAACTTACTTTGACCAGTAATCTCATCAAATTCGACATCAAGCAGGTCATAAACTCTGTTAAAAGCAGTCATACTCCACTTCTCTATCTGCTGCCAAAGCGGCATTAACTCCGGATCATTATTCTCCAGCCTTTTCAATATGTACTTAGCTTCCTGCAAAATCTCGCAGTCATTTGATTTTTCTTCTTCATCTTCATCGGGTGGGCCCATCTCATTAACATCTGGGGACTGAGCTTTTTCTTCTTGTCCAAACTTTACATATAGCCTTAACATTTCTTTTTCCGGGTCTTTCTCAATAACTTCCAAATCGCCCCACTTTTGTATGGCCGTTATTAGCTTGCCTAAATGCAAACCTATATCGCCTAAGTAATTCATTCTGTGTACTTTGTAGCCTGTTTTTTTCATTACCCTGCTCACAACATCACCCAGAATAGTTGATCTTATGTGACCTACGTGAAGCGGTTTACCTAGATTCGGGGATGAATATTCAACAATAACAAACTTATTTTCACCGATATTCGAGTCCCCATAGTTTTTACCTTGTGAGAGAATATTATTGAGTGTGATTTCTGTTATTTTAGAAATATCAACATAGAAATTTATGTATCCGCCCATTAATTTAATCTCACTTACATACTCTGGCTTCTTTATTTTACTAAGAAGATCTTCCGCTATCATTTGCGGACTTTTCTTCATTATCTTTGCCAGGATAAAGCATGGGAATGCGAAGTCGCCATGGGAAGAGTTAGAAGGCGTTTCCATCAATTCAGCTACATTAACTTTTGTATCTCCTAATGCGTCCTCTAAACTTTGAACTATCTGTCTTTTTATTTCAGCCATCATCTAGTTTGAATACGAGGGAAATCATATTAAAATTTCAGAGTGAAAACTCGTCATTTTGACGAATTTATCAAATTATTTACCTTTTGCACGTCAACATATTTTCCAGTTTTGAGAGAAGTACCAACTATAGCGCCATCCGCATAATTAAACAGTTCCTTGCTATTAGAACTGTTTAGACCACTTCCAACTAAGATGGGAACATTATCGGAAACTAATTTAGCTTCTTTTAAGTCCGTAACTGTTGGCGGCTCTCCGGTTTTTGTTCCCGTAACTATTATGCCATCAGAACCAAACTTTATTGCCTGCTTGACAGACTGAGTAAGAGTTTTTTCTTCTAAAAGTTCCGCACATTTGACGTGCACGTCCGTTAGAAAAACAATATCTTGGGCACCGATTTCCTCTCTAAATTTTGCTATTGTACTTGGATCCTCTTGGACAATTTTACCTGCCATATTTACTTTATCCACAAAATTATCCAGTCTGATAAATTTACAGCCAGTTTCTTTTGCTATTAGAAAAGAAGATTTCCAGTCGTTTCTCAGCATATTTACGCCAACAGGTATTTTTGCGTGTTTAACCACCTCTTTGACAATCTCTAACATTGCGTCGTATTGTTCTTTATTAGCGTAGATAGCATCAGAAGGATCATCATCATTTTCTATTAAAGCTGCGTCAACACCGCCTTTTTCAAGTGCATTTAAATCGGCTAGTGCTTTCTTTATGTTTTCCCTAACCGCATAGCTTCTGTTTAGACCATCTCTACTTTTGTAGGGTGGCAGTGCAAATAGATGAATCATTCCGATTAGTGGTTTCTTTCTCTTGAACAATTCACTGAATTCCATATTTCATCACGTATGGTTTTGGTGGTATGTAACCTAAACCCCACAACTCTAAAAATTTGTCTTTTTGGCTCCACTCTAGCGTACAGTAAGGCAAAACGCCAGTGAACTCTCCTTTTTTAGCTTGATCAGATAAATTCTGTATTTTCTGTAGTTCATAGCACACATCAATTTTTTTATCGGCGATGAATTCTCTTGCGGCTTTTTTATATCCTGCTATAGCCATATCTGCCCAGATTTGGATTAGATAGTTGTTTATGGGCTCCAATTTTGGCATAACTTTGCCGTTAATTTCTACCAACTCTGAAGGGCTCCAAACTTTTTGTGGGTTAACACATTCGCCACAATCTGCTATCAAGTTGCCTAATTGGCGGTTATTTTCTAACTCGGGATTCAAAAATCCAACAATGTTAGGATTTTTTGAATACAAAAATACTAAATTTGGTTTCCCCCCCCAAAATTTTTTCTCACAGCCCAATTTATACAGGCTTCCGTACAAGCCCATGTCAACAATCATACTATCGGCGGATACTCCTTCTTGTTTCAGATATTGCTTCAGCAATTCTGTGTTTATTGTTTTGACACCAAAACCCGCTATCTCATCTGACTGTCCCGCTATCTTTCTCGTATAATACAATTCTTTTATCTTGTTTTTATCGATGCTGTGCTTATCCGCTAAGATACTAGCGATGTGATATAGAGGAATTGCATCACGTGACGCGAACAGAATGTTGCCTTTGCATTCAATTTTTTTGTATAATTGTAAGACCCAATCAACGTACGCGACCATTAGTGGCCCATACACCTCTTGGGCAAGTGTTTCAAACACTTCTGCCCCAGATTCTGCTATCTCTTCTAGACTATTCGCTTTGTCTGCATTTATTCTTCCAAACAAGCCATTTACGAAATCTTGTGCTAGCCCTTCTGTTAGATCGACTTTTAGTACGTCGATCAATTCCTTTTTTATTTGATTAACTTTGGATTGCATAAAAACACCCTTAACTGCAACATTCGGAAACCGAATGCTTAGAAGAATAGATACGTACGTCTAATCCTATTTGATAAACTGCCTTTTACATTAGACGCGTTCATACTTTTATTTAAATTGTGCATTTTATTTAAGCTTTCTGAATACCAATCCGTCATTTTGCCGAAAATACTAGTTTTCATGGTGAACCTCGAGCATGATTTTTAACAAACTGCAAACACAATCACAGCTTTCCTTCAGTTGTAATACGGAATTAGCATAAAATGCGTGTTCAAAAATTTCTTTAGGCGTTACTTTTTGACCATTATTTAATTTTGGTGAAAAATAAGAGTTTATCACATACTCTGTAGCGCCATTTAAGGCAAAATAGATAACCTGTTTCATTTTTACAAAATCTTCTAAGCTTATTTTCTGGTTCCAATCTAGTTTTAGAAAAGAATTGACTTCCGGCTTGCCAATTAATTGTGGTTTATAGTCTTCTAAGGATTTGACTTCTTTATTTCCGTTTATCCAGGCCTGTGGCGCATAGATATTTTCGTCGTCGAAAGCTAACTTTTCCTTAGGAAAGCCATTTGATTTCTGCAAAAACTGCTGCACCTGAGTTAAATGAGGTTCAAGTTCTTTCTTAAGTGATGCATAGTTATTTTCCAAGTTTCCACCCCATCTGCGCCAGAATTTTTACTGGATCTTGATTTGTATCGAAGACCTCAATTTCGCCGTTTTCCTTCAAGATTATTTTTTTAGGTTCGGGAATTAAGCAGTGATGCGCTCCCCCCAAACCACTTATTGAATCTTGATACGCGCCCGTATCCAAAAATGCTATATACAATTTTTCTCCGTTCGGTAAAGTTGCATAACGGTCTATTGGCGGCGATAAAACGCAATCGACCTTTTCTTGATTAGAGGAGTGATTTGGTGGTGGATAAACATCATCTGAATCGCAAGTCATTCCGGCTAGCCAATATTTCCTAAGGTGCGATATTTGAGTTTCCAAGCCATTTAGAGGCACATACCAAAATTTCTGTTGCACGCCCCAGGTATCTGGCAAATCATTCATAAAGCTCCCATCAACTCTTATCCAATTTAATCCGCTTACCCCGGATTTCTTAGTATGTTGCGTACCGAATACTGTCAATTGCGCATTTGCAACAGTTCTCCTTCCAGATTCGACTATTATACTCGGGTGACTCATATTGCGTTCAGAACAAACTTTTTTGATTGCACCTACAACTTCATTAGCATAATTTTCTAAAGAATATGGATCTTTTGATTTATCGTAGGGTACAGATAAGCCGCCGCCAACATCAATAATTGACAAATCCTTAGCTTCGAGCGCCTTTAATTCACAATAAAGTTCAGAAAGTGCCGTAATAACTTTGCTTATGTCCTCTTTAGACTCTATTTGCGATGCTGCATGGCAATGTAAGATTTTGAATGACATCTTTCTTTCAGGTAGAACATAATTTAGTACAAAATCTACCAACGAATCTCGTGAAATACCGAAAATATTCTGCTCTGTTGCAGAATTCCAATGCGAGTTTGTCGATACGCCCGTACGCGCCCTTATCCCTATATCTAATTTTGGAACTCCTTTGGCATTAATCTGCTCTAATAGCGAAAAGTACTCTTGTTCGGCTTCAACAATTGGTATTACGCTATATCCTTTATCTTGCAGATCAATTATTTCATCTAAATATTTACTATTTTTAGCACCATTGCATATAACCTTACTTTCTTTACTAATTTTACCAGACTCTAGCAAATGCTTGGCAATTAAAAGTTCCATATAAGATCCAACTTCAAGATTTGCTCCTGCCTCTACTGCAGCAGTTACAAAGGGCTCAAGTTGAGAACTCTTCATAGGATAACAGTGCGCGTACTCTCCTTCAAAACTTTGTTTAGCAATTGCGGATTCAAACTGTGTTCTAATATCTCTTACGTTTTCTTTAACTATCTCTGGAATGGCAATTTCAAGTGGCGTACCATGTTTCTCGACTAGGTAGACCAAATCGTGTTCTTTATTTCCGGCGTATAAAGATAAATGGCCTTCTTTGTTAATGTTGTATTGGAACGTACCCAAATCTCTTTTTCCCAATTTCCAGAAATCAACAGCGGATTCGCTCATGCCACTTGCCTCCCATTTACAGGTCGTCTGTATAATGCACAAGTGGTGCAATGCGGTCCCCCGTATCCTCTAATCATATTATGCAAGTCAAGGCCAAATTTCTCGTAAAATTCTGACTTCGGATCAGGCTCTCTAAGCACAGTAATGCCTTCTTTTTCATCTAGAAGTCTAGGATAGTCTTCATTTATGTGAACTGCAACAATCTCTCTATCTTTTATTGTTAGAAAATTGGTAGCATATTTTGTTAAACTTGAATTTTGATCAACCTTAATTACGTTAAAATCTTTTGATTTTAAGTAATCTGAGAAAGTTGATGTAGAATTTTTGCTCTCACAGACATATTTATTATTAACTTTGTTATAAATTGTAACGGTTCTGTCCAACGATTCGAACACTTTTTTCAAAGTTACAGCCAAACCATCGCCAGCAATGTTAAACCAAGTGTCTAGGTGCATTTGGTCCACAGATAGCGGGTTACTAACAACAGCAATTTGTTTGTAACCAAGCGCACCACTATTTAGTAATTCAATAATAGCATTTTCACTGGTTCTTTTACCTTTTCCAACTAGAGCAAAATCGCCCGCGGGTATGAAGTCTCCGCCTTCTATCGAAGGTGTTTGTATTTTGTAGACGGGTTTAATGCCCAGCGTCTCGAAAGCTAGCTCAGTAATAAACGGCTCGTCCCATCTTTGAGACTCTTTCATTCTGCAAAGAACAATGCCTTTGTCAGTTGTAAACTGTTGATCTCTTGTAAAATACAAGTTTGTTAAGGGATTGGTTCTGTAACCTACAACACAGTCTTCATTGTCTTTCTTTTCTAAAAGTACTGTAGGACTTTCAAGCAATATATGCAAAATGTCCTCAAGATCAATTTCGTTACAAGTTTTCTTTATTTTTTCTGAACGCTCGTCTTTTTGTAGTTTGGTTACGCGCTCTTCATCTTCGCTATCATCGTACCTATATGCGAGATACTCTGTCGCTTCTTTTCTTATTTTAGGATTTGCTAGCAGCAAATCCCGGACTAAATGAACATTAATTCCTTCGGACTTCAAAACTTCTCTATATTTCTGATGTTCAGCAACTGCTTTTTTCTTGCTGAAAACTGTTTCGTAAAGATTTCCTCCAGGATAAAGCAAGCCATATGTTACTTCTGTCCCCGGTTCGTGCATGACTACGTCAGTCAATATGTCCCACTCTGCTTGCACGCCAACTTTTGGTTCCATGCATAATAATGCATTTATTCATAATAATATCCTTGATTAGAAAAACCCGACAGAGTAGGCAATATTTTCGTCAAATTGACGAAGAAATTTATTAAATACCGTCATAGGAGGAAACCCTCGCGCTTTAGTTCGTTAGCTATGTATAATACTCTATAATCGCGTATTTGGTGTTCTGCCGTTAACGTGTCTAAGAATTTATGCAACTCATCCATAGATTTGAACGCAAAAGAAGCAAGATAATCAAATTCGTTGCCTAATTTTACAACATTATTTGTATGCTCTGAATTGATTAATGTCTCGCCCAGCTTTATTTTGCTGGTGTTATCTGCCTTGAACAGAACTTTCACTTGTATAGGCAAACCCAACTGATTAAAATTTAGTAAACAAGAATATTTATTCACTATCCCTTCGCGCTTAAATTTCTTGATTTTGTCATAGACTGTGCTCCTAGGTAGGTTAACTTTCCTCCCAATTTCAGTTACGGTGGTGCGCGAATTCCCGCGAAGATGTTTAAGTATCTCAAATTCCTTGTCCGTCAGCATAAATTGATTAACTATTGTGAGAATATTAAAACAAACAAGAAAAATCCGCTAATTTGGCGGTTTGCGGCAACGCAATGACATCTACTGCGTAACTTCTTTTATCCAGGCCACTAATGTTAGGACTAATCCTATAGCTCCGATGAACGTTGCTATACCTAGACTAACATCTCCAGCTTCTTCTGGCGTAAATATTAGCGACAGACTGCTCATCAGGATAAAAATTATTACCGCACCAAGATACGCTTTCGCTAACAAATAGCGCCAATCATTTGATTTATTTTTCATTTTAACCTCCTGCTAACTTTTTGATTTGTCTGGCTGTTTCGTTCACAAATTCTTTGTTTGGTAACATTTGCCAGTATGATTTTCTTGGTATGAAGTAGTATATTTCATCGTTTTTTCCCATTAGTTTTATTCTATGAACTAGCGTAAATTTTGGATGGTCAACTTCGACTGATTTTACATTTGCAAACTTTATTCTCTTTTCTGTAACCTTTCCGGCAAACATCCAAATAAGGCTGATCGTGCTACCAATTAATGGGCCAAGCAGGAAAAACAAGACTAAAAATTGCCAGTTTTTAGGCCCTGCAAATCTTAACACCAGCTCTTTATCTGTCAACTCAAACTTTTTCTGTGCAAGCCTAACACTCCATAGGGGCTCTGAATCATAAACTGTTGCATAATGCCCTACCATTACAATTCCTCCTCCTCGACCTCATCCCTAATACTATCATCTCGTTCTATCGTAACTCCGACAGCATGATTCTGCAATTGCACAGTTTCATTGCCATTGAGTTTTGCCATGTAACCTTCCCTCTTCAAATCTTTGGCTATGTAGAGAATCTTAGTCTCTTTTACAAGGTACTTACTTGCCAGGATATCTAGGTAAGAGTGCATGTCATTCATATTCTCAAATACCATTGACGTCAAATAGTCAAAATCATTACCCAATTTGACGACATTGTTTGTATGTCCTGATGTTGCTAGGGCTTCGCCAAGCTCCAACTTTTTTGCTGGATCGCATTTCAACATTACATATGCGCAAATTGAATGTCCTAATTGATTGAAATCAACAATAGCCGTGAATCTATTTATCAATCCCAATTTTTTGAATTTCTTGATTTTGTCAAAGACCGTTGTTCTTGGTATATTCAGCTTTCTGCCGATTTGTGTGACAGTATGTCTGCCATTGCTACGCAAATAGGCGAGTATCTCCATTTCTTTTTTACCAAGTGCTTTCATTTTCGTCCAGATTGCCGCAAATCCGCGGCATTCTGTAATTCTAGAGGAAGAATTCCGTATTAAACCCTTTGAGTTAATGTTAATATTGAGCCTTCATTAACAATAAACGTTAACATTGTTAGCGTAACGTTTATAAAATAATATATTTAACAAATCGTTAGCAACTTTGGAGCAAAATGGAAGATAAAGAGAACGTTAACATAATATTTCTCGGAGAATTCCGTCAGGCTGACAGGTTAAAATTCTTCGTAAGGAAAAAATTACCGCATAAAGTTTACTTCATTCAACATAACTCGCCTGAAGATAGAGTAGACAAAGACGGTTTGAGGAAAGAAATTGAGAAGGAGTTATCTCCCTGGGCCGTAAAAAACTCACAAATTGTCGAGATTGACTTCTTTTCGTTTGAAGACTGTTTTCCAAAAATTTTGAAGATAATGTCTACTGAAAAGAAAAAGGGCAATGAGGTGCATGTAGCATTACACGGCGCATCAATGATTGCTGCCACAGCAACAGCGATGGCCGCTTCTTTAACGAATGCCAAAATAATATGGGTAAAACCCCAAAACTGGCAGAGCATCGGCAAAGAACGTGGCGATCCTAGAATTATGATACCGATGGGTGCATCTCTATTACACGAAGTTAAAATTCCCATCAGACCTGAATTACCAAAGGCGCCATACAGCCACATCCTTACTTACATTTTTGACAACAAAGGACAAGTTGCCGGTAAATTAACGTACCTAGCTGAAAAAATAGGCTTAGAAAAAATTTCTGCTAATGTCAAAAAATCAACAAGTGGTGCAGTTAAGCTCTCAAAGATTATATCTAGACTTAGACAAGACGGACTTATAGAAACTAAACGAACTGGACGTAAGTCTCTCGAGATTGATTTAACGCAGCAAGGAAAGCTAATTGCTGAAGTACTCAAAGCAATGGAGTGACACCCAAAAATGGTTGAGCAAAACAGTGTAGGAAATGGTGAATTGCAATATAGCAATAATCCTTACATCGCGGTTATTCTCGCTGGCGGCAAGAACGAAAGATTTGTTGAGGGAAAAATTCCAAAAATTCTGCAATTCGTAAATGGCGAAACATTGTTAGAGAGACAGATAAGACAACTAGAGGAATCTGGTTTAAACAAAAGAGACATTGTTGTTATCACAAATCCTTTCTCATTGTCTGGAAGCGAAGTTTCAGCATATATAAGTAAACATTTCCCAGAGGTTTACATATTGCCTTCATTAGATGATGAAGGTAAAGCGAGAGATTTGCAAAGTATTTGCGATGAAAATACATCATTATTGTCACCAAAAACGGGTGTTTGGGAAAAAACCTCAAATTTATTTAAAGACAAAAAATATTTGTTTATTACTTTAGGCGATTCGCTTTATGAACAAGAATCTATAGAAAAAGCCCTCAAAAAATCATCAGAAAAATTACCAAATTATTCCGCAGTAATATTTACATTTAACGCGTTAAGTAAAAAATCTGGAAGAAAAATAAAATTCAGTCCTAATGGCGAACTTCGCACAATCTCTGAGAAAAAATGCAAAAATCTACGCGAGCATGGCGCATTATTTTCATTTAATATTGATGCAATTAAAAATATCGATAAACTGCCTGAAGATGAAGGACTAAGTTATATTACGAAAAAACTATGCGCGGAAAATCACAAAGTTCTTGTAAAAAGGACAGGCGACATATACTCGGACGTAAATGACTTGCAATCATATTTAGAAGCTAGAATTTCTTCGCATATTAGCTATCTGCCCATACTTCCCAGGACTAGTTTCATATTTATTCCTGAGCCAGAAAAACACCGTCATGCGGGAGCTAAGAGAATTAGAGTAAGTTCTCAGGGCCAGCTAGTACAAATATCGGCAGAACCAAGTGAAGATGTTATTTTGCATAAAAAAGTCTGGGGTGCGGGACCAAGCATAGCACCAATTGAAAACTATGATAAAGATATGGAAAAACCAAAAGATCGCATAATGATAGGAAACACGCAAGCAGGGAAATCCACTACGTTGAGTAAAATGCTTGCAGACTACACATTTGATGCGCTGCAATACACAACACAAATCCCACCACTTAATCTTTTTTCCGCCGTATCTGATTTAGTACTAAACTTATACTTCGACAAAAAAGGGAAAAAATATGACAAATAAAATTTGCCTCAAAATAATTAGTGAGACGGAGTAACAATGTCGGACGAGCAGACACAAAAAAATACAAAAGGTGATTTGCAATATAGAAAAATTATTGCGAGTAGCTTCGAACGTCATAGAAAAATAATGACGGATATTCTTCAAGAAGGTGATAAAACATTTAATGAATTATTGGGTTACTTCTTATCGCAAGACATTGAAAAGACTAGGGCAATATTAGAGTATATCGACATACAGGCAGACTCAGAAAACGTTCACGAAATAAAGCCTGCGCGGAAAGCTGCCATCAAATTGGACATTCGAAAAGAAAAAGTGAATGATTTTCTTTATCTTGTTTTAGTTGGCGGCAAAGGTAGCCGCATGTTTGAAGGTAATATCCCAAAACCGTTATTGCCTTTGGGCGGATATACTATTTTGGAAAATTTGTGCAATCAGATAGCTTATGGATTTAAAGCGGGCGTGAACCCCGCTGTATGTTTGGATATCGGCAGAGCGAATGAAAAAGATTTAGTAGACACCATACTAAAAAACACACTAGAAGAGTTCGTAGAATATCATTTTGAAAAAGTAATATTGGGCAAGTCAGTTCCCAAATCTGAAGCTTTGAGGAATGCTTTGGCTATCACAAAAGGTGATTTCATTTTTGAAGACGATTATTCGCAGTTTCTTCATTCTAAGATTAAACCTGTCACAAAAACTGAAATCGGACCATTATTTAGCTATCGTTGTAATGCTATTTTAACCAGTCATGGACCCGCAGATATGAGAAATAGATATTTGTGGGAGCAAAGACGTTTTTGGCCAGTAACAGATATTGATGGTGAAGAATTCGAAGTTCTAGAGGATGACATAGACTTCTACAATGACAAACGTATTTTACAAACAAAAAAAGAAATAACTAGTAATTTTATTGGAAAAAAATACATCATGGTTTTATTTGGCGATGCGGTCTACACTCAAGACACAATTCGCTATGTACGTCAAATGGCTAACGAATTGCTAACCTCGGATAACGATGCTGGGCTAATCGCGATGTTGGGATCCGCTTCGCAAAAACCAGGCAGATATGTTACGACGAAGATAGGATCAAAAACCGGTCTATTAGACGACATTAGCCATAAGGTAGACAATTATGATGGCCCTCACATGGCACTCTATGTTTTAAATGTTAGTGCGTTAGACCCCAATATCTTTTCACAAAATGTTACGGGTTTATCAGATATTCTTTTAAAAATTATAAAAACTGGAAAAAATATTCACGTGATATACCCGCAACACAAATATCACGACGTTAACAACGTAGATTCTTATAGGAAAGCTAAAATTGACGTTTATTCAGATAGATTGGATTCATTATTTCTTAGATCTCTCGATTCGGACAGAACATATATCGGAGAGCCTGCAAAGGACAAAAATGGCAACTGAACATCAACAGCAGCAAAAAGAATATCCGCGCTATCTGGCAGTAATCTTTTGTGGTGGGCAAGCTAAGAGGTTTGGCGACGTAAAGACACTTGGAGTCGTAGCTGGCCAACCAGTTCTCGAAGTCATAATTGAGGCTTTGAATAGGCCTGTGCATTCCCCAACCTTCGTAAGTTTAGGGCCTTATGCGGGCAAACGCGATTTCGACCAAATAGAAGTCGACCTACGTGCTGCTTATGAGAAAGCTACCAGCGGCAGAGCACTTAACGCAGATGAAAAAGAATTGGCAGCCACCGCATTAAACGCTGAAGAAGTTATTGATTTCGTAGCCTATGCTCTTCATCTGAGACCAATGGCAAATTTTGCTTTCCGTACTAGAGACGACTCGAAGGCCAGTTGCATAAAAAATCTTACAGAGAGCATAAAAGGCAAAATCACACTGGAAGACTTGCAAACTTCTAGCCCATATTTCAACACCACGGACCCGACATTTAGAGGATATCTAAGTTACACTCTAGACAAAAGGGTTAGAAGTAACGTACCTCTGGAACTTAAAGAAAGGTTGACGACTGAATTACAGGAGCATCTCGCAAAATGTAAGCTA
>Ga0315294_10007111_pt1 | contig 12283 bp, 9 predicted proteins | sample YL17G13_40_MG_FD_203626 | JGI IMG/M metagenome (GOLD analysis project Ga0315294, IMG submission 203626) | Sediment microbial communities from Yellowstone Lake, YNP, Wyoming, USA - YL17G13_40 | ecosystem: Environmental > Aquatic > Freshwater > Lake > Sediment | place: USA: Wyoming | collected...
GTTACCATAATTATTACTGTGGCATCCCTGCTGGGCGGGTCATTGGGCTTATCATACTGGGTTTTTATTTCAATGCCGTTGTCCCATACGGCCAGAACCGCTGCTTCCCATGCTTCCGGCAGACAGCCGGCCTCAATGGAAATTACAGGTATATTACTCATTTGACCTCCGTGCTTCTGCCGTGTAGGCATACTGCGTATTATAGTCCAAGTTCCTCGTCGGTGAGGTTGTAACGTTCGCGAAATCTTTCAGGCACCTGCCGCAGGAGTATTTGAGCCTCCTGTGCGTATTTTGTGCCGGGATAATCCTTGATTACCTGTCTGCACATATTTATAGGGTTTTGATATGCGTGGGATGGAAGTATGCCGCCGATTTTAAAGAAAGCCCTGGCGTTTTCAAGAAGGGTTTCTGCCTGCGGGTCAAAGAAGTCTTCATCCACCTGCTGTTTTGCCGGGGGCGGAACAGTATTTGGAGTTGGAGTTGTTTGAGGCTGTTGGGTATTTACGGCGGTTTTATTTACATCGACGGTTAAGGTATGTGATGTATTCGGCTCTGCAGAAGGCAACTGTGCAGGCCGAACGGGTTCAACAGCAGGCAGATTTGATTTGGCGGCAGCGGGCGGCTGATTGGGTTCATTGGGTTCTGCAAACTCCTGTGGATTTGCCAGAATACGGCGAATAACCATCTGCGGCAGAAAGCCTTCAACATTGCCGGCATATCTGATTGTGCTGTCAGGTGCGATAATCAACAGGAGCGGTTTGTCAAAACCGCTGCTAAAACATGAGAGCAATTTCTGCTGCTCCTCAGGGGAAAGGATAAAGGTTTGCCAGTTTTGAGGATTTTTGCTGAGCCAGTTTTCAAGATTTTTTCTTTTTGTCGGGTCGTTGAGATTAATTCCTATAAAGGTGATTCTTTTGTCTTTTTCAAACAGGCTCTGTAGTTTTGAAAACGCTTCGAGCTCGGGCATTTGTGTTTGCTGTAAATGAATTTCGGACGGCTGCTGGGCAACAGGCTCAACAGGCGGCGGCGGGAGCGTATTTTCATCAGATGGCGCGACAACAGGTTCAGGAACAGGAGGGACGGGCAGGTTAGGCTCATGTGGGGGGGCATTCGGCTGGTTTGTTTCCACTGGTTTTACCACTTCGGCCGGTGCGAAACTGTCAAGCTCATTAGCGTCGATTTTCCACAACAGTGCACACACAGGCTGGCCTGCCGACCGCCAGGAAGGTGAATCGGCCTCAACAGGCTCAGGATGAAAATCAAAGACCTTGCCGAGCAGCTCTATCCTGACAGAGTTTACGTCAAGCTGAATATCGTTTCCGGCACTCTGCTGGTAGGACTGAGCATCAGCTTCGCCGGTTTGTGGGCCCGGCCGGTTATTAGCACTTTGTTCTGTTAATGCTTCAATTACAGATGTGTAGTCCTTATAAATCATGGAAAGGGCAAAACGTGTTTTGAGGGTGTTTAGATTTTGCGGAGAGACCTTCTGGCCTGAAGCGGCTTGTTTTAATGCCTTGTCCTGCTTATCGTCAAAATAGTACACCCATGCTGAAAGAATATGGTAAGTGCTCTTTTGTGAACCATTGAGCACCGGCAGATACTTTCTGTTTTTTGCGATGATTTTGAGAAATTCTTTAAGGTTTGGGTCGGAAGGTGTTTGGTCGGAGTTGACAAAGGCAAGAATTTCCCTGTATGCGGCATCGACTTCCGTCATAGCTGCCGCGGCCTCCTGTTGGAGCTGCTGTCTTCGCTCCAGGCTGGATTGTGCCTTTCTCGGTGTGGGCTGAGCCTGGGCAAAAACTTCAGAGGTATAAGCAATAAGTAAAATAACAGTTAAAGAAACGATTTTCGGCAGATTGCTGAATTTTCTCATAATTTATCCATTTTTCCCTTAAAACGACCTATAGTATAATACCATAATACCAATTAAATATTTTACTGAAAAGTCAAAAAAGACGTCGGCAAAAAGGTATTTGACAATCTGGTTTTGTAATTCATAATGTCTGTAATTAGTTGTAGATATTGAGGTTTTGAATGTTTACAGGACTGATTGAGTCGGTTTGTAAGGTGGTTTCTGCTGTCGGGACGGCAGGGGGAATAAGACTGGCGGTGGACCTCGGCAGGACCGGCGAAACGGTAGAGAGCGGCGATAGTATTGCCATTAACGGGACTTGCCTGACCATTGCCTCTATCAGAGGGACTGTGGCCGAATTTGATGTAAGTGCAGAAACGCTGTCAAAAACAACGCTGGGAAATTTAAAAATTGGTTCGCCGGTAAATGTCGAAAGGGCAATGCAGGTAACAGACAAGTTCGGCGGACATTTTGTTCAGGGACATATCGATGCTGTCGGCAAGGTCAAAAAAATCGAAAAGAAAGGTGAATTCCGGCTGTTTGTTTTCCAGACAAATAGCGATGTTTTGGATTACATCATACCCAAAGGCTCAATGGCAGTTGACGGCGTTAGTCTTACTATAACTGATGTCGAAAAGAACGGTTTTGGTGTAGCTATTATTCCTGCTACTTATGAAAATACTATTTTTAAAAATTACAAAGTCGGCGATTCAGTAAATATCGAAACGGATATAATCTGTCGAATTGTAAAAAAACAACTTGATAATATTCTGCCGAATAAACAGGGTCTTAGTGTTGAGAAACTTAAGGAAATGGGTTTTTAAACGACCCCCACCACGAGGGTAGGTACTAAATAAATGATGGTTGAAAATAATAATAAAAATTTTGAGCAGCCGCTGGCAGTAGGCATAACGATGGGTGAGCCTATGGGTATCGGGCCGGAGATTATCGTCAAGGCCCTGTACGACCCCTTTCTGCGACGGCAGGCAAAATTCATCATATTCGGAATGGATGAATTCCTCGAATATGCTGCGGACACCGCCGAGGTTGTGCCATACTGGGGAAGATGTCAGCACGAAAAAATCAGCAGAGATTATCCGCATAACGTTGTTGTTGCAGATTACGACGATTATTCAGTGCCGACGTGGATAAAAGGCTCAAGTAAAGCAGGAGGCGAAGCGTCATTGCGATTCTGCGTCGATGCAATCGAAGCAGCGAGGGCGGGCATAATCGATGCGGTAGTTACGGCGCCAATAAGCAAGGCAAGCTGGAAACAGGCAGGTGCCGAATGGCCGGGTCATACTGAACTTCTTGCTGCGCTCTGCAAATCACCTCGCAAGGTAATGATGTTTGTCGCAGGACCTTTAAAAATTGCTCTTGCGACAATTCATGAGGCTCTCTTTGAGCTCCGGAACAAATTTACAATCGGCTGTGTTTATGAGCCGATAGATTTGCTCAATACCGCACTGCAGGAATTTTTCGGCATAAAAAACCCCAAGATAGCGGTAGCAGCGTTAAATCCGCACGCGGGTGAGGACGGGCAGTTCGGCGATGAGGAACAAAGGATAATCAGCCCTGCAATTCTGATTGCTCAGGAGATGGGCGTTAACTGCTCAGGGCCTTATCCTGCGGATACGCTTTTTATGCGGGCGGCCGGCGGCGAATTCGACGGCGTTGTGGCAATGTACCACGACCAGGCAATGATACCGGTTAAACTGCTTGCGTTTAAGGAAGCGGTGAACGTTACAATCGGCCTGCCGATAATCCGCACTTCGCCTGCACACGGCACGGCTTTTGACATTGCAGGCAAAGGCGTTGCAGATGAGTCGAGCTTCAAGGCGGCGATAAAACTTGCGATAGATATGGCGAAAACAAGAAGACAGAATTCAGTAATCAGAATACAGAACACAGAAGCAAGGAAGTAAGAAATATATTGGTTAAACGTCAAACGGTTGCGGTTGCGATGCTCGTTTCGTATTACGTAATACGGTTACGTTTTAGAAGAAGCAAAAAAATAAAAATAAAAAGCGAAAATAAAAGATATTTTTGTGAGAGTTAAGGTTTGAAGCTTATAGATACTAAACAACGGGAAAAGATTCATTTTGAAATATTTCAGGAGAGATATTGTCAATTTCAAAATTATGATCATATAGATATTCCTGATTTTGTTGTTTCTTTAAATAACGAGACAATTGGGATTGAATTTACTGAAATTTACAACGATGATAAACTTAATGGTAAAACATTAAGAGAAGATGAAGCAATAAAGGAAAGAATCGTTGAATGGGCGCGTAAAAAGGCAATTGAAAATAATGTGCCACCACTGCATGTTAATGTTGTTTTTTCTGGTAGTGTAAGTAAAGAGGCGGAATCACAGGTAAAGAGTTTGCTTTATCAGATTATAAAAGATAATATACCGCAACCCGGCGAACCGATAACTTTAGATTCTATGAATGACGATATAGATAGTACTTTCTGGTCAATTGTAATATTTAATTTAAAAGGTGGCAAAAAACATGTATGGGATTATACGGAATGTTCTGATGTGGAGACAAATTTTTCAAAACAATTGCAGTCAAAGATAGATTCTAAAGCTGAGAAGATTTCAAAGTATCTTATGAAGTGTAACAAATGTTGGTTGGTAATAGTTGCACTTGGATACAGTGGTTCTTCATTCTTTGAGTTTTCAGAAGAAATGGAGAATTGCACTTACAAGTCCCCGTTTGATAAAGTCTTTTTTATCGAAGTATTCAGTAAATATTTTAAGGAACTAAAATTGAATTAGTGTAACTTTATGCAGACGAAGACGGAAATACAAAGATTATTGGCGGGGGCGGGGGTTGAGCCGAATAAACGGCTTGGACAGCACTTCCTCATCGATTTAAACCTTATGGAGCTTCTGCTTTCAAACGCTGCGATAACGGAAAACGATATTGTTCTTGAAGTAGGCTCCGGCACAGGGTCATTGACAGGCGAACTTGTCAAAAGAGCAGGAAAGGTCATCGCGGTCGAATGCGATGATACGCTTGCTGAGATAACAAGACAGCATCTTCGTAACGCAAAAAATTTCGAGATTATAGTTGCAGATGTGCTTGAAAGTAAAAATACTATTAATCGACAGGTAATTGAAAAAATTCAAACGGCACAGCAGGAAATTTTCGGACGAGTTCTCCTTGTAGCAAATCTGCCATATAATGTAGCCTCGTCAGTAATGATGAATCTGCTGAATGGAGCTGTTGTTGCCGATGAAATGATTGTAACGGTGCAGAAGGAAGTCGCTCACCGTATGGCTGCCGAGGCGGACAGCGACGATTACGGGGTGCTGAGCATCTTTCTTGCAGCGATGGGGCAGTGCAGGGTTTTAAGGAAACTATCGCCGAAGGTGTTCTGGCCGCCGCCACAGGTGGATTCGGCAATGGTTCGTTTCGACAGAGAACCGGATAAGGTAGCTGAAATTCACAATATCGAACTGTTCCATCAGGCGGTAAACCTGTTTATGGGCCATCGGCGAAAGATGATGAAAGCCTGTGTCAAATATGCCGAGGGCAAACTTGCAGGTATTCATAACTGGCGGGACATTTTTACGAGGGCATTTATCGAGCCACATCACAGGCCGGAAGAATTGAGCGCAGCCGACTATGTCGCAATCGCAAATCTGTGTAATGAAACATTGGGATAGGGTATAGGGGGCAGGAGACTAATCCATTAAATTTCTACAGAGGCGTGTCTGTGGGCGTGGCATTCGATATTGACTGCGACGGGCAGTGAAGCGATATGGCAGGGAGCGGTTTCAATCAGGACGGCTAATGCTGTTGTATCGCCGCCAAGACCTGCCGGGCCAAGGCCGGTTGCGTTTATCTTTTTGAGCAAGTCTTTTTCGAGCTGAGCATAAAAATTATCCTTGTTACTGCCGTCAAGATGACGCAGAAGAGCTTTCTTGGCAAGCAAACAGCTAAGTTCAAAATCTCCTCCGATTCCAATACCGACGACAAAAGGCGGACAGGCGTCAGCACCGGCCTGTGCGACAACTTCTACAATCCATTCGATAATTTTCTCCTTATCGTCGGTCGGTAAAAACATTTTGAACTGACTTTTGTTTTCACAGCCACCACCTTTGGCCATTAAAGTTATTCTGATTTTATCGCCGGGAACGATTTCAGTATGAGTTATTACAGGGGTGTTTGTGCCGGTGTTTTTTCTCTTGTTTAAAGGGTCGGCAACAACACTTTTTCGCAGATAGCCTTTTTCGTAACCTCTTGCTACGCCTATATTTACGGCGCCGGCAACTGTAGAGCCGACAGGCTCGATAGTAACCTGTGAGCCGATTTGAAGAAACACAACCGCAAGGCCTGTGTCCTGACAGATGGGGATTTGCTGCTGTTGCGCTATTTTTGCATTTTCGATAAGCTGATTTAAAATTTTCTTTGCGGAAATACTCGATTCTTTTATTGCAGCAATTTCCAGTGCAGTCAGGACATCCTGCGGTAACTGGCAGCAGCTTTTTATGCAGAGCATTTCGACCTCTGAAGCGATTTTTTCAAATTGTATGGTTCTCATAGGTTTATTTTATGTCAATATCAAAGGTTTTGTACATTGTGTTGCCTTCGACGTCGGATACTTTTAACACGAGGACATGCTGACCAGGCTTTAAATCGGCTATTGTTATCGTAAAGTCTTCTTCCGTTGTGTCGAAGATGCTGTCTTTGGGCAGCGTCGAAATCCATTTTTCATTACTGTCGATTGCGTAGCTCAAACTTTCAATAACGCTGTACTGGTCTTTTATTTTTAAATCCAATACAGCTTTTGCAGCCGAGACCTGAAGGGTGTGCTTTTCGATGGCAGGTGCGGTATTGTCGACTGTTACGGGCTCACTCACTCTTGAGCCTGTAAGTTTTGTGCTTTGACTGTTGCTCAGTTCGTCCGAGGCGGTGATTCTGATTTCATAGATGCCATCCTCAACGGTCTTACTGTTCCAGTCAAAGGTGGGTTTGTCAAGTTCGTCTTTCAGTTCAATCCAGCCGCTGCGTCCTGTTTTTCTGAAGTCGATTTTATATATAAGCTGGTCGCCATTTTCATCTTCCGCGTGAAAATCGATTTTGAAAACGCCGGGATTTGCTTTTTTGTCTGTTTTGTCGATTGTTACCTCTGTTACTTTGGGAGGGAGGTTGGGTATCACAAAAGCCGCGGCAACCTGGCGTATAACCGGCGTTGAGTCTGCGCTGCCTTCGAGAATCAGTTTATACTGACAGAATCTGCCTAATGGTGCGGTGAGGTCGATTGGAGTTGTTATTTTTACCGGCTCTGTCCACGGAGAAAAGGTTGGGTCGTTGACATCTTCGACGTTTCCACTCCGGGCAGAAAGCAGCACTTTTGTCTGGTTTGGTATGTCGGCATCGAGCTGCAGTTTGCCCCATTGTGCAGGCTGACCGGCATCAATAAGAGCGGATTCGAAACTGCCTTTGACAGCATATTTTGACTTGAGCAATATGAGCTTTGCCGGATTTGCGGTGCAGAAATATACATCTGAACCTGCGCCGATTATATCGGTTATCTGAGAGGCGGAATCGTCTTCATAAATAAGAGTTTCAATTTCTGTCTGTGGGTTGATGCTGTACAACTGGGCTTTATTGCCGGTGCCGACGAGAAGATTATTGTTCTGCAAATGGAGGGCAAAAAAGACCGCAGTGCGGCTGAAAATATCAGTTACAAAGCCATTTGGGTCGATTTTATAGATATGACTTGCAGAGGATTCGCGGCCTCTTTGGAGGCTTTCGGGCGGTTTGGGAGGTTCGGCGGGCTGATTGTCTGGACCGGTATTTGCAATTTCAAGCGATGTTCCCTCGGCTGCGGGGAGTTTAGCTTCTTCTTCTTCAGCATCCTTATTTTCCGGTCTGCCGGGAGCAAAGGGTTTTGGTTCTGAAACTTCTTTAAACTGGGCCTTGATTGATTTGTATGAAGTAGCGGCTGCATAGAGATTACCCTTATTGTCGAACAACAAGTCGGTAATCTCATTTTCGCTGCTGTCATAAAGAACCGAAGCGTTTTTCTTTTCAGGACTGATTTTATAGACGAGACCCCTTATATCAGTTCCGGCATATAGAAAGCCGTCTTTGCCAGCGGCAAGGCACAGGACATTTTTGTCCTTACAGGTATAAATAAGCTGAGGATTTCGTCCCTTGCCGTCAAGACGCCATATTTTGCCGTGCGGGCCTGTGCCCAGAAAGATGCCGCCGTCTTTGTCAAGTTCAATGGCAAATATATATGTTGCGTCATTTGGCTCAGGCTCAAAGACTGTTTCGAAGTTTTTGCCGTCTAATCGCATAAGGCGGCATTTGTCGCCGCTTATGCCTGCGAGGACTTTGCCGGAAGAATCGAGTGCGAGCCTGAAAACGTGCAAGTTCTGCAGATGTTTTTCGGCAGACTTCGGCGAACTCGGTTGAGTCGTGCTGCTTTTTGGTTCGTTAGGTTCATTTGGTTCGTTAGGTTCATTTGGCTCGTTAGGTTCATTCGGCTCTTTTGTTTGCTGCTCGCTCCGTCGCCATAGCTTTGGAGCGTCGGCGACTTGTAAAAGGTAAATGCATGTAGTTTTGCCGTCTTTGTACCTGTAGATTTGGCCGTTTGGACTTGTGCCGATATATATTGAGCCGTCTTTAGTCTGTAAGATTGAATTTATTACCCAGACATCGTTGAAATCCTCAGTCAGCACTTGTGTTGCTCCTGCAAGTGTGATATTGCCGCGAGAGTTTATGACTGTATCCTTAGTTTTCCCTTTGGAAAAGTCGTCCATTGATTTATGTTTAGTGATTTTGCTTGTAACGGCGGAGCAGTCAGCGACGAAGGCGGCAATTATCAGAATGGAAAAGAATTTTTTCATAATGGACCTCATTAAAAAGAATTCAGAATTCAGATGTCAGGAGTCAGTCTGAAATCTGAAGTCTATTTATTTTTCTTCAACAGTTATATCCAGCGACCTGCTGTCGAGCACAATAGTGTCAACAGGTATAGTTTCTTCGAGCCATTGAGCAGCGGGTTTTGTAAGCGTTGAGCGTTTTTCGCTATTCAAAAGCAAAGTTTTACTGAGCGGAAGCTGAGGCAGCTGGGCTGTTTCAATCGCAATACCGCCTGCAGGCAGAGTCAGAACCAGATGCAGGTTGTTTCTTTTTGTGTTGGCGATATTGTTTATGATACTTATCAGGCTCGGCAGATTTTCAGGTATATATCTGTACGGTGCCGCTTTTGTTATAAGATACATATAATCTTCTGTGCCGCCAAGCAGAAGTTTGTATTGGCCCGGCGGGATACTATCCGGGATAGTTATCGCCTGTTTATAGTTTTTGTGGCCGGCAAGATATGACTCCAGCGTTACCAAAGCCGTTATTGTCTGGCCGGGCTTTACCACTGTATCCGATACGTCAAAGCTCCATATATGTGAAACCGCTGTCTGGGGCAGTATCCTGACCTCAAAATCGAGAGAGGAGATTGGCGGTCTGTCATAAGGGTTGTTCATAATAAGACTCAAAGCTCCGATACTGTCAGCCAGGCAATCATCAAGTTCAGCAAGGCTTGAGAAATTTTCCAGACAGACAGGTTCATGGCCTTCGATGCCGATACGGGTTTTGTATTGCACCGAATGGTCGGCAGGCAGTGGGCCGAGCAATGTCGCCGTCCCGGACAGGCAGATTTTAGCCAAAAGCGGTGTAAAAAACCGGTGCGATACAATCTGACAATTGTATGTTCTTTTTTTATCGTTGAATCGTTCTACTGTCAGTCGCATAGGAATCGTCGCGGCTTTTTTGCCGGTTGTGCCGACAACAGCGGTTGACTGGTCGGCGTATAAGGCTCCTTTAATGTCGATTGTCTGACCGAATTTGAACGACCTTAAATAGTTGGCTACCACAGTATGGACATATCCTGTCGCCATTGGGACATCAATAGGTCCTTCGCCGAGAAAGCCATGACCGAAGGCATAAACCCTGCCATCGACTACCTCGGTAATCGTGCCGATGGCACTGAGTTCAATATCGCCGTAAACGAGCGGCAAAGCGAGTATACCGCCGGGTTTCATTGAGACATCGGCATATTCAGAAAGCCTGCCGGAAGCGCCTGCTGATACTGATACGGGTAAAAGACCGACGGATTCAAATATGTCGGTAAAACCTGCAAAAGAAGTCTGAGGCAGAGAGGTGACTATCGGGCAGGGAAGCATACTCATTCCATTGGTTGCTGAAAATGCGGTTTTTTTGACGTTAATCGTCTGGTTATATGCGGTTTTGAGGTCAATCGGCTTTGAAAAATCCAGAACCGGTGCAATCCACGCCCCGCCTGAGCTCGTCGAAGTCGGTTTTGAGTTGTAGAATTGTTTCTGACCTGCGCCCAACATTTCTTCTATGGGGGTTACGCCATAAAGAGGGTCTTTACTAAATATCCATGCAAAGGCAAGCGCTCCTGCAAGTCTATTGTTTATATATACGGGTGAACCGCTGCATCCTGCAACAGGACCGGTATGAATAAACCTCTCGTCAGTCCCCATAACGAGGATTGCATTCCTGCCGGCAATAATATCCCTGATAACATCTACGACTTTGAGATTGAATTTCTCGGGCTCGACACCTTTATAAACCGTAAGACATACAGCGTCCATGCCGGGGCTGATTTCATCAATCGTTATGTATCTTGTTTTGTCGATTTCGGCAAAACAAAAGGAAGCGAGAAGCAAAGAGGCAAGGGGCAGGAAGTAAGAAATAAGACAAAGTACTGCTTTTACAACACTTATACGTTTCTGAAACATTAAGTTTTTTCCTGATAAGTCCGTTTGTCTGTTCGTTAAGCAGAGATTTTAGTGATGTAAAACAGATATTGCAAGCCAAAAGGCAAACGATTATAATCGGCCACCAAGACATCCGCCTTCGTCTCTTAGGGACTACGGCGGACAGGCGCCGGCACGAAGAATTAAGGAAAGGTAAAAAATGAAATCAGAACATCGCCATGAGTTGAAAACAAATGAGCTGGCCGACTGGATTGTGCATTTTCCGCAGTGGATTAAGGAAAATCAGACGACTGTAATTGTCGGAGCGATTATAGCCGCAGGTCTTATTGCCTATACAGTATTTTTTTACAGCAGGCAGGGCAGGGTCTGGGAGCAAGAGCAGGTCCTGACCACGGCACTGCTTGAACAAGTTGTCTGGCAAAAAGAGACCGTTCTGCGGGGCAAAGTGCAGGGGCTGGGCGTTTCGGATATCTTTCTTAACACGGCAGGAAGTCTTAGTGCCGCTGCCGGCGAGACTGAAAATCCACTTTTGTCCGCTCTTGCGATGATTAAAAGGGCCGAAACTCTTCGTGCCGAGCTTCACTATCGGCCCAAGGTTGCCGAACCTGATGTGCGGAAATATCAGCTCGAGCAGGCCAAAAGTATTTACGAACAGGCACGAGAAAAGGCCAAAGGTGAACCTGACATAGCAGCTATGGCTGAATACGGAATAGCCTTGTGCCTTGAAGATACGGGGGATTTTGAGGGGGCTCAGAAACTTTATGAAAAAATAGCCGATTCGGCAGAATATCAGGGCAGTTCATTTGCGGCAAGGGCAAAATTTCGTGCTAAAACCCTAAGCGACCACAAAGAAAAAGTCTTTTTTACACATGTTGAAAAACCAGAAATCGAACAACCTGTTGGGCAACAAAACCGGCAGCAAATCTATGGGCCGTTGAAGCTGGAAGCACCATTGACTGAAACAGATGTTACATCACAGAAGGACTTGGACTTTAATTTGGCTAAATAGCCTGCGATGGATCCCGCACCTTCTAAATATTCAATGTATCACGTATATCTTTTGAAGAATTGAATGGAAAGAAGGTGCGGGATGGATGAGCAAAGGCTTGCAGGGGAAAACATAAACGAGCAGAACAATCAGGAATCGTTTGGCCAGTCCGAGGGTGCAGAACATCTTACCCTGCGAGTGAGCAGCAATATCAAACAGCGCAGACTGGACAAATACCTTCAGGGCAGGTTAAATCAGTTCAGCAGGACAACCATCCAGAAACTGATAAAAGAGCAGGGGGTAACAGTAAACGAAAATTACGCCAAGCCCAGCAGTAAACTATCGCCGGGAGATGTTGTGGATTTGATTCTGCCGCCGCCTGAAATCAAAGAAATTATGCCGGAAAATATTCCCCTTAATATTATTTATGAAGACGAGGATATTATCGTTATCAATAAGCAGGCGGACCTGATTGTTCATCCTGCCAGAGGCTATAAGAAAGGCACGCTTGTTAATGCTCTTGTATATTATGCCAAACAGCTTTCAAAGGGCAGCGAAGATTTTCGGCCGGGCATTGTCCACAGACTCGACCGAAATACCACAGGTGTTCTTGTAGCGGCAAAAAACGATACCGCACACTGGCGGCTTGCAAGACAATTTGAAAAGAGACTTACCA
>Ga0315294_10007112_pt1 | contig 12280 bp, 12 predicted proteins | sample YL17G13_40_MG_FD_203626 | JGI IMG/M metagenome (GOLD analysis project Ga0315294, IMG submission 203626) | Sediment microbial communities from Yellowstone Lake, YNP, Wyoming, USA - YL17G13_40 | ecosystem: Environmental > Aquatic > Freshwater > Lake > Sediment | place: USA: Wyoming | collected...
CCAGCAGGGTGGCTGCTTTTTATGAAAAAATAAGAGGGGTGATCGAGTGGCAGGATGAACATCTTTTAAGAAAAGCGGCAATTGAAAGAATTCTGAAACGAAGATTACTTTTATCTCAGGGTGGAGAGGAAATTGCTGGTCCTTTTATCTTGGAATTAATTCGCGGAGGATACTTCCCCAATGACAGCATTGAGGAATCAAAGACTAAAGATATCCAAAATTTGCTTGATAAATATACTTTTATCATTGAAAATAGTCCGGGCGATGATCAGGCTCAAAAAGTTCAGCTTTATAACTGGCTCTTAGGTGTTGCTGCCTGTGAAGTGGAAGATACTCTTTCTCCTTTTTCGAAAGAAAGGGCCCTGATTGATTATATGTCAGACTTGATTAAAGAGAGGGTTGAAATTAGGGAAGGCGTCCTTATTGACAAGAGAATAAAAGAAGAAGAAAAGAATAATCAAATTTATATTGCCTGCCACAGGGCACTTTTTAAGCTCGATTCACCTACAATCAGCTATAATCTCCTGAAAAAAAAGGTTCCCGGCTGGGATAGTCTTCCCTTCGCTGAACTTCAGGATATTGCGAAAGATATTTTTTATATTTGGGAAGGAATTAATAAAGACTTGAAACATCCTTTAGCTGAAAAATTTTATCAGATATGCGAAAAATACGACACACCCTATCTGATCTTAGGTGATATTCTGTCTGAAAACCCAACTGAGGCCTCCAGGACAATATCTCAACCTGATATTTTAGAAAATTCTATCCGCCAAGCTTATCAGAAAAGACTGGGAAAAACCAAAGAAAGAGTCCGAAGAGCGGCAATTTTCAGCACTATTTCTATTTTTGTGACAAAAATAGTTTTAGCGCTTCTTCTGGAAGTCCCTGCTGAAAAATGGCTGACTGACAAATTTAATTATTCTTCCCTGGGGTTCAATATTCTCATCCCGCCCGCTTTAATGTTTTTAATGGTCCTAACCATAAGAACGCCGGCGAGAAAAAACCTTCAGATAGTAATTATGGAAATAATGAAAATAGTTTTTAGAACAGAAAAAAAGGATACTTATGTTATAAAACTTCTTCCCAAAAAGGGTTTTGGAATAAGTATTTTTCTAACTCTGTTTTATATCGTAGAATTTATGGTATCTTTTGGATTAATAATCTGGCTGCTCCAGAAGCTGGGATTTTGGGCTCTATCTATCGCAATCTTTATTGTATTTTTGTCTCTAATTCTTTTTGCTGCGACCAGAATAAGGCAAAGAGCGAGAGAACTCCAGATAGGAAGAGAAAAAGAGTCTTTTCTAACTTTCTTATTTGATTTATTAACTTTACCTATTGTCAGAACGGGAAAATGGCTATCTTCTCAGTGGGAAAGATATAATGTCATGGTTGTCCTGTTTAATGCCTTTATTGAACTGCCCTTCCAACTTTTTACCGAATTTTTGGAGCAGTGGGTTTATTTCATTAGAGAAAAAAAAGAGGAAATCCACTAAAATTAGAGGAAATCTTTAGAAAAACAGTCCCGCCTTGGCGGGACTGTTTTTCTATTATAAAATGATTAGGATATGCCCCGTAGGAAATCGAAGGGATTTTCGTGAAAAAACAATGGTCAAATATTTTCTGCAAAAATCCCAAACTACCTACAGGGTTATTGGATTACGTATTAACAGCAATTTTAAATATATTATCAACGAAAAATATTTAATTTCCTACGGGGTATGAAATATTATCTCATTACATACGGCTGCCAGACGAATCATTCAGACAGCGAGAGAATTGCTGCGGCTTTAGAAGATATTGGTTATCAACCTGCCCGAAATATTAACGAAGCGGACTTAATTTTGGTCAATTCCTGTTCTATTAGGCAATCAGCTATCGATAGGATTTGGGGACAAGTGAAAAATTTTGCCAAACTTAAAGCTTTAAAGCCTGATTTAAAAACAATCCTGACGGGCTGTATTTTAAAAGGAGACAAAATAAAATTCAAAAATAAATTTAATCTAATCTTAGATATTAAAGATTTACCGAAATTACCCAACTTTCTGGGGGTCAAAAATTCTAATCCTCAAGTCCCAGATTATTTTAAAATTCAACCGAAATATCAAAATAATTTTTCGGCATATATTCCTATAATGACGGGGTGCAATAACTTCTGTAGCTTTTGTGTCGTTCCTTATACCAGAAATCGAGAGATTTCCAGGCCGACAGAAGAAATTTTGTGTGAAATAAAAAATTTAATAAGCCGTGGATATAAAGAAATTTGGCTTTTGGGTCAGAATGTCAATAGCTACAGCAACGAACAGAAAACAGCGAACAACAAGCAAAAAATAAACTTTCCGAAATTATTAAAGATGGTGAATGACATTCCGGGTAATTTTTGGATTAGGTTTACGAGTTCTCATCCAAAGGATTTCTCTGATGATTTAATTAACACAATGGCTAGTTGTAAAAAGGTTACTGAATATTTAAACTTACCCGTCCAGTCCGGCGATGATGAAGTTCTAAAAAAAATGAACCGTCCTTATACGATTAAGCAATATAAACAAATAGTAAGAAAAATCCGGGAAAAATTTCCGGGAATCTCTCTATCAACAGATGTTATTGTCGGCTTTCCCGAAGAAACGAAAGAACAATTTGAGAATACCGTTGAACTTTTTAAAGAAGTTAAATTTGATATGGCCTATATTTCCCGATTTTCGCCAAGAGAAGGAACAGCAGCTGCTAATTTAGAAAGTAATGTACCCCATAAAGAAAAAGAAAGGAGATGGAAAATACTAACTGATATTTTAAAAAAAACCGCTTTAGAGAAAAATAGAGAATACATTGGAAAGACTGTTAAAATTTTGGTAGAAGAGAGAAAAGATAAATTTTTAATCGGGAAGAATAGGAATTACAAGACAGTGAAGTTTGAATCTGATCAAGATTTAATCGGACGGTTTATAGATGTTAAAATCATTAATGCCCTGCCCTTGGGGTTAGAAGGTAGAATTATATGAAAAATAAATTAATAGTAATATTAGGACATACGGCTTCAGGAAAAACTGATTGGGCAATAAGATTAGCCCAAAGATTTAATGGCGAGATTATTTCTGCTGATTCAAGGCAGATTTATCGAGGAATGGATATCGGAACCGCAAAGCCCTTGGATATAAAGGGTATCCCCCATCACTTAATCGATATTATTAATCCTGATGAAGATTTTTCGGTTGCCCAATATAAAAAATTAGCGAGAGATTCAATTGAAGATATCAATCAGCGGGGTAAAATTCCTTTTTTAGCTGGCGGAACCGGTCTTTATATCCAATCAGTTATTGATAATTTAGACATCCCAAAAGTTGTTCCAAGTAAGGCATTGCGCAGGAAATTGGAAGAAAAATCCGCGCAGGAACTCTTTGAAGATCTAAAAAGAATTGACAAAAAAACAGCAGAAATTATTGATTCCAAAAACAAAAGGAGGCTCATCAGAGCCCTGGAAGTAAAATTATTATCTGGCATATCTTTTGTTTCAGCTAAAAAAATTGGAGAGCCACTTTTTGATACCCTGCAAATCGGAATTAAGATCTCAAGGGAAAAACTTTACAGAAATATTGATAAAAGAGTTGGGGAACAGATTGAACAAGGATTGGAAACAGAAGTAAAAAACATTTATAACGAGCTTTTAAACAAATTACCGGAAGAAAGAATCTGGCAACTTCCATCAATGTCTGGAATTTGTTACCAGGAATTCAAGGAGTATTTTGAAAGTAAAATTGATTTAGCCGAAGTTGTAAAATTAATAAAACTTCATAATCGCCAATATGCGCGGCGTCAAATTACCTGGTTCAAAAGAGACAGGAGAATTCACTGGTTAGAAAAATTAGAAGAAGCAGAAAAATTAATTAAGGAATTTTTAAAAAAATAAAAAATCCCTGGCTGAACAGGGAATTTCAAAAGAGCAAACTTTCCTCATAGTTTTTGTCCTGCGTGTGCGGGAGATCTTCTTCGGCCCTGTTTTTCTCTGGATCTACTATCTTCTTCATGACGTTTCTCAACTGGTCGCCAACCGCAATTAAGACAATAGGTCTCTTGGCCGTAGATGTCTTCTTCCTTGAAAACAGCCCCATGACATCTTGGACATATCTTCCAGCCACAGAAAGAGCAACGAAGCCAAGGCCCATAAAAATCTTCTTCAATGATAATTGTTAGGCGGTAACATTGTGGGCAGCGAAACACTTTTTCCTCCTTTTTCTTCAAAGATCTTTTTTTATATCATTTTAATTAGTTTTCGTCAAACCTAAGAAACTAATTTTTTTAAAAGACTGGTAACAATTTGAGGATTTGCTTTATCTCCTGACGCTCTCATTACCTGACCGACTAAAAATTGCAAAGCTCCTTCCTTTCCCTTTTTGAAATCCTCAATTGCTTTTTGGTTTTTGGCAATAACGTCTTTTACTACTCTCTCGATTTCTGATTCAGCGGTTATCTGTTCTAATCCTCTATCAGTAATGATTTGGGATGGATCTGCGCCTGATTTAAACATTTCTTCTAAAACCATCTTCGCAATTTTACTAGATATCTTTTCTTTATAAATTAGAGTAATAAATTCGGCAAAATTCTCTGGGGTGATTAAGAAATTATCGCTAGAAACTGACGATCCTTTTAAAATACCCTGAAGATCTGTAATGATATAATTTGAAGCAAGCTTAATTAATTTCTGGACTTCTTCTTCAGATAATTCGGTTTTTAATTCTGCTTCTTTTACCCAATTTTTCAATTCGCTTATTGTTCTTTCGAAATACTCACCCAAATCCTTATTCTGAATAAAAATTTCGATATATTTTTCTTCTAATTTGTATTCCTTATTAAACCTCTCTCTTTTCTGATAAGGAAGTTCAGGAATTTCAGCTTGAATCCCGTCAATTTCTTTTTCTGAAAAATGAAGCATTGGCAAATCGGGCTCAGGGAAGTATCGATAGTCGTGAGCTTCTTCCTTTTCTCTTTGAGAAAAAGTTATTCCTTTGTTTTCTGACCATCCCCGTGTTTCTTGAATAATTTTTTCTCCGGTTTCAAGGGCTTTTCTTTGCCTTTCTATCTCGTACTCCAGAGATTTTTCTACTGCCCGAAAAGAATTTAAATTCTTTATTTCTACCTTTGTCCCTAATTCTTTGTCGCTTTTTATCTCTTCTCTTAGTTTTTCAGCCGGCAACAAACTCAAATTAACTTCTACTCTCATCTGTCCTTTTTCCATATCAGCATCAGAAACCTCTAAATATCTTAGAATTAACTTTAGTTCTTCGGAAAATTTCCGCGCCTCCTTGGCTGATCTTATATCTGGCTCTGTCACCAATTCCATTAAAGGGATACCTGCTCGATTAAAATCAACCAAAGAGTAATCTGTCTTTTCGGGATGAATTAATCTTCCGGTATCTTCTTCCAGATGAACTCTTCTTATTCTTATTTTCCTTCCCTCGACCTCTAAGAACCCATCTTTACAAAGAGGCATATCATATTGAGATATTTGATAACCCTTTGGGAGGTCTGGATAAAAATAATTTTTCCGGTCAAATTTTGAATGTTCAGGGATTTTACAATTAAGGGCTAGACCGGTTTTTATAACTTTTCTGACCGCTTCTCGATTAATAACGGGTAGAGTTCCGGGATGACCCATACAAATCGGACAAACATTAACATTTGGACTGCGTTCATTAGGATCGTTCTGACAGGAACAAAACATCTTTGAACGAGTATTTAGTTCGATGTGAATTTCTAGACCGATAACAGGATGATAGTTCATAAATTTTCTTTTTCAAATTCTTTTATAATCTCTACCCCAGAACTTGTCCCTATAATATCGGCTCCGGCTTCAACCATCATTTGAACATCATTATAGGTTTTGATATTCCCGGCGGCTTTAATTTCAAGACCCGGAGCTGATTCCCTCATAATTTTTAAGTGCCGGGCTTTTTCTTTTAATTCAAAATTATCTAGCGGGTCTTTAGCCGTTGAGGTTTTAACGCAAACAGCCCCGGCTTTTTTGACAATTTCTGAAGCTTTTCTTATTTCTTCGTCAATCAAATAACCAGACCCAATAATTACTTTTGTCGGTAAAATTTCTGATATTTCTTTTAAATCCTTTAAGACCTCGTCGTATCTTTCGTGCTTTACGGCCGGGATGTTTATCACGACATCTAACTCATCGGCACCATCTGATTTTGCTTTTTGGCAGATCTTTAATCGATCTTGATGAGGGCTGTCACCGATTGGCGGATCAATCAGAACAATAACTTTAATATCAGCTCCTCTTAATTCTTGATTTACTAATTCTACCCATTCTGGATTTACACAAACCCCACGAAAACCAAACTCTCTTGCCTCTTGGCAGGTTTTCTTTATGCATTCGGCTGTAACATCAGAATTTATATTGGTATGGTCAATAATTTTATTGATATTCATGCTATATTTATCTTAACAGAATTTTAAAAAATAAAAAGGCTCCTGATCAAATCAGGAGCTTGTCCTCTTTTCTCTATCGAGTAAATATCTCTCTGAGTTTTCTTTTACAGACTTCGCTATCACAGGACATTATATGTAGTAGAGCAGCTTTTAACGATTCTTCATTCCATCTTCCGTCGAACGATCTAGAACTTGAACGATTAATAATATGCACAGCGTCACGGCAAATAAAATCTCTTGTCGCAACAACTCTTGCTGTTACTTGTTTTCTTTTCAAATCATCCAGCCATTTTTGAAAGCTAGGATTCTTTAGGTCGCCCATAAATATTTCCATCTTCAACGACTCCTTTCGGCAGGATTTGCTTGGCGATATCTGATTGTCCTCTTTCCATCAGCTGTCGATAGACCAATCCACTTATTACAAGGAAAGAAGCAAGAGAAATCATGATTTGATTAATTGGCACGCCGGCTGGGGTTCTATCATAGACAAATGAGCCAATTATCTCTTCGGGATCATAACCAGAAGGAATATGAACTGTTGAGTCACCCACTATAATAGTAGAAATTCCGTTTGATGCTTTTTTAGAACTCCGCATCCTGACCCTCCCTTAGAGACTAAGTTTAGAATGAACAAAGATTTTGACTCGGTAAAAAAACCTCCTCAACCGAATCCCTATTCTTACTATATAAACCCCGCTAGAAAAGTCAATGTTTTTATCACGCACTTTTAGCTTCTTTCCAGATTTTCTAACGGGGTTTATATAGATTAAATTTGTTTTTCTTTTTTCTTCGTTGAAACTCTGCCTCCCTGCCATTGACCCCTATATGAATTTGTCTTCCCTTTAACTTCATAAAACATGGCATGGGCAACACGCGCTCCAAGCTCAATTTCTATTTCACAAGGTCCAAGATTTGCAATCCCAAACGTTAATTCGCCACAATATCCGGGAGAGGCATTGCCAGTAAAAATTGTCATGCCTGAACGATAAAGCGTTGAACGGGGCCGGAATAAAATTAAAATATTATCCGGAGTATTTACTTTCTCAAGGGTTTTCATTAAATAATATTTACCTGATTTAAAAATAAAACTCTGGCGTCTTTTAGAATTATATTTCGCCAGCAACTTTGATTTTGGAGTATTTCTCTCAACTTCACCCAAAAAGCCCTTTCCAGAAATCTTATAAATCTCCCCTATTCTCAGATCAAAACCAGCACCCTCCGGATTTTTTAATTCTCGCTCTGAAAGATTTTCTACCAGTTTTTTCTCTGCCACTAATTTTAAAAGCTCTTTTACTCCTAAAACCATAAGGTTTATAGCGCCAGCGTTTGAACCATAAATTATTTTCCTAATTCTTTTAGATTATCCTCAAATGATTTTTTCAATTCGTTTTGCATTTCCTTATGGAATTTTTCATTATATTTTCTAACCGCAGGTAGAATCAGACTACAGCTTTTATATTCCGGACAAAAACCCATAATATGACATTTTGGTCCGATAAATTTATTAAGAAAATCCAACCCTTTTCTTTTGAAAACTTTTTTAATTTGCAGGGCCTCTTTCCAGCTAATTCTAAACATTTCTTCTTCGGCAGTTGAACATAGTCTTAATGGATAATACCCGGTCAAAAGATTATAAAAATCATATTCTTGTAAAATATCAATTTTGACTGCCCTGGGTATTAGAAATATTGCTTCGCTAGGCTTGATTTTCATCTTTATCAAATCCCCATAGGTCCGGAATGCCTCGGAGGCGACCTGGAGATATTTTGCGAGATTTTCCGGATTGCTTTTTATTGTCGGTGGAATGGAAAAAACCTGTTCGATTTCTTCAATAATTCTTTTGCTAAATTCTTTTTTCTTAATCTGGCTTTTAAATTTGTTAAATTTTTTAGTTGCCCTATCAATGCAATAATATATTGATTCTATAGCTTGAGGGCAAGTCCTATGGCGTTTTTTTTCTCCCCAAATTCGCCAAGGTATTGAAGATAAAAATTTAAACCGCAGGGCCAAATTGTAGTCTCGGAAAATTTCCTGACGAAGAAGAATAAGATCTAACCAATTCTCTTTAATCTGGCTTAAAGAACGAAAAGTTCTCTCTGATTTATCAAATAAATCAGACAGTTTTCTCTTCAAATTTGATGTGATCTGAACGTCTGTTGATAAGAGTTTTGTTCCTTCTGGTAGTTTTTCTTTTTTCATTAGTTCTCTAACAATATTTGATTTTGCTGGACTTTTAAAGATGTTCGGATAAGGGTAAACATTCCGAGGCGCTGCTTCCCTGGTCGCGTAAAGCCAGTCTATTCCTAATTTCTTAGTTTCTTTTTCTATCTTCTTTAACAGAATCCCGACTTCCTCTGGCATCCAGTCTTTCTCAGCCAAATATTCCCTCTTTAAACCAACGATAGACTCAATTGGTAAGTTTATTATTCCAGTACCATAAATTCCGTACTGGAGTATTTTACTGACTTCATCTTTTTTTATACCTTGTGATAAAAAATAGTTATAAGCTTCTATAATATTTTTAGAAGCCTGAAGATAAATCTTTTTTGCTTTTTTTCTCTTAAAGATTCCTGTCGGGAAAACTATGTCTTCTTTTGTGGTTTGGGTCCTGCGGCCAGAAGCCATGAGCGATGAAGAAAAAACAATTCCAGTTAAAGCTGAATCTAGAAATTTACTCCCCTCAAAAGTTAGGCAAATAGTAGGGGTGGTACTGAGTGAAGCGTGGCCTCGCAGAGATGAACCCTGCAAATTTTTTTGGATTCTTTCTTTTAGGCTCTCCCCGCTTTTTTCAATATCATTTAAGAGATTTTTTATTGACTTTCCTTTGAATGTCGCCTGAGAAGAAAGAGCTATAATCTCTTGCGAATTTAAAACCCCGCCTCTATCTTGGAGCTGCGGGGTAATTCCTAAAAATCTGACATTAAGGTCGGAAGTCAAAAGTGGCTTCATCTAGTTATAATTTATTTTTTCTTTTTTATTTCTTGATTGATTTTACTTGCCTGTGGAGATCTTGGTTTTGCGTATTTATGATCTCTCTGTCTGAGATAAGGAGTTTCAACCGGACTCGAGAGAGTCTCAAAAGTCAAGGCACAGATTTTAGTTGATCCGGCATACAGAACTACGGGCATTATTCCTAAATTACCCAATTCTATAACGGCCTTACCTTTCCAGCCGGGATCAAACCTTGCTGAGGTTAAATGGACAACTACTCCCAACCTCGCCAGAGACGACCTGCCATCTAGTCTAGCCATTATATCGTTACTGATTGAAAATTCTTCTTTTGTTGTTGTTAGGACGAAACTTTTTGGTTGCAGGATGAAGGGGCTATTATTTTCAACTTTTATTTCTTCCATAATTTCTTCAAAATCAATTTTTCTTTTTGGATCTAAATAAGGATATTCAGACGGCCTAAAAACTTTAAAAATATTCCCCAAGTAAAGATCAATAGAGCATGGCCCTAACTGTTCTTTAAAATTAGGCCGTGGTTTAATCTTAATTTTGCCTTCTTTGATGTACTTTTTTATATCTCGATCGGATAAAACCATAATATTTATTCAATTGTAATTCCCATATTTCTAGCTGTACCTTCAATTATTTTCATTGCCTGCTCAAGATTTTCCGTATTTAAATCAGGCATCTTCTTTTGGGCAATTTCTTTCAATTGAGCTCTGGTAATTTTGGCAATTTTTGTCTTCTGGGGATCTCCTGATCCTTTTTCAATCCCAGCAGTTTTTTTTAAGAGTTCAGCAGCCGGCGGTTGCTTTAATTTAAACTCATAAGTTCTGTCTTCGTATATAGTAATCTCAACAGGCAAAATCCAGCCTTGTTGATTTTTTGAATTATCGTTAAATCTCTGGCAAAACTCGGAAATATTCACTCCGTGCTGGGCTAAAGCCGGTCCGACTGGCGGAGCAGGAGTTGCCTGGCCTGCTGGAATTTGTAATTTTATAACAGCTTTTACCTTTTTCATGTATTATAGTTTTTTAATCTGTAAAGAATCAAGCTCTACGGGTGTGTCTCTGCCAAACATATTTACTAAAACTTTCACCTTTCCCCTCTCTTCGTCAATTTCTGAAACTTTGCCATCAAAATCCTTAAATGGGCCGTCAACTATTTTTACTGCATCTCCCGTGCTTAAATCAATTTTGAATTGAGGAGTCTCAATTCCCATCCTTTTCTGCAGAACATCAATCTCTTCTTTTGAGACTGGAATTGGCGTAGTTCCAGCGCCCACGAATCCTGTCACATTTGGCGTGTTCCTTACCACATACCAAGAATCATCGGTAACAACCATTTCAACTAAAACATATCCAGGATAAATCTTTTCTTCAATGATTTTTCTCTTGCCACTCTTTATCTTAATCTTTTTTTCTTTGGGCACTACAACATTAAAGATTTTATCATCCATTCCTAAAGACTCTATCCTTTGTCTCAAATTCTTTGCAACAGCATCCTCATAACCCGAGTATGTATGGATGACATACCAGTTTCTTTCTTGTGGGAGTATCTGTTTTGGCATTTTTTAAAATTCTACAAACTATTTTTTTAAAAGTCTTGCAAGAACAAAATCTTGTATTAAAAAGTCAATAAGTCCAAGATAGGCAGCTACCACCACCGACAATCCAATAACAATAAGAGTATATCTTAAAGTTTCTTGCTTTGTCGGCCAGTTAACTTTTTTTATTTCCAATCTCACCTCTTTAAGAAAAATGATAATTTTATTAATTATTTTCATATATCTGGTTTAAAAAACCGCCCCGCAGGGCTTCTTTGTCTATCCTATAAAAACCCTGATTAAATGTCAAGCTAAATTCTAGTGATTAAAATATCAGATATCGAGGTTCTTAACCTGTTTGGCGTGGGCTTGGATGAATTTCTTTCTTGGCAAAACCTCATTTCCCATCAAAGTATCAAAAATCTTATCTGTCTCTTTAGCATCCCCTATTGTCACTTTCTTTAGAACCCTATTTTCTGGATTCATTGTTGTTTCCCAAAGCTGTTCAGGGTTCATCTCTCCCAAACCTTTATACCTCTGAATTGACGGATTAGATATTTTCTCTTTCTTGAAGTCGCTTAAAATCTCTGCTTTGTCTGCTTCGGTATAAGCGTATTCAAGCCTCTTCCCGGTTTGAATCCTATACAAAGGAGGCTGCGCGATATAAAGATAGCCTTGTTCAATAATAGGCTTGAAATATCTATAAAAAAGAGTCAAAAGCAGAGTTCTGATATGGTTTCCGTCTGAATCTGCATCGCACATTATTATAACCCGGTGATATCTTAATTTACTAATATTAAAGTCAGTGGAAATGGCTGTTCCCATGGCAATAATTAAAGCCTTAATCTCTTTTGAGGTTAAGATCTTATCGAGACGGGTTCTTTCAACATTTAAGATTTTGCCACGCAGAGGCAGAATTGCCTGAAATCTTCGGTCTCTCGCCTGTTTTCCTGAACCACCAGCTGATTCACCTTCTACAATATAAAGTTCTGATTCCTCGGGACGCCGAGAGGAACAATCAGCTAATTTTCCCGGCAAAGCTAATCCCTCTAAAATTCCTTTTCTTAAAACTGTTTCCCTGGCAGCCTTCGCTGCTTTCCTGGCCTTAGCAGAGAGAATGCAGTTTTCAATAATTGCCCTGGCATCTTGGGGATATCTTTCCAGAAAATCAGATAATCCTTCAGATATTACAGCTTCCACCGCTACTCTTGCTTCCGGATTTCCTAATCTTGCTTTGGTCTGGCCTTCAAATTGGGGATCTTTTAATTTAACCGAAACAACGCCAGTTAATCCCTCTCTTACATCCTCTCCGGTCAAATTATCGCCTCCATCTTTAATAAGACCGCTTTTCCT
>Ga0315294_10007113_pt1 | contig 12279 bp, 13 predicted proteins | sample YL17G13_40_MG_FD_203626 | JGI IMG/M metagenome (GOLD analysis project Ga0315294, IMG submission 203626) | Sediment microbial communities from Yellowstone Lake, YNP, Wyoming, USA - YL17G13_40 | ecosystem: Environmental > Aquatic > Freshwater > Lake > Sediment | place: USA: Wyoming | collected...
TACCGCCAGCTCTTCCCGCAGTCCGGACACGTGATATTGAGAGATTGACCGCACTGGGGACAACACTTGAGCTGGCCCCACGTCGTGGTCCCGCACTTCGGACACTTGAAGGATCCGCTCATCTCTTTACCTCCTCTTTTACTCTTTTATTTATGGCAACGTTCCCCACCATCTGAATCTTTCGCTCAATCCTTTTAGGATTCGACCTGCTTCTTCCAACTCCGCTTTCACCTTGGTTTCTCTCTTTTCAAATTTATCTCTAAAGGAATTAACTTTAGTCAAAGCCTCTTTCTTTTTCTCAAGAAAGGCATCCCTTGAAGCTGATAATTTCACTTCTTTAATACAACCCCTTTGCCTCCGCATTTAAGACAAGGCAGACCGCTCTCCGTTTCCGCGCCCGTGCCTCCGCATTTCCGACACTCTTCGGTTGATCCTCTAACCGTCACCATGCCTTTGCCGTTGCAAACCGTGCAGGTAATCCGGGTGTGGAGATAGACACCTGTCGCTTTGCAAAAAGCGCATGGAATCGCCGGCTCCATAACCTCCACCTTGCCTCTTCCTCCACAGACCTGGCAGGAGGCGAGGTTGGATAACAGATCAAAAGGGTCCTTCCCCGCGCCCTTACAAAAAGCGCATGTTATCGACATTTTGCTCACATTCAGACCTCGCGGGCCGCCGCGGGCTTTCCCGCTTATTTCTTCTTGCCTTTACCCTTTGGCCTGCCTTTGCGGGCCGCGGGCTTTACGACGGCCTCTTCGACTGTTTTCACTTCCGCCCCTACTGCCACTTCAACCGGCGCAACTCCTCTTTTCTTGGCCATGGTCGCAACCAAATTCTGCCAATTAGCAGCCATCTTTTCTCTTTCATCATGGAACGCACCCAACAGCTCCCGGGTCCCATTGACGATACCCGCGACGTATTTCGCCAGATCTTTCTTCAGCTCAACGCTCATCTCCGCGTGGGCATCGGAAAATTCCCGGAGCTTGTTTTTCACGTAAGTCTCGATGTCCTTCGTGTTTTTCTTAAGACTCGCTTTAAGAGTAGCCGCCATATCTTTGTGCTCTTTCTGAAATCCTTTGAGCAGGTTGCCTACATTTTTTGTCAGGTCGGCCATAAAACCGGCTAAGGCCCCGGCCTGCTCGGCGGACATTTCCTTGTGCTCTTTCTGAAATCCCTTGAGCATGTTGCCAACGTTTTTTGTCAGGTCGGCCGTAAAATCCGCTAAGTCCTTGGCCTGCTGAGCAGACATTTCTTGGTGCTCTGCGTGAAATCCTTTGAGCGTTTTGCGCGTATCATTGACAATCGCTCCGATGGCCTTGACCCTGGCATTGTAAGAAGCCACAATGTCCTCACCGAGATTTTTGACATCGTCCGCAATTCCCATTTTTTCCTCCTTGAATTCCTTTCGTTCTGAATTCCGCTATTTATCGATCGAGGAGCGGTCAACCTTTTTTAGCCGGCTTTCTTCCCGGTTTCCTTTTTTTGGGCTTTACGACGGCCTCTTCGACTGTTTTCACTTCCGCCCCTACTGCCACTTCAACCGGCGCAACTCCTCTTTTCTTGGCCATGGTCGCAACCAAATTCTGCCAATTAGCAGCCATCTTTTCTCTTTCATCATGGAACCCACCCAACAGCTCCCGGGTCCCTTTAACAATATCCGCGATGTATTCCGCCAAATCTTTCTTCAGCTCAACGCTCATCTCCGCGTGAGCATCAGAAAATTCCCGGAGTTTGTTTTTCACATAAGTCTCGATGTCCCTAGTGTTTTTTTCAAGACTCGCCTTAAGAGAGGCCGCCATATTCTTATGCTCCGAGCTGAATCCTTTGAGCATGCTGCCGACATTTTTTGTCAGGTCGGCCGTAAAATCCGCTAAGTCCTTGGCCTGCTGAGCAGACATTTCTTTATGCTCGGCGTGAAATCCTTTGAGCGTGTTGCGAGTCTCTTTGACAATCGTTCCGATGGCCTTAACCCTGATATTGTAAGAGGCCACAATGTCCTCACCGAGTCTTTTAACATCATCCGCAATTCCCATTTTGTTTCTCCTTTTTATTCAAGATCGCATTTTTATGCATCTATCTTAACGGTCTATCCGGAGACCGGCTCTGGCTTGAGTCATCTTCTTTTGCATATCCTGCCAGTTCTTGGCCCCGGCGGATCTTTCTTTTAGGAGCTCATCCAGCATGCCGCGAACATCTCGCTTTCGTTCTCCCTGTCCGGCGATTCGCTCTTGTCGCCGCACCTGGAATTCCCCGAGCATCCTTTTCAGGTCCTTGATCCGAAGTTCTTTGCCCTTGGCTAAAAGCTCTTTGAGCGTTTTGGCCAATTCTTGTTGTTGTTTCTGAAATTCCTTCAGCTCGGAGGTCACTTCATTTTTTCTCTCGTCTTGCTTGGCAAGAATCTCCTGGATCAAGGCCTGGAATTCCTTGACCCTTTGGGCCTCGCCTCCGGCCAGGGCGTCTTTGAACTTCGCCAGGTTATCCCCTAACGTATGAATCATCTCCCTCTGTTCGGCAAGGTACCTATTCAATCCCTCCCGGACTTGTCTTTCTCTTTCTTCCTGGGCGGAAAGGATGTCTTGCATCATATAATCGAAATCTTTTCTTCTTAGGGATTCATTTTTAGTGAGATTCTCCCGCAACTGGGCATTGATCTTTTCTCTTTCTTGTTTTGTGTCAAGGAAGGAATTTTGAAAGCCTTCGAGGATTTGGTGGGTCGTATCGAAAAGAGATCCGATACTCCGGCTCCTCGTCTCATAGGAAGCGACGATGTTTTCGGCGATATCCTTCATGCCCTCGGCTAAAGACATTTCCTTATCATCTCCTTTCCTCGGAAAAAAAAGGATTCTTGGCGACCCATGCTTTTCTCCTGCTTTCGGCGGAGGAAGGATGACTCGGCAAGAATCCTTTCGGGTCCTTGACCTTCTCCCTTAAGCGGCTGTGGCAGTCAAACCGATTGCCTCAGCATACTTCAGGTACGTCTCCACCGACGCCACGACGACTCTCGCTTCAACGGCGAGAATCTCAATCCCGACCAGGGAGACTCGCACCCAGGCGTCCACAACCACGCCCTTGTCCAGGATCCGGTCAATAACCTCAACCAGACTGGAGGATCCGATCGCTTTTTCTACGGCCATATTTTTTCACCTCCTTTCGTTCTGAATTCCGCTTTGTCGATCGAGGAGCGGTCAACCTCTTTGTCGACACTTTCTTTATAAGCAATATCCGTGCCAAACCATAATTTCAAAATAGTGCTTTCGTATCCCGTTAATTGTATTGTAATTACGCCAAGGCCATTCCATGGAACAGGGATTTTTTGCCTGAGAAGGGACATAATTGGGACAACTATGAGATTTAAACGGGACAGAATTGTCTCCGGCCTTGGTTGAGTAGAGGATGCGCCTGAATTCAAGCAGGTTCCGGAGCCCGCGAACGGGGCGCGGCAGCCTGGGAACACAGCCCACCCGGAGGTCCGGGCACTGAGCGATGACTTCCCGCACATATCCCTGTTCCTCATCCCGTTTCCGGGAGCAAAAAGAGCAATCGTCGGGTGGGGTGACCATGTTGATCACGATCTGCCGGCAGGCGATCTTGAACCTGCGGAGGGCCTGGAGGACTCGTTTCATTTCGACGACGCCCATGGCTTCCGGGATGGTGACGACGACGATCTCGGTGCCGGCGGCCGGAGACAATTTTGTCGCGTCTTAATCATATATATCCCAATAATGTCCTTTTTCAGACAAAGCGTCTCTCTCTTCTATTGACAGGCCTGGACATAAATACAATGCAATTAACGAGTTACGAAAGCATCTTTTTAAGACTATGGTTTGGCATAGTTATTGCTTAATCTCAGTATAAACCCATGTCCCAAATAATACGGTTGAACCATAAGTATTTTATCCTCGGCTTTCTCGTCCTCTTTTTCGTGGGCGGAAGGCCGGTCGAGTTCGGCCGGGAAACGGTCTTTTTCCAAGGGTTTCCCATCCCAAAACCGGTGATCCGGATCGCCCTGGGCCTAAACTTGGAGGACATCCATATCCATGCCTCCTCGGGCATGATGATTTATCAGGCCGCCGGAAACTATAAATCGTTGGCCGACGACGCCTCCGATGTCTGGGTGAAAGACCTGAAGGAAGCGTTGACCGAAATATTCTTCGTCCAGGTCGACCAGTCCCGCCGCCGCGACGAGGCCGAAAAAATCGCCCGGAACCTCCGCCCCCGCATCGACCGCCCCGTCAGCGTGTCCGAGGGCCGGGCCGATGATCTCGAGGGCGTCTTCCAGGTCCGGGTTGGGGATTTTCTCACCCGAGGCGAGGCCTTGGCATACATCAAAACCCTGAATACGCTCGGTTTTCCCGAGGCCTGGATCATTCGAGAGGAAGTGACCGAGCGGGCGTCGAAATGCCCATGGGTCATGGTCAACGACGAACTCGTCAACCTGGACGGAAGGACGTCCCTTTATTTCATCCCCGCGAACCCGCAAAGCTACTTGAACTATGGCGGTAAAAATTACCGCGGCATCTTCATTCTGCGGGGCAGCCGCCGGGGGACGATCCTGGTCAACGTGCTGAATCTCGAGGATTACCTCAAAAGCGTGGTTCCCGGAGAGCTGTCGCCGTATTATTTCGGCGAGATCGAAGCCCTCAAAGCCCAGGCCATCGCCGCCCGGACCTACGCCTTGAAGAATATCGGCCAGTTCGGCGACCTCGGCTTCGACCTGTACGCCACTCCGCAGTCCCAGGTGTACGAAGGGATGAGCCTCGAACATCCCTTGAGCAGCCGGGCCGTCGCGGAGACAAAGGGGGAGGTGGCCGTCTATGACGGAATGCTCATCAACGCTTTATACACCAGCACTTGCGGCGGCGCGACCGAGAACGCCGAGGCGGTGTTCGGGGGGAACGCGGTCCCGTATCTCCAAAGCACCCAATGCCTGATGGAGAGCGAGTGGGGCTGGACGCTTCAAACAGGACAGAGTCTTCCGACGTATTTCGTCGGCGGAGGCAATGTTTCCCGGAAAACCGCGATCTTGGCGGCTCTCGGAATCCTCGCTCCGGACGGCGGCCGTTTTGGACCGGAATCACTGGCCGGATTGACCGGAATATCCAATCTTGAGCTTGGTCCGAATCCCTATCTCCTCCGGAGCTTGGACAGTTCGGCCTCGTTCTTTTTATACCTCGACCTTGAGCCGGGCGACGCCGTGCAATGGATCGAAGACGAAGGCCAGGTTCGCTTGCTTCAAGTGCAATCCATCCCCCTCTCCAGCGTCGTCGATCAACCCTCCCATTATCACTACTGGCAGGTCCGGACCGCGCGAGAGGACCTCGAAGCCCGTATTAACGAATATTATCCGATCGGGAAACTGATCGACCTCGTTCCCCGGAAACACGGGGCGTCCCAGCGGGTCATCGAGCTCTCTGTCATCGGCCGGGAAAGCCAGGTCCTGGTGACCGGTTTGAAGATCCGTCAGGTCCTGAACCTCCGGGATAACCTTTTCGTCATCGACCGCGAGACGGACGAAGAAGGGCAGCCCACTCACTTCCTCTTCTCGGGCAAGGGCTGGGGACACGGAGTGGGCCTCTGTCAGGTCGGAGCTTTCCGGATGGCCCAGAAAGGCGCGACCTATGAAGAAATTCTAAAGAAATATTACCGCGGGATCAAGATCGATAAAAGGACCTGAGCCCCTTCATCACCCGTCGTGACCCGGGAATCTGTTCCAGGTCAGCCAATAGGAGCATACGGCGTCCAGCAGTTTGTCGAACTTCTCGAAATTCGCCGGTTTCACCAGGTAACTTCCGGTGCCCTGGACGTAGGCGGCATCGATGTCCGAATTGTCGTCGGCTGTCGTAAGCACGACCACCGGGATCCGCTTGATGCTGTCGTCTTTTTTGATCCGGCGCAACACTCCCAGTCCGTCCACCTTCGGCAATTGAAGATCCAGAAGGATCAGGTCCGGCCGGGGACTGGTCTCGGGGTCGGCGCAGGCGCCCTGGCGAAAGAGAAAATCCAGCGCCTCCTGTCCGTCTTTGACCAAGAAGAATTGGTTCGCTACGGGGAAGTCTTTGAGCATGCGCCGCACGATCTCGACGTGCGCCGCGTCATTTTCGGCCAGCAGGATATTGATAGGTTGTTTTTTGGCCATGGCTTTTCATCCCCCCTTTCCAAACTCCCTGTTCGGTTTTTGGATGCCGCCTCACATTGTCTCTCTAATGGGTCGATAGGCATCAGATATCGCCTTCGTCGACCTTGGAAATAAGATATCCGCTCAAGTCCTCGAACCGTTTTTTATTCTTAGGATAATAGGGAAGCAGGGATTGGTATTCTTTGATTTTTCGTATTTCCTTGATTTCTTTGATTTTGATGTCCCGGGCGAGTCTCGGCTGGACATGATGATAAGCGCCGATAAAAAGAATACCGGTTTCGCCCTCATCGAGGGCCAAATCTATTCTTCGGGCAATATCGTCATCTCTTTGGTTTAGAAGCAATTTCTTGGTTAGCTTATATATGACTAAGCCGAATAGTTTCTCCACGGTCGTTTTGGCCCGGATCATTTTCAGCAACCGATCTCGCTCTTTCTTCACCAGGTTGAAGTCTTCCGTCTTCATCAATAGCGCCCCTCGGTGAAGGAGCTTGGAAACCAATTGGTGATTTTTGCTGCCCGCTTTCTCGCCTTCCTGGATGATGTTCAATCCCACGTCCCCGTCCGCGACCATGCCATCTTGGAATATCTTGGCTCCGGAGACATTGATCGAATCAAAATAAAGGAAGAGCGCGTCCCAAAAACCGTCGATGGTCCTCAGATGATCTCTCCACATGTTTTCGCCGAAATTTTCAAGGCCTTTTCGATGGACCTCTTCGGCCAGAGAGCCGAGATCGGCGCTCGTGTGGATGATCGGAACATAAAGAAGAGTTCTCATTCGTTTTAAGCTTCGCTTTTTAATTTATTGACTTCTTCCTCAAGTTTCTTGATTCTCTCCTCTTTCTCCGACTCTTGGGCTTTGGAGGAAAGATAAGAATCCGTTTGCCACCAATTGATCCCCATCTCCATGGCCTTGTCCACGGAAGCAATCAACAGCCTTATTTTGATGGTGAGCAGGTCAATATCGGCGATTTGAATTTTGATGTCTCCGGCGATGACGATGCCCTTATCCAAGACCCTCTCTAAAATATCCGCAAGATTCGTGGCATTCGTGGCATGCATCATTTGTTGTTGGGTCATGGGATTGTGCTCCTTTGTTTTATGACGTCAAATTCCCCAGCGGCCCTAAATCCAAATCCAGCTCTTCATCCTCAAGACCAAAGATCGTCTGAACCTCTTTGATCTTCTTCTTGACCGCTTTAAGACTCAACCCTAATTTTTGAATTTCAACGGGAGACAGAGTCCCCCGCTTGACTCTCCGAAAAGCCTCTTTTTCCAGGAGTTTTCTTATCAGTTCAACCAAGGTTAAAACCAATTTGGCTAAACCCTGCTCGGCCTTTTTGGGATGGTCCAGGTCGATGAGTCTGGGAATATTCTCTTCCGCTCTTTTGATCTCCCTTTGCAGTTTCTCTATATACGCCATGTCCTCAGGGGTCAATTCCCGGTTCGGATTGCCGAAATTCTTGCCGGAGAGCTCTTCCGCCTTGGACACAGAGGTCAGAATCAGCCTTAACCCTAAATAAACAAGGTCGACATCCGCGACCCTGAGGACGAGATCGCCGTTGATGATCGCCCCTTTTTCCAGAACCTTATCCAGGGCATCGACTAATCCGGCATGCTCGCCATATTGGGACGTATGATTCATCCATGCACCCTATTTTTCAAGCGTGGGGAAATGATAGGCCGGCCAGGGGCCGCTGAACTCAAGATAAATGCCTTTTTCTTGAATCTCTTGATTCAGTCTTTGGGCCGCTTCTTTGAATTCTTCAATTTTCTCTTCAGCGACCAAACAGGCGGCATTTAAAATCATGGGCTCGCGTTTGCCCGTCAATTCTCTCCCCAAAATATTATTATGGACCGAGGCTTCGGCTTGCCGGCTTAAGCTTTCATATAAACCTTCGACAACATGATGCAATTCTTTGTTCACTTCACTTGAAATGACTTCTTTTAGCTCTTCCTCCATAAAAAAAGCCATTCCCTCCGGCAAACCCGCGATTTCTCTCTCCTTTTCTTGGATGGCGGCATTGTTCTCTTTGACCGCCTGCTCGAACTTATTTTGATCCGTCAAATAGGCCTTGACGCCCCATTCCTGTTTTCCTTCAAGTTTCTCCAACGTATCTTTGAATTGTTCATGGTGTTTGTTTAAGGTCTCTTGGAGCGCCTTTTCTTCTTTGAATATCGTTCCGAATTTCATCGGGATCAAACTCAATATCTCCCCGCCGTTTCTCATCGCTTCTTCGATAACCGTCTCATGAAGGACGGCCTTTTCTTTAATCCATTGGAGATCGTTCTGGGCCTTGATATGGATTGTTTCGGAATCGAATTCCTCCAAGGACACTTTGCTGACTACGGCCTCCAATCCCTGATAAGTACGGGTGAAGACCCCTCCCTTTTCATCGATGCCTTTGGTTAAAAATAGAGAAGACGCGCCACGACTCTTCCTCACACAATACAAATAGAATCCTTCCAACGGGCTTACTCTCTTTCTTTTTACCTCTGTGTCCCTATGCTTGCCATCCCTTTTTCGCTCAAACCCCATAAGATTTCCATCTTCACCCAAAAGGCTTCCTCCAGAACTAAGCGTCTCAAGATATAGATGCCGCGGATACAAATCTTGTGTTCGAGGCGGCAGAAAGATCATCCCAACTCCCTTTTATAAGCAAAAACAGTGCCAACCCATAAACTCAATGCCTAAATTACGTAACACGCTGTTAATAAATATATTAAAATAGTGACCAGCCCGCGATTCGAGATATTACCAACGGGCACAGTCAAAAAAGGGACAGAAATGAGACAAAAAGGGGGCAGATTTGTCTATATATTCAGACTTTTTATCTTGCGATACAGGGTCTTTTTATTCAGCTTCAGGAGTTCTGCCGCCTTCGTTTTTTTACCCCCCGCCTCCTCTAAGGCTTTCTTAATGACATCCTTCTGGAATTTGCGGGTTATCTCCTCAAAAGAAGCCCCTTTTTCCGGGGGCTTTGCGGCCTCAATCGCCTCGTTCGTCGGGAGGCGCGGATTTATGGATAAATGGTCGAGTTCAATCGTGTCTGATAACGCCAACAAGACCGCTCTTCTGGTGACATTTTTAAACTCCCTGCCATTGCCCGGCCAAGCATGATTCAGGATGCATCGCATGGCCTCCGGCGAAAATCTCTTGACTTCCTTATGGAACTCGCTATTCGCCTCTTCTAAAAAATATTTCGCTAAGATGGGAATATCTTCCATTCTTTCCGCTAATCGAGGCACCTCGATTTGAAACTCATTGAGCCGATGATAGAGGTCGTCTCTGAATCTTCCCTTGCGAACCTGTTCTGAGAGAAGAACATTGGAAGCCACAAGGATACGCACATCGATGCTGATCTCTCTCTGGCCGCCCAAATGCTGGAGTCTTCTTTCTTGAATGACCCTTAAGAGCTTCATCTGGACGGCCTCGGAAAGATTCGCGATTTCATCTAAAAACAAAGTCCCGCCATGGGCTTGTTCAAACGTGCCGTTTTTTCGACCATCCGCTCCCGTGAAAGCGCCCTTTTCATAGCCGAAGAATTCACTCTCCATCAAGGTCTCAGGCAGAGCGCCGCAGTCGACGGCCACGAAAGGTTGATCGTGACGTCGGCTCTTGTGATGAATCCGTCGAGCGATCAACTCCTTGCCTGTTCCACTTGCGCCCTGAATGACGACGGTCATGTTCGTCGGAGCAACAATCTCAACCTGTTTGAGGATCTGTTGAATTCGGGGACTTCTTCCCATGATCTCTTCAACACCTTGGCTTTCACCCAATATTTTTCGTAATCTCTTCACCTCCTTGCTCAGACTCCGGGATTCCAATGCCTTTTTGATGATCAAGATCAGCTCTTCATCATCAAATGGCTTGGCAACATAGTCAAAGGCTCCCATTTTCATGGCCCTGACCGCGCCCTTGACATCGCTATGGGCGGTAACCATGATAGTGAGGAGGTTTTGATCTATTTTTCGCATCCCCTCTAAAACCTTCATCCCGTCCATGTCGGGAAGCCGGATATCCAATAAGGCAATACTGGGGGCACGTCTCGCAACCTCTTTTATGGCCTGACGACCATTGGAAGCGGTCATCACCTCATATCCCGCGCCTCTTAAAATCTCGGACAGGTTGAATCGGAAATCCCTATCATCGTCGACAACTAAAATGGTTTCCATTCTTATCCTGTCGTTTTGACTTCGCTTTCGCCCGGTTTGGCTCCCTTGATACGCATTTCTCTTATCTTTCGGATGACATCCTCTTCATTATAAGGCTTGTCGAGAAAGCCATAAGCGCCCAATTCCCTTGCTTCGTTTCTGGCCTCTTCGCTGCCAAAGGCGGTCGTTATAATGACTGTGGGGGCGGGAGTCATCTTCCTGATGAAGTATAATAACACCATTCCATCACCATCAGGCAACTTGAGATCCAATAATACGAGGTCCGGCAGCCGCCTGTTCAAGCGTTTAAGCGCTTCTCTCTTCGTATGGGCGAGCTCCATTTGAAAGCCGCGAGAGCTTAAGGAATCCCCCAGAAGAGAGCACAATTCCTTCTCGTCGTCAATGAGCAAAATGCTTTTGATCTGTTTTCTTCCGCGGGGGGTCCTTCTTCCCGATTTCCGTCTTTCACTCTTACCGAATTGGGCTCGTTCATAGAGCTTAAAAAAGGGTTTCAGTTCCTCAAGTTCTTCAGGCTTTCGCCAACCGGATAAATTGATATGCCAGACAACCACTTCGCTCGCTTTTATCTTGCCGCTTTTGATCCAGGACTTTAAGCGACCGTCCGACACTTGGTGATAAACATTTGTGCCTCTTTTCATATCCCATCTTATTTCCGCCATAATGATGTTCCCCCCGTTATGACTTTCCTTTAATGTCTCCTTCGCCACCTGACGGCTTCGGTTCAAGGGGCAAACAAACAGAAAAGGAAGATCCCTTTCTCCACGCGCTTTCAACCTCAATCATGCCCCCATGGCTGGTAACAATATTTTGACATGTGGACAATCCCAAACCCACGCCCCCCTTTTTAGTGCTGAAGAAGGGGTCAAATATCTTTATCAGATTATTTTCCGAGATGCCTCTTCCGTTATCTCGAATCGTGATTCGAAAAAAATCCTTTTCGTTTTTCGTGGTAGTCCACAAATTGCCGCCGGGCCGCATGGCCTCCATAGCGTTGATGATGATGTTCAGGAAGACGCGCCCCAAATATTCTTTATCAACGAGTAAGATCGGGGGATGAGAGGTCAGGTTCTTAATCACTTGGATCTTCTGCGTTTTAAGCCTGACTTTATGGAAGATCAAGACATCCTCAAGGATCCGCTGGACATCCACAGGCTGAAGATTAAGCTTTATCGGGCGGGCGCAGTTCAGGAGTTCCGTAATTAAAAAATCGATCCTCTCGGTATTCCTCTCCATGATCTTGACATAGGGGTGGCCCTCCGGCTTTATCCTGCCCTCTTTGTTGAGTTGTCGGATCGACAAAACAATATTGGTCAGGGGATTTCTTATTTCGTGGGCGATGCTTGAGGCCATCCGACCGGTAAAAGCGAGTTTCTCCGAATACACCAAAGCGTCTTTATTCGCCTTCAAAGCCTCGTAGGAAGCCCCGAGCTCCTCCCGGGAGCGAGTCAATCGATCAATCAAGTCTTCAACGGATGAGCTTTGCTGATTTAAGAGGAATTGTTGCCCCCGAATCGTTTTCTCAAAATCCGATATTATATTCTCCCTCTTCCTTTCCTCGGTGATGTCGCGATAAAGCACCTGGAAATGTTTTTCGCCGTCCCAAAGGATTTCCTTCCGGAAGACCCGGAGACGGCGGACTTCGCCGTTTTTCCTCACAATGTCGATTTCATATTCGGAGGGGCCGATATCTCCACTCTGCCTTATATTCCTTCTTTCTTGGGATTCCACAAGGCTTTCCGGAGTGTAGCGCTTCTCAATGCTTGTGTTTCTCAGTTCCTCGAGGCTGTCGTATCGGTACATTTCCAGAATGGCCCGGTTCGCATAAAGAGTGGTTCCATCCGCTGTGGCGATGCGCACTCCAAGAGGGGAATCATCCAGAGAATGTTGAAAGTTCTCTTTCTCCCGGCGCAACGCATCCACCATCCGTTTGCGGGTCTGGAGGAGGGCCCACTCGCGAAGGGAACGCTCGA
>Ga0315294_10007115_pt1 | contig 12279 bp, 13 predicted proteins | sample YL17G13_40_MG_FD_203626 | JGI IMG/M metagenome (GOLD analysis project Ga0315294, IMG submission 203626) | Sediment microbial communities from Yellowstone Lake, YNP, Wyoming, USA - YL17G13_40 | ecosystem: Environmental > Aquatic > Freshwater > Lake > Sediment | place: USA: Wyoming | collected...
ATATAAGACCTAACAAAGAAATATTCCTTGTTATGCACCCAAAAAGTAAGCATAATTGTATTCTATATATATAAAGAAAAGAATATATAGAAGAACCTATTGCGATAAATACCACCATTGACAGTTTTCAAGGGTTTTTGACAATGAAATGACACTATCAAAGGTAATATACCATCATTTATGTCAATATACCATCACTAAAACTAATGGAATATTAACCCAATTTCCCTTCTAAATTTAAAATTCCCCGTACCTAAATTATATCAATAGTTAATATTCTATTAGTTTATTCAACTAACAGCTTATCTATTAATATATTAAGTATATTTCTCTAATTTAAAGAATTCCCACCCTAGAGCACAAATGCCCACCCTTATATATATATTGTATGAATTTAAAAAAAGATCTTCCTTTTACGGAAGATCTCTTTTTATTCTTAGAATATGACGTTAGCCAAAGCATCAATGCTCGCTTTGCTCAAACCTGCTACTGTGGCTTTAGCTTGTATGCCTGCATGGATTTCAATGTCTACAGATGCTTTATTAATTGCACTTTCGATCATTGCCTCTCTGCTCTTGTAGACATTGAGGATTTGCAGTCTTTGGAATTTAACAGCATTTCCATTGACATCAAGCTGAACCTCACCATTCTCATCAAGAGTATTGAACTCTTTGGTTCCTGCTTTAGACCAAAAAGGAAGCTTAACATCAGCATCCTTGCTCCATCCTAAGGATTCCATTAGTCTCTTATGAATGTAGTAACGCTCATTATCCTCATCATAGGCTGAATAGTTACCATTCTTACTAAAATTACCACTAACGATTTCCACTTTGAAATTTGTGTTCATAACAATAAAATTTAAAGATTAATAAAAAAAAAATATGTAGTGTGAAGGAAGGGTTTCAATGGAGAAAGTTGATTGAACAAAAAGAGTGTTTGACAGACAAAAAAATGTGTCTATATATATATGGTGTATGTTTGTACAAAAAGAGAGCAGATTTCTCTGCTCTTCCTTCATTTGTTAGAATTCATAATTATTGGAATGTTCCCATTCCTTTAATTGTTCTGCTGTCTCACACACCACTAAGTGTGCAAGATTATTTCCTTCTTCACGATATTTCTCGTGACGAGCAACAAACGTATTGATTCCACAAGGACCATCTGGGTCTGTGGAATCATAAATACCAGAGGTCTGGATTCCTCCATTCTGCCAGACCTGAAATGCCACTGGATATTTCATATTTTATACATCGTTTAACGTGTGATCCCACGGTTTAAGATTAATAATAACATGATAGCAAGGAATGATTACCCTTGCATTACCTTTTGACAGGTTGAAATCATCATTGTTTTTCATCAATGATAATGATTGCAATTTTTTATGGCTTGCAATTACCAGAGAGTTTAACGAGAACACTCACAAACTTAATTCCTTTGGAAAGGTTTCAATTTGAATTTGAATTCCCAAAGGGAACAAGTGGGGGATAACCCAACCTTGTTAAATTAATGGTGGGGTTTCAAATTGGAGTAGTATCCTCTCCCATAGATATAATGTCCTGGAGATATATAAAAATTTTTTTTTTCATGAAAGCAATTATAATCTTTTATGTTATATTTGTAATGGATTTTATAAACTACATATGAATCAAAATTTTAAGACAGTCCTTAGAGATGATTTTGAATTGGCTGAGAAGTATTATGCCATCCTTTCAGCGATTAATGGTTTGCAATTGACTAATAGAGAAATACAATTAGTTGCATTTACAGCTGTTAAGGGGAATATTTCCAATGCTAATGTCAGAGAGGAGTTTTGCAGGAGGTATAATACAACGTCTCCTACGATAAATAATATTATTTCCAAGCTTAAGAAGATGGGGATATTTATTAAGGAGAAAGGGAAGGTGAAGATTGTTCCTGTTATTGTTTTGGATTTTTCAAAGGAATTGATATTACAAATAAAGCTGACACATGAAAAATGATAATGCCATTCAAATGGTTAAGAGGCTTGTTGTAGATTTGGCTCTTCCTAATAAGGTGATAACAGCTGTTATTGATCATCAGTTTATGAGTCTTCTTCAGGCTATGAAGACATGTAATAGTCTTGAGATGTCTGGATTTGGGAAGTTCTTTTTTAATGTAAGGAGAGTTGCTGTTATTATGGCACAATTAGAAAGGATGAAGATTCTTTATAAGGAATGGATGTTGTCTGATGATGAACAGAAACAGAGGATGGGTAAGGAAAGGATGGAGAGAGTTGACAGGGATATAGAAAAAATAAAAGTAGTTTTACATGAACATAAAAAAAGTATATGAGGGATGGAGAAATCATTTGTTTCCTCCTGCATTATTGAAGGAAGCGATTATTAAGATTTCTACAACAAGGAGAAATATTTGTTCTTCTTGTGAATTTAATTCTGTTAACAGGAGTCCTTCCTTGAGGATGGATGAACATTGTTCTGTTTGTGGATGTACATTAGTGGCTCTAACAAAATGTCTTTCTTGTTATTGTGAGAAGCATAAATGGGAAGCTGTTCTTACAATGGAGGAAGAAGATATAATTAATGAATATGAAAAATCTATTGATACAGAAGATTCCTCTTCTTCCCCTTCTTGAATTGCTGTCTCAGCTGTATGAAGAAGGAGCTGAATATATTGATATTACAGGAATGGCTTCCAGAAAGGAAGATACATTAGGAATAGCTGTGAGAGAGGAATATTATGTCTCTCCAAAAGAAGAATTGTCTGAAGATGAATTAAACAAATTAATATAATTCAATATGGCTCAGGAAATCACACAGGATGCTTTTATGATAATGGAGAGGCTGGCAGCTTTGGTTGCTACACAAGGAATTAATGAGGAGACAATAGCTTTGGCTAATGTGCAAATACAGGATATTATTGTTAAAATAATTAAGCCAACATTGGTGACAATGTATGCAAAGAATTCAGGACTTTTAATTTGATATTATGGCTCTTAAAAAAACTACGTATATTAATACAGAGCTCCTTTGGGCTGAAGAACAATTAACTTCCTGGAAGTCTTATGTGACAGCACATCCTTTGCATTTATTAGTTGATAGGATAGAATGGAAGCCTACATCTAAAGGAGGAATGCTTCCTATGGTGATTGCTTCTATTGAGAGTCAGGGAAAGTTTATTCAGGAGACAATGAAGAACTATCTTGCTCTGCTTGAAGTGGTGGAGAAACTACGTGAGAAGGAAGAAGCTAAGGTGATTGAAATAAGGGGGAAAACAGAATTAGGAGCAATGGCTCAGACATTCCTTAAAGCGAGGAAATGAAAATACAGAATATAGAATATAAGGAAATGAAAATACAGAATATAGAATATAAGGATTGGTATATTAATCAGAAGAGTATTCCTGATAAAGAGTCAGAAGAATATATAAAGTTCTTTGAATATCACAAAGAGTTTTGTTTAAATGGTGCTATGATGAATGGTACGTTTATTAATCCTTTTCTATATTGGCATTTAAACTTCTGGCATACAGAGGTGGATATTATTGATGACAGGAACAGAGTGAATCAGAAATATGCCACACCTCTTCTTAGGGATAATGAATGGATAGTGACAAATGAAATACACAGGGCTCATGAAGAACAGAAGGGACTTGTAATTTTAGGAATCAGAAGGTTCGGTAAATCTGTTTTGGAAGCAAGTTATATTGGATGGGGAGCTACATTTGATGAGAATTCACAGAATGTAATTGCAGGCTTAAATAGCCCTGATATAAAATTGATTACAGATAAGCTTGATAAGGGACTTAATTTCATTCCTGAGGCTTGGAGATGGCAAAGAGTAGAGGATAATTGGAAGAATCAAGTGACATTGGGAATTAAGACAAGAGCAGGAGAAAGAATACCATTCTCTCAGATACTTATTCGTAATCTTGATGAGGGAAATAATGAGGAAGCTATTGCAGGAACAAAACCAAGGAAACTAATTATTGATGAGATAGGGAAAGGAAACTATTTAAGAGCTCTTCAAGCTGCTATTCCTGGATTTACCACTCCTTATGGATGGGGATGCTCACCTTTACTCGTAGGAACTGGAGGTGATATGAGTAAGTTTCAGGATGCTAAGAGTCTTATGTTTGATGTAGACAATTTTAACTTTCTTACTTATAATAACGAAGATGATGAGAAAAGGGTTCATGGTTTATTTATGTCCTATAAGTATAGGATGGAAGCTAAGGAACCTTCTACATTAGGAAAATATTTAGAAGCTCCTGATGTAAGTGGATTACATAAAGTGCCAATGCTTGTTTCTAATTTGCATAAGGCTATGAAGATTACACAGGATAATCTTGATAGAACAAGAAAGGCAGGAGACAGGATTGCTTATTTAAAAGAGAAAATGTACTATCCTATTAAGGTGGATGATATATTTCTTAATGAGGATACAAATATATTTGATATTGAGGCTGCCAAGAGACAGAAGATTAAACTTTTAAATCAGGAGAGAACAGGTATTCCTGTTATTCTTTATAGTAATGAAGGAAGAATTTCTCATGAGTTTACAGATAAACTACCTATTACAAATTATCCATTAAGAGCAACAGATGATAAAGATGCTCCTATAGTGATATATGAATTCCCTGTAGAAAATCCTCCTTATGGACTTTATGTTGCAGGAGTTGACCCTTACAGACAAGGACAATCTGCTTATAGCGGTTCTTTAGGAAGTGTATATATTTATAAAAGAATGCATGACATTACAAGTGAGAAGTATCAGGATATGTTTGTTGCAAGTTATTGTGCAAGACCTGCAAAAAAGGATACATGGGAAGAACAAGCAAGACTATTAATTAAATATTACAATGCCAGAACATTATGTGAGAATGATGATATATCCTTTATAGAATATATGAAAGCAAAGGGGGATGCTCATTATCTGGAGAAACAACCACAATGGCTTCTGGAAATAGTTCCTAATACAACAGTGAAAAGAGAATATGGTGTACATAGGTCTGCACAAAAAATAATTGATTACCTTCACAACTGTTATAAGCACTATATGGAGGAGATAGTTTATACAGAAACTGATGAAGATGGAAAACTGATTAAAGAAATAATAGGTGTAAACAGAATATTAGATCCTGTTCTTTTAGAAGAAACCATACAATATAATAATACAGGGAACTTTGACAGGATTGTAGCAGCAGAATTAGCAATTGCTCAGGCAATAAAAATGGATCCTATTATGGGAAGAGTAGGAGGAGCAGGTGATGAGAGGATAAATTCTCTTTTTAGAAAGAGAGCAAATCCATCATTATTTTCAAGAGGTAGAAATATGTTTAACAGAAAAAAAAATAAATTATTTATATAATGGCAATCATACGTTATACCAAAGATGCTACCATAAGGTATGCCTATCTGAATATCTTTCCTGATCAGTTCAAGACAGATAAAGAAAAACAAGATGAGAGTTGGGTTAAAAATACAATGGACTATTTTGCAAACAAAGCTTATGCAGAATATGTAAAGAACAGAGATACATTTGTAAAGAACTATGACTTGATGAAAGGCATCCTAAGAATGGAAGATTTCTATCAAGAACCTGAGGTTAAGAGTTTTACAGAAATGCTTCAGAGTGATTTGCAACTTCCTGCATATGTAAAACACTATTCTATCATCACCACTCCTGTCAATGAACTTGTAGGAGAGATATCAAAACGTCCTGATACATTTAGAGTGAAAGCTTTTGATGATGATTCTCAGGCAGAAGAACTTCAATTTAAAACTGACATTCTTAAGGAATACATTATCAATGAAGCCAAACAACAAATAATGGCTAAAGCTGCAATGCAGGGAGTTGAAATGGAAGAAGAAGAAGTTCAGAAAATGACAATGGAAGAAGTGAAAGATCAGATTGATTCTTATACATCTATTGCAGAGAAATGGGCTAATCATATTCTTACATGCCAAAAAGCTGAATTTAATATTAAGGAAAAGAGTGAAGATGCTGCAAGAGACCTTCTTATCACAGCAAGAGAGTTCTATCATATATATGAAGACAATTCTAAATTAGGGTATAATATAGAAGTGGCTAATCCAAAGAATACATGGTTCCTTACAACACCAGACAGGAAATGGACTTCTGATCCTACAGGAAGAGCACAGGGAGCTTATGCTGCAGGTACTGTACAAGTTATGGAACTCTCAGAAATTATAGAATCTATTCCAGATCTTACTAAGGATGAGATAGATCATCTTCGTTCATCTCTTCAGGATTATGGACTCATCAATGTGAGAGAATCAAATCTAGGTAATCCTAATGCCACTCCTGGTCAAGATTCTGTTCAGTATGATACATTTGATCCTTTGGTCTTACAGACAAGAATGATTATTGAAAGTGAGATGAAAGAGAATGATGATGGACTTAAAGACTTCTTAGGACTCACCAATAATGTATCTTCCTTTGGATATAAATATGTAGTGGTTAGAGGATATTGGATCAGTAAAAAGAAAATAGGAAAACTTATATATACAGATGAAATGGGTAATGAACAATCTATGTTAATAGATGAGCATTACAAAAGTGGTACTATTCCTACACAGATATCTTTAGAATGGGGATGGATTAATCAATGGTATCAAGGAACTAAAATAGGACCAGATATCTATCACATTAAACCTTTTGATCTATTAACATATTGTCCTATTATAGGTACTACCTATGAGATAAAAAATACAGAAGCAAGATCATTAGTAGATTTGATGAAACCATTTCAGGTGATATATAATGTATGTATGAATCAACTTTTCAAACTTCTTGAGAAAGAAATAGGAAAGGTGTATTTAACATCCATCAGACATATTCCTGTCCCTAAAGATGGAGATGCTCAGGATGCATTGGATATGTGGGAACTGGAAGCAAGAAACAGAGGTGTGGTATTTATAGATGATAGTCCTGAAAATCTAAAAAGTCCTTCTTCATTTAATCAATTCAGAGATATAGATCTTACAAGAACGCAGGAAATACAATCAAGGTACACCTTAGCACAACAAATGAAGAATGAGTGTTGGGAACTTGTAGGTATGTCCAGACAGCGTATGGGAAGCATTTCAGCCAGTGAAACAGCTACAGCTACCAATACTGCTATGCAACAGAGTTATTCCCAAACAGAGCCTCTATTCGTTGCACATGAATATGTTCTTGGACAATTATATCAATCTATTATAGATGCTTCTTTATATATAGAAAGTTCTAAACCACAATCTACCCTTTCATATATTACCAATGAAGGAGAATCTGCATTTGTACAGGTAAATGGTACAGATCTTAAATTCAGAGATCTTAAAGTGTTCTTAACCAATAGACCTGAAGATACACAAATGTTTAATGAAATCAGACAACTCTCTCAGGCTATTATTCAGAATGGTGGAACTCTTTATGATGTTATAGAATTGTATTCTACCAAGAGTATGAGAGCGATGAAGAAGACATTTAAAGATTTAAGAGACAGACAAGTACAACAACAAGAAGCTGCTCAACAACAGCAACAGCAACAACTTGATCAGCAGAATCAACAGGCTCAGGCTACTCTTGCTCAGGCACAACAACAGCATGATGCTGATCTTGCCCATGAAGATTATCAGAATGAACTGGATAGGATTAATAAAAAGGAACTAGCTATGATTGCTGCAGAAGCAAAAGCAGGAGCTCTTTCTGATGTTGATGCTAATCAGGTTCCTGATGTACTGGAAATCAATAAACTTTCTTTAGAACAATCAAAAGCACAAAGAGATTATCAGACAAAACTCTCTGATATAGCTTCTAAAAATTCTATTGCAATACAAAAACTTGCTGTTGAAAGAGAAAAATTACAAGTGGCAAGAGAAAATCAAGCCAACGATCTTGCTGTTGCAAGAGAGAATGCTAAAGGAAGAAACAAAAAATAATGTTTTTAATTAGAGATAAAATATATTAATGCGATATGAAGTACAAAATTTACTATAAACTAGCATTTATATGTTTTATATATAGATCATTTATTATACTTTTATAAAAAAGAAACCAAAATCAAAACTACATTATGGCAGAAGCTTTAGATAATTCCCCATTTGGGAACTTTAGTATTGAGAATACTATGGAGATGGGACTGGGAAATGCAGAACTCTTGAATGATCTTATGTCTCCAGAGACATCCACATCAGATCCTGATGACCTTAAAGAGATTGTAAAAGAAGTGGTAGACGCTCCTGCTCCAGCAAAGAGTACTAAAGGGAAAGAAATTATCCAGAAAGAAGAAGGAGAAACTTTAACAAATCAGGATATTCTCTCTAATTTCTTAGGAGATGGAGAAGAAGAAGAAGAAGAAACAGATATTCCTGTTAAAACAAAATCTCCTGTAGATTCTGAAGAAGAACCTCAAGTATCTCAATTTACAGCATTAGCAAGAGATCTTTTTAAACTAGGTGTATTCTCCAAAGAAGAAGATGAAGAAGAAGTAGAGATTACTACTCCTGATGAATTTCTTGAGAAGTTTAATTCTGAGAAGAAGAAAGGAGCTATTGAGGTGGTGAATAACTTTATAGGTCAGTTTGGAGAAGATTATCAAAAAGCATTTGATGCCATATTTGTAAAAGGAGCAGATCCTAAAGAGTATTTTGGTACATATAATAATATAGCAAGTTTTGCTAGTCTTGATCTTTCTGATGAAGATAATCAAATCAGAGTGATAAAACAAGCACTTACAGATCAAGAGTTTGATGCTGAAGATATTACAACAGAGATTGAAAGACTTAGAAACTATGGTGATCTTGAAACAGTAGCTGCCAAACATCATAAGGTGTTAGTAAGAAAAGAAGCTACAAAGCTTCAGCAACTGGAACAGAAAGCTGAACAGGAATTACAACAAAAAAATGCATATAAAAATCAATATGCACAGAATATTCAACAAATCTTACAAGAGAAGTTGAAAGCAAAGGAGTTTGATGGAATTCCATTAAACCCTAAATTAGCAAATGAACTACAAGACTTCCTCCTGGTTGATAAGTATAAAACTTCTTCTGGTGAAACCTTAACAGATTTTGACAGAACAGTGCTAGACTTAAAGAGACCTGAGAATCATGCAATGAAAGTAAAAGTTGCTCTTCTCCTAAAGATCTTGGAAAAAGATCCCACTCTCTCTACAATACAAAAATCAGGAATAACAAAGAAGTCTGATCAGTTATTTGGAGAAGTAGCAAGACAAGTTACTAAAGCAAAAACTTTAGTAAATTCACAACAAAAACCGAATTCATGGTTCTCATAAAAATTTAATATTAAAAGGATAACAAAATGGCAATTCAAACAATCCCAGGCTTAACTGGATTTACCTATGCAAGAGTAGCCTCTATGGACAAACGTGCTGTAGGGAAACTCACTGATTCTAATCACTTAGAATCCTTTCACTCTACAGAACCTGCAGACTATGATAAAAAAATCATAAGTCTTTATACACAGAGTTCTTTGTATAGTAATGACTTCTTGGACATGATTAACAAGAGTACACCTTTCTACATCGACAATAACAGCGATGCATGGAAGTGGCAAGTAGCTGTACCTTACAAATTTCCAAAGATCATTGATGTACCTTCTACAACTGCAGGTATGCAGAAACCTGGTATTGATGGTCAGGAATTCCAACTGGTACTTGATACTAATGAGTTCTCTAAGAATGCAATTATTTCTGTAGGTTCTCGTCAGTATGGTCCTCGTTTCTATGTAATCAAAGATCCTGTACCTTGGAACATGGGCTATCTTTATAGCTTCACGTTAATTACTGACAATCCTATTGTAGACTTTGTTAGTTCTACTTTCCTTCAAGTGGGTGTTGAACTGGAATTAGTTGATGCAGCTATTGGAGAATTTGATCAGGATTTACTTGGCTTACCTAGATTGGGTGAACAAATCACTATGTTTGAATCTTTGGGTTCAGGATATGGATATGAACACAAAATTACAGAATGGGCTGATGATAAGATGATGGTTGATGCTTCTGGTAAAGCTCTTGACATTCTTGTATATGCTCCTCAACGTAGGAATCAACTTCCTCTTACAAGGAATGATGTTAAATGGGAACCATTTATTGAATTCTGGATGCGTAAATCTATGCTTGAATTAAAAGTCAAGAAGATGATTTGGGGTAAACCAGGAACAGTTAAAACTGATGGTTCTAAACAAGAACTAAAAAGGACATCTGCAGGTGTATATCATCGTATGCGTAACAATGGTAATCTTGTTCAGTATAATCGTGGTGAATTCTCTGCTAACTTAATCAGGTCGGTATTTGGTGATCTATTCTACAGACGTGTTGATGTTAAAGACAGACGAGTTAAAATGTATACTAATGAGGCTGGATTTGATGTATTCCAACAAGCTCTTAAAACAGATGCTCTTAATTCAGGCTTAACCTTTATGGCTGATTCTGGCAATCGTTATATGCAGGGTGAAGGACAGCATATCACTTATAACTTTGCATTTGATGCAATGGTTACTCGTGAGACTGGTAGAGTTGAACTTATTCACCTGAAAGAACTTGATCTTCCACAGTCTAACTTAGAGTTTGGACAGAACAAGAAATCCACTCCTGTATTTATGGTGTTTGATGTATCTCCAATGTCTGATGGTTCTATGATTAATAATATCAGGGAAGTCAGAATGAAAGGTGCTCCTTCTATGACTTGGGGTTATATTGATGGTACTCGTCACCACTTAGGATTTGCAAAATCTCAAGGTATGAGTTCTGCTAATAAATTCCCTGGATATGAAATCTGGATGAAAGACAGATGTGATATCTTTATTGAAGATCTTTCTAGGACAGTGTTGATTGAAGAAATTCCACAGTTCTAAATATATTTCCTCCCTGAAAACCTCTTTCCTAAAAGCAATTTTAGGGAGGAGGAATTCTAAGAAACTAAAGAGATGAGGATTGGCAAGTCCAATCGCTATGGGGTTCGATCCTTACATCTCTACTAAATTTATAAACTACATTATGGCTAGAATAGGTAAAATCTCAACATTGAAGAGAGACTATAACAACTCTCAATTGCAAACAATGCAAGGTGGTCTTGCAACAAGAGGACTTACAAGAATTCCTGGAACAGGAGTCTTTAAATATCCTTACAAAGAGTTAGATGGTAAGTATAGAACAGGGTTAGATCCTGACGCTGCTTACATCAAACGAATTCAAGATCCTTTGGAAAGAGATTTAGAAAAAGAACGTGTCATAGCTCTAAAGAAAAAACTTGAATCAGATCTTGGTGATATAGATCTTGGTGCTCGTTCTTCTTTCTGGAACTATGGCTTATCAACATCTAATAATGATCAGATGCATGTACAACCTGCTAAACTGATGGATGGTGATAATCTATTTGATCTTTCAGTTCCTTTTCAGGAATTAGCTTTTTCTTGGTTGCGTGTTCATCCAACTATTGCTTCTTCTCATCAGGCATGGGAAAGAGGTGAATATCCTGCAGATACACAATTTTATGTAGCAGATGATGAAATCGAAAATACAATCATATTTAAGAAAAAACAATTGATCAACAAAGCAATTGCTAAGTTTGATTCAATGACTCCTCAAAAGAAAAGAAAGATAGCAAGACTTCTAGGACTTCCTGTAACAGAGGATACAAAAGAAGAAATTGTTTATAATCTTGTAGATAATGTTCTTAAAGAAACTGAGTTCAAGAGTGGTAAATTTCAAGGTCAGTCCACTGTAGATACATTCAACAGATTTGCTGACATGAAAGAAAATCTTCTTCATATTAAAGACTTAGTAAAACAAGCTATTGCTCATTCTGTATATAGAGTGAAACCAAATGGTAAGATTTATGAAGGTGAATTTGAAGTGTCAAAAGATGAAGATGACCTTGTACGCTTTCTAGCTGATGATGAAAATCAAGATGAACTTCTTACATTAGAAGGGAAATTAAAAACAAAGAAAATAGCTGCAATATGATACAAGTAGATAGTTTATTATACAAGATAGATCAAAGACTTAATAAACTATCTACCAATGATCATCAACAGATTCAATTGGAAGATAAGATTTTAGCTTTAAATGAAGCTCAGATTAAACTTATCAAACAAAAAGTTGATGGTATAAGTATTCCAAGTGGAATGGGAATGGATGCATTCAAAAAGCGTTATGAAGATCTTCAGAGACTTATTGAATATTACAATCATCAACCTCTTCCTCTTGCATTAATAAATTCAGAACTACATCAATGGAGTGCTTCTGTACATGCCCTTGTTCCTAAATATATGT
>Ga0315294_10007116_pt1 | contig 12275 bp, 10 predicted proteins | sample YL17G13_40_MG_FD_203626 | JGI IMG/M metagenome (GOLD analysis project Ga0315294, IMG submission 203626) | Sediment microbial communities from Yellowstone Lake, YNP, Wyoming, USA - YL17G13_40 | ecosystem: Environmental > Aquatic > Freshwater > Lake > Sediment | place: USA: Wyoming | collected...
TCTATTTTTGAGGCCAGATTAATTTATTTAAGGCCGGCTCTCTTCCAACAAAGAGAGGGGTTCATTTCCACCTCTCCTTCTGGCTTGGATTTAGTGCAGATTTATACTCCGATGAATACCGCTCCTCTTTCTAGCGTTTTTCCCTTTGTCTCTTTTGATCTTTCTTCTAATGAGGGCATTTTGTATGGCATCAATCGCCACAACAATTCTCTAATCTTATTTGATCGCTTTCTGCTTGAAAATGCAAACGAAGTAGTTTTTGGCAAGGCCGGCTCTGGGAAAAGTTATTGCATTAAACTGGAAACTTTACGTTATTTGATGCAAGGAGTTGATGTAATTATCATTGACCCTGAACACGAATATGAGTTTTTATCTGAGGCCGTGGGCGGCTCCTATTTTAGGATATCTTTAACTTCTCCCCACCACCTCAATCCTTTTGATTTGCCAATTCCGAGAGAAGACGAAAGGTCAGAGGATATTTTAAGTTCAAACATCATTAATCTAGTCGGCCTTCTAAGGATTATGCTAGGGGGTCTAACTCCAGAAGAAGACGCTATTATTGACCTTGCCCTAACTGAAACTTATGCTGCAAAAGACATTACTGCTGAGACTGACCCATCTCTTTGGAAAGACCGTATTCCTTTAATGTCAGATTTTGAGGCGGTCTTGGAAACAATGACTGGAGCTGAGAGTCTGGTTAGAAGAATCAGAAAGTTTACCAGGGGAACCTATGCCAGTTTTTTTAATCAACCGACCAATGTAAAAATGGAAAATCAATTTGTCGGTTTTGGCATCCGGGATATGGAGGAAGAATTAAAGCCAATGGCAATGTTTATAATTTTAAGATATATCTGGACTACAGTTAGATTCAAGCTTAAAAAAAGAATTTTGGTCGTAGATGAGGCCTGGTGGTTAATGCAGACAATTGATGGAGCTTCTTTCCTCTTTGGCACGGCGAAAAGGGCTAGAAAATATTGGCTAGGGATAACAACTATTACTCAAGACGTTTCAGATTTTATGAAATCGGAATATGGGCAGCCAATTGTGGCTAATTCTTCTTTGCAAGTTTTGATGAAACAAAGTCCGGCTACTATTGATGCCGTCCAAAAAACTTTTAATCTTACTGAGGAAGAAAAATACTTATTATTGGAGGCGGCCGTAGGCGAGGGACTATTTTTTGCTGGACAAAAACATGTGGCAATGAAAGTTGTCGCATCTTACGGCGAAGATCAATTAATTACTACAGCGCCTGAAGAAGTTCTAAGAATAAAGCGGGCCAAAGAGGAGTTGGCCGGCGGAACAAAATAATGGCAATGCCAGAAAAACCAATTGAAGAAATACCAACCGTACAAGAAGAAACCACAGAGATGGCAGAAGAAACTACAGAGAAAACAGAGGAAAGCGTACTAGATTTCTCAAGTATAGGTGCATTTATCAGCCCGGAAGGAGTGATAATGCTCCCCATTGCCGTTATTATAGATGTACTTGACTTCCTTATTGGAAGTCTTCTAATTTTGGATATCGTTGCCATTCTTACAATCGGAGTCTGGATTTATTTTCATTCCCAGCAAGTAGCTGTTACCAAAGGAGCTGCAGCAAGATTAAGTAAATGGGCAAGAAGATTAAAGTGGCTAAGACCTGTAATGATAATTTTAGAATTTATTCCGATTGTAGGAATGCTCCCGTTATGGACCCTGCTTGTCTATTTTGAGCTTAAACAATGATTGCTAAAATAAAAAAGTATAAATTGTTTTTTTCGACCTTTCTTTTTTTATTTTTCTTATTTTTCATTTTTACTCAGGCCCAAGGATTAGAGATTAAATATCCTAATATCGGAATCTTATCCCTCTCTGAAAAACCCCTTTTGTCAGAGTACGTAAGATACCTCTATTCTTTTTCAATTATTATCTCCGGCCTAATTGCTTTCGCCTCTTTAGTTTACGGTGGATTTCGCTATTTAATATCCGTAGGAAATCCTGTGGTAATGGCTGACGCCCGCGCCCAAATTGCTGCGGGCGTTATTGGTTTAATTATTATTTTAAGTTCCTATCTCCTTTTAACTACTATAAACCCGCAATTAACTGTTTTTAATTTATCGAAGGAAGTCGCAGAAATTCATGGAAAATGTGGTAATAACATATGCGAAAAAGATGAAAATCTAACTAGTTGCCCTGAGGACTGCCGAACAGGAGGGCCAAGTCCTGTTATTTCTACCGCCCTAGAAATTCCTTTTGGAGCATTAATTGAGAGATATGTTTTAGAGACGCAACGGCTGGATGAAATTAAGACTATTACTGAGAATACTAGAAGCCTTTCAGAAAAAGTAAAGCAGAAGTCTGAAGCTCTAGTTGATGAGCTTAACAAATGTAGCTGCAGCAGAACTCAGCCAAATGCATCAACTTGTACTGCGGGGCAACCCTGTCCTGTAACTAGCTGCCAGGGAGATCCTTGCGATGGTGCAGCTATCAACTCAAAAAAACAGGAGTTAGCTTTAGCAATAAAAGAACTTGAAGACTGGATAAAAGGTGGCGAACCTTACCTTAGTGAATTTAAAAAAGAGGCGGCAAAATTAGACCGAGCTGTATCTTTATTTGATGAGGCGATTTTTCCAATGAATTACGATAATTTTCTAGAGATTAAGCAGACATTAATTACAGCTGGTGGTGAAGTAAAAGTTTTCCCTTTTTATGCATACGGCCAAGTTGTTCAAGAAGGACAGGATCCAGCTAATTTCTATATTGATATTGAAGATTTGCCAGAAGATGCCTTGATACCGCCAGATTTTGGGCCTCCTGCTTTGGCTGATTGCAAAGGGTGTGAAATTCTTCTTCACGATACAAGTATTGTTGTGACCGGTTTGGGCGGGAATGAGGCTGCCAAAGATTATTATTCTAATATGATTCCCTTGGCAAAAATAAAAGATACCTGTACAGGCGACCTAGGAAGCTTTAATTGCTGGGATTATGTAATTAATTGGGCAAAAAATAAGGGTTGGAATCCTGTTTTTATGTTGTCTTTATGGGGAGAGGAAAGCGGCTTTTCCTGGAAAGGAGCGGCTTTGGGATGTGTGGGTAGCTCTGGAGAATTAGTTACTAAATATGGAAGTGACATTGTTGGCCAGTTAAATTGTTTTCAAAACGAAATTGCGAAAAATTGCGGAGGACAATGTCAGGCAGACAATACTGGATTTTGTGCTTTTATGAAATGCTACTCAGGAGGAGCACCCGGCTGCACTTTATCAAATAACCCAAATTTTTTCCCAAATCTTTATAAATTTTATACCCAAATGATAGCCCCTGATACTCCTGGTTATCCTGAAGGAAACTGCGTTTTATTCCAACCAGCCGGTTCGGGGCTTGCCTGTCCTCTTTGGCCAGGAACTTTTGACGTCACCTGTGATTTTTACTGTTATACCGGCCATACAGGGATGGATTTCGCTAAATGCGGAGAAGATTTTACGGGGCAGCCAATTTATGCAGTTGATGACGGGATTATTAATCCTACATATGATGATCGTTGCGGTATTGGTGTAAGTTTATCCACCGATTATGGAATTTTTATTTATTGCCACTTTTTAAGCAGAAGTGGTATCGTCACGCCCGGCGCCACAGTGAAAAAAGGCGAGCTTCTAGGGTTTGCTGATTCTACCGGGGTAGCCACAGGACCCCATCTCCATTTTGGATACTGGGTAGATGGTCAAGTTCAGAACCCAGTTGATCTTGGTATCCCTTGTATTACTGCTGCGCCTCCTTGCCCATAGACCTTTAAGTCTTTCTTACAAAGATTATGGAAATAATAAATAGAAAAATTCTTGTTACAACCTGCTTATTGCTTCTAATTGTGCCTTTAATTTTCTTATTTATAATTTATAATCAAAAGAGGGAAGCGAAAGCCCAAGAAGAACAAGTTATGTTGATTTGCGACGGAGATGAAATTCCTATTGGTGAAGCAATTGATGAAACTCTAGCCGTAGGTCATGATATAATAGACAACTCCCAAAAAATGATTAATTCTTCTTTGGATGAGATTGCTGCGGCTAATAAATTATTAGACCTTGCCGACCAATGTTCGTCAACAGGATGCTCCTCTGGATGTGATTATGCAGATACAGATGATGACGAAGTTGATGATCAATGTACGGTTCGGGGCTGCTCGGGTACAGCTTGCCCAGAAGTGAAAAATGATGCCCAAGGCTTATTGACCCAAATCCAAAATTCTTATTCCCGAATTGTAACCAGCAAGAATGCAATAGACGCTGAGATTGCGAAAAGGCCAGGAATTATCGCTAAACTAGAGGAGGCCAGAGCAGAGTTGCCAAAATGCGTAACTCCAGCCGGGGAGTTAACCGAGGCTGAAGCTAAAGAAGCACAAACACTTTACACTTGCAAGGAAGCTTTGTATGAAAGGGCTTTACCGTCAGAAAAAACAGAGTGTGATAACCTTAAGAATTTCATTTGCTGTTATTATAAATAAATATGGCTAACTTCAAAAGAATATTTTTAATATTATTTCTAGCTAGTTTTCTGCTTTTTATTTTCAGTACCTTTATTTTTGCTCAGAAAACAGAGTTAGAATATCCCCAGGTCAGCGGAGCCGAAACTCCAACAACGGTAAAAACTGCCTTCCCGGAATATGTCAAATATCTTTTTAATCTCGCAATTATAATCGCTGGTCTAATTGCTTTTGCTTCTTTAGTTTACGGAGGCTTCAGTTACTTAACTTCTGCCGGGGACCCTACAGCTATAGGAGATGCAAAGGACCGGATTACCGCTGGGATTTTAGGGTTAATAATTTTGCTCGCTTCCTTTTTAATTTTAACTACTATTAATCCTCAACTGGTTGGTTTGAAAATAACCCCTGAACAATTTCAAAAAGGAGCAATATTGTATGCTAGTGCTTCTTGCCCAGGATCCACCAACCCACAGGGAGAGGAAGGCAAAGATTTCCTACGCGTGAGGAGAAGTCTTTCCTCTCTTGAAGATTTTAATGATAAGACCCAATCGATTTATTTTTATAATTCTGGAGACGAAATGGAGGTCTATATTTATGAAGATGAAGGGTTTAAACCAGAAGACAGCCCGCCTTTTTATATGTCCAAAGACCATAAGTCCGGAGATTGTGCTTCAGTAAGCGCACCGCCCGGCAAGGGTAAATCTATCCAGTTATATTGGAAAACCCCTGGTGTTTATCTTTACGAAACTGAAAATTGTCAAACACCTCCTAATCCTCATCTTTTTGTGGCTGACTCTGCTGATTTTACTGGCTTCCATGACAAGATACAGTCTATTAAGATAGTCCCCTGGATAAAAACAGAGACAAAATGCGATTTAACTAAATGCCCCGGCGCAACTCCAGATAGATGCTTGACAGACAAAAGCTGTCAAAAAATAATAGAAACTGTTGTGGCCAAATACGGAGCTATTTTACACGAACAAAGCGACTTCCGAGGCGATGCTGAAGTTTTCTTGGGAGGAGCACCAGACCAATTATCTGCCACTTGTATAAACTTACCCATGGAAGAAGGGCAGGGGGTCTGCGACCCAAACACAAGTGAGCCTTACTGTCGTGAGCATGTCCGAAAGAGAGTCTCGTCCATTAATCTTTTCAAACAAAATCTGTGTTTAGTTTTTACTCCTGGCGGCTGTGAATTACCCACAGGAGAAGGGGTAACTCTTTACGCTAATTATGACTTTAACGGAGAGTCAGACCCCAAGGATGATAATAAAAAATGTGGCCCCTTCTTTGCAGAAAAACCCTACTGGGTTACTGGTAATTCTGCCCAATTTGGAGACGGGTGTGCATATGTTCTTGGTCAACAGAAAGGTTCTTCTATCAGCATTAATGGTGACTATATCGCTGTTTTATTTAAAGAAGATGGCCGGGGAGAAGTGTTTAAAGCCCCCGGCGATCTTAGGTTAAGGGATAATGAGATTGGCGATGACGCGGCTAGCTATATGTTGGTTATCCCAGTAGCCCACGAATAAAAGAGACAATTACTTATAAGACAAAAAACTGCCCTTAAGGCAGTTTTTTGTCTCCTTTAATTCTATTTTTATGGATAGGGTCTGATGACTATTTTTCTTTCAGGGTCTTTACCGCTGCTTTCAGTTGTGATGTCGGTTCTAGCTGCTAGTTCTAAGTGGACTATTCTTCTCTCTGAAGCTGGCATAGGGAATAAAACTTTCTCCCTTTTGGTCAAAGACACTTCATCAGCTAAAGACCTTGCCAACTCTTTTAGGTATTGATATTTTTTCTTTTTATAATCTGAAATGTCAAGGTCAATTAGAACGGTCTCCTCAATTTTCCTTGCGACAATTGCTCGCAAAAGATGTTGAATTTCAGCCAGCGTTCTGCCTTTTTCTCCGATTAATATTTTAGGTTCAGACATTTTCAAATTTATAGAAACTATATTCTCTTGGGGATTTTTTATTTCGGTTTCGGTCTCAAAGCCGACTCTCTGAAAAAACTCATCAACTATTTTCCTTATTTCGGTCAATACGTTTTTACTTAAAGGCATACTTTGGGGCTTTGTTAAATTAGGCTTTGGCACGAGGTTTAAAAATTAAATATTGCTGGAGAATTGAAAAGACTGTTGTCACTATCCAATAAATGGCGAGGGCCGCAGGAAAACGCCAAAGAATTAAAATCGTAAAGACTGGGAAGAAATAGAGCATTTGTTTTTGCATCATTCCAGAAAAATCAGAACCTTTTTTATGAGGGGTTATGGCTGGAGAGCTTACCATTTTTGACTGGATAAATTGAAATATGCCAGCGAGAACTGCTAACAAGGGAGAAGGCTGAGACAAATTTATTATTCCCAGAAACATCGGGTTAATTTGCCCAGAGTGGGGAACAAAGCTATAGAGAAAAGTTTGCGCCTCTGGTTGAAGCCCTATCCAAAAAACGCGATAGAGTGCAATCAAGATCGGGAGCTGGATTATAAGAGGCAAACATCCTGAAAAGGGATTGACCTTCTCTTTTTTATAAAGTTCCATTGTCGCCTTAGCCTGATTCTCTCGGTCATTTTTATATTTTCCTTGGATTTCTTGAAGTTTTGGCTGAAGCTCCTGGAGAACCTTTTGAGATCTAATGGCTTGATTCCCTAGCGGGTATAATATTATCCGTATAAGAATCGTTAACACAATCACAGCAATCCCGAAATCATGCCCTGGCAAATATCTATATAGCAAAAGAAGGATATTTAATAATGGGTTATACAAAAATAAGTTGAAAGAATTGACTAAAAGACTTTTAAAAACTGTTAGTAAGTCCATTATTCTAAAATATTATTAAAATTTTTCTTTCGTTTTTAAGGAAAGTCTATTCCTCCTCTGTACCAAGGGTAACACTTAACTACTCTTTTTAGAAACAGAAAGGATCCTTGGCCTAGCCCGTATTTTTCAATTGCCAGCTGGTAGTATTCAGAGCAACTTGGATAAAAACGACATCTTTTCCCTAAAAGAGGCGAAATAAATATTTGGTATATTTTTAATAAAAATAAAAAAGCTTTTTTGGTCATTTCTCTATTTTAAGCGCTCATCAGAAATTTTTAAAATCTTTATTCTAGCAAAAATATTTTTAATTGCTGATTCTATATCATAAAAATTTCTTTCCTCTAGGCCGGGGCAGGCAATAAAAATTCCGTCAATTCCTTTTTTGAGACGGGGAAGGGTTAGCTTTAATATTTCCCTAAGCCTTCTCTTAATTTTATTACGAACTGTCGCTTTCTTAGAAATTTTCTGGCTGACAATGAAACCGAAACGTGAGATCTTTAAACCGTTTGGTCTCCATCTAAAAGATACAAAATCTTCTTTGACGCTTCTTCCTCTTCTAAAAATATTTTCAAAATCTTTCTTTTTTTTAAGGCGGTTCTTTTTGGGTAACACGTAAGTATTTATAGAATACGAGTTAAAATAATTTTTCTCTCACGAAATTAGACAGTCAATCGCCATCTTTTTTTCTGCCGCCTTCTTGATAATATTTTTTTACCTCCTTTCGTTCTTTTTCTTTTTCTGAAACCATGACTACGGCTTCTTTTTCTTTTTTTGGGCTGATAAGTAATAGACATTTTTAAAAAAATAAATTACTTTTTCCAAGGCATAGACTTTATTAATCTACCAAATTTTTTTATTCCGGTCAACCAAGGCAGGAAGATGTCTTTTCTAAGAAATACCCAAATTCCCCACAGCTTTTGAACATATCTTAGTAATTTGGTTTATTTTATTCTGGTTGACATTTCCCCCTCATATCATATCATAATTAAGGGAGAAATTCCTATGAATAAAGAAGATCTCTGGGAATCGGTATTGGCCCAGATTCAATTTAATATTTCACCAGCTAACTTTGCTACTTGGCTTAAGAATACTGGTGTAATCTCCAAAAAAGATGGTACGGTTTGGATTTCTGTGCCAAATTCTTTTTCCAGGGAATGGCTGGAAAATAAATATAACAAAATAATTTTAAAGGCCCTCCATGGCCTTGATGAAGAGGTCAAGGAGGTCAAATATGTCGTTGAAAAGGCAGGATTGAAAATAGGGTCTCAAGAAAAAATTTCCCCTCTTTTAGAAACCGACCAGTTGGAACTCCCAGAATTTAATATAGATAAAGGAACGAATTTAAACCCCCGCTATACCTTTTCAAATTTTATTGTTGGCTCTTTCAACGAACTACCTCAAGCCGCAGCTATCGCTGTCTCCCGAGAGCCGGGATTAGTTTATAACCCTTTGTTCGTTTACGGCGGTGTAGGATTAGGAAAAACTCATCTTCTGCAGGCAGTCGGTAATGATATAGTTAAAAATTTCTCAGCCAAAAAGATAAAGTATATACCCGCCGAAAAATTTACTTCCGAGGTTGTTTCTTCAATTCGTAATCACAATATCGAAAATTTAAAAGCAAAATATAGACAGCTTGACGTTCTAATCCTTGATGATGTCCAGTTTTTGGCCGGTAAAGAAAAAACGCAGGAAGAGTTTTTCCATACTTTCAATTCTCTCTATGAAAAAAATAAACAAATTATCCTTTCCTCTGATAGGCCGCCAAAAGCCATACCTGCCCTAGAAGAAAGACTTCGTTCTCGTTTTGAAGGAGGAATGATTGCTGATATTAGTCTCCCTGATTTTGAAACTAGAATGGCTATTTTAAAGGCTAAAAGCCAGGAAAGAAAAGCAGAATTACCAGAAGAAGTCTTAACCTACATAGCCTCAAGCATCCAAAGGAACATCAGAGAATTGGAGGGAGCCCTTACCCGTCTGATTGCCTACCAAAGAATTAATACTCAACCTCCAGACTTGGAAATAACAAAAGCTTTGCTGAAAAAAACTCTTTCTTCTCCCTCTAGGGTCACAAATTTAAAGAAAATACTACAGACGGTTGCCGAATTTTACGATTTAAAAGAGAGAGATTTACTGGCCTGCTCAAGGAAAAAAGAAATTATCAAGCCAAGGCATATAGCTATTTATCTTTTAAGAACAGAACTAAAATGTTCTTACCCTTTTATTGGGAAAAAGATCGGTGGGAAGGACCATACTACAGTCATTCACGGATATAAAAAGATAATGAATGAAATTTTAAAAGACGGAAATCTAAAAGAAGAAGTTGATCTTTTAAGACAGCGCATTTATGGGATTTAAGCCACAATTTTTAGGGGAAAATTTTTCTTCTTTAGTTTTCAAAATCTTTTCCCCTCTTTACATCGTTATTATCCTCAGAAAATAAATATATTTTTGGAATTTCCCCCTCAACTATTACAGCAACATTATTCTTCATTTTATAACTATTACAACAACATTATGAAAATATTTATTTTAAAAGAAAATTTAAAAAAGGGTTTAAATATTATAGAGAGAATAATAGGCCGTAATTTGACTTTACCAATTTTAAATAATATTTTAATAACAACTCAAAAAAATTATTTACATCTAACCGCTACCGATTTAGAATTAGCTATAAATTTTTGGGTACTGGCTAAGGTCGAAAAAGAAGGAAGCATAGCAGTTCCTGCTCGTTTTCTTTCTAATTTAATAAACTTATTTCCTTACGAAACAATAACTCTACGCTTAAAAGATAAATTTTTAATTATCGAAGGGGAAAATTATGAAACTCAACTTAAAACTTTTGACCCCGAGGATTTTCCCATTCTTCCTAAAGTAAAAAATGGAGATTTTCTCCAAGTAAACTGCGTTCCTTTTATCGAAGGCCTTAGCCAGATAGCTGATTTTACTGCGTCCACTCTTGTTAGGCCTGAAATTTCCGGAATTTTCTTGAACTTCCAAAAAAATGTTTTAAAAATGACGGCTACCGATAGTTTTAGACTAGCTGAAAAAACCCTGCTTTTAGAAAAAGAAGCTCCTAAAGAATATTCTTTAATCGTCCCTCAGAAGGCTATTAGAGAGGTGACCAACACTCTTTCAGACAAAACAGGAAACCTTACTGTCTATTTCTCGCCAAATCAAATTCTCTTCGAATACCCCTTAGAGGAAGTTCCTCATCCCCAAATTCAGATAATCTCGCGGTTGATAGAGGGAGAATATCCGGACTATCAAACGATTATCCCTAAAAACTATAAAACACAGGTAATTATATCACGGGGGGAATTTCTAAATCAGCTAAGAACAGCAGGTCTTTTTAGCGGCAAAGTTAACGAGATAAAAATAAAAATAGATCCTAAAAAAGAAAGACTCGGAATCTCCGCACAAAGCCAAGAATTAGGACAAAACCAATCTTCGCTTTCTTGCAAGGCAAAAGGTGAGAAGATGGAGATTTCTTTTAATTGGCGTTTCTTAGCTGACGGGCTGAACCAAATAAGAAGCTCAGAGATAATCTTTGAGCTTTCTAGTGAAGATGGTCCTGCTCTTCTTAAACCTGTAGGGGATTCTAGTTATTTATATGTAGTGATGCCTACCAAAGGCACATAAAAATCCTTCTCTCTCCTAATTTCTAAAAAGAGCTTTTTCCATAAAAGCGTGCCAGATAGGAGCTGCGACGACAACGCCGGGCTCTTTTTGCATTGGCGTGCCATTATTGTTACCGGCCCAAACTCCAGCAACCAAAGAGGGAGTATATCCGAGAATCCACCCATCTTTATAGCTTTGAGTAGTCCCAGTCTTAGCTGCTACTTTAATATTCTCAAAATATAGTGGTGAATTATAACCAAAAACAGGGGCTCGTGCATTATTATCAGAAAGAATATCAGTGATCAAATTAGCTATCTCTTCGTTCAAGACTCTTTTCGGTGAAATTTTACTTTCCTCAATAATTTTCCCCTGGTTATCAACAATCTTGAGGAGGCTTACTGCCGGATTCCTTAACCCTCCAGTTGCAAATACTCCATAAGCTGAAACCATGTCTAAAAGTTTGACCTCAGCTCCTCCTAGAACCATTGACAGACCGTAGGCAGAAGGGTCGGTTAAAGTTGTGATGCCACATTCTTGAGCGGTTTTTATGCTATCATTATATCCTGCTAGAGAATCTAGAACCTTAACCGAAGGGACGTTTAAAGACTGGGCCAAGGCAGCTCTAAGTGTAACCGGACCACGAAAAGTTAGGTCATAATTTTGGGGGCACCAGTTTTTCCAGCAGGTAGGTTCATCAACAACAATTGTTTTATCGTTGTACCCTTTTTCGAAAGCTGTTGCATAAACAAAGGGCTTAAGCGCAGAGCCCGGCTGTCTTCCCTGGCCCACAGCCGCATTGAACTGAGGGTCAAAAAAACAATTTTCTCCTGGCAAACATCCTTTGGGGGAAGGGGTTCCAAAAAAATCTTTTGAACCGACCATTGCTAAAATTTCTCCTGTTCTCGGGTCGATCGCTACCAATGATGCATTATAGGCCCGATAAGCCTGATTTCTCTCTGCTCCCTCTTTTACAATCTTCTCTGCCAATTGCTGGAGATCCCAATCTAAAGAAGTGTAAATTTTAAGTCCTTTTTCTCTTAGGTAACTTTCACCATATTTTTGGAGCAGATAGTCTCTAACGTACATAACAAAATGAGGAGCTTTGATTGGCTGGGAAAGTTGAGAAAACTTAATCTCTTCTTTTTTTGCCGTATCAGCTTCGCCTTGGCTTAAGTATCCTTCCTTAGCCATCCTGTCTAAAATATAGTCTTTCCTGACTAATAATTCAGATCTATGTTCGCCGTATGGGGAGAGATAAGTTGGAGATCGAATGACTGCTGCTAGAGCAGCAGCTTCAGCTAAAGAAACTTCCGTGACTGACTTTTGCAGATAAATCTCGCTAGCCGTCTCAACTCCATAAGCGTTTGAGCCGAAGGGAATCTG
>Ga0315294_10007121_pt1 | contig 12271 bp, 7 predicted proteins | sample YL17G13_40_MG_FD_203626 | JGI IMG/M metagenome (GOLD analysis project Ga0315294, IMG submission 203626) | Sediment microbial communities from Yellowstone Lake, YNP, Wyoming, USA - YL17G13_40 | ecosystem: Environmental > Aquatic > Freshwater > Lake > Sediment | place: USA: Wyoming | collected...
GTCGCCGGCGCTGTGCCAGCCGCCAACGGCGTCGATGTGCTTGCCGTCGGGCAGAAGGGCGTCGTCGAGATGACACGGGCCGTGCCACCCCGGCACGTCGAAGCCACAGCGCTGGACGAAGAAGAATCGCACCGCGAGGTCGGCCGTACGGCGCGCCAGCACGCCCTCGCCGACCTCGAAGGGCGGCGATTCGCCGCGCACGCCGTCTATGGCGGCCACGGCGTGATATACGCCGGGGGTGCGCAACGATGAGAAGTCCGCCCGCCAGTAGTACCCGCCCCAGTCGTCGAGCAGGCCGTCGTGGATGCGCCCGCCGCAGCGCAGAGGTAAGCGCAGCATCACCGACCCGGAAGCGGAAACGATGTCCACGGTGCCTGCGGCGGATTTGGCGGGAAAGAAGCTGGTCGCAGCGACCAGCCCCTTGGGGCCCGCCGCTTCGTAGCCGACCTGGTTCACAAGGACGCGCACGCCGGGCCGGCGGTTGCGTGCCGGCGCCAGCGCCGAGAACCAGAAATCATCAAACGCCGCCTCACCTCGGCGCACCGCCGCCACCACTCGCGCGTATGTGGCCTCTGCCGGCCGCCGCACGGTCGCCTCGCGTCGGGTCCATCCGTTCTCGCTGTGGCCGCTGCCCACCGGATCGTAGCGCGTGACTTTGCCTTTCGCATCGACCCACGCCACCCAGATGGGTGCCTCGCCCCAACTGGTGCGGGACCAACCCGCGAAGCGAAACGTCGTCACGCCCTCCGGCAGCGGCAGGTCCAGGCTGCGCGCCGCCCACCAGCCATCGGCCTCGACCACCAACGCCGATCCGGTGCGCCCGGCTGACGGCTCGCCGCGGTACTCGCCGTCATGCGCATCGGGCAGCGCAATGGTGGTGTCGTCGGCCCAGTAGCCGAGACGGCCCTTGGCGTCAATGTCGAAGGAAGGATTGAACATCAGGTTGACGATCATGGGAGCCAGCACGACGTCATCCAGGTAGGCCTCTGCGGTCGAATGCAGCCAGATGCGGGCGCCGATGCATCGCGGCGGCGCGTCGGTTTCGACGGCGACAAACTGCCAGGCCGGCAGCGCGCCGACCACGGGCGTCCGGGCGGCGCAAATCAGAGCCCCCTGCTCGTCAAGGAAGTCGAGCCCCAAACCGGCCTCGCCTTCCCGGCAGCGGAGCCATCCGTCGAGCCGGTAGCTTTGGCCTTCCTCGGCGGGGATTACGTCACTATGCCACGCGCTCCCCGGTCCGCCGGTCATCCCGAGTGAGCGGCTCCCGGTGCGCGCGCGGCCGGCAGTACGGGCAAGGCATGCCTTGCCCCTACCTCCTCCCGCGCCGCCTATCCACCCGCTCGGCGTGCCTTGGCCCTGCTCGAACGATGGGTTGGGGGCCAGGTTTGCCAGGTTGGGCGGGCTTTGCGCCGTTTCAGCTTGAGCTAACGCACAGAAAAAGCACGACACCCACAAGCAGGCCGCAAGTGACCGCACGGTGATTCCGTACCTCGCTTTTCAGCGCTGGCGCGACGGCATCGGCGGCGTCTTTCGCCAGGCCGCGGCTGGCGCCCTGCACGCGAAGCCTGCAGGTGTGGCGCTGGTGCGGCCGCGTTGATCAGCGGCGCTTGCCGGCTCGACGGCTTCCCACGCCGCGATCGGCCAGCGGCTGAGGATCGCCAGCCCTTCCTCGCGCAGCGGATCGCGACCGTACGTCATCGCGGGGCGGTACACGTGCACGCACCATCAACTGTATTCGGGCCGGACGAGCAGCCGTCCTGCCTGCGAGTCCGAAGGTAACGTCAAACGCGGCGGCGAAGAACGCGGACAGACCCTTTGCACCAGGAGGTCCCATTTCCTTGGGCGATAAACTCGCGATTCACGGCGGCGAAGCGGTGATTGGGGCGGGCGGCGTGCGTCCCTGGCCGCACGTCACGGACGAGGACCGGGAGGCGATCGCGCAGGTGCTGCGCGCCGAGGACCTGGCGGCGCAGCGCGAGGTGCAATCGAAGGCCCTCGCTGAGGAGTGGGCGCGGTACATGGGCGTGCAATACGCCATCCCGTGCAACAGCGGCACCGCGGCGCTGCACATGGGCGTCGCGGGCATCGGCATCGAGCCCGGCGACGAAGTCATCTGCCCCGCTTTCACGTATTGGGCGACGGCGGCGGCCGTGCTGCATCACAACGGCATCCCGACCTTCGTGGATGTCGAGCCGCGGACGTGGACGATGGAGCCCGCGCAGATCGAGGCGCGCATCAGCGAGCGCACGCGCGCCATCATGCCGGTTCACATCCACGGCATGCCCGCCGACATGGATCCCATCCTCGCCATCGCGCGCAAGCATAATCTCGCCGTGATCGAGGACGTCGCCCAGGCTCACGGCGCCCGCTACAAAGGCCGCCTGTGCGGCGCTATCGGCGATTGCGCCGGCTACAGCCTCCAGGCCAGCAAGCTCCTCACCACCGCCAGCCACGGCGGCATCTTCACCACCGACGACGAGATCATCTATAAGCGCGCAGCCCTGCTGGAATACCTCGGCGAGCTCGTCATCCCCGGCCGCGAGGGCCGCGAGCAGCAGTACAACGCCTACGGCATGGGCTGGATGTACCGCGGCGATACCTTTGGGCAGGCCTTCGCACGCAGCCAACTGCGGCGCCTCGACGAGAACAACGCCCGCCGCATCGAGAACTGCAGCCTGCTCACCGAGCTCCTGCGCGGCGTGCCCGGCGTCGAGCCGCCATACGTCCCCGAGGACCGCACCTGTGTGTTCTATACCTACGTCCTCAACATATCGCCCCAGCCGCTGGGGCTGGATATCGAGCCCCCCGTTTTCCGCCAGAAGGTCGAACGCGCGCTCCAGGCCGAAGGCGTTCCCGTCGGCCGCTGGCAGCGCATGGCGGTGCCCGCCCAGGACGTGTTTCAGAAGCGCGTCGGGTACGGCAAGGGCTGCCCCTGGCATTGCCAGCACGCCAGGCGCATCGAGTACGACGCCGCGGACTACCCGGTGACCAACGCGTTCCTCTCGACGAACCTCTATGTGAACGGCATCTGGCCGCCCAATGGGCCGCACCTCATGCGCGCTTTCGCGGACGCCGTCATCAAGGTGATGTCGCAGCCGCAGGCGGTGCTGGCCATCGAGGTGCAGCCGGAATGAAAGCTGCAGCAGGTCGGGCGTGAGGCGTCACACTGCGCGGGGACTGTCCCTACGTGGACTGTACCCGCGCGGAAGGGGACAGTCCCCATTCGGGGACAGTCCCTCGTGGCCCGTCAACTCAGCGGCGGGCGATAGGACTCCGCTTCGCGGCGACGAAATCCCCTTACACTCATCCCGGGAGACTGCCATGACCTCACGCGAGCGCATATTGACCACCCTGCGGGGCGGCGTTCCCGACCGCATCGGCCGCGCCGACGCCCCCTGGGGCGAAACCATCGCCCGCTGGCGCACGGAGGGGCTGGGCCAGGACGAGGACGTCGGCGCCAAGTTCGGCTTCGACTTCGCAAGCCTGCCCTGGACCAACCTGTCCTTTCGCTTTCCCGTCGAGGTGATCGAGGATTGCGACGAGTACGTCGTCCAGTGGGACGCCAACGGCGTCCTGCGCAAGGACATGAAGCGCGAGAGCGGCCACACCCCCCACTGGCTGGACCACAAGATCAAGACCCGCGCCGACTGGCAGGAGCATCGCCACCGCCTGGCGTGGTCCGACGATCGCATCAACGCCGACGCCAAGCAGACCTACGAGAATGGCCGCGCCCGCGATCTCTTCACCCACTTCGCGGGGATCGAGGCCTATGAGGCCGCGTGGCCGGTGTGGGGGCAGGTCGGCATCTTCACGATGATGATGGACGACCCCGACCTCGTCGCCGACGCCTTCGCCACCTACACCGACCTCATCGTCACCGCCGCCGCCCGCATGCTGGAGATGGGCATAGACTTCGACGGCGCGTGGTTCTACGGCGACCTCGGCTACCGCAACGCCACCCTGTTCTCGCCCCGGCTCTACGACCGGCTCCTGTTCCCGCAGCACAAGCGGATGTGCGAGTTCTTCAACTCCCGCGGCAAGCCGGTCATCCTGCACTCCTGCGGGCGCATCCAGGACCTGATTCCGCGCTTCATCGAGGCCGGCTTTGCCGCCATTCAGCCGCTGGAGGCGAAGGCGGGGCAGGACGTGCGCGAGCTGAAGAAGACCTACGGCAAGGACATCACCTTCTTCGGCAACATTGACGTGCGCAAGATGTTGGGCACGCGCGACGAGCTGCGGGAAGAGTTGCTGTCGAAGATCGAGATCGCGGCCAAGGACGGCGGCTACATCTATCATAGCGACCACTCGGTGCCGCCCACCGTGTCGTGGGGCAATTACTGCTACCTGATGGAGCTGCTGGACGAATACGGGCGGTACTGAGCGGCGTGCGGGCGAACGCGAGCGCAGGGGCGCCTGCCGGCGGGGCGGTAGGGAGCTGGTAGTCTCAATTACCGCGAAACGCGGCCGCGCGAAAGCGAGGGCGGCATGCCATTGAGAGACGTCGGCTGGGTGTGGGAAGGACAGGGGCTTGACCCCGGGGTGGCGCCCTCGATCTTCGGGGGCCCTCCGTCGCTCCCCTCGGCTGAAGCCTCAGGGAGCTATGAAGGGCACCCTTCGCCCGACAAATCCCAAACAACCGCAGTCCCGCGGAAGGTGGCTTGCCACCCGAAGCTCCTTGGCGCTTCGTCGAAGCGGCAAGGGCAAAGGGTGGTGGGCGAACGCGCCCGCTATCTCGGGCTGACGCGCGCGTGCTTCATGTTCCACCCCAACAGCGAGCTGGCGCTGGAGAAGATGCGCGGGCTCGACGAGGTGGTGTGCGATATCACCAAGTGGGAGTTCCGCGAGGTGGAGGATGGCACGGGCCGGATCGCCTTCCAGAACTTCGTGAGCGGCGACCCGGCGCTCACCCTGGCCGCGGCCGAAAAGGTGAGCCGCCTCGCGCGCTACGTCGAGCGGGGGGCCATCGAAGGCTTCAGCCTCCTCGGCGCGTGCCTCATAGATACGCAGCCCGAGCAGGCGGCGTGGGTGCGCGAATTCATCGCCGCACACTAACGGACACCTTCGCCGCGGGGCGCGGTCAAACCCCCCGGCCCGGGCGCATGACGGGAACGGAGACAAGCGATGCCCGACCGATGGCTGATGTTCACCAAGATCTTTGGCGGTGTCGAGATCGGGGCCGCCGCGGAGGCCATCGCCGGTCTCGGCTTCGACGGCGCGGATTTGCTTATCCGCGACGGGTGGCAGGTGACGCCCGCCGCCGTGGCACAGGAGCTGCCGCGCGCGGTCGCCCGCTTGCGTCAAACCGGGCTGTCGGTGCCGGCGGCGACCTGCGACCTGACGCGCGCCGACGATCCACACGCCGAGGCCATCTTCGCTGCGTGCGCCGCGGAGGGTATTGCGCTCTTGCGCCTCGGCTACTACGGCTACGATCCGGCGGTGGGCTTCGAGGCCGGCGTCGAGCAGGCGCGTGAGGCTTTGCGGCAACTCGCGGACGTGGGCCGGCGCCGCGGCGTCAAGCCCATGCTGCAGTTGCACGGGGGCGACCAGCTCAATTGCTCGGGCGCGATGGCCCTGCGCCTGCTGGAGGGGATTCCCGCCGACGACCTGGGCATCTACACCGACCCCGGCAACATGGTCGCGCAGCAGGGCACGGAGCCGTGGGCGATGCACCTGGACATGGTGCGCGATTACCTGTGCTTCGTCGGGGTGAAAAACGCCGGCTGGTTTCACGCGGACGGCAGATGGCGGGCGCGTTGGGTGGGGCTCGATCGGGGCATCGTGCCATGGGATCGCATCTTCACCTTGCTGCGCGAGCGCAACTACGACGGCCCATTCAGCCTGCACAGCCATTACGAGGATATGACCCTCGACCAGGCGCTGGCGCAGACGCGCGAGGATATCGCCTACGCCCGCGCCTGCTGGGGCGAGGAGCAGGCGTAGCGCGCGCCGCTCAAGGAGCCGGCGCAGCCCGCGCCAGCTCGACCACCTGTCCGTTCTGCGACTTGCGGAAAGCCTCCAGGATGGCTATTGATTCCAGGCTCACCTCGGGGTCGAGCGGCGTCCGGCGGTCGTGGAACATGCGGGTCATGAGCTGACAGATAGGGACGTAGTCCGCGGTGACGTCGCTGGCGGCGCTCTTGTGCTCGCCGAGGTAGGTGAAGCCGAACCTGGCGTTGCCGTAGCGTACCAACTGCACGGCGTACGCGGCGCCATCATCATAGCCCACCCACGCGAGATGCTTGTCATCGCTGTGGAAGGCGCTCACCCACCGAGCGCCGGGACCCCACAGCGCGCTCATGATCTCGATGGCATGAATGCCGTAGAAGCCCAGGTCGCGATGGGCCGGCGACCACACGGCGCCGGTGCGCACGGCCCCGATTTGGTCGCGATTGCGCTGGTACTCGGTGACCTCGGGACCGTAGCGCGCCGATGAGGCCGAGAACAGGGGCGCGTCGTGCGCCCTGGCGAGGGCGACGATCCTGCGGGCGACGTCGAGATCGGTCGCCAGCGGCTTGTCCACGAATGTGGGCAGGCCGGCCCTGAGAAAAGGCTCGGCGAGCGGCAGGTGCTCGTTGCCGGCGCGCGAGACCACGGCGACCGCGTCCACTGCGCCCAGCATGTCCTCGGGCTTCGAAACCACTTGCTCGACGCCGAGCTCCTCCTGCAGGCGGTCCCGGTTCTTCCGCTCGTCCTCGGCGTCCTCGTCCGTGCGCCCCTGGAACAGGCACGCCACGACCCGCGCCCCGGGCACGCGCTGCTCCGGCGGCGCCTCCCCCTGCCACAGCCGGGTGTAGGCAATGGCATGAGAGTTCTCAATCCCCAGCATCCCCACTCGCACGACTTCGGCCATGGGTTCCTCCCGATTGAATGAAGCTGTCACCACAGGTCTTCGCTATTCGCGGGCCGGCTTCCTGGCGCGCCGGGATTCGCCGGCCCGGACGCGCTGCCGGCTGCGCGCGCGGGCCGCGTCTGCGGCTAAGCTGCCGCCCCTCGACTCCGCTCGGGGACTGGAGCACGGGCACTCCTGCCCGTGCGGCCCAGGCAAGAGTGCCTGGGCTCCATCGGCCGAACGGGTCGAAGGGCCACCGGCGCACAGCAGGGCGCCCGTGAGCGCGCGCAGAAACCGGGTGACGAAACACACAACGCACGCGGCGGAGACGGCAATGCCCGCATTCGCCAGCGGCGGATCCGATGTAGGGGACGATCTCTGATCGTCCCGCCACGGGCCGGTCAGGGGACCGGCCCCTACGGGCCTTGACGCGCGCCGAGGCGGAGGCGATCCAGGAGGCGCTCGCGGCCGCTGATGGTATCGGTGGGACACTTGATCGACCTGGGCGCCGCCGCGGCGCTGACGCTGGCGTGCTGTCGCGGGCATGCTTTGCCGGAGCCACTGCGGGTGGCCAGGGCGGTCGCGCGCGAGTTGCGCGCCGGGAAAAGCGCAAACGACTGAATCCTGGAATGGGAGGCGATATGGCACAAAGAACGCCACAGGGGCAGCCTGGTTTGAACGGGGTATTCATCAACCCCCAGGACGCGATGACGTGGTCGCAGGCGCAGTGGCGGGACGCGATGGAGGCCGTTGCCGCGGCGGGCATGGACACCATCATCTTGCAGTGGACTTCGGCGAACGAGCGGACGCTGTACCCATCGGATGATTGCGAGCCGCCGCCCGGCATGGGGGTGGAGGACGTCGTCGGGACCTCGCTGTCGGTGGCGGAGAGCGTTGGGCTGTCGGTGATCCTGGGGCTGGATGCCACCCGCTACCTCGGCGACATTCATTACGATCCGGTGGAGGCGCAGGCCGCGCGGTCGGCACGCGCGCTGGTGAGAACCATGGTCGGCCACGAGCCGAGCAAGGCCCTGGCGGGGTTCTACCTGCCGCAAGAGTGGTCGGCGCCGCCGACGTACGAGGATGCGGAGCTGATGGTGGACTGCGCGGCGTTCTGCCGCCGCATGCTGCCCGGGGCGCTGGTGTGCACGTCAGTTCCGCGGCCGCGGCTGCCGGTGACGGGCCACCGGTGGGAGCTCGAGCATGACCCCCAGGCGGTGGCCCGCGAGCGCGAGCTTCTTCGCCGCTGGGCGCTGCTGTGGGCGGAGCACATCGAGGCGGCGCAGTTCGGGGCGGTGCTGCTGCGCGACGACGTGGGGGCCATGGGCTGGACGGTGACGGGCAGCGAGGAGGCATACCAGGAGCTGCGCGGGGCCTGCGTCGTCGGCGACTGCGAGTTGTGGGCGCAAGTCGGGCTTTACGACGTTGGCCGCAGAGCCGGGGACTGCGACCCGCCGGGACTCCATCCCGCGAGGATGACGCGCTTGCGCCGGCAGCTGCGCGCCGCCGCGCCTTACTGCGACAGGATCATCGGTTTCAGCTTTAGCCACATGGACCCCGCCGGCGGGGAGGAAAGCGCGCGGCTGTACCACCAGTACCGCGAGTGCTGTGGCATCGCATCGCCGATAACGATCACTCCTCGCCGCAAGACGTGGCAGGCGCCCGGCGTGGATCCTCTGCTCGAAAAGGCGCACGCGGTCGAGCGCCACATTGACGCGCGCCACCTGCTCGAAGGCCAGATCATGACGGTCGTGAACTACCAGTATCCGACCGAGCACCCGGCCAACCAGTGGCAGGAGGATTCGGATTTCCTGACCGGGCTTTACTGCGGCGCGCAGGCGATGCGCTTCGCCTTGACGGGTGAGGCGGACGCCAAGGCTCGCGCGCGGCGCGCGTTCGAGGCGCTGTGCATGATGAGCACGGTGAGTGGGATTCCAGGGGTCGTCGCGCGGTGCTACCGGCGCACCTTCGAGGGCGGCCTTGGCTCCGGCCGCAAGCGCTGGGTCAAAGTCGAGGGGCAGGACCTGTGGTGGGCGGCCGACATCAGCCGCGACCAGCTCGGCGGGCACTTCCTCGGCCTCGCCGCTTATCACGACCTCGTCGCCGATGAATCCGAGCGCAAGCTCATCCGGCGCCTGATGTCGGAGATCGCCGGCTCGATCCTCGACCACCGCATGCAATCGGTTGATTGGGACGGCGATTACACCACCCACGGCAACTTCTGGGTGGCGCCCTTCCAGGCGCTGGCGGTGCTCAAGACGGCGTACCACATTACGCGCAAGCGGCGTTTCCAGGAAGCCTACCTCGACTACATTAACCCCCACTTCTTCCTCGGCCACGCGATACTGCAAGCGCGGGCGATGCTCGATCCGTTCTACCAGCATTACCAGTACGACTCCCCCGCATACCACCTGCTGCAGTACGAGACCGACCCGCGCCTCCTGCGCGGCCTGCTGCGTGCGCTCGACTTGCTCTATGCCGATGTCAAGGACCTGGGCAACGTCTATCTCTATTTCGTGTATCAGACCTATCGCCCGGAGAGCGATGCCGCGCGCCGCGGCGAAAAGGAGTTGCTCGAGTTCAACCCGGACCACCTGTACCGGGCCAACTGGCGCAAGGAGGCGGAGAAGATCCTGGCCGAACGCGGGGACGAGCTGCCGCGGCCGCTAGCGGACACCATACGCTACTGCCTGGAGCCGCAGGAGAAGCCGCGCGACCATATCGCAACCTTCGTGCCCATGTGGCTGCGCGAGCCGATGGAGTTCAACTGGCAGTACTACGCGGGGATCCAGACCCCGGGCCGCTCCGGCGGCACCTCGCCGGGCGGGCCGCATGCGGGCTACGCCGGGGTGGATTATCTGCTCGCGTACTGGATGGGGCGTTACCATGGATTTCTGCGCTGAGCTGCCGCCCCTCGACTCCGCTCGGGGACTGGAGCACGGGCACTCCTGCCCGTGCGGCCCAGGCAAGAGTGCCTGGGCTCCATCGGCCGAACGGGGCGAAGGGCCGCCCGCGCGCATCGAGCGCATCAGCCTGACCCACGTGCGCGTGCCGCTGGTCGAGCCGTTCCGCATCTCCCACGCCGAGGTGGCGGAAAAGGACGCCATCGTCGTGCGCCTGCACGCCGACGGCGCCATCGGCTACGGCGAGTCCTCGCCCATGGCCGGCAGCTTCTATTCCGCGGAAACGCCGGAGTCGTGCTGGCAAGTCCTGACCGAGCGCGCCGCGCCCTGGGTGCTGCGGCAGCAGCCGGCCTCGCCGGCTGCCCTCGACCCGCTCGCCGCGGCGATGCCTCGCGACCGTTTCGCCTTCGCCGGCATCGAAACCGCGCTGTGGGATCTCGGCGCGCGGCGGGCCGGGGTCTCGCTGGCGGCGGCGCTGGGGGCGACGCGATCCGAGGTCGAATGCGGACTGGCCGTGGGCCTCTATGATACGATAGAGCAGCTCCTGGCGGCCATTCACCGCCACCTGCCGGACGGCTACCGGCGCCTGAAGATCAAGATCGAGCCCGATCACGATGTCGAGCTGGTGCGCGCGGTGCGCGCCGAGTTCGGCGACGACCTGCCGCTGTTCGTCGACGCCAACGCGGCCTACGACTTCGGCGACCTGGACATCTTCCGCAAGCTGGACAAGTTTCACCTCGTGATGATCGAGCAGCCCTTTGCCGCACATGACCTGGAGGGGATGGCGCGTTTACAGCGCAAGGTGCGAACGCCGATCTGCATTGATGAGAGCGCGGAGGACATCAAGATGGTGCAGCGGGCGCTGGACATGAAGGCCGCGCGCATCGTCAACCTCAAGGTGCAGCGGGTGGGCGGACTGCTGCGGGCCAAGCAGCTTCACGACTTCTGCTTGGCGCAGGGCGTTCCGGCGTGGTGCGGCGCCATGCCGGAGCTGGGCCTGGGCCAGGCGCAGGGGCTGGCGGTGGCGGCGCTCGCGAACTGCGTGTTCCCCACCGACATCGAGCCCAGCGCGCGCTGGTTCGCGGACGATATCATTCGCCCATGGCTCGAGATGGACGCGGACGGCATGATACGCGTCCCCGACGCGCCGGGCACGGGGTTCGAGGTCGCGCAGGACAAGATCGAGAAGTACGCCGTGCGCCACTGGGAGCGGGGCGTGTGACCATATGAGTTGTTGCGTTGTGAGCGCTGCGATTGGTTGGAGTTTCCAACAGAACCACCAGGACGCAAAGATGGGGTAGGCCAGGCGTCCCGCCTGGCAACCTTGAGTGTTGGCAGCCGAGACTTGCCCGCCTCAGGCGTGGCGGCTGCGCCACCCAAACAGGGCTACAGTACCACACCCACCAAGTTCGGTCACACGGCCGCGTTGCCGATGTTTGACCGCCCGCCCGCGCCCCGCTATAATTCCCCCGTTCGGTGCCGATGATCGGCAATTCAACCGCGCGCCTGGAGGAACCCTTGACCGATCGCGAGCGCTTCGTGCGCACCATGCACTACCAGCCGGTGGACCGCATCCCCATTTGGGATTTCGGCTTCTGGGAGCAGACCCTGGTCGAGTGGCGCAAACAGGGCATGCCCGAGGGCGTCTCGCCCGACGAGTTCTTCGGCATGGACAAGCAGTGGGCGGGCGTCCCCGTCAGCCTCGGCATGATCCCCGGCTTCGAGGAGATCGTGTACGAGGAGGATGACGAAACTCAACTGGTGCGCGACGGCGGGGGCGTGGTGTGCCGCCGCTCCAAGCAGGGCACCAGCATCCCGACCTTCATCGAGTTCCCGGTCAAGCACCGCGCCGACTTCGAGGCGATGAAGGAGCGCTACAACCCCGACGACCCCCGGCGCTACCCGCAGAACTGGGGCGAGCTGGTCAAGGCGTTCCGCGACCGCGACTACGCGCTGGGCATCGGGGCCGGCGGGTTCTTCGGCTGGGTGCGCGGTTGGATGGGGGTCGAGAACACCTGCATGTGCTTCCACGACGACCCGCAGTTGATGCGCGACATGATGGATTTCATCGCCGATTTCGTGTGCCGCACCATCGAGCGCGCGCTGTCCGAGGTCGAGCCGGACCATGCCTCATTCTGGGAGGACATGGCGTATAACAAGACCTCGCTCATCTCCCCGCGCATGTTCCGCGAGTTCATGGTGCCGCGCTACCAGAAGATCACGCGCCTGCTGGCGGCGCACGGGGTGGACGTCAATGTCGTGGATTGCGACGGCCGGATTGATGAGCTCATTCCCCTGTGGCTGGAGGGCGGGGTCAACTGCATGTTCCCACTGGAGGTCGGCGTGTGGCGCGCCAACGCCGTGGAGTATGCGGCGCAGTACGGCCGCGACCTGCTGATGATCGGCAACATCAGCAAGCGCGCCCTCTCGGGCAGCCGCGCCGATGTCGAGCGCGAGGTGATGTCGAAAGTGCCGCCGCTGCTCAAGCGCGGCGGCTACATCCCAACCCCCGACCACCGCGTCCCCCCCGATGTGCCGT
>Ga0315294_10007125_pt1 | contig 12265 bp, 8 predicted proteins | sample YL17G13_40_MG_FD_203626 | JGI IMG/M metagenome (GOLD analysis project Ga0315294, IMG submission 203626) | Sediment microbial communities from Yellowstone Lake, YNP, Wyoming, USA - YL17G13_40 | ecosystem: Environmental > Aquatic > Freshwater > Lake > Sediment | place: USA: Wyoming | collected...
CCCCGCCAACGAACTCGTCGCCCTGGCCGAAAATCCCTCCAGGAACGGGCCCTCCTGGGAGATTTACACCACCGGCCCGAAGGTCTTCTCCCGCGATTTCCCGGCCGAGGTGCAGACCCAAATAGGCCCGGTCACCCAGCGGCTGGTCATATGCGGCCCCTTCAAGGATTGCACCAGCCACCAGGAGATCATCCTCTATTCGAATCTGCGCCGGGTGGACTTCATCACCTCTCTCGAAGGGTACAAGGGCGAAAGGGCTGCCGATGATCTGTTCGTGGTCACCTTCCCCAACAACCTGCAGGGCGTCCAGCCGGTCTTCGAGGAGCGGTTCGGCGCCGTCGTTCGCCACCAGAGCAAGGGCTATCTCGACTTCCAGACCCAGGCGTCGAGGAACTTCTCCGGCCATGGCCTCGCCACAGCCTACCAGTGGATGGATCGCTCCTATTCGGCGCTAATCCAGTTCAAAGACGGGGACAAAGTCCCAGAGGCCACCGTTGCCCTTGGCTGCGTCGGCCTGATGATCCGGAACCGACCGGACGTCGTCGAATTGGCACAGCGTCTGCAAACCAGCCTCATCCGCAAGGGCATCTTCTGCACCCCATTCCTCGATGACAATGACCGCCTTCGCCGCCGGGGGCTGACCGGCGAAGGACAAACCATCCCTGAAAACCCCGATGACGATCTTGCCTTTGGCACTTCATTCCGGATTGTCCTCGATGTCGGCGGCAAGAATCGCTACCTCCCTCGCATCTTCAAACGCCTGGCCGCGAGCCACCGCGCCTCCTTGGACGATAGGCTCAAGCGCGACGGTTACGCCTTCATGTTCTGTCGGGACGAGGGGGTGCCCGCCGGTTGGCCGCCGCTGCCGGTGCTGCTGGTCACGGCAGCCGATGTCTCCTCCTTGAAGTTGGCGATTGATAAACTGACGGAGGAACTGGATGCCACTGGGGTGATAACCCTTTCTCCCGAGGCCAATGCCAGCGGCATCTCGCCGCAGGTGGACAATTATGGGCTGGCGATCCTGAATCAGGGTAACGTTCTCAACAGCGTCGAGAATGACGGCACCATGGTCCTGTGCCTCATGCATACCGCCAACTGGAGTGCCCAACGATTCCCCTTCCAGTTCATCCCCGAATGGAAGACCCACCGCTTTGCCTATGCCCTCTACCCCCATTCCGGTGACTGGCGCACCGCGCAGACCTACCGCCGCGGATTTGAGTTCAATAACCCCCTCATACCCCTCGTTAGCGAAGCACATGCCGGCCCCCTCCCCTCCACTCATTCCTTCCTCCAGGTCGAGCCGCAGCAAGTGGTGGTCACCGCTTTCAAGCCCCACGGTAACCCATCGGCTGGTTTTGAAGGGGCAGACCCGACTCCAGCGAATACGTTCACCCTCAGGCTATATGAGGCCACCGGCTCGCCGGTCAACGCCAGCATCAAGTTCCCCGCCAGGATAACCGAGTGCCTGCGAGCCAACCTGTTGGAAGAGCCGACCGGTCGGGCGGAGTTCAAGGGTGAGTCCTGCACGATCCCGCTCGGCCCCTTCTCCATTGAGACGCTGGTGCCTTCCCTCACTCCTCCGCCGCTGCGAGGCGGGTTCGAGCCTCTTGGCGTCGAGGTGGAGAAGATCCAGCCAATTCACTTCCGCTATTGGCAGCATAACGCCGGCGAGGCTCCCCTGGGGAACTCTCCCATCTCCATAAGTCTGCATGGAGAGGTGAAGACGGGAATCCACATTGGCCAGGGCGGCGTAACGGTCAACACCATCCAACTGGCGATAGCCAATGACTATGTTGACAAGCGGGTGTCGGGAGTTGCCCAAATCCTCGTCCCCGAGGATTGGGAGGCTGTTCCCAGGTCCGTCGAATACAACCTGGGACCCGGCGAGTATCTCCTCAAACCCATCCTCCTCGGCTTTCGCCTCGACCGTTATCACAAATACAACCCGAACGGCGTGATCAAGGCCCGGCTGGAGCATGAAGGACAGGTCTACCAGGATGTAATCGAGGTTGGTGACGCCGGCCGGCTCGAAATGACGGTGAAGCGCACCCCCAGGGGAGCCGAGGCTGTTATCACCAATCCCACCCGGGTCGAGGCCGAGGCCGTGCTCACCTTCATCACTCCCCTGGAGACGTGGGGAGAAGCCGACGCGGGAGCATTCAACCTGAGCGACTGCCGCCCCTCGACGTTGCTCGGGGTGGTGAGCCCGTCGAACCACAATTGGGTTCAGGCTGTTCATTTGGCCCCGGGTGAGAGTGGAAAGTTCCGCCTCACCTTCGAAGGCAAACCGCCCGCTCCGTCGGACTGGTGGGTGATGGCCCGCCTCGCCCATAACGGCCAGGTGGACTACAAATACGCCCCAGGCATGAATGCGGTTCCGGAGGAAGGAGGCTCAGCAGGATGAGCACCATCGTCAGGCCGCTCCTCACCATACCCAAGGCCAATCGGCCCCTCGACGTTGACGGCCTCCTCGACGATGATGTCTGGCGTTCCGCCGCCCACGTCCACGGATTGCAGCGCCAGTCTGACGGCGAACCGTCCGAGGACCCAACCGAACTATGGCTGACCTACGACGACGACAATCTCTACCTCGCCGCCAAACTCCAGTGCTCCAACCAGCCACGGGAGGGAATTGTCGAGGACTGGCGTCTCCACGAGCGTTTCATGCTGGGCTGGGGCGTCGGAAAGCAATATCTCCAACTGCGACTCGATACCCAGGATGGCCACTACGTCACCACGCCCAAGAACTTCCCCGCCTGGTGGAAGGAAGGGTGCCAGTTGAGGGTTCGTTTCGGCGAGTCATCCTGGCAGTTCGAGGTAGCGATACCGTTCGCCAGGATGGGTTTGAAGAGCCCGAAGGTCGGGACGCGCTGGGGCTTCGACGCGGATCGACTGCAGATGAGGCGCCGAGAGGACGATTCGTGCTGGTGCCACCCTTACATTGACATGGACTTCGATGTGGAGCGGGCCGGCGACATTGTCTTTGCAGGCGAGGACCCGGTGACCTGCTCCGTTGTCAGTGTGGGCGAGCGCCGCATCGGCTCCAACATCCTCACCCTCGACCTTCACAACCGACGCCCCGAGCCTGTGAAACTCACCGCCTCCGTTTCGGTCCGGGGCGCCAGAAAGACCACCCTCTCGCTTGTCCTTGCCCCGAACGAGCAGCGCCAAGCCGATGTTCCCTACCTCATCAAGGATGGCGGCACCGAAATCGTCCTGACCGTAAAGGATGCCTCCACCGGTGCTCTCCTCTGTCGCTTCGGGTCGCCGGTGGGGCTTGCCCCCAACAAGGCAAGGCTCAAAGCCCTGGCCACCCAACTCCGGGAACTGAGGGAAGCCGGCCCCGGCGCGGGAGCGCTTAAAATCGCTGCCTTACAGAAGCGGCGAAAGATACTCTGGGGCTCCGCAAACGTGCCCTTCGTCACTCGCCGCGATTGGGCTCGTCTCGACCAGCGGATTCGAGCACTGGCGCTCGCGGTTTCGAAGGCTTCCATGCGCGTGGCCAACGAGGATCCCTCTTTTCCCTACGCTGTCTGCGCGTACGGCCCGTTGATCACCATCTTCCGCGATGATGCCTTGCCCCCCGATCCGAAGCGCAGCATTGACCTCTCTGCCTGCCGCGACGAGCGGGAGGCAGCCCAACTGGTGCTCCTACCTTGTGACGCGGCCTTGAGTGGAGTTCGCGTTGAGGTCACTGATCTGGTAGGCGCCCCAGGGGCCTTCTCCTTTGAGAACGTCGAGATAGAACTGGTTGACTACGTCGAGGTCAGGCGCACCCGTTACCGCCAGGAACGCCTCGGTTGGTTTCCGGACCCGCTCCTGCCCCTCGAACCATTCGATGTCGCTGCTGATTCGCTCCAGCCGCTTTGGCTCACCGTCTCGGTGCCGAAGGACGCGCCAGCCGGAGACTATGAGGGTGAGGTTCGCGTTATTCCCGAAAATGCCCCGCCCATCTCCATTCCTTTGCGCTTGCGGATATGGGATTTCCAACTCCCAAGACCCCCGGTCCTCAAGACCCACTTTGCCCTCATCGAGGACCAGATCACCGGCTTCTACGGCTGGGAGGGCAAAGTCCCCCCTCAGGAGATACGCCGCCAGCACTACGACCTCCTCCTCAAGCGGCGAATTAACGTTGGCAACTGCTATAACGAAGTTCCCATGCCCCTCATCGAAGACCTGGATTTCTGCATGGAGCGCGGCCAGAACATGATCACCCTCGGGAATCTCACCAACCCGGCCCATCCTGAGGCCTGGTTGGACATGGTCGAGCCTTACATCAATTACCTCAAGGAGAAGGGCTGGTATGACCTCGCCTGGTGCTACACTCTCGACGAGACAATCCAACCAGGATACAACCTCGTGACCACGACCTACGGTCGGATAAAGGAGCGATACCCCGGCCTCAAGTGCGCCGTCTGCCTCGGTTCCGTCGAGCCTCCCGACTTGCTGGCCGGCGCCGTGGACATCTTCATCCCCGAGACCGATCGCTACCGCCAGGAGCCATTTCAGCGGAGGCAGCGCGCCGGCGACCAGGTATGGGTTTACATCTCCATGTGGCCGCGCCATCCCTTCGCCAACGGTTTCACCGACTATCCTCCCATTGACCTGCGCATCCTCCTCTGGCAGTGCTGGAAATACCGCATAGACGGATTCATGTATTACGCCGTCAACATATGGCAGACCAATTACATTTCGGAACCTTATGCTGACTGCGATACCCGCGTGCATCCTGACCCCAGGCTCCGCCAGGCCATCGCCGAGGGCAAGCGCTACCCCGACGTCCCCTGGAACACCTACGCCGGAGACGGCGCCGTGGCCGGTGACGGCCAGGCGGTTTACCCCGGCCGTGACGGCAGGCTCCTCAGCAGCATCCGGCTCGAAGCCATGAGCCACGGCATCGAGGATTATGAATACCTCGCCCTGCTCGATCGCCTGACCAAGCAACTGCGCGCCTCCGACACCACCGGCAAACACCGCGACCTCCTTGCCCGCTGCGGCGAGCTTCTCGCCGTCCGCCCCGAAATCACCTCCGACTTTACCCACTACACTAAGTCCCCCATAGCCCTCGAATCCGAGCGCACCGCCGTCGCCCATCTTATCCTTGAGGTCAAAACCCTCCTCCCCAGCCCAGCCTGACCCGCAGTTTCACAACCGAGTGGCAAAGCTAGCGACGCCGTTTGTAGGGGCGGGACTTGTGCCCGCCCTCTTCTCTTTCATTAGGAACACGGGAGCACACGAGGTGCTCCCCTACAGCACCCCGCGAAAATCCTCCCAAGGTTCCCCCCTGGGCTGGAATTCGGGGTGACGGACGGCGGCTCGAGGTGAAAAGCCTCCTCCACAACTCGGCCTGATCCGCAGGTTGACTGGCAATGCACCAGCCCCGCATAGGGGCTCGTAGGGGCGGACCCCCGTGTCCGCCCTCTTGTCCTGAAGGTTTGTAGGGGAGGACTTCATGTCCTCCCTCTTCTCTTCCATCACTAATGCCACCCCAAACCAGAAAGAAGGGAGGGCACAAGTCCCTCCCCTACCCAATAATCCGCGAAAACACCAGCGTGTCGTGTAGGGGCGGCCCCCGCCCCTCTTCCCTTCCTCCTGCACTCCTCCGGCCACTGATCACTGGCCACTGGCCACTGCCGTTTCCCCGCCCCCATTGTCCCCCGCCGCGACTTCTGCTACAATAACCTTGCGGGTCGAAGAGAACTGCTGGGCTCGGCCCGGCGCAGGGAGGAGATGCCGAAATTGACCACACGTTTCCTCGCAACCATCACCAAACGATCCCGCGAGGGGTACCCTTGCGTTTATCCGCACCCATGGCCCGTTCACGGGAGGGGGGGATGACGTCGGTGTCAAATCACCTCGCGCAACCGACAGAGTCCGACAACATAGACTGCCACCTCCAGCAAGTTGGGATGGGTACCCTCATATGCAGGGCGGCGCGGCGCACTGGCGACAACACCACGAATGAGGTCGAACGCGATATCTGTCTTGAGTGCGATGCGGGCAGGATCTTTCGGGAGGTCGGTTGCGACGGCGTATCCCCTAAGATCCACATCTACCCGTACATGGGCGGCAAGCACTTCAGCATAGAAACTCTCTTCTGCAGGGTCCGCAAAACCGAAACCACTTTGGACTATTGCCGCACGTGCGGTCTCGCCGCGGCGGAAACGACCCGTCAGGTTGTCTCGACCGCGAGGGGACTCTTCCAGGCTCAGGGCTTCTACTCCGCATATAAAGACTTGGAGAAGTCGAGGACCGCCATCCGTGACGGTGATTTCCCGGACTCGGTCACGGCAAGCATCGCCTGTCTGGAGAGTGTTATGCGGGTATGTCATGAGCAGTTGGGGCAACCGCTGCCTGGCAAGAAACAGCTTACGGATCTGTGGAAGTCCACCCGAGAAATCCTTTGCTTTGAAGACCTTGACCCATCGGGGACCACCTTACGGCTGACGAATTCTCTCGCAGGAGTCGTCCACCAGTTGGCAACTCTGAGGAACGCGTTGGCAGACGCGCACGGCAAAGGCACCTTCCCACCTGATGTCTCGGAAACAATAGCAGAGCTAGCGCTCAACGTCTCTGCCACGCTGTCGACGCTAGTCATCCGAAGGTTTAACCAGATAAGGGAGCGACAGGGATGAGCGAAGCAACAATTGACGTCTCGTTTCCCCTGGACGACGGGTTCCTCAGAAGGCAATGTCCCCTGTGTCTGAGGGAATTCAAGGTCTTGCTGACACGGGAGGAGCTGAGCAGCGCCACTGAGGCAGCCACTGATTCATTCATGATTGAGCCGGACGGAGAATCAACAAAGCCTCCCAGATCGGAGCCGGAGCCCGACGAACAGCAGCTGACATGCCCCTACTGCGGCCAGACGGCGGGCAAGCGGGCCTGGTGGACAGAGGAGCAAGTTGCTTACATTCACGCTATCGTGCAAAACTACCTTGCGAAGCTGGTTGACGAGCACCTCATCCGCCCTCTTAAGAGGACGTTCGGAAAACCGTCCACCGGCATGGTCTCCTTGCGCGTGGAGGGCGGCGAAGCGCGGCAACAGGAGACATGGATATCCCCCGAAGCGAACGATATGGAGGTCTTCGAGCTCCCGTGCTGCCAGAGGACAATAAAGATCGAGCCTGCCTGGAGGAACCAAGTTCACTGTTTCTTCTGCGGCTTCCCGCACGAACGCCAAGAAACGACCGGGAGTGCCCCTTAGTGTCTCTCGCACCCAACTGCGCCAGTGAGGATAGCCCATGCTCACTAACGTAATCTACTGTCGCGACAACCTGGAACTCATGCGGGAGTTGCCGGATGAGACGCTTGACCTCATCTACATTGACCCCCCCTTCTTCAGCAATCAGCAATACGAGGTCATTTCGCCGATCCGGCCGCTCTCTGACGGATTCGGCGACGGCGCGTGGTTACTGTGCCCTATTTCCCTGGAGTCTCAATCTCCGACCCACTTATACACATACACACCCACACACTTACACACTTCCCCTTGACTCCCTTGCCAGCCTCCCCAGCCGGTTCTATAATCGGCCTGGCAGATTTGCCCCCTTAGTCACGCCCGCGCGAAAGGAAGGTGCCCTGAATGAAGAAGCCTACTCTGTCCCAGAAGGACGAAATCCTTTTTTCGAAACTCCGCCGCGCCACCGTGGATTCCATCTGGTCCGTCCTCAACGACCTGGGCCTCCCGGACCTCTTCGTCAACCAACTCATCTGCGTCAATCCGGACCTCAAGATGGTCGGCAGGGCCGTCACCCTCCGTTACCTTCCCTTCCGCAAGGATCTCGCCCAGGGCAAACTCGCGGAAGTCGCCTACACCCTCAACAAATCCGTCGCCGACCAAGCCAGGCCGGGCGACGTCCTCGTCATTGACGCCGGAGGCGACACCGGCGGCGGCTGCCTGGGCGACCTCATCTTCGCCCGTCTCCTTGCTCGGGGTGTAGCCGGCCTCGTTTGCGACGGGGCCGTCCGCGACCTCTCCATCACCAAAGACATGGGGGCCCCCATCTATACCCGTGGAATGCACGCCGCCGGTTACGCCCGCGTCCTGATGGCCGTTGACCGGGACTTGCCGGTCAAGATAGGTGGCGTTACCGTTGCCCCCGGTGATATCCTCGTCGGTGACCTCCAGGGCTTCATGGTCATCCCTCCTCATCTCGCCGAGGAGGTCGCCAGGCGTGCCCTTATGCTCGACCACGAAGAAACCTTCCAGCGACAAAGGATCCAGGAGGACTTGACCATTCCCCTCTCGAAGGCCTACCCGATGGACGAAAAGATGCGCGCCCAATACGAGGAGTGGAAGAAAGAGCATCCGCTCGAACCCTAGTCCCCATCGGTTTTCGACCTTCTTGGGCCTAAACTGGAACCACCGCTTATCCGCCCCAAGTCCTTCACCCCCACCTAGTTCTTCCCCCATCAGGCAAAGAGGGCGGGCATTCAGCCTTCGTAGCCGAGACTACTTCGGCGAAGTGGGCCAAGTCCCGCCCCTACAAACCCCGTTGGTGCATTCGGACGTTGTCCTGTAGGGGAGGAACCTGTGTCCTCCCTCTTCTCAAGTGTGATGTGGAATCACGACTCGAAAGACAGCCCTCTATGAAGAATGTAGGCTAGGGGGCGCTGGCGACGCAATAGACTGGGGCAAATGGGGTAGTATAGGGGTGATAATGGCGGAGAAAGGGCACTCTTGAAAACTCTGGTCTTGAACTGCGGCAGTTCGACGATAAAATACAAACTCTTCCAGATGGCGGAGGGAAGGCAGGAGGAGTTGGTGGAAGGCATCCTGGAAAGGATGGGGCATCCCCCCTCCAAACATCGCCAGATTTGGAATAACGGGGAGACATACCAGGGCGAAGTGGAGGTTCGCGACCATCGGCAGGGCGTGGAGGTAGTCCTGGAGGCGCTTAGAGTGCACTCCCCCCAGTCGGAATTAGTGGACGAGATAGAGGCGGTTGGCCATCGGGTTGTGCATGGTGGGGCAGAGGTGACGGGGTCGGTTTTGGTGGACGAGTCGGTGCTGGAAAGCCTGCGCCGGCACAGCCACTTAGCTCCGCTGCACAACCCGCCCAGCATCGCTGGCATCGAGGCGTGCCGTTCGGCCTTGCCGAAGGCGAAACAGGCGGTCGTCTTTGACAATGCCCTGCACCACACCCTCCCGCCTCACGTCTATTCCTATGGCTTGCCCTTCGAAATGGCCGAGAGACAGGGCGTGAGGCGGTATGGATTCCATGGTATCGCCTTTCGTTCGGCCCTGGAGAGGGCGGGAGAGGTTCTGGGCGGGGGCCTGGAAGATAGGAAGGTAATCACGCTGATGTTGGGAAGCGGTTGCACGGCGAACGCCTGCGTGAATGGACGTTCGGTGGAGGTGAGCACCGGATTCACGCCTTTGGAGGGGCTGGTGCAGTCAACCCGCAGCGGGGACGTGGACGCAGCAGCGGTGCTTCATCTGATGGAAAGGGAGGGGTTAGGGCCGGGTGAGATGGGAGAGGTCTTGAACCGGCAGAGCGGGCTGCTGGGCATTTCCGGGGTAAGCGGGGATATGAGGGATATTGAGAGGGAGGCAGCAAGGGGAAATGAGAGGGCGAGGCTGGCGATAGAGGTTTTCGTGCATCGGGCGAGGAAATACCTGGGCGGATACGCGGCGGCGATGGGTGGGGTGGACGTGGTGATCTTCGCCGGCGGGATCGGGTTGAATTGTCCTCGCATCAGGGCTGATATATGCCGAGGACTTGAGTTCATGGGACTGGCCTTCGATGAGAAAGCCAACGGAGGATTGGTTGGGGAAGGGGTCATATCGGCAGAGAGTTCGAGGGTCAAGGTGCTGGTGGTGGAGGTGGACGAGGAACTAGTGATAGCGCGGGATACGTTTCAACTTGTAGGCAGCCGGGCGGAAGATGCTCCGAAGGGAGACTCTTTGCCGCAAAGGAGGTAAACGATTGGAGTTCGGGCTTTGCACGGTGACGTTCGAAGATTTTGAATGGCGGAAGTTCATGGGGGTGATGGAGGAGTCAGGAATCAGGGCGGTTGAGATTTGGGATTCGCCGGAGCAATTGCCGCGCGAGCAGGCGGGGTTGTTGCTCCTGAGGCGTCTTCTGAAGGCGGGGGAGGTCGGGACGGTCTCGGTGCATGGCCCATTTGGGCCGGAGGTGGATGGCTCTTCGCTGGATGGGGCGGCACGGGAACGGGCGATCAGGGAGAATCTTGAGGCGCTGGAGAGGACGAGTTCGGTGGGGGGCGAGTTCATGGTTTATCATCTCAGTTACAGGGTGGAGGATGAGGGAGAGCGGCCGGAGCGGAAGAAACGGGCGGCAGAGAGCCTGAGCCGGGTGGTGGAGGGAGCGAAAAGGCTAGGAGTGAAGTTGGCGGTGGAGAATCTGCCTCGTGCGGACGTGGGCTGGAGCGAGGCGGAGATTGAGGAGGTATCTGGGCCTTTCTGGGGGGATTCGGTGGGCGTATGTCTTGATACGGGGCATATGCAGGTTTGCGGGCTCGGGCTGGGCGTGCTCGATTCCCTGGGCAGCAGGATCATCTCTCTCCATATCCACGATAACGATGGCACCGAGGACCAGCACCTTTTCCCGGGCGAGGGGAGTTTCGACTGGGCGGGGCTGGGAAGAAGGCTGACGGAGATGGGGTTCAATGGCCCTTTGATGTTGGAGTGCGATGTCCCGCGCGGCGGCGATGTGATTGCCAGGATGAGAAGTCTGATGAAGGTATGAATCGTCGGCCTCTACTGCGGACGGGAGTAGTGAAGGGGGTGGTGGAACGGCGGGGGAAGACTACGATATTGCTGGTGGAGACGGAGGAGGGGGAGGCGAACGCCGTCAATTATGAGGAGTTGACGGGGGAGGCGGCGCCGGGCGACAGGGTGGTTTTGAACGTAAGCGCGGTGGCGCTGGGGCTTGGGACAGGCGGCCAGCATTTCGTGGTGGCGAATCTTAGCCATCCGGAGGTGGATTTCGAAGGGGAGGGGAGGGGGATGAAGCTGAGGTATACGCCGTTGCAGAGGCCGGTGGAGTTGGTGGAGGAGGAGTTTCCGGAGTTGTTCTCGGCCGAGGGGGGGCTAGAGGGGATGCCGGTGGTGCTGGCGCCCCTTCATAGCCTGGCGATTGCTTGCATGGTGGGGCTGCAATGGCTGCGGAAAGGGATCAAGGTGGCGTTCATCATGGATGACTCGGCCGGGTTGATGGCGGGGTTAAGCGAGGTGTTGAGGCGGGTGGAGGAGGGTGGAATGGCGAGGACGATCACCGTTGGGCAGGCTTTTGGGGGCGAGTTAGAGGCGGTAAATATCTATACGGGGCTTGTGGCGGCCAAACGGGTGTGCGGGGCAGAGGTAGCCGTGGTGGGGTCAGGGCCCGGCCACGTGGGAACGGGAACGAGATACGGCTTTTCCTCCCTATCGTTGGTGAGCGCAGCAAACGCTGCGAAGGCGCTGGAGGGAGTTGCCTTGTTGCTTCCCAGGATAAGTTTTGCTGATGCCAGGGAGAGACATCGGGGGCTAAGCCACCACATGGTTACCCTACTTTCCGTATGCTTAACGCCGCTGCCGGTAGTTTTTCCGTCGCTTCCGGAGGAGCAAGAGAAGGTGCTGGCGATGGGATGGCAGGGGGTGAATAAGCGCCATCGGCGGGAAACGAGGGACGGGGGATTCATGGGGGAGGCGCTGGAGGCCTTCAGGGGTTTGGAAAGCATGGGGAGGACCTATGATGATGATCCGGCCTTCTTCCAAGCGGCGGGGGCAACCTCCCGCATGGTGCTGGAGTTGGTGGATGGCTGGAGCGAGTCGGGCAGGCGGGGAAAGACATAGGCAGGAGAGGAAGACGAAAGGCGATGGCTTCGAACCGAGGCTTGCAGGCAATGGTTAAGGGATTGGTTTCCCCCAGGAAGGAATTCACGGGGGGGACGTGTCGGCGTGCTGAGGTTGCGGGCGGTGCTGTGTTTGTGGGGCTTCTCGAACCTCAGCGTTGAACTGAGAATCGGGGTCATGAGACAGCTAACGGAGATCTTATACAGTCTTCCCAAGTTCGACTGGCCGGATTTGGTGGATGTGTTGGCTGTGTCCTACATCATCTACCGAATAATGTTGGTGGTGCGCCAGACCAGAGCGGCCCAGGTGGCGAAGGGGCTTGTAGTGGTGGGGATACTGATCGTAGTGTCAGGGTTGGCGGAGCTGAGGGTATTGAACTGGCTTCTAACCCGGGCGCTGCTGCCTGGGGTGGTGGCGCTTCTGATAATCTTTCAGCCCGAGCTGAGGATGGGGCTGGCGCAGATA
>Ga0315294_10007126_pt1 | contig 12263 bp, 16 predicted proteins | sample YL17G13_40_MG_FD_203626 | JGI IMG/M metagenome (GOLD analysis project Ga0315294, IMG submission 203626) | Sediment microbial communities from Yellowstone Lake, YNP, Wyoming, USA - YL17G13_40 | ecosystem: Environmental > Aquatic > Freshwater > Lake > Sediment | place: USA: Wyoming | collected...
CATCATGATGATTATTTAAAACCATATGATGTTAGATTTTTATGCTCTGTTCACCACAGAATATGGCACCATGATAATGGACAAGGAGCAAATACATGATAGATATTGTAGATCTAATTGATAAAGCTATTATGAAAAGCGTGGGGGAACAAACTCCACGCTCTTATCTAGGAGCGTCTGGTCTTGGCGAACCATGCGACGCAAAGCTTTGGTACTCTTATAAGCACCCTAAGCAAGTTGCTAATCCTAGAATACATAGAATATTTCACTTAGGTCATAACTTAGAAGACGTACTGATTAAATACATTAGAGATGCTGGCTTGGTCCTTCACACACACGACGAGAATAATGAACAGTTTGGTTTTAAGAAAGATATTATTGCAGGTCATATTGATGGTGTTATAGAGCTACCCGATGGACCTGCATTAATTGAGTTTAAGACATTCAATCAAAAAAGATTTGATGCCTTTAAAAAGGTAGGAGTTAAAGAATCCGATCCTAAATATTATACGCAAGTACAAATATATATGGGTGAGCTTGAACTAGAGAAATGCCTATTTATGGGTATCAGTAAAAACGACTGCGAGATACACGTACAGTATATTAACTATGATCCAATTGAACACAATTGGGCTATTAACAGAGGATTAGAAATTGGCAAAGAAAAAGAAAGACCTAGTAGAAAGTACGGACACAAGTCCAATTTTAACTGCAAAATGTGTGACTACAGAAAAGAGTGTTGGAGTGACGCTGGAGATGACGAAGCGTGAGGCTGGACTAACATTCGGATTAATGAAAATGGCATTTGAACTTCAAGTAGAAGGACAATTTCCAATGAGTAATGAATCCTTAGTTGAACTAATACCAGTATGGGAATCTATTGCACACAAGATCGACAAACTTAACGGAGTGAGCCAATTCAATGTCTAGCTATTTATTTATTGACGTAGAAACAAGTGGATTTGGGGATAATGCAGCAGTCGTAGAGATTGCTGCTATTCCTTATATTGATGGTGAATATTTACCTCATTATCAGTCTTATGTGGCTCCTCACATAGGGGCTACTATGGATGCCAAGGCATTTGAAGTTAATGGTATCAATGTCAGTAGTCTAAAAGACTATCCGATCAAAGATACTGTTGATAGCTTCATTAAATGGATTGACAACCATGAAAAAGTTTTTACAATAGTTGCTCATAATGCAAAGTTTGATAAAGAGAAGTTATACCAGCTATTTTGCCGTACAGCTAATTATGGTGATTTTGTTACTAAGTTTAGATTTAATCATGTTTGCACTATGGAACTAGCTAAAGAGTTATTTAAGAACAAAAAGAAAAAGCCGGAAGGGTTTTCACTAGCTAAGTTATGCAAGTTTTTTGGCATAAGCTTGATTAACGCCCATAGTGCGTTACCTGATATTGAAGCAACTGTTCAGTTGTATGAAGAACTAAAAAAGATGAAAGCTAAGGACCTTCCAATAGCAAAGGAACTTACCTATCTTGAGAAGAGAAGAAAATACATGGCAATGGATTATTTAACTATTAATCCAGAAGGGGATATTTATATTAACTGTAAAGCAACGAAGGATAGTGATGCCATGTCATTTATTCTATCTGAGATTTACGACATAACAGTGAGTGATTTATGAATTGTGTTAAATGTAGAAACGAAGTGTACGATGGTCATACTAAATTATGTAAAAAGCATTTTTATGCTAGGAACCAAACATATATTTATTTAGGTAAAGTAATAAGCCAAGATAAGAAAACAAGAAGAACTTGCCTTATGTGTGACAAGATCTTTGTCTCAACTGGCAACAGACGATGCGATCTTTGTAATAGAACAACAGATTGCCATTATGAGAGTAACTTAACTTTATATGTGAGGGTGTAATGCAAATAAGTGAAAATGGACTAAAGTTAATAGAGCAGTTTGAAGGTCTTTATCTAAAAGCCTACCAGTGTCAAGCTAAACGATGGACGATTGGCTATGGTACGGTTAAATACCCAAATGGGGATAAAGTGTCGAAGGGCGATACCTGCACTCAAGAACAGGCTGATAGGTGGCTTAGGTTTGAAGCAGTAGAGAAATGTGCTTGCTTAGACCAGACTATTAAAAGAGTTGGTATAAACTTTAATCAAAATGAATTTGATGCTGTAGCTAGTTTTATATATAATCTTGGCGAAGGTATGCTTGGAATTGATAGGTCTTTTGGTATTGCCCTTAGAACGGGTAATCGTCAAAAAATGGCTGAATCAATGGCACTATACTGTCAATATCGAAATCCTTTTGGGATAATGAGGGTGTCGAAAGGTCTTCTTGCCCGTCGAAAAGCAGAGCAGGGACTGTTTCTTCTTCCTTGCTAAGTAAGTCACAACTGTATTCATAACCATGCCAATTACAGACATATACTTCTGTACATCTGGCATTGGCTATGAATAAAGCTAACAAAAACGTCATTTTTTTAATTTTGGTTTGATGTCGAAGTTTTCGAGCAACATAGTCGCATAATTATTAACGATGAACTCATGCGTCTCATATGAGACAGCTTGATTAATGGAAACTCTATAAAACAGTGCGTGTCCTGCTTCATGCAGTAGGCTATGTAAAAGTCCATTGTCAGTCTCGTGTATAGGGCTTATTGTTATTATTTTTCTATCTATATCGTACTGAGCAGCTACTCCATAAGGAAGGTCTTTAATTCTTAGTTTGATCTTTTCTCCAAATACCAATAGGAACTTAGGCAATTTCATATATACCCCAACCATTCATTTTTAGAATTAACATACATAGGAATTATTATCGGTATTCCATTCTTAATTACAGCAGTAGTAATTACAGGTCTAACGGATTGACCTTTATTATAATTAAATGCAGGATGGTTATCATCAATCATGCAACCTACTTGCATGGCAAAGTTCATTCCATTGTCATTCTGCCACCACTGAATTGATGACTTGCTGTGTAAGTGACCACATACAATAGACATCCCTTGTTTCATGGAATCCATTAGCAAATTAGAGCCAAAATTATGTTTGAATTTTAGTTTTAGTTTATTCGGAAGCTTAATAACAAGCTCCGATAAAAACTTCCATGTTAAAGGAGCTTGCAATATTCCACGCTCATCCTTGAGCATAGCATCTGGTATTCCAACTGAGTGAGCTTTACGTTTAGGCAAAGCATCATGATTGCTATCTACAATGGTTACACAAGGAAAGAGCTTTGCCAAATTCTTAACAAAGACTCTTAATTGAATTAGCTCATCATGAGCAGACGGCAGGTTTGGGTTTACACCATGAAAATTGAGGCTATGGAAATCTCCAAGATCCCCAATGTGTAATATGAAGGTCGGTTTAAATTGTTTCTTAATTTCAGACAAGAACGCGATAGTGTCAGGGTGATGAAACGGTGCCTGAGTGTCGCTGATTACAAGTATTGTACTATAATCTGCCATTAGTTATTCTTCCTTGAATAAGTCGTGGTACAGCTAATTATGATACAGATTATTATTTTATGATAGTTATTTCTTGACGACTTAACCATAAACGAGTTGACTCTAGCCACATATATATAGTACCAAATGTATCAGGGTCAAAGCCTACCAGCTTGTCACATTTCATTGAATCATAATCTATTGATTCGCCTACTTTTCCTATATGCTCAGAGGTAAATTCGTATAAATGACATCTACAATAACCAGAATGATAAGAGATTCCTTCTATGATCTTTTCATCTAAAAGCACATTGACACATCTTACTTGAATTTTAATAGTTGGTTTGCAAGAGCTAAGGAAGATTATCAATACTAACATCAATTTCTGTTTTAGTTTTAGCATTTTTTAAGTTCTCAATAGCAAGTTTAAGTTCTTTATTTTCTTTTCTAAGTTTATAAACATCATAAATAAAATACATACCCGGAAGCACAATGGCAGTTACTAGCCAACTTAATACACCAGATATGATTTTATTTATCATAATTAAGCTTTTAGTTTAGCTACTTCAGAAGCAATAAACTTATGAAGCTCTAATTTTAACGGTGGGAGTACCATTGCTACAACCGCATCATCAATAAGATTAGAAGAATCAGCAACAAGTTTTTTAAGTGCTGGCTCTAGTCCAAGGTCAATTAGTTCAGCAGCTAATTTTTCCAAGTCAATACAATCTAATAAAATCTTTTTAATATCCATATATACCCCTTTAAAATGACTCAGGAAATGAGCCATCTCTGTGTAATCCATCCCATAGCATTGTCTTTTCAGTGTTTGATATTTTTCTATCCTTTACTTCTTTATAGGCTTTTTGTACTTCCATAGGGTCTAGTATTTTACCATTTACCCATGATTGATATTTATTTATTTTAAATAAATTAGTCATAGCTGGATTAGCAATAAGAGCAGGTAAAGCACTTCCTAGTTTATCTGGATGTTTATTTAGTACATCTTCTAGCACTGCAACTGCTCTAGGATCATTTGTAGATTGAGCTATTTTAGCTAAAACCAACTGTTTATTCTTAATAATTTCATCAGCAGATCTTGGTATTTCAAAATCAGCAAGGTTTTCAACAAATCCTTTTCTCATCATAAGTTGAGCTGTTGCGCTGGGCACAACTACATTTTCTGGTGTATAATTAACGCTTGAAAATGGTTTATCTTGAGCCAAGCTCATGTTAATTCCAGCCATATTTCTTTGATACATATCTTGACCAAGGTTTAATGCTGTTCTAAGAACACCTCTTTGTTCATTTCCCACTGGAATGAATTTACCAAGATTATCAATATTTCTAGCTCTAGCATTTGAAAATATATCTTGAAAGTTTTGATAGTTAGACAAATCTCTTTCTCTAGAAAGATATTCTTGAAATTTAGCATCTCCTAAAGTTTTTCTCATAATATCATCAATTTGAATTTGAATTGCCTTTTTAGCTTCAGAAATACCAACATCTGTAGCCCTATTATAACCGCCACCTGCAATTCTGTCTTGAACCAAATCAGTTATCTGTTTGTTCATTGATCTTTTCATATCTTCTGCTTGAGACAATGAAACTATATTTTTTTTGTATATATCATCAATATATTCTTGAGCTGTATGATATTTATAACCTATAGTTGGATCTTTCTCTATTATTCCTGCTGCTTTTTTGCTTGAAAAATAACTATCTCCACCAGATAATGATTGTTTTGGAATACTGTTATTTTGAATCTCTGTGCTTTGCCCACCAGCAAAAATATTTGACTGAGTACTTGCCTCTGGACTTAATCCAGTAGCTAAATTCCCAGTAAATGGTCTACTTGTTGATCCAATACTTTTTGGTATTTTGCTTTCAGTTTGAAAAGATGAAACACCAGAAGCTCTTCTGCCTTGATTTATGTCAGATAAAATTCCTTCTTTTACATTTCTTAAATCTAGTGATTTATCTATTTGTTTTTGAGCAGATGGAATTTCATTAGAGCTAAAATCAGATCCTCTTCCAAAGTTTTCATTAGTTGACGTTTTTGCGCTTGCTGATACTTGATTTAAATCAACATTTGCATCAAGTTCTGGATTTGAAGATATACTATTTATTAGGCTTTTTTGTTCAGAGCTAGCAGTTCTTAATCGCCCACCAAATCTTCTTGTTGCACCTTCAGCACCTCTTGAAGTTGTTGTATCTTCAAGACCTCCCTGCAAATAGTCTAATACTTTTTTAGGTTGATTTAATAGCATTGGGTCTCTGTATGCTAATCTTTTCATTTCTTCTATTTGACCAGAATCAACTAATCTTTGATACTCTTGAGGCGCAGAAGTTCTTAATTCTATCATTTTACCAATATTGTTTAAAGCTCTTGACTCTGCTCCAGCTTCTAATGCAGACCCAAACGCTCCTACTCCTGTAGCTACTCCCTTTGCCCCAAGACCTTGAAGAGCAACATCACCCATTCCACCCATCACATGTCCATATTGAACATTTTTTAACTGGTTGCTAATGTTTGGAAACTGTTGAGCCAAATATTGTGCAAATGGATCATTTTTAAGTGCTTCCATTTCTTGTTGAAAAAATGGTCTGTGCATTTCTGGATAATTCATAGCTATATTAATCATTGATGACTCTGGTGTAATACCAGTGTGCATCATTTCTTCTTTTGCTCCACCAAGAAACGCACCGGGTTTACTCATTAAACTAGGTTCATTATATGCTTGATTTATTCCTCTTCCTACAACAGCACCAGCCTTTCCAGCTATATCAAGCAATGGTCTAACTGCATTTCCAACTGGTTCTAATGCACTTACTATAGGTGTTACATATTTTTCTTCTAAAGTAGGTTCTTTTTGATCTTGAAGTTTAATAATATCTTCAGCAGAGATATTGTCAGATTCTTCATTTTGTAAGGCAAAAAGTTCTTCTGCTGTCATTAGTCTTTCCTTTTTCTTGAAGCTATAATATCATCTGCTATTTTTTTTCTTTGTGCTGGAGAAAATGCTCTCAATTGTTCTAATGAATATTTACCAGTTCCAATCTTATTTAATGGAGCAGGATTACTATCAATAGGTTCATCTGGATTACTTTGAACGCTATCTCTTTTTGTTACTAATTGTTTACTAGCATATTGTCTCATTTTTTCGTATTCATTTTTATCTTTTGCACCAGAAGCAAATGATTCAACATGTCTATCTTCTACTGAGTTCAATGCACTATCATTAGCCTTACCAACTCTTCTTAATATTTCCTTCATTTGACTAATAATATATTGTCTTTGCTCACCTGTTATATCGGTAGCAAGTTTATCTGCAAAATTTTGAAATACCGAAGGAGCTTCAGTTACATATTTTTTTTCATCACCAGATATTTTTTCTGCTGTTATTACCTTAGCTGTTTTAAATACCCCACCAGCTTGTACAATTGCTTTAGAAGGGTCACTATCAAGAAGGCTCATTGCTATTTTTATGTTATTTTGGCTTTCTATTAATGGAGTTTTTTCTGCATTTGCATTTTTCTTTACTTCATCAAACCTAACAACATCATCTTCTCTAATACCAACAGGGGCACCTTTTCCAGTTGAAGCTGTTAGTAAATTTTGAGATCTTCCTAATGGATCAAAACCTCTATATGTAACATTACCATATTCATCTTTTATTTCTTTAAGCTCTAATCCCTTAGACGTTCTAGGATTAAGAACTTCTTTTCCATTAGAATCATAAACTTTTCCACCAACCCAAGATCCAATTCTTTCTACTCCATTCTCATCTAAGTAGTTTTGAACTTTAGGAGCACCACCAGCGGCAGCTGTTGATGGCTTGGTATAGGCTTGTTTCCCAATAGAATCCCTAACATCAGTATAAACTGGCTTTCCATCAGGACCCATAGTTAATACTGTTTTCTTAGTAGTTCCTGATGAATAATATGCTTGACCTTCTTTAATTTGGCTTTCTGCCATAGCAGGACTAGCACCCATTAAAAGACCCATAAGGGCAGGTGTAGCACCAGTTATAGCTCTGGCAAATGATGCTTTGTCTTGATCTGCCATAGGTGAGCTAGTAGTCTTACTTTCTTCTAAAGGAGGATTTTTCTTAACAGACTCAGCCTCTACTTCTAAAGGTTCTGCTTGTTCAGACTTGTCAGCAGAATAATCCTCTGAAAGACCTTCCCCACCGTCATCTGAATTAGAAAGAGATTCATCTGCTGCTCTTATATCAGCAGGAACATCGTCATCCTCTTGCGAGGGGTATCTTCCTTTTGCGTTTTTCATTGTTGCCATTTTACTTGCCTTTTAAAAGTTTTTTCTTTTTAGCTTCAGCAGATTCATCCTCAGATTTTTCATACTTAGGTGATTCTCCTTGTTCTTCTAAAGGTGTACCTTCAACTGCTGGACTAGTTAATCCCGGTCCTTTTTTAGCAAGAGACGCTAGAAGTTTTTTCTTTTTTAAATCCTTTAACATAACCAACCATCCAACAAATAGGTAATAAAATTTTAGTAAGCAAATTAGGTTCTTTTCTTGCTATCGACTTCGCCCAACCTATAAATAAGTTAGAGAATTTATCTGATTTCTTCATTAATTCTACTATAGGACTTGCAATAGTCAAATAGCCAATATAAGTATTTTTATTAACAGATAGACCAAATCTATTAGCCTGTATCCATTCTCTTCTAGATATTTTTCCTTGAATATGTAATTCAGTGCATATTACTGACACACCACCAAATAACCCAGAGTTTCCATAATTAGGAGTACCGGTGGGAGTAGAAGCCTGTCCAATACCAGCACCAGCCATATATTGACCTGCTAGACCTTGTTGTTTTGCTGATATGTTACGACCATAAAGAGCTAATGCTTTATCTTTATAATCTTGATTCATTGCAGACGCCTCCATTCCAGATTGTCTGTAATTTTGCTCTTGTGCTCCACCTAAAGATGCACCTGCCATTCCTAGTTTATTAGCACCTTGAGCTAGTCTTCTATTAGCACCTTGTCTATAAATATCAGCCTTAGCATAGTCTGTATCTAACCTTCCTTTAACTCTTTCTGCATAATCAGCGGACTCTTTACCCACATCTCCAATACCTTGACCATACAACAATTGACCAAAACGGATACCTTGCTCTGCTCCCTTTATTGTATCAGGAGACCCAGAAAGATCTAAGCCACCGCTTCCCGGACCATAAATATCACCCGGAGTTAATCCCGGAGGCATTCCATTTTTAAGATCTTTTGACCAATCCACAATTCCCGGTGATGTCATATGTTACTCCCTAAATAAAAACTCTAATATTATAATATACTGATGCAAATCCTAGCGCATTAAAATTAGTAAGCACTATATTTGTAGTTGACCATGATGTTCTGTATATATTCCCACCGCCAGTACCCGAATCATTCTTATCTATTATATACCATCCAGTAGGTATTACATTAAAATTATGTGTTAATGTTACTGATGTATTATGTGCTATGGTAAATGGAAAATCAATAAACTGAGATGATATAGCATTATTTATTGTATTCTGAATATTAGTTATTTGTTTTGAAACTGCCTTAAAATTACTAGACAAATCCTGACTCAATCTTTGAGCTTGCTTTACGGGATCATCCCCTCTTGGCATTTCAAAATTAGTTTTTATCGACGACATTGAACATCTCGTAAGTTAATTCATAACCAGTAAGAACCATATTCTCATTGTTTGTTGAATTACTAAAGTTAATTCTTAATGATTTTTTAGTCTGCATATCAAGCATTTTAAAGTCAGTTTGAGTAGTCGAACTATATACTGATGAATTTGTAGTTAAAGTTGTGCCTGCTTGCCAATCACCCTCAGTTGTAATTGTTGCTGTAAAGGCATCATTAGTTAACCCAAAAGTTCTTAAAGATAACCATTTCTTGTTTAAAGAAGGCTCTCCTGCATGGTGCCAAGTTGTACTATATAAAGACGTAATAGCTGCTCCATTATCAGTATAAGTATCATTAAATTTATACATTTTAAGACCATCACAAAAATATACATCTCCATTTTTATCTTCAACAATCCCAGAGCTAGGTAAAGTTGCTGAGTTCCACATATATATTTGCTGATAATAATAATCTATGATTACTATTTTATATGTACCAGAAAGTATATCTGGAACATAAAAAAATGATTTTTGCTTCTTTTTAAGCCTTACTGATCTTGTGTTAAGGTATGATCCTGATAAAAATACAGAATCTATTTCGTAAGACAGTTTTGTTATATTTACACCATTAGTAAAATATAAACCATTATGACCTTGGAAATAAACACCCTCATCAGCATCTAAAATAGATTTATGAGATGTGCAGCCTACAAAGTTGCTGTTTATCTTTCTTAATGAATACTGACCATCGATAAGCGTTCCATCAATAGAGAATACTCCTCTATCTTTAAATATAACCAATGAGTCATTACACCTTCTTATTCCGGCTATATTACCATCCCAAGTTTCGCCTATTTTGGTAAAGTTAAAGTCAGATGTTCCTTCTGGACCATCACCAGTAGAAATATCTGAGTATGTAATCAATGAAGTGTTTGCAAATTCAATTCTTTGATTTGGAGCATCTAATAAATTAGTATATCCAGTAAAATAAGCTTGAATTGAAGCATATGCAATTTGATTTCCATAAGAAGCTATGTATTTACAAATTGGAGGCATAAGTTTTAAATATGCTGAATCATAAATATCTTCAAAAGACGTAGGAGAAATTGCAGAAAGAGAAAGAACAGCTTCTACAGTTGATCCAGACAAAGAATTAACAACAGAGCTATTGTCAATAACCCAATTTATAAGATTAGTATATCCCGTAAGTTCAGTTGCCGAATAAAAACATTGCAATTTGCATCTAACATCAACTGGATAAATTGAAGAATAATACGCACTAAGATCTGAAAAGCTAATTACGTATAAACCTATTGATGCTGATGTAAAAGTAATACTTGTTCCAGTTACGACAGATTCAACATCTAAAACAATAAATGCTTTACCAGTTGGTGCTATGCTTATAGCTTTATTTTCCATATCAATTAAAAACTTATCACCAGCAACATAATTATGCTTGTTACAGGTTAATGTTCTTGCCAAAGATGTTATATTCGTATGACCAGTTTTTGCTATGTAGCAATATTTATTAAAAAATCCATTAACTAAAGAGTTTGCATCTTGTGCAAATGAACTAATCGAAAGAACAGACGAACCAGTAATTGACGTAGTTGATTGATAGTATGGAGAATATGTAATGTTTCCATTTATGTCTTTATAAGAATAAAAAAATCTATTAAATCCACCAGATGGATTTGTAAAAGATGGATATATATCTATTTTAGCGGTAGCAGAGTTTCTAGGTGTAAATAAACCAGATCTAGTTAAACTATCCCCATCATATTTCATTACGAATGAATTATAATCAGTATTATTAAAATATAAATTGTTTTGATTTTCGCAATATGAAATTGATATATTAGACATTGCAAATCTTGATACAAATGTAGTAGTTCCCGGTGTAGTTTGAGAATTACTTACTATATAAGTTCCAGTACCACCCGTACCAGTTCCAAAAGCAATTACATAAGTGTCTTTACCGTAAAATCCAGCCAAGTCAGACACATTGCTTCCAACAACTATGTTACCACTAATAAAGCTAGTTACATTCATTGTTGATGTGCTTGCATCTATAGGTACTAAAGAAGCTGTAAAGCTTCCATATTGCTGATAAGGGAATATTAATTCTTTTGAAGTAAAGCTGCTTCCATTTCTTTTTAATACTTGAATTGACCTAGCATGATTTGTAAATCCAATAAATTCATCTTTAGAATTGTAATAGATTAAATCATCAAACTTAGCGACTGATCCACCGTCAATTACAACTTCAGCAAATCCATTTCTTTTTTTAATGGTTGACTGAGTATCGTATTCCATATTGACCATATCAGATGCTTTATCAACTGCTCTCGTAAGATCATTTGATTTTTTATCTAATCCACCAAGCGAGAATACTTTTACTGTACTCATTACGGAAGCCACTCTTGCCATTCAGTAACAGGCGGTTTTGCATCATCGTATGAGTTGTCTGCAAATACTTCTTTAATTGTATTCATTTCATCTTCAGTAAAGAGCATTGATACTTTTATATCAGGAGATGATTGTCTATATTGAATCATTCTTTCCAGTGCTGTAATAAGGTATTTTTCACATTCTAAAGGCAGTTGCATGTGAGATGAAGCATATTTACCAGAAACTACGTAGGCACCGTTTACTGCCCCTATAGAGGCATCAACAGTAAGAGTTCCAGCCGTATCATCTGATAAAGCAATTGGAACATATACAACATTATTATTTGCATCTACTGTTTTGTTTAGCACTGAGCCGTTAGCATCTACAATGCAAATAAAATCATCTAATGCACTTATATTTGGCACATATCCACTTAATACAATCTGAGTTGATGTAAATGAAGTTATTTTACCAATTCTAACTGATGGAGTAGGAAGCTTTCTAACATAAGCCATTTTCATGCTTAATGGTGAAGTTGGTCTTGGAGTTAGAACTATTTTATCTTCACGAACAAAGTATCCAAATGTGAATCCTTGTTGCTTTCTTGAGGTTTTCTTTAATGGTAAATATGTATTAGATAAACCATTTAAAAATGATATTGCTAAGTTATCAATAGATGATTTTGCATATATATTAATTGGCAATGGATATTCATCTTGACCAGAAACTAGGGTAAAATACCAGTCACTGATGAAAAGATCGTTTTCGTCATTAACTAAGAACATCAAATC
>Ga0315294_10007128_pt1 | contig 12262 bp, 9 predicted proteins | sample YL17G13_40_MG_FD_203626 | JGI IMG/M metagenome (GOLD analysis project Ga0315294, IMG submission 203626) | Sediment microbial communities from Yellowstone Lake, YNP, Wyoming, USA - YL17G13_40 | ecosystem: Environmental > Aquatic > Freshwater > Lake > Sediment | place: USA: Wyoming | collected...
ACGCCCTGGGAGAGATGTTAAAGAGCAATGGCGTCTCAAAGGCCATCAGTTGCTCCCTCCGCGGCGTTTACTATGACTTCAAGGAGGGAAATGATGAGTCCGTCGCGGCTTCGCGGGAGCACCCCTGGTTAGTTCCAGCAGCCACGATTGACCCGCGCCGGCATCTGGGCTGCCTGGCGGAGGTTGAGAGAATGAGATTGGCAAAGGTGAAGGCCTTCCGCTTCTTCCCCGACGTGCAAGGCTGGCCTCTGGACTTCCTTCCCATGCGCAACCTGCTGCAGGAGATTGGCCGGCTCGGCGGCGTTGTCTTCCTCCCAGCGGGCGAAAGTGGCGCCCCTACCAGGATCCTTCACCTCGCTGAGGCCTTGTCCGTGCCGATCGTTATGGTCGGCGCGAACTATTCCAACCTTGCCGAGGCCATCGCCTGTCTTCTGGCTTCAGAAAATCTCTACCTCGACACCCAGCAACTGGTTACTCCAATGGTGCTCGAAGTCCTTGTCCAGGAGGTGGGCATCCAAAGGATTATCTTCGGAAGCAGGGCGCCCGAAAGGCACCTGCGCGCCATCTTGAACGTAATTGCCAACTCAACTCTGAAGGAGACCGAGAAGCAAAGCATCCTGTCCGATAACCTGCTGCGCATTCTTGAAACAGTCCCATGAACGGCACCAGGATTATTGATATCCACGGCCACGTCGGCAACTGGCCTTTTCCCATCCCTCCCTCCTCTGCGGAAGGCTTGGTGAACATCCTCCGACGGGCTGGCATTGAGCGGCTCATCATCTCCTCCGCGCTAGGGGTGGTTTACAGTTTCAAGGAGGGCAACCTGGTGGCGGCGGAGGCAGTGGAAAGACATCCTCAGCTTCTCGCCTACGTAGTGGTGAATGCCAACTATCCGGAAGAATCCTGCCAGGAAATGGATCGCCACCTCGACACGGACAAATTCGTTGGGGTGAAGATTCACACCGACTACCAGGGCCGGGCTTCCGATTCCCCTGAGAACCTCCGGCTTTTGGAAGAGGTTGCCAAGCGAGGGAGGCCCGTCCTCCTCCACGGCAGTTCCCTCGCCGAAAGCGTGCGGGCAGTGGAGAGATTCCCTGAACTGCCCATCATCCTCGCCCACGGCGGGGGACCAATGCCCGAGGCCGCGGAAGCTGCCGCCCGCCTGCCCAACCTCTACCTTGAGTTCGCCGCCAGCACTCAGCCCTACGGCCGGGTCAGGAGCGCAGTGGAAATCGCCACCCCGGAGAAGATATTATTCGGCAGCGACGTTGACCTGATCTCGCCGGACTTCGTCCTCGGCGCTTACCAGGAGGCAGGACTGACCGAGGAACAGCTGGAAAAGGTCTGCTGGACGAACGCCGTCAAACTGTTTAACCTCAAGGAGTGAGGTTAATTGCCCCAACTGGCTATAAACGACGGGCCTAAACTGCGGACGAAGCCTTTCCCCTCCTGGCCCATCTTCGATGAGAGAGACTTGCAGGCCCTCTCCGAAGTCCTCAATAGCGGCCACTGGAGCAGCATCCACGGTGACAGGGTTAAGGCCTTCGGCGCCGCCTTTGCCGATTTCCACCACGCCAGGTTCGCCATTCCCGTCAACAGCGGCACGGCCGCCCTCGAGATATCGCTGCAGGCAGTAGGGGTAAGACCCGGCGACGAGGTCATCGTGCCACCCTACACATTTGTGGCCACGGCCAGCGCCGCTCTTGCCGTCGGGGCAATTCCCGTCTTCGCCGACATAGATGCGAACACCTACTGCCTCGACCCCAGGAAGGCGGAAGCAGCCATCACCGAGCGCACCCGGGCCATCGTGCCCGTTCACCTCGGCGGCTGCCCCGCTGACATGGACTCCTTTCTGGCCCTGGCCTCCTGCCATGGCCTGGCGATAGTTGAGGACGCCGCCCAGGCTCACGGCGCCGAATGGAAGGGCCGCCGCGTGGGCGCCATTGGAGACGCCGGCTGCTTCAGTTTCTATTCCAGCAAGAATCTGACCTGCGGCGAGGGCGGCGCAATCGTCACCGATAGTCAGCAGGTGGAGGAAATGGCCTGGTCCCTCCACAATTGCGGCCGCAGGAGGGATGGGGCCTGGTATAGCCATTATCTCCCCGGCGGCAACCTGCGCATGACCGAATTCCAGGCTGCCCTCCTCCTGAGCCAGATGGCGCGGCTCGAAGAGCAAATGGCTCTCCGCGAAGCCAACACCGCCCACCTCTCCTCTCTCCTTGCCGAAGTCGAGGGGATCACACCGCTCTCCCTCACCCCGGGCGCCACCCGCCACGCCCACCACCTCTTCATCTTCAAATACCAGGCCGAGACTTTTCAGGGAATTCCCAGGCATCTTTTCATCCAAGCCCTCGCTGCAGAGGGCATCCCCTGCACCCCCGGATACCTCCCCCTCTATCGGGAGCCGCTCTTCCGCGAAGCCAAGGACTTCCATCCCTTCCCGAACAGACTGGATTATTCCCGGGTGAGTTGTCCGGAGGCCGAAAAGGCCTGCGACGAGGAAGCAGTCTGGCTCCAGCACCATCGCCTCCTGCTGGGAACCCGGCAGGACGTGGAGAACATTGCCGCGGCCATAGTAAAGGTGAAGGAAAACGCAGGCGAACTCGCCACTCGTCGGAAAACGCGACAGGCATCAAGGTCGCAGGGCAAGGGAGGCTAAAATGGCACTCGTAAAGAAGCAACGCGGACGCGTGACTTACTATACCCGCGAAGGCAACTCCTTCTTCTCAGACCTGGTGGTCGAGGAGTTGGCGAACGGGGACTTGAAGATTCATTTTTGCGGCGTGGCTGCCGGCGCTCAGGTCGGCGGTCAAGACCCCGGGAAGGAAATCCCTGCCATCTTCGACTACTGGTCTGCCTGTCTAAAGGAGGCGGGAATCTGCAATTCGCTGGCCGAGGTTGACCTCCTCGAGGTGCATGCCTTCGGCGCCGCCCCCAACTCCCCCAGCCCCATCGCCGATCCCGAGGGCTACGCCTCCGAGCGCCGCCGCCTCCGCGAAGCCTATGCTGCCGCCTACTCCTCCTACTGGGCCGCAAAGATGCCGGACAACGGCCTGCCCTCCCGCTTTACCGTTTACGTCGAAGACCTTCCCGACGGCAAAGCCTCCTTCGAACTCTCCGCTACCGGGCTTTACCAGAAAAGCCTCAGGATGAAGTAGCCTGGCGCAGCACCAATGGCCAAGCGGTGTGCCGAGCCTCGAACCGCAACACAGCGAACGCAAGCACGCCTCTGAGGAATTCGGGCCGTTTGCCTAGTCGGACAGGTGCGACCTACCTCCAAACGTTATGACTGAACGCCAGGAATAACCGGTTGTTGACGCTGGCGACATCGAGGACGCTGTTGTCCGAGATGTGGTGGCGCAGACCGATATTGAGATCCTCGGCGTCGAACTCCACCTGGATCACCGAGGTCTTGCTCATTTCGTAGGCGATGCCGAAGAAGATGCCGTCGAGGACGGCGTCGCTCTTGTTGGCGCCGGCCCCCACGCTGGCCAGGATGGGGCGGGGCTTTTTGCCCTTCTCAGGAACGTCCAGCCGTTTGGAGACGACGAGGTAAAAGGTTCTGTCGCCCTCTTTGGTGAGGTCAATGGCGCCGACCGCCACCGAAGGTTCCTTCTCGGTCTCGTGGGTGGCCTGGAACTTGATGTTGAAGAAGGTCGTCGAATGGTCCGCCTGATCCGAGGTGGCAACGCCAATCTCAACGGGCGTGTCCAGCCCGGTTCCCAGGTTGGCGCCGAAACGAACCAATTCCTCGTCCAGGTCGAGACGGTTGACGAAAAGGTTATACCTGTACTGGGGCATGGCGACTGCCGAGGGGACGTTCCAGAGCCCGGTGGGGCCGTTGGCGGAGGGAACAGAATGAGCACAAGGGGCAAACAGAGCAAGAATGGCCAGCAACTCAATGAGAACAAGGGGCAATCTGACTTTCACGTTTTACCTCCTCACGGTTCGGCTTTGAGGGCGCGCCCTCACCAAGCCGCCTTAGCGGCTGCGGCAATAGAATGGCGCCCCCTTTACTCAGCACCTTCAACAGTTCAATAGACAAGCGGGAGCAGGAAAAGTTTCCGCGCTATTTCCCTGGCTTGGCCTCTTTCCGCTTCCTCGACCAACGCCGAATGAGGAATAGCGCGACAACGATCAAGACCACGCTGGCGACCTGCGCCTCGGTAATGGGGAGGTTAGCGATGGTCTTGGCGGTCACTCCCCGGCGCAGGATCTCGGCCAGGATACGAATGATCGAATATCCGACCACGTACTGGAAGAAGAGGACGCCCCTGGCATGGTCCCTGCCCTTGAGGCGACCGATGATGAAGAAGAGGATCACGTTGGCCGCCGCATCGTAGAGCTGGACTGGGTGTGAAGGCGCGGTGAGGGCGCCGCTGATATCCTGCGAATAGAAGCGGCATGCCCAGGGCAGGTCAGTGGGAATCCCATAGCAGCAGCCGTTGAGGAAACAGCCGATCCTGGCAATGGCATAGGCCAAAGGAATGGCAGGCGTGAAGAGATCGGTGAGTTCCCAGAAGCTCACTTTTCTCCGGCGCGCGTAAAGGAGTCCGGCCAGGAGGCCGCCGGCCAGTCCACCGTGAAAGGAAAGCCCCCCGGTCCAGAGGTAGAGCATCTGCTCGGGATGGGGAAGGTAGTCGGAGAGATTCAAAAGGACATAGAAGATGCGGGCAAAGATGATGGCGAAGAGCAGCACGAGGATGGAGAGATCAAGCACCTCCTCGGTGGGACGGCCCTTCCTTCGAGCTTCTCGGACGGTCAAGAGAATGCCCACGATGAAGGCAATCATGAGCATGAACCCATAGGTGTGAATCGCAAAACCACTGAAGTGCCAGGGCCCCACCTTGAACGGTCCGGTGCTGAAAAGCTTAGGATACATTGTCATCTTTCCTTTCTGGGGGTGGCTGCACGTCCCCGGGCGCGGTGGACTTGGGATGCCGCAGCAAGTACCCAAGGATGACCCAGCCGATGCCGACGACGATTGCCACGTCTGCAAGATTGAATACCGGCCAGACCCTAAAATCAATGAAATCTATCACGTAGTGTTTCGTGAAGCGGTCTATGAGGTTGCTGACCGCACCGCCTATTCCCGCTCCGAGGGCAAGCCGGGTGCCACGCGAGGAGATAGAAGTGGTGGCGCCGAAGGCGATCACCACCAGCAGGAAGAGAAGCGAAAGCGCGGTCAACAGAAACCTGGAATCGCGGAACAGGCCAAAAGCGGCGCCAGTGTTCTCGGTGTAGGTCAGGTAGAGGACGCGCTTTATGACGGGAAGCGGAACGCGGGGCGGCAGCAAGGCCTGAGCCAGCACTTTCGAGGCCTGATCGAGCAGCGCAATCACGGCGGCGGAGAGGAAGAGATCGAGACGCGGGAGCCTGGGCCGGTTCAGTGCCATGTTGCTTTCCTGGAAGTCGTTTGAGAACTGGGTAGTTGGGCAATGTGAAGAGGGCGGACACAGGTTCCGCCCCTACAGGGGGCATTCGCAGGACGGCGTAGGGTAGTCGGCCTGCGGCGGCGGGCGGATGCGCTGCCCTGAGTCTTGAAATGCGTTCTAGACATTCGGTGGACCCGCGCTGGCCCAGTCACCCGCCGTCAGCACGCCCCCGCAACGAGCACAGATGGTCGGATGCTCGGAGTTCAATCCGACGGTAGGGCTGACCAGCCAGCATCTCTGACACTTCTGACCCTCCGCCGGGCCGACCTCCAGCGCCAAGGAGGGTTCCCCATTGCGCCTCTCGAACATGACCTGGGAGACCACGAAGTAGGAGTTGAGTTGATCCCCAAGCGAGGCGAGCGCCTCGTAGACCTGCCCGTTGCCGGAAATCCGCACCAGAGATCCCATCGGGTCACGCATAAGGCCCTCGTTCTTGGCCGCCTCCAGTGCTCTCATCACCTCGCCCCGGACGAGGAACAGCGTTTCCCAGCGTTCCGCTGCCTCCTCTTCCCTGGGAAGACCTTCCGGCGCCGGCCATTCCTCCAGCTGGACAGTGGCATGGGACCGGGCGGGGAGGAGTTGGTAGGCCTCGTCGGTGGTGAAGGGGATGAGGGGCGACAACACCACCAGGAGCGACTTCAGAACCAGATATAGCGCCGACTGAGCCGAGCGGCGTTCGAAAGAAGTGGCGCCCTCCACGTAAAGCCGGTCCTTTATGATGCTAAAGTAAACCGCGCTCAAGTCAACGGCGCAGAAATTCTGAATCTCGTGGTAAACGATGTGGAACTCCAGATCCTCGTAGGCTTTGGTAACCCGTTCTATCAGGCTGCGGAGGCGGGCAAGAACCCAGCGGTCAATCTCGATCATCCTTTCCTGGGGAACATTGACCTCGCCAGCGCCTTCGACATCCAGCCGGCCAAGCCCCGAGCCGGCATCGAAATCATAAAGGTTGCCGAGCATGAACCGGATGGTATTCCTGATGCGGCGATAGGGTTCCGCCATCTGGACGATGTTCTCCGAAGAGACCCGGATATCCTTGGTGAAGTCCACCCGACTTATGAAGAGGCGGAGGATGTCTGCGCCGGTGGTCTCCATGACGGTCTCCGGGCTCACCGCGTCCAGGCGGGATTTCGACATCTTGCGGCCCTCTTCATCAACGACGAATCCATGAGTGAGCACGGCGCGGTAGGGCGGATGGCCCCGACTGCCGACGCAGGTCAGAAGGGAGGTCTGGAACCAACCCCGGTGTTGGTCGCTTCCCTCGAGATAGAGGTCAGCCGGGAAGGCCAATTGGCGGTTCCCCTCCAGGACGGCGGCATAACTTGTCCCGGAGTCGAACCAGACGTCAACAATATCCTGTCCTGGCTTCAGGCGACTGGACCCACAATTTACGCAGGCGAGACCCTCCGTTAGACGAGGGATCGCCTCCTCGGAGAACCAGATGTCCGAGCCTTCTTTCCTCACCAAATCGGCCACCTTTTGCACGCTTTCCGGCGTCAGCAGGGGGCTGCCGCAATCCTCGCAGAAGAATGCCGGAACGCCTACTCCCCAGACCCTCTGCCGCGAGAGACACCAGTCAGGACGGGTCTCCAACATCGCCCCGATCCTGGCCTTGCTGCCAGCCGGTATCCATTGCACCTGGTCAAGCGCCTCCAGCAGACCCTTCCTCAACCCCTCCACCCTCAAGAACCACTGCTCGGTCGCCCGGTATATCACCGGATTCTTGCACCGCCAACAGTGCGCGTACTGGTGGGTTATCTTCGCCTCCTTGAGGAGCAAACCGCGCCCCTTCAGGAACCTGATTATCTCGGCGTCCCCGTCGTAGCAGAACTTGGCCGCGAAAGGCCCGCCCTCCTCCGTGAACACACCCTTATCATCCAGGGGACTTATGATGGGCAAGCCGTATTTTTGGCCCGAGGCGAAATCTTCCTCGCCGTGGCCGGGGGCGGTGTGGACGCAGCCCGTTCCCTCTTCCAGGCTCACGTATTCGGCCAGTATCATCACCGACTCCCGGTCGTCGAAGATGGGGTGGCCCATCTTGAGCCCTTCCAGTTCTCGGCCGGGCAGTTGCAGCACAACTTCCGGCTTCTCCCAGCCCAACTCCTGCGCTACCTTCTCGACCAGCGCCGAGGCCACAATCCAGGCGCCGCCGGCGGCCCGAACCACGGAGTAGCCTGCCTCGGGATGGACCGCCACCGCAACGTTTCCGGGCAGGGTCCACGGCGTGGTCGTCCAGATGATGACCGAGACGCCCTCGCCAGGGGCCAAGCCGGGGAATACCGAACCCGGAACTTCCTTCAAAGGAAACGCGACGTGGACGGAGGGGGATTCCTTCATCTCGAACTCAACTTCCGCCTCCGCCAACACTGTCTCGCAGCTCCAGCACCAGTGAACCGGCTTCAGGCCGCGGTATATCAGGTTCCTCTCCACCAACTGGCGGAAAACCTCCAACTCGGCTGCCTCGTAGGCAGGGTAAAGAGAGAGGTAAGCGTTCTCCCAGTCGCCTCTTACCCCCAGGCGCTGAAACTGCGCCTTCTGCACCTTTACAAACTCAAGGGCAAAGTCCCGGCAGCGGCGTCGCCATTCGAGCGGGTGGATCTGGTAGCGGTCAATGTTGAGCCTGTTGATGACCTGGTGCTCGATAGGAAGGCCATGGGTGTCCCAACCAGGGATGTAGGGAGCATCGAAACCTCGCAGGGACTTGTAGCGCACCACGATGTCCTTGAGGATCTTGTTCAGGGCCTGGCCGAGGTGGATGCTGCCATTGGCGTAAGGCGGGCCATCGTGGAGGACAAATCTGGGACGGCCGGCGTTCTTCTCTTGAACGAGCCGGTAAGGATCAATTTCCTCCCACAATTTGAGAATTTCCCCTTCCCTTCTGGGCAGATCAGCCTTCATCGGGAAGGTGGTCTTCGGGAGGTTCAGCGTATCCTTGTAGTCCCTCATTTGGGGCAGTGTAGCCTTCGGCGGCAGTCCCTGTCAAACAAGAATTCTGCAGATCTGGCCTGCGTTGAAGTCCGCGGGCACAATGCACTGCTCCCCCAGTAGGGGCATGGCATGCCATGCCCCTACCGCATAGCACGAGGCTGCCACCGACACCGTAGGGGCGTATAGCTATACGCCCCTACCGTTCAGCACCAGGTCGCCAACGAAACCGCGGTCGCGAGGACTTCGAGGGGGGGCCGCTTACTGCGATTTACTCTTGGGGGGTAGCCTTCTCGGTGGGGCTTTCCGTGTCAGGGAGAGAGTCTTTCCAGAGGGCGAGCGCCAGCGACTGCTTGCTCTCCTTTGCCAGTTCCTCCGCCGATTTTCCGAAATGCGCGCCGTCGGAAGGAAGATAGGAAAGGATGACGACCCCGCGGGCAACGAGGTCAAAGCCCTCTTTCTCGTTGGGGACGACCTGAACCTCATAGGACTCCAGGTTATCCTCCAAGAGCAAGTTCAGGCTCTTGAGGCAATCCAGGCTTCTCTGCTCGCAGTCCTCGCCGGGCGCCGGCGCGAAGATCACCTGGTCGCCGATGAGGACGCGGTGACAGGTAACGTCGCCTTCCTGAACATTGGCCAGGATGGCCCAGTGTCCGCCCGCAACCTCGCGGCGATTTATGGGTATCCCCTTGTCTATGAGATACTCCGAGATGTATATGGTTCTCTGCACCAGGATCGGGTGATCCTGGAAGATGCCCATCTCCTTTGGGTCTGTCACCCCCAGGGCATCGAGCCTCTCCAGAAAGGTCAGCAGGCCCACGGGAGAATAGTCGGTCCCCGAAAGATAGCGCAGGGCACCCAGGTCAGCCTCCTCCTCGAGGGTAATGGTGTAGGAGTGCGTCTTGGCGGTCTGAACCAACTGGCCCGCCAGGTAGAAGAGGCCGGCTGCGTTGGCGTTGCCCTTGGAGATCAGCATCCCCGCCAGGGCAGCCAAGAGGGTATCCTTGCTGCTCCGGCTGTACTCGTCCAACTGGCGCAGGGCGTCGTAATGAGCCGTGTGAGCGATCTCATGAGCCAGGACACCCGCCAACTCGTGGTCAGAGTGAACGAACTTCAGCAGCCCTTGAGTGACGTAGACGGTGGAACCGGCCTGCACGCTGCCGTCAGGCAGAATGGAACCGCCCGGGATGGAATAGGCGTTGACGTCATCGCTTTTCAATATCTTGCAGGTGAATTTGACCTCCGGCCGCTCCGAGAGGAGAGCAATCTTGTCAACTGTGGCCGCCAGTTTGTCGAGCGTCTCCTTGTCCTCCACCAGGGGAAACTCCGCCTCGATCTCCGCCGAGGCCTGCTTCCCAATCTCCACCTCCTTGGCTGGGTCCCAGCGCTTGTCCCCCTCCGCCGTCCAACCCCTCGAAAGTGGGACAAAAACGCCCATCGCGAGGCCTAACACCACCAAAACAGATGACATCCGAAAATGCACTTTCATCATAGTATTAGACAATAATTTGACAGAAAAGTTCCCGTAGCGCCATCTCTTCCCCACGGATTCCTTAACATCAATCCAGCTGAGCGCTGCCTTCCGTTCAGCCCAATAACACCCACTTTCGCTTCCCTGGAGTGACTTCTCCCCCTTCCCCGACAGGAGTATACTCTGCCGCACACGGGAGGGCAACCCAAAACCCTACTCAGCCAATCGTGACGGAGGCAATACCCATGCTCGGCAAGATGACAACTCTGCTTGCGGCCGCCTTGGCGATTCTCGCCTTTCATAGCGGGCCGGCATCGCTTCCTCGACGATAACAATGAGCCACTGGACACGATCAAACCCGTTTCGTCACGCTGCGCAGAAGGCGCTCGGACTTTTTGCACTGCTGCTCCTGGCAATCTGGGCGGAGCGCTCGCTCACATCCTGGCCAGGTGTCCTGTGGCTGGCCCGCTGGCTTCTCGCTGCGGCGGCAGCGCAGATCCTTGCCCATCGAGGCTCCTCGACCGGCGGCACCAGCCGATTCGTTTTCACTACCGTCCTGGTTGTGCTCGCCGGGTGCTGCTTCTTTGGGGCAGTCGTCTTGGAAAACATCTACCGTGTCAAAGGGCTGAATCAGGCCGTCTCCGTCCCGGGAGGCTTGCTTTTTCTGGTCGGCCTGGCGCTTAGGACCTCCGCCCAGGTCACGCTCGGGGGGCTTTTCCACTGGAACATTCGGGTGGTGGAGGGCCACAGGCTCGTAACCACAGGCCCCTTCAGGTGCTGCCGACATCCCTCCTACCTCGGCGTCCTTCTGATGGCATTGGCCTCCCCCTTGATAGCGAACGCCTACTGGTCTTTCCTGGCTTTTCCGATTCTGCTAGGCTGCGTGTTGTTGCGAATTCACTACGAGGAGAGGGTGTTGAGAGAATCGCTGCCCGAATACGCCGAATATGCGCGCAGAACCGCCCGTCTCATCCCCGGAATATATTAGGGAGTTCCAATGCTAACTGAGAAAACATTCGCGGATGCGCCGGAGGAGTTTGCGCCGGTCGCCTTCTGGTTCCTGAATCACCTCCTGGAAAAGGAAGAAGGCGCGTGGCAGATCGCCCAGATGAAACAAGAGGGCGTAGCAGGCTTCTTCATGCACCCTCGAGAAGGACTCTTGACGCCCTACCTGTCTGAAGCGTGGTTCGACTTTGTCTCCTTCGCGGTCGAGGAAGCGGAGCGGCAGGGGCTGAAAGCCTGGCTTTACGACGAAGACCCCTGCCCGAGCGGCATTGCGGGAGGCAAGGTCACTCTCGACCACCCGGAGTTTCGGGCCTGCGGCCTGCAGTGGGCCGAAGCAAAAGCCAAGGGCCCTGGAGCCGTAAGGCTGACGCTTCCCCTGGGCGGCCTGGTCGGGGCTTTCGCCATCTCCGTCAGGGACGGCCGCATCCTCGATCTGACCGACAAGGTGGGAATGCTTCGGGAGACCTGGGCCTGCAAATTCTGGCACAGCCGTTGGTACTACCCAGCCAAGAAGGTTCACCACCACTGGCGCTCGGCCACCTTCTTCCCCCGTCAGGTGCTGGTCTGGGATGCCCCGGAAGGAGAATGGACGGTGCTGGGTTTCGCCTCCGTTCCCTATGCCGACGACGGTCAACACGGAACCTACACTGATCTCTTGAACCCTGAGGCGGTCGAGTTCTACCTCAAAGTGACCCACGAGGGCTACAAGCGCCGGGTCGGAAAGCATTTTGGGGGCACCATCCCCGGCATCTTCACCGACGAGGCCAAATACATCGTCCCCTTCGCCTGGTCGCATCTGCTGCCCCAGCAGTTTCGCCAAGATCACGGCTACGACCTGGTGGAGAATCTGCCTCATCTCGTGAAAGACCTGGGGCCGGAGACAGCGAAAGTCCGCCACGACTACCGCGAAACGCTGCTCCGGGCGCTCCGGCGGAACTTCTTTGGGCGACTGGGGCGCTGGTGCAAGAAGAACAATCTGCTCTTCATCGGCCATGCCAGTCCGGAGGAGGACCCTTACTATCAGGTCATCCACCTCTCCGACCTGGCCCCTCATCTGGAGACGCTGGACATCCCCGGCACTGACATCATCATTCCGGCGGTCGGCGACCACGACCACGAGGTGCTCAACCTGGGGCCGAAGTTGGTCAGCAGCGTCGCTTGCCAGCAAGGCAAGAAACGTGTGCTGTGCGAATCTTTCGCCTGCTGCGAATGGGAATTGACCATGGCCCAGATGAAGCACATCACCGATTACCTTTACGTGCTCGGGGTCAACATGCTGGTTCCCCACGCCTTCAGTTATTCCATAGATGGATATCGGAAGCGCGACGCCGCCCCGTCCCAGTTCTACCAGGCCACCTACTGGCCCTATTACCAGGCATTCGCCGAATACGTCCGGCGGTTGGGTCATGCCCTTTCCGCCGGCCGC
>Ga0315294_10007129_pt1 | contig 12261 bp, 10 predicted proteins | sample YL17G13_40_MG_FD_203626 | JGI IMG/M metagenome (GOLD analysis project Ga0315294, IMG submission 203626) | Sediment microbial communities from Yellowstone Lake, YNP, Wyoming, USA - YL17G13_40 | ecosystem: Environmental > Aquatic > Freshwater > Lake > Sediment | place: USA: Wyoming | collected...
GTCCAGCGTTCGCCAGAGACATTGAGCGAATCGTAAGCCTGGTGGATCGACAGTTCGGCGAAGGCACTGGGCTTCGACTCGTTCCCGATGGGAGGATCGTGCTCCTGAATAAGGCGCCAGACATCGACAGGATGGACGAGGTCATTGTCAATGGCGAGGTGGTCGGGGCAGTCAGGTTCAGCCTCGCAAGAGGTGAGAGATTCCTGCTCCGACCGGAGGGAGCCGCCGCGATAGCTGGCATAGCTAGCAAGAGCTGGGTGAGAGTCGATGACGGCGCAGCTGAAGCTGTCCGAACGAAGAAGGCAAGCACGCTGGCCATCGGCGTTGAGTACTGCGCGAAAGACGTCGAGAGGGGCTCAGAGGTCCTCGTTCTCGATTCGGCTCGAAAGCCCGTATCTGTTGGTCTCGCGAAGATGTCCGCAGGCGAGATGATGAAACACGAGCGCGGCACGGCAGTCAAAACGAGATGGATCGTCGAAACCAGCCAATCGACAAGGCAGCAGAAAGCCGCGAGCTGGGATCAGGCGACGACAGCGAACAAAGAAGTCATCACTAGGCGAGCCCGGGAATCTGTGAATTTCATCAGGGATATAGTTGGCAGGAGCGGCCTTCCAGTCGCCGTCTCGTACAGCGGTGGAAAGGATAGCCTGGCGACGCTCCTGCTTGTGCTGGATGCAGAGGTCCGGCCGAAACTGCTGTTCGTTGATACTGGGCTCGAATTCGAGGAGACGGTGCGGAACGTCAGGAATACGGCCGAGAGATACTCTCTTGAGCTGGTGGTCGAGAGCGCGGGCGATTCATTCTGGTCTAACCTAGGCTACTTCGGACCACCGGCCAAGGACTTCAGGTGGTGCTGCAAGACGTGCAAGCTCGGACCAGCGACGCGCCTGATACAGAAGCACTTCCCAGAGGGAGTTCTTTCGTTCATCGGCCAAAGAGCGTACGAGTCAGAACAACGCGCGAAGAAAGGAAGGACCTGGAGAAATCCCTGGACGCCGAACCAATTGGCCGCATCCCCTATTCAGAAATGGACTGCCATGCACGTCTGGTTGTACCTGATGTCAAAGGGTGTCGAAGCTAATCCCCTCTACGAGGAAGGCTTCGAGAGGATAGGCTGTTTCATGTGCCCTGCAACCGACTTGGCTGAGCTGAGACTCGCCAGAAAGCTCGGAAAGCAGTATGCGAGGTGGCAAGAATTCCTCGAATCGTATGCGAAGGAGAGCGGAAAAGGCGAATCCTGGCTGGAATTTGACCTCTGGAGATGGAAACGAATACCGAAATCCGTCAGGGATGAGCTCGCCCAGACGGGGTGTGAATCGCCAATCGATAACGGAGTTCCCTCAAGGACAGACAAAATCGAGTTCAGAAGCACAAGCGGATACAGTCCCTGCGTGGAAGGGCTGAGCATGGAGGGCATCTTCAGCAAACCCCTCGACATGACAAGGGTCACCAACATGCTGAGCATAATTGGCAGCGTCGCCAGATCCCCAGACAATCGCATCGCAGAAGTGCGTGGGATCACCGTTTTCGCCGAAGGCCCTGTGATGGTGAAAGCGAAGGATGAAGAGCAGCTCAGGGAGAAATCGTCGAAGCTGAAGGAGGTCGTGTTCCGGGCGATGAACTGCGCGGGATGCGGGATTTGCGTCGCGCGGTGCAAGTTGGGGGCACTCAGCCTCGACGGCCGCGCGACCGTTGACGAAACCAAATGCAATCACTGCGGAGCGTGCCTCGGGCCCTGTCCTGTTGTGAGATTTGTGGACGAAGAGCTGGACATCTAGACCAGAAGGACCCTCAGGGCATCAGCGACTTCCGAAGCTCGAGCCCCCCATGGAACCAGGGCGATTCTGCCCTTGACCTCGAAGCCTTCCTTGATCTTGCAGCATTTGACAAGTACCCTGCCCTTCACGCCGTTCTCGCTTGCGAGGTCGAACGGACACATGTTGATCATTCTGGGCTCTGTTCCGTACACCGCCTTGAATATCCTGGCGGAGAGCGAACACCCAATCAAGGTAACCTTTGCGATATCATCCTCGGATAGCTCCGGGGTCTCGTCGAGGTAGTAGCATCTCCTGTCCGAGTGAAGGCCAGAGGCCCTGCACGGAAACATAGTCAGATCCGAATTGTGTCCTCTCGCAATCTCGTTGAGATCGAACACCACGGTCCTGTACTTCACGTACCAGTCCTGCAGGTCAGACTCGAGAACGGATTCGACGAGGCCCACCAACTTTGATGGAGAGGGTGGCACAACATCAACGATAGTTAGTTCCCTAGGATGCTCGTCGATGAAGAACGAGATGTGCTCGGCGCGGCCTCGCACAACGACACACTTGGATCCACACCTCTCTCTGAGCCTTCCCATGCTGCTCGCGGACAGCACGTCCAGAGAGGGGTCTTCTACGAACGAGGTCTCGTCGGGCAGGGCGAGAATCCTGACAGAGAGAATCGGCTGGAGGACCTCGCTTGTGTCTTTCTTCTCGACAGATGCCACCGCCCAGTCATCGCCGGAATGGAACACGTAATACTTGGTTCGGATGTATCCCTTCTTGCCGCTAAGATAGCCAACTATGCTCTCTTTGCTGAGCTCGAACTTGACGAACTTCACGCTGACTTCCTTGCAGTGCGATGGGAACATCGAAAGATCCTTGGGGGCCTAGACGTGCGCCCGCTCTAATAACGATTCCCAGGCGAGCGGATTCCATCACTCTTGAAATATACCTAATGAGTTGCATGTTGCGAGTGATTATGAAGCTGGACGAGGACGGCAGGATGGTCGAATTCGGGGAATTCCCGACTCTGGAAACAGAGCATCTGATTCTACGACAGATGACCGTCGACGACGCGAGATTCTATTTCAGGCACTTCTCTGAGCCGACCATCGTTGAACTCACCGCCTACGAGGCGCCGGCCAACATCGATGCGGCAAGAGAGGAGTTGCTCCTATTCTGCATAGACAATTTCAAGGCGAACACTGGAATCAGATGGGGTGTCATGAAGAAGGGCGGCACAGACCTGATTGGCACTCTTGGCTTTCATAATTGGGTCAAGGATGGCGGCTATCATGCAAGGGCTGGGTACGACCTCGTACCTGAGGAGAGGAGAAAGGGGATAATGACTGAAGCTTTCTCGGCTGCCATCGACTATGCGTTCAGGGAGATGAGGCTCAACAGGATCGAGGTTCTGATCGCCCCGGAGAACGAGGCATCCATTAGGCTGGTCAGGAAACTCGGTTTCAAGTTCGAGGGCATACTTCGAGAGCACGCACTCTTCAGAGGTAAGTTCCTTGACGACGCTGTGTATTCGTTGCTGAGCAGCGAATGGACAAAGAAGTAGGCTCTGATCCGGCCCAGCGTCCGAATCTGTATGAAGCTTACTGAATTCGCCCGATAGCTCACAGCAACCTTCTTTAACCCACTCCGGAATATCCCGAAGGTCGTGTGAATGAAGGGCTTCCTGGTCCTCGAGGATGGGACGATTCTCGAGGGGGAGGTTTTTGGCGCACCCAGCGAAGTCCTAGGCGAAGTGGTATTCACAACGGGGATGACTGGATATCAGGAATCCCTGACAGATCCCTCCTATTGCGGGCAGATACTCGTCTCATCCTACCCTCTGATTGGCAATTACGGCGTGAACAATTTCGACGACCAATCGGGCCAGGTCCAGGTTTGGGGATATGTGGTGAAGGAGAAATGCGACTTCCCGAGCCATAGAGAAACGGAGAAAACCCTCGACGAGTTTCTACGCCAAGGAGGAGTCCCCGCAATCTGCGGGATTGACACGAGGTCGCTGATCCGGAAGATTCGAACAGCCGGAACCATGAAGGGTGGCCTGGGCACGGGCGACCCCAATGAGCTTCTAGATCGAGTTCGGGATATGATGCATCCCGAAGAATCGAACCTGGTTTCGAGAGTCAGCATCAGCAGGATCACTGAATACCCTGAGAGGCACCGGAGGAAGGTCGCCGTATTCGATTGCGGCGTGAAAGCAGGTATCATGTCCGAGCTCAGAAAGAGGTTCAGAGTCGTGCAGGTGCCGTACAACGCGACAGCAGAAATTGTCCGGGCTTTGGAGCCGGACGGGATATGCATCACGAATGGCCCTGGGAATCCAGCGCATCCCGAGATTCTGGGGACCACAGTGACGACTCTGGCGAAGCTCAAGGATGACTTCCCAATGATGGGTATCTGCCTGGGCAACCAGCTGCTCGGGTTGATGCTCGGGGCAAAAACCTACAAGCTGAAGTTCGGACACCGAGGCCTGAACCAGCCAGTCAGATTCGAGGGAAGGGTTTTCATCACATCGCAGAACCACGGCTTCGCCGTAGATGCAGCATCGGCTGAGGATGCCGGCCTGGAAGTCACGTTCCTAAACCTCAACGATGGAACCGTCGAGGGAATGCAGCATACCGAACTACCCATCTTCTCTGTGCAGTTCCATCCAGAAGCTCGCCCGGGACCCCAGGATACAACATTCCTGTTCGACAGATTCGCAAGGATGTTGGAGGGAGCCTGATGCCAAAAAGACTCGACCTTAAGAGAATAATGGTCATCGGCTCAGGGCCCATTGTGATCGGACAGGCAGCGGAGTTCGACTTCTCAGGCTCGCAAGCGTGCAAATCGCTCAGGGAGGAAGGGTACACGACCGTGCTCGTGAATTCGAACCCCGCGACGATCCAGACGGATCTAGAGATGGCGGATATCGTGTACATTGAGCCTTTGGACATCGAGACCGTGACGAAGGTCCTGGAGAAGGAGAAGGTCCAGGGTATCATGTCTGGCATGGGAGGACAGACGGCGCTCAACCTCTGCTCCGAACTCGCGGAAACGGGCACCTTGAAACGCTTAGGGGTCGAGCTGCTCGGCAGCCAACCGAAGGCGATTGCACTATCAGAGGACCGCGAACTCTTCAGGAGGACCATGTTAGAGATTGGAGAACCCATCCCGAAGAGCAAGACCGTGAATTCGATAGACGATGCCAAGACGGCAGTCACGGAGATCGGCGGTTACCCGGTTCTTGTCCGACCAGCTTTCACGCTGGGCGGAACGGGGGGCGGCATCGCATACAATGAGGAGGACCTGGAATCCATCGTCGGTCGGGGACTGATCTATTCCAGGATACACCAGGTCTTGATCGAGGAGAGCGTGATCGGCTGGAAGGAGTTCGAATACGAGGTCATGAGGGACAGGAACGACAACTGTATCATTGTGTGCAACATGGAGAACCTTGACCCGATGGGAATTCACACAGGTGAGAGCATCGTTGTCGCGCCCGCCCAGACGCTAAGCGACCGCGACCACCAGATGCTGCGACTCGCCTCTATCAAGGTCATAAGGGCGCTTGGGATCGAAGGTGGAGCGAACATCCAGTTCGCCGTTCATCCCACGACAGGAGAATACAGGGTAATCGAGGTGAATCCAAGAGTCTCAAGAAGCTCTGCGCTTGCCTCGAAGGCGACAGGATACCCCATCGCGCGCGTATCATCCAAGATCGCTATTGGAAAGACCCTTGATGAGATACCCAACGCCATCACGAAGAGGACATGCGCCGCGTTCGAGCCGTCGATCGACTATGTCGTCATGAAGATCCCGCGCTGGCCATTTGACAAGTTCAGGACCGTCGACCGAAGGCTGGGGACCCAGATGAAGAGCACTGGAGAGGTGATGGCCATTGGTCGAAACATTGAGGAGGCACTCCTGAAGGCCATCCGGTCACTCGAGATTGACAGAGTCGGACTTGAGCCGGAGAAATGGTCTGATGATGACATCGAAAGAGAGCTGGCGACCGCCACGGACATCAGATTGTATGTGATCGCTGAAGCGCTCAGGAGAGGAATGAGCATAGAGCGAGTCTGCGGACTGACCGCATGGGACCAGTTCTTCGTCCGTAAGGTCGGGAACATCGTCAGAATGGAAGAGTCCCTGAGAAAGGATCTTGACAGGAAGTCGCTCGCCAGAGCCAAAGGACTGGGATTCAGTGATGAGTATATCGCTTTGGTCACGGGCAAAGATGAACGGTCAATCCGCAATCTGAGGAAAACTCACGGCATCAGCGTCGTCTACAAGATGGTTGACACTTGCGCTGCTGAGTTCGAGGCGGAGACTCCCTACTTCTACTCTACCCTCGAACGCGAGTGCGAAGCGCGGCCATCTGGAAACAAGAAGGTAGTGATCGTCGGCAGTGGACCGATCAGGATAGGACAGGGTATCGAGTTCGACTACTGCTGCGTCCATGGGGCGCTGGCGCTCAAGGAAGAGGGGATCGATGCGGTCATAGTGAACAACAATCCAGAGACTGTATCGACAGATTTCGACATCTCAACCAGGCTGTACTTCGAACCGATTACGGTCGAGGACGTTCTGAATGTGATCGAGAAGGAGGATGCGGACGGACTCATCCTGCAGTTCGGCGGGCAGACATCTGTGAACCTTGCCCTTCCAATCCAGAAGGAGCTCAAGGGGAGGAAGACAGAGATCCTTGGCACATCCCCTGATTCAATAGATCTGGCAGAGGACAGGAAGAGGTTCTCGAAGCTAATGGATGAACTAGGGATCCTACAACCGAAGTCAGGAACCGGATTCTCCTTCGAAGAGGTCAGATCGCTCGCCCAGGACATCGGATACCCCGTACTGATCAGGCCCAGCTATGTGCTGGGTGGCAGGGCAATGGAAATAGTCTACAGCGAGGGCGAACTTGAGATCTACATGAAGAGTGCCACAAAAGTCTCTAAGAAACGCCCGATCTTGGTCGACAAGTATCTCACGCACGCAATCGAGATTGATGTCGATGCTGTAAGCGACGGCACGGACGTCTACATCGGTGGCATCCTGGAACACATCGAGGAGGCAGGAGTGCACTCGGGGGACGCGACGATGGTCCTTCCCCCGCGCACGTTGAGCGCAGGGACGTTGGAGGAGATCAGGGGCATCACAAGGAAAGTCGCACTCGCCCTCAACACCGTCGGTCTGATGAACCTCCAGCTGGCCTTCAAGGACGGCAAGATATTCATGATAGAGGCGAACCCGAGGGCCAGCAGAACCGTCCCTGTGATCTCGAAGGCAACAGGGGTGCCGCTTGCGAAGGTGGCCACGAAGGTTATGCTTGGGAAATCCTTGAAGGAACTCGGTATTTTAGGTGAGGCGCATATCAGACATTTCGCGGTCAAAGCCTCCGTGTTCCCATTCTTGAAACTTCCTGGAGTCGATAGCATACTGGGCCCGGAGATGAAGTCGACAGGAGAGGTTATGGGCATTGACGAATCATATCCTGCGGCTGTCTGGAAGGCCTTGGTGGCCGCCGGGCAGAAGCTCCCACGGACGGGCAAGATCTACATCAGCGTGGCTGACGAGGACAAGGCGACTGCTGCTGAACTATCCAAGCAACTGAGCGCTCTTGGGTTCGAGTTATTCGCGACCAAGGGCACTGCGGATTCGATCAGGCGCCTGGGCGTGGACGTCAGCACGACCTACAGGATTTCGGAAAACAGATCACCAGATGCCCTAGGTCTGATGAGGAGGGGGGAAGTTCAGATGGTCATCAACACACCTACAGAGGCCTCGGGCCCCAGGCGGGATGGCTACATGATGAGAAGGCTTGCGGTCGAGTTGGAGATACCATTCTTCACCACGATGAAGGGCGCGTCTGCGGCTGTGATGGCAATGGAATATGCGTCCAAGAATCAGCTCGAGGCAAATGATCTCGCTCATTTCCACAGGCCTTGACGCGTCACCATGACAGGACAGGTTTCTTTGAGAGCTTCTTCACGATTCTCTCGTGTTTGTCGCAGAGTCGTCCTGAGACGATTTGAGATGCGATCAGATCCTTCTGCCAATGCGCATTGAACAACCGGCAACGAGAATCACCGCAGAAGGGTTCGAGGGAGAGATGGAACATGACCCCTTGCAGCGATAGGCCCTTCAGAACCTCAGCGGTCCTCGGGTCTCCGTAATCGATGAACTCGTCTCGAAAGGCTTGTTTGAGCACCACCAAGGCCAAATCACCAGCGCTCTCCGCCTCAAGCTGCCGTTTAGCGAAGTAGTACTCTCTTGGCCGAGCTGGAGCCTCGCATATCCCAGGTATCGACACCACGCTCGGGAATCCGCAGACCACGGTTCTGAGGTGATGCCTCATGTCGTCGTCCGAGTAGGTCGACACCAGCCTATCTGTGAAAATCAGAGAGGCCGTTTCAAGCGAGCCATGATTCTTAACCAACGGTTCCGCAGCGGCGGCCACCTTCGAGGCATCATAAACGACCCCTCCAACCGTGGAGCTTCCTCTGATCGTTCTCTTCTCGTATTCGACCTCACCATACATAGGGACGAAGTCCTGGACTCTTAAGGACGGGTTCCGCATTCGAGCTGAGGCAAGCATTCCAGCCAAGCTGTCGATAGTGTCGCTCTTCGTTGACTTAAGCAAACATGGTCTGATCTCAAGCTCAACCGTTGGAAACAAGGCGGCTAGGTATTCCTGAACCCCGTCAAGGTGAGAAGGGTCTGGGTTTTCGGATGAATACAGATCGATGCGCTTCAGCTCAGTCTTTCCCGCCCTTGAGGTGCTCATAAGCGACCTGAGCTCCTTTTCTGCCCGAAAGAAGCATGGACCCGAAGGTCGGCCCCATCCTTGGGAGGCCGTAAGTCGTGGACACCGCCATGCCAATGACGATCAATCCCGGGTGAGCGAAACCACTGTGCTCCACAACGGCATCCTCACTCTTCTCAATCCACATCGCCCCGAAGCCAGGTGTCTTGATCAGCCCGCGCTCTTCCAGCTTCTTCACAACCGTGGCGTCGTGCCCTGTCGCATCTATAACTATCTTGGATTCCAGTGCCACCGGATCCACGCAGCTGATCTGCCTGGGCAGCAACGCGACCGGGGTCCAGTTGATCACAGCGCCGCCGACCCTGTTATTCTCCCGGAGAACGATGTCGTCGAACGATGTCATGTTCAGAACACTAACGCCAGCTTCGCATGCCGCAGCAATCAGCTTCGAGCAGGCCAAGGGCCCAGGCGTGATGTACAGCCCTTTCTCGAACTGTTTGTACTTGACGCCAATCTCGTCAAGGAGCTTCTGCGCAGGGGCCCGAACGGTGATGGTGTTCATCAAGAACCCGCCAATCCAGAAGCCGCCGCCGAGGTAGTTGTTCCTCTCTACGATCAGCACCTTGACCCCTTTAAGGGCCAGGTCCCGCGCTGCTACGAGGCCGCTGGGCCCACCGCCGATAATTATCACGTCAGTGTCGGAGAACTTTTCCATGTCTTTCGCGAATTCCGAGATTATTGCTCTTGTGACGGACCGCTCAGAGGACTTTTCGAATATCGGCATTCACACTCACCAGATTGCAGGATTGGGCATACCTGATTCCCGAATATATACGTTGTTATATCACGGTGGACTAGCCCTATTCAGACTGAGATGGAGGTATAAGGGACAATCAATATCCCCGAACCACAATCTATCATCCCATGCGGAGCGGAGCTGGTTTCGCTCGATGCCCCGCAGACGAGAATACCTGGCTCCGCTCCCACAAGAACTAGAGGGGATATGCAATGGCAGTTGACCCGATATGCAAGATGGAAGTGGATTCAAGCACAGCCAAGTGGAAATCAACCTACAATGGGAAAGAGTATTACTTCTGCGCTCCTGGCTGCAAAACAGCCTTCGAGAAGAACCCGGCGAAATACACGAAGTGAGACCGGCTAGTCCGGTTGTCTCATCATGGTTCCCTAGGCTGGAGCAGCGGCCGCAGACTTCTTCAGCCGCTCATACTTCTCCTTGTACAGCTTGGCACAGACGCTGCAACAGAGATAGTGGTATTTTCCATCCAGCTTGAGCTTCACTCCCTCATCTTTCATCATCTGTCCGCAGTAATAGCACCTGATCATAAGTCCCGCCTCGTCCGTGAGGGAAGCCCTTGGCTCCTCCTTTGGCGCTCTTAGAATCATTGAGGAATTGACCTTCGTTATCTCCGGTATCTGGGCAAGAGATTCGATGAACTGCTGGTACTTGACCTGATTGTAGAAGGATACGATGCACATGACCCTGGAGTCTGACAGCACGAAAATCTGCCTGACAATCTCCTCTGACTTGACCTTCTCGACAACCTTGTCGAGGTCTGATGGCCTTGCTTCAAGAACCGCCGCGACCGAAACCTGGCCGAGCATCTCGGCATCGAGCATGGTCGAGTAGGCCTTGATGAGACCCATGTTGGTCATCGCCTGGACTCTTGCGCTAACTGTCGGTGTGCTTATGTCAATCCGAGATGAAATCTCCCTGAAGGACGCTCGTCCATCCTTCTGGAGCTCCCTGAGTATCTTCCTGTCAACATCATCTAAGTTGAGGTTCATGTGGACATAGTTGCCTTGGACCGGGATATCCTTTTCACTTGAAAGGTACGGGGGGTGCTAGCCAGTACGAATGTCAAAAACGGTCAATTATGAGGAATTGAGGCTTCGAGAAAACCTCTTAGCCCTTCTTTTTCGGACACTACGAACGATAGCGGACTGTAGAGTAGTATGCACTGAGTCATGAGCATGTGGCCATGAATGACGCTGCCACGCCTTCACAGGCATCAACTAGTCGTGTCACTTCCACTTGTCCGAGGGATAGGAATGGGAATCCTTGGGATTCGTGGCAATGAAAATCACTAGGGCGATGATAGTAAGAAGCGCCATGAAGAACATGATCACAAGGCCAGGACTGCCGTACTGCGTCGTCACCAACCTATCCACTACTGGGACTGCAAACACGTAGACCGCAAAGTCGGCGACGAGAATCGCAAAGAAGAAGACAGCTTTGTTCAGTCTGGACCTTTCCATTTATGCTTCACGCTCACGAAGGACACAGGTTTGTCCTGTCAAATGCTTTCCGATTGGGAGGCGAAATGGGCTGCGCACGTGACCCAATGGGCGTCTCACATCTCAAATATCGACGTGGATTGAGGACCCCTCGATCTTCACCGGGTAGACCTGCTCGTCTGCTGTATTGAGAGTAAGGAAGGCGATCTTCGGCCCCCGGAGTGACTTGCCCGATCTAACATCGAACTTCGAACCGTGCTTTGGATATATCACCGTGGTTCCTTCGAGCTTGCCTTCTGACAAGTTCCCCCTGGCGTGAGTGCACCTGTTCGCCATTGCGTAGTGCTTCCCATCAACATTGACAACCAATACTTCCTTGTCCACAAGGACGAACATCTTCATCGTTCCGGGCGGCACCTCTGTCACGTCAGCGACCTTCACGAACGCCATTCTCTCACATCCACGACCATGCCGGTCGAGGTTGTGTATCTTGTCATCTCAGATGAGAGTTATGACGAACCGTCGTCAGCGGTCCTTTTATCATCGAAGGCCTTTTCCTGAACCATGGCAAAGCAAGTACACGCAGCGCATATCCTCGTAAAGAGCGAGGCACATGCGAACGAGCTCATGTCGAAGGTCAAGGTGGGGGAGAGCTTCTCGGATCTCGCCAAGAAGCATTCGACCTGCCCTTCTGGCAAGCAGGGAGGCGACCTCGGATGGTTCGGAAGAGGGCAAATGGTCCAGGAATTCGAGAGAGCGGCATTCGAGGGTCCGAAAGGCAAGACGGTTGGCCCGGTAAAGACGCAGTTCGGATGGCACCTGATCAAGATCATAGATCAGAAGTGACGGGCGGCTGCTCCTGTTCTTTGGGGAAGCCCCTGGACAAGACTATGTACAGTCCGCCCACGACGAGTGCGCCACCGACGATGATCATGGGCCCGGGGACCTGGCCCGGCAAGAGCAGGTAAGCTAGAATCGAGGCGCCCACCGGTTCTCCTAGTACGCTTGTTGAGATTATGTGCGCTGGAACCTTCTTCAAGGCGTAGTTGAACATCGTGTGTCCGAAGATGGTCGGCACGATTGCCAGAAGCAGGAAGATCGTCAGCTCCCGGCCGGATGTCACTATGATTTTGTCCCCGGCTACCGCGGCGGATGCGAAAAGGATCGTTGCCGATAGACCGAAGACCGCGAACGAATACGGTACAACTGAGACCTTCTGCCGCGCGAGCCTTCCCGACAGGAAGTAGATACCAGCGCATAATCCGCCCAGGAACGCGAAGGCATCGCCGAGAAGCGTCTCCCCACCGACGGTGTAGTCGCTCAGTGAAATCACCGTGACTCCGGAGAACGCAACGACAATGCCTATGGCTGCCGCTCTCTTGACTCGCTCTTTGAGAAGGAAGTGGGAAACCGCCGCGACGAAGATGGGATGAGAGGTCACGAGGATCACGGAAGTGGACACGAGGGTCAAGC
>Ga0315294_10007130_pt1 | contig 12261 bp, 8 predicted proteins | sample YL17G13_40_MG_FD_203626 | JGI IMG/M metagenome (GOLD analysis project Ga0315294, IMG submission 203626) | Sediment microbial communities from Yellowstone Lake, YNP, Wyoming, USA - YL17G13_40 | ecosystem: Environmental > Aquatic > Freshwater > Lake > Sediment | place: USA: Wyoming | collected...
TTATTCCGTTATTAGAGAAAGGCATCTTGAAGCCTGATCAGGCAGTAGTATTGGATGCCGATGATTTTGACATCATTGTCGCTCAGAAGGGGCTGATACATCTTAAAGTCAAATTACAAGGAAAAAGGGCACACGGCGCTTATCCCTGGAGAGGCGTGAATGCTATCGATATAGCCGTAGGCATAATCAATGATCTCAAGAAAAAGAAGGAAGTTTATCTAAAAAATAGATACCTTAAGCCTCCGACATTAAACATCGGAACTATAAGAGGCGGAGATAAGGTTAATGTAGTAGCAGATTGGTGCGAATTCGAGTTAGACTTCCGTTTTTTGCCAGGCATGTCAGCTAAGAAGATATTAAGCGACCTAAGAAATATTATCCTCAAACACACCAAAAAGTTCAAGATAGAGATAGAGGGTATTCAAAAACCATATAGCATCAAAGAAGACCATCTTCTGGTGCGGCATATGAGCCGTGCAATAAAAAAGGTGGGCCTGAGGCCCGCTATCAAAGGTTCGGAAGGAGCAACTACCGTTACCTTCTTCCAGAATAGAAATATACCAGCTATTGCTACTGGTTTTGGCTGCGGAGGATGTGCCCATGCAGCGGATGAATATGCAGAGATAGACAATCTTTATAAAGGAGCATTGGCTCTAGAAGAGTTCTTAAAGAACTATAGCTTAACGAGTAAGAGGTGAAATTATGGAAGATATAAGAATTAATAAAAGACCCAGGCTTAAGAACCCTTATTTAATTTGCGCCTGGCCGGGCATGGGAGAGGTTGCATTTAAAGCGGCGAGTTATCTAATAGAGAAATTACAGGCAGAAGAATTTGCGGATATTCCGGTAGAAGATTTTTTTTACTTAACTGGGAGTAACGTCCAGGCAGGGGTATTGGACTTACCCGAATTGCCTTATAGTAAATTCTACTATTGGAAGAACAAAGCAGGCAAGAATGATTTGATAATCTTTATCAGCAATGCCCAGCCGGATTTAGCTAAGGCAGAGAGTTATTCCAGGAGAATTATACATCTTGCCAAACTATTTAAAGTAGAAATGATTGTTAACTTCGCCTCTATGCCACAGCCTATCGACCATACACAGGAATCTCGTGTCTGGTTCTGCGGGACCTCGCCAGAGATAAATAATGTATTAAAAAAATACAATTTCAATATTTTATCCGAAGGTCAAATCAGCGGCATGAATGGACTATTCCTGGGCATAGCCAAGAGGGAAAACTTTAAGGGATTTTGTCTCCTTGGTGAGATACCTTTCTATACGGTCCAGGTAGAGAATCCCAAGGCCTCCCTGGCAGTGCTTGAGGCATTGCACAAGATATTGAATATACAGATAAACCTTACCAGTCTCATAGAACAGGTGCATGCTATGGAAGGCGAAATTAATAAGTTCCTGGATTATCTAAAATTGGGCCCGCAGGGCCCCAATCCTATAGGGGAAGAGGAGATAGAAAGAATAAAGAAGACCCTCAGTCAGCTTACTAAGTTACCGGTCTCCATGAAGGAGAAGATCGAAAAACTCTTTGAAGAGGCAAAGGGCAACATTGCTAAGGCCAATGAACTAAAAACAGAGCTAGATAAGTGGAATGTATATAAGGAATACGAAGATAGGTTTCTGGATTTATTCAGAAAGGCAAAGGAAAAAGGGAATTGAAAAAGAATAAAAAATGCGGCCAGCAGGTCAATTCTGCCGTATGCACAGATACCGTTGGTCCTGGTGTGGTAAAGGCAATTATATTCGACCTGGGGAATGTTTTAATTGATTTTGACCACAGGATAGCTGCGCAGAGAATAGCCAGGTATACCGACAAGAAGCCGGAAGAGATATTCATTCTCTTCTTTAATTCCCCAATCACCGCCTTGTTTGAAGAAGGCAGGATATCTGCGCAGGAATTCTTCAGAGAGGTCAAAAAAATGCTGAATCTAAAACTAAGCTATAATCGTTTCCTGCCTATCTGGAATGAAATATTTTATTTAAGCCAGAAGAACAAGCAGATATACGATCTGGCCAAGCGATTAAAAAAGAGTTATAAACTGGCACTTCTTTCCAACATAAACATTTTGCATTTTCGCTATCTTAAACGCAGCTTCTCTGTATTCGATGCCTTCCATTATATTATAACTTCCTTTAAGCTTAAGGTATGCAAGCCACATCCGCTTATTTACCAAAAGACCTTGGATATCCTAAAGGTCAGTCCCAAAAGCGTCTTCTATACCGATGACAGGGCAGAGCTTATTGAAAACGCCAATCGCCTGGGCTTAAGAGGATTCGTTTTTAAAAATGTAGAACAGCTGTACGAAGATCTGAAAAGTACAGGCGTAAATATTAATTAAATAAATTAAAATGCATTACGCAAAGATTCTCATTGGCCATGGAAGCGGCGGAAGATTAACTCACCATCTCATTAAGAATTTACTGCTTAAGAAGCTGAATAACCCCATCTTAAAAGAACTCGCCGATAGCGCTTTAATCAATTATAAAGAGAGAATTGCCTTTACCACTGATTCATTCGTGGTAAATCCTTTATTCTTTTCCGGAGGCGATATAGGAAAACTCGCTGTCTGCGGCACAATAAATGATTTGGTGATGCTGGGGGCTGTGCCGGAATATCTTTCTTTGGCCCTTATTATAGAAGAGGGGCTGGATTATAAGACATTAGAAAGAATAGTAGACTCCATCTCTCTTTATGCCAAGAAGGCAGGAGCGTATTTTGTTACGGGGGATCTAAAGGTTGTTGAAAAGGGCGCCTGCGATAAGATATTTATTAATACTTCCGGTATAGGTAGAATTGTCGGGAACAGAAAACTTTCCGTAAAAGACATAGCCCCCGAGGACCAGATTATAATCAGCGGAGAGATTGGCCAGCACGGTTTAGCAGTCTTAGCCAAAAGAAAAGAACTGGATCTGGGTTTTAATATAAAAAGCGATTGCAGCGCGTTAAGCGATTTAATTATACCTATTCTTAAAAAGACAGGGGCAATAAAATTCATGCGCGACCCCACAAGAGGAGGAGTGGCTACCACTTTGAATGAAGTTGTGCAGGCCTCCGGATACGGTATTGTTATTGAAGAAAAAAGTATACCCGTATCTCAGAAAGTAAGGGTTGCCTGCGAATTATTAGGTATAGACCCGCTTTATGTTGCCAACGAAGGAAAGGCAATATTGGTGGTAAGAAAGAATGCCGCAGGAAAGGTTTTAGCGTTATTGAGAAAGCATCCTTTAGGCAGAAAATCCCGGATTATCGGTTCTGTGGTAGAAAAACACAAAGGACGAGTGGTATTAAATACTGTTCTTGGCACGCAACGCATTGTTGATATGCTTACCTCCGAGCCGCTGCCGAGAATATGCTGATATGAAGACAAATAAATACCAAAGAAGATTTTATAGAGATTGGGTTGAGGCTCGAGGCTTGTATGCTACGCATATCACGGAAAGGGAAACCGACCTTGAAATTCTCACAGATAAGCGACTTGATGAAGATTTCATTAAAGAAAAAATACGTTTATATCGCTGGGATATCGAGAGCTATATAGATAAAGATAGGAGATTCTTGACTGCCCTGAAACCTTTGGCTGTGGAACTGAATGCCCCGAAAATTGTACAAGAGATGGCTGTCGCAGCTAAGAAGGCCGATGTAGGCCCCATGGCAGCGGTAGCCGGGGCGCTTGCTGAATCTTTAGGCAGAGGTTTATTAAAAAAAGGTTATAACGAGGTGATTATCGAAAACGGCGGAGATATTTTTTTGAAAACAACCAGGATCCGTACAATAGGAATCTATTCAGGCAGGTCAAAATTATGGAAGAATTTAGGTTTAAATATAAGGCCCAAAGACACGCCTATGGGTATATGTACCTCCTCCGGTACGATAGGGCATTCTTTGAGTTTTGGCTCTGCTGATAGCGTGGTAATTTTGTCTAAAAATGCCTCTTTGGCTGATGCGGTGGCTACAGCCACCTGTAATCAGGTAAAATCTAAGAAAGATTTGCAAGGTGCGCTTAATTTCTCTAGGTCCATAAGAGGCATATCTGGCGTAGTCATTATAATGGGGAACAATCTTATCAGTTGGGGTAAGGTTGAATTCGCCCATAAGGCTTGAACTTTCTCTTAGGGGAGACTATAATTTAAGTTATGCGCATGCAAAAGATCGCCATTCTCTATGTGATTACGAAACTAGAATTAGGCGGCGCCCAGAAACAATTATTAAGCCTGCTGGGCCGGTTAGATAAAGAGAAATTCAGACCTTTTTTATTTACTGCAAGAGACGGGATATTAGGCGCTGAGGCCTTAGCCATATCTGACTTAAAAGTAGAAAGGTCGATATTTTTAGAGCGCCCTATAAATCCTCTAAGAGATATCCTGGCGCTAATTGAGATCTATTTTTTTATCAGAAAAAACAATATTCAAATTGTCCATACCCATAGTTCTAAGGCAGGGATTTTGGGTCGTTTAGCAGCCAGATTAGCCCGGGCGAAATTCATTATTCACACTGTCCACGGGTGGTCTTTTAATAATTATCAACCGGCACTGTTTCGTAAATTAATTATCCTACTAGAGAAGTTTGCGGCTCAATTCACAGATATACTGGTAGTAGTTTCTCACCACGATAAACAAAAAGGGCTAAAGAATCACATAGGCCGAGAAGAAAAGTATACACTTATCCGTTATGGCATAGATTATGAAGAATTTGACAGGAGGAGACCAGATATAAAAAAAGAATTGGGAATCGATTCTGGAGATTTGGTCGTGGCGAATATATCCTGTTTTAAACCACAAAAATCTCCCCTTGATTTTGTAAGATTGGCGTATCTAGTCAAACAGAGCATACCAGGCGTGAAATTTCTCTTAATCGGCGACGGAATCTTAAGGAAAAGAATCGAAAGGGCAATCTTAAGATTTAATATCCAAGAGCGAATGATTCTAACCGGTTGGCGCAGGGATATCCCTGATATATTGTCAACAGTTGATGTGTTTGTGCTGACTTCTCTTTGGGAGGGATTGCCTTTGGCTGCTTTAGAGGCATTGGCATCTTCCAGGCCAGTCATAGCAACCAATACCGGAGGCATCAGCGAAGTGGTTATTGAAGGTGAGAACGGATTTTTAGTTAGCCCCGGAGATGAAAAGGGTATGTGCGAAAAATTAATCGCCTTATTAAGGGATAAGAGTACCAGAGAAAAAATGAGCGAAAAGACAAAAGAAGCCTTGCCGCAGGATTTTCTTCTGGATAATATGATAGGGAGAACCCAAAGTTTATACGAAAATTTATTCTATAATAAAGAAATGATAAATGTTCATTAATTATTTTTTAATCTTATTTTTTGGCTTTTTAATAGGAATATCCCTAGCTTTTTTATTTAAAAAAATTAGCTTACGGCAGAAGTTCTTGACGCGCAATGGAGTGCCTCTGGTGGGGGGTATATCGATGTGGTTCGGCTTTCTGGCTGCCTGTTTGCTGGGTTTTTTCCTTTACGGCAAATCATTCCCACAGGTAAACGGTATTATTATTAGTTCGCTGGTAATGTTTGTATTCGGGGTGATTGATGACAGATTTGAGTTGTCGATTATAACTAAATTCTTGGCGCAGATTGCTGTCTGCGCAATACTGATTTTCTTTAATGTGAGAACTCGCATAGTGTATATCCCCGATATATTCAATATAATAATCACTTTTGCCTGGGTTTTGGGAATAACCAATGCCTTTAACCATTTGGATGTAATGGATGGCGTTGGCGGTGTGACGGCGGGGATGGTGGGTTTGGCCCTTTTTATAATCTCGGTTTTAAACGGAGATATTAAAAGTGCAATCTTGTCTTTAGCCTTGGCAGGGGCGGTTTTGAGTTTTTTAATCTACAATTTACCTCCGGCACAGATTTATATGGGAAACTCCGGAAGTCATTTTTTAGGTTTTGTCTTAGCAGCCATTGCCCTGGTAATAAGCTATGCGCCCTTAGAAAGAAAAGTAGCGCTTTTTAGTCCGTTGCTGATACTGGGATTCCCTATCTTTGATACCGCATTTCTTATTTTGACCAGAATAGGTAGGAGGAGGCATCCTTTTAGAAAAAGCAATGATCACCTTGCTCTCAGGTTCTCGGCTTTAGGGTATTCTAATAAGCAGGCGTTGCTGATCATGTCTGTTTTGTGTTTATTTTTTACTCTTTGCGGGATAATAGTTTCTCAGGTTTCTAACCGCTGGGGGATGGCTATCGTAGCCTTGGTAGTTTTGGTTAGTTTATTCTTAACCAAGAAGATGGGTAGAGCATCGATCGGTGGATAGGCAAAATTTAATACGTGAACTCCTGGTCAAAAATCTGAAAATCCGCTATTCAAAATCGGCACTCGGATTTTTATGGGCTTTTCTATCTCCTTTCCTGGTAGTGTTGATTTTTTATGTAGTCTTCTCTTTAATTTTAAATATAAACATACAAGAAGCTCCGTTTATCCTATACCTGATGAGCGGAGTATTTACCTGGCGTTTTTTTCAAGAGTCGCTTGTGTCTAGCGTCACGAGTCTGGTGGATAATAGGAATCTCATCAAGGAATCCGCCTTCCCTCATTATTTCATACCCCTTTCCCTTGTTTTAGCCAATGCAGTTGATTTCTTGCCTTCTTTATTTATCTTATTGATTTCCTCCGTAGTATTTCTAAAAGGCCTGCCAGTATTCGTATTATTATTACCCGTAGTATTTATTATCCATTTGGTTATCACCGTGGCTTCTTCTGTTATTTTTTCTATCCTGTACGTTAAATGGCGGGATATAAAATATATCCTGGAGGTAATTTTACTTTTATTGTTCTATCTAACCCCGGCCTTCTATTCCATTTATCAGGTAAAAAACGCATTCCCGGTTTTTTTATTCAAGGGCTATTTATTGAACCCTTTTGTTTGCATGTTGAGCCTATATCGCTTCGCAACCATAAAAGGATTCTATTCTCTGCTACACAGCGAAATAGGAATTTTATTTGCCTTTTCAGTAACACTCATTGCTGCCTTTGGGGCGTCTCTTTTAGCGGCGCACTTATACAGAAAGAATAAAAACAGCATAAATGATTACTTATCCTATTAAAGCTTTTTCAGAAAATATGCAGACGCAAGTTATTGAGCTAGAGGCCGTTGGTAAAAAATACCCTTTAGTTAAAAGCCAAAACAGTTATATAAATATTAACCTTGAAGATTTTTGGGCGCTTAAAGATATTTCTTTTACAGTATCTCAAGGGCTGGTACTAGGTGTAATTGGTAGAAACGGAGCAGGTAAAACCACGCTTTTAAATATCATTGCCGGGACGTTAGTTCCTACGCAAGGGAAAGTCCTGGCGCACGGTAGAGTCTTAGGATTGTTCAATTTAGGCGTCGGATTTCAGGATGAACTAACAGGCAGAGAGAATATTTTCCTAAACGGGGCCATACTCGGTGCGTCAAGAAATGAGCTTGAGAATAAACTGGATTCTGTCTTAGCTTTTTCGGAATTAGGCGGTTTTATTGATATGCCGGTGGGTAGCTATTCGCAGGGCATGCGCCTTAGATTGGGTTTTAGCATCGTAATCAACCTCGATTTCGATATTCTGGTCATAGACGAAGTATTGGCTGTTGGCGATACTCTCTTCCAGAGCAAGTGTTTTGAGCGTTTGATGGACTTCAGGCGTTCCGGAAAGGTCTTAATTGTAACCACCCAGGATATGAGTTTAATCGAAAGGTTATGCGACAAAGCAATTCTTCTTGACCACGGCCACCTGTTATATTATGGCCAGCCACGCGAAACAATCGGAAGATATCTAGCATTGCTGAATGCTGAGAAATTCTTTGTGGGTCCAATTCAAAAGACCACAAAATTAATAGAAAATACAAAGAAGTGGGCAGAGGATATCTCCACTTGGGGAGAAGAAATAGGTACAAAGGAAGTGACGATAGAATCAGTAGAGTTAAAGAATAAATTTGGATGGAAGACTGACAGGATAAGAAGTACTGAGCCGCTGACGGTTAAAGTACGCTTTCATGCCAGAAATAATGTTAAAGAACCCCATTTCGGAGTTGCTATTTTCAGGAATGACGGAGTATACTGTTATGGACCGAACACAGCATTCGATGAGCAGGATATATTAGAATTAAAGCCAGGCAAAGGTTATTTTATATTAAACTTCCATAAATTATTGCTGGCTCCTGGCGAGTATCGTATCTCAGTGGCGATATGGGATAAAAACGAAACTTTGGCGTTTGATTACCGTGGCGGATGTTATAAGTTAAGCGTAATAGGCAATTCTAATATGGCCAATGAGTTATTAGATATACCCTTTAAATTTTCCCGGACAGGTTGTATCAGATATAACAAAAACAATAAAGTTTACACTGATTTGTCTTCCTTGGTCGATAAGTGGGGAAAGCGACTAGAGCAGGATGGTATGCATATTGAATCTGTAAAATTTTTTAATCATTTGAATGAAGGAAAAAGCATTTTTATGACCAATGAACCTGTCAGGCTTATCGTTAGTTTCGAAAATCCTATAAATAGCAGCAAAAATAATCTATTTTGGCTTGGTCTATATAGAGAAGATAAAGTTTATTGCCAGGGGATTACGCATGCTACGAATGGGAATAAAAGTTTTGAAGTTATATTCCCTGGACTGCCTTTATTGCCCGGTGGATATAGGGTATCTATCGGGGTCTGGGACAGGATAAGGCAGCAATTTATAATGTGTCATCATGGCACCTATTCTTTTAATACGATATTCTCCAGGGAAGACCATGGCACTGTTTTTTTAGAGCATAACTGGAAATGGGGTGCTACTACATAATGAAGAAGAGAATCCCTTCTGTTAGCGTCATCACGGTAAATTATAACGGAAAGAAATTTTTGAATGGCTGTTTCAATTCTTTGTTGCATTTAAATTATCCTAAGAATAAGTTAGAGATTTTTATGGTTGATAATGGTTCTGGGGATAGTTCTGTGGAGTACGTAAGAAAGAAATTCCCCAAGGTAAAGATAATCATTAACGATGAAAATAATTATACCAAGGCTAATAATTTAGGAATAAAGGCAGCAAAAGGAGAATATCTGGCTTTAATCAATAACGATGTAAAAGTGGATAAGAATTGGCTTGTCAGTCTTATAAAAACAGCTCAGGCTGATAACTCCATAGGCGCCGTGGGCAGCAAGATACTTTTTATGGATGGTCACATACAAAGCGTTGGCCATCAAGAATATCCTAATTTTTATTGGACCGATATAGGTTTTGGTGATAAAGGCATTAATAAATATACGACCAAGCAAGAAGTCGCTAGTATTTGCGGATGCTCAGTATTATATAGGAAAAAATGCTTAAGGGAGGTAGGGTTTTTTGACGAAGACTTCAATATGTTTATGGAAGATGTGGATATGAGTATGCGGTGTAGGGCCAAAGGATGGAAGTTAGTAACTTGTCCGCAAAGCATCATTTATCATAAATTCCATAGCACTATCGGTAGTGAACAAAAAGCGAGGCATTGGCAGGAGACAAACCGTCTTTTACTGATAGCGAAGCACTGTCCGGAAAAATTAGCTGATGCTTTAAACGGGCGTGACTATTTTACCGTTAAAAATGATTACGATAATGCTAGAGACATAAGCGATGTTCTGGGTAAGGTATTCGTTAAGTTAATAAAAGAACACGGTCTTGATGTAGCCGATAGATTAAAGGCGGATATATTTAAGTCTGTACACAGAATTTACAACTTTGAAAAAGATCTTTTAGTTGAAGAAGTAAAAAATCAGAGCGCAGCAATCTCTGTTAAAGAAAAGGAACTCTCCACCCGTGGCCAGCAGATAGTCTCTCTGCAGCAGGAAATAGAATCCTTAAGACAGAGACACGATCAAGAGCTAAATTCGCTCAGAAAAAGCTACGACCAGGAGCTCTCTGCTAGAGACCAGCGTATATTCTCTCTCGGCGAAGAAATAGACTCCTTCTGGAAGAAATATAACGAGGATTTCGCATCCTTCCAGAAGCAGAAAGAAGAAGAACTTAGTCTCAAGAATCATGAACTCAGTCTCAAGAACCAGGAACTCTCCACCCGTGACCAGCGCATCTTCTCCCTGCAGCAGGAAATAGAATCCTTAAGACAGAGACACGATCAAGAGCTAAATTCGCTCAGAAAAAGCTACGACCAGGAACTCTCTACTAGAGACCAACAGATATCTTTACTAAATAATACAATAATTGAACTAAAGCAAGCTCTAGCTGACAAAGGAAATATAATAATTGACAAGGATAAAGAAATAACAGCTTTGAATGAAACTTTGGCGATTAGAAACAAAGAGTTAGTAGACATTTATAAATCAACAGGTTACAGGTATATTCTGAAACCATTATGGAGTTTCTTGTGGCCTATTAAAAGAAATATTATTGGGCTTAAAAAATTTATTTCTTTAGCCAAATACAAGGTTAAATCCAAATTTATAGATTCCGTATCCCATATTAAAGAAGCATTTAAGGTATTAAAAAATATTAACAATGCCTTTTCATTACCAGCTAGCAATCCTACCCTAAAAGACGCCTATCTTAAGCATTTAAAATATAATACCTTCCCTATTATGCCCAAGAGGCTGGTTTTAATGATAACTCGCAATTGTAATTTACAATGCAGGTTCTGCGATATAGCACATGTAGAAAACAGGAGCAAGAACCTAAAAAAAGAAGATGCTTTCAAAATTATAGATTCTGCTGCGTGCTTTGGCATAAAGAAAATAATCTTAACCGGAGGAGAACCACTATTGCATCCTCAGTTTTTTGAAATAGTGGATTTCGCTAACTCAAGAAATATCGAAGTTGTACTCACTACTAATGGCATATTGATTAAGGCCAATTTGGAAAGAATCCTAGACTCTAAATTCTTCGAAGTTTGTATCTCTATAGACGGGATAGAAAATACTCACGATTCTCTCAGGAATTGTAAGGGCGCATATAAACATGCAATTGAGGCCATAGACCTGCTTAAACAACATCAGGTGAACGTATCCGCGAACTTCGTTGTTACTAATAAAAATATTTATGAGCTGGATTGCGTTTATAATTATTTCGCTGCGCGTAATATTAGATTAGTATTTTTTCCGGTTATCAATAAGCCATTTGAGTCCGTTACAGATAAGAAAGAAATAAAAATATACCTGGCTTTTGTCAACAAGCTTTTCCGTAAAGGAAGTATTTCAAGTCATGAACATAAGTACTTAAAAGAGTCAGCCACGCTCTACTTTGCTAAAAAAGTAAATCGCGTTAGATGTCTGGGTATGAATTCAGAATTTGGCGTAGATACAGATGGCACTATTTCTCCTTGTTGTGTCTGGGAGAATAGGAAGGACGAGCTCAATAATCTAGGTAATATTTTAAAGGAGGATTTAGAAAAGCTATGGTTTTCTGCAAAATTTCATAAAGCGAGGGTCTCTATTTTCTCTGAAGGCTGTGAAAACTGTTTTAATCCTTCGCTTTATGAATTAACACAAGCAACTGGATTAAATTATTTACTTCCAAGAAATACCACAAATCATAAACACAATAAATCCGCCACAGAATACATCTCTAATCCTAATCACATCCATTTCAGATTCACCTCTAGGTGTAATCTATCCTGTAAGCACTGTGATATATGGAAGGGAGACGAAAAAAAGGGTCTTAATAGAGAGCTTTCTTTCAAAGAGTGGCAGGAGGGCATAGATAAACTACACAATTGGCTAGGGGGATTCAGGCTAGACCTTGCCGGAGGAGAAATACTTCTTTATGACGGCGCAATAGATCTTATTAGATATTGTTCATTCAAAGGTGTCACTGTCGGCTTGACTACAAACGCTACTTTGATTGATAATGCTACTGCAAAAAGGTTGATAGACTCCGGATTGTATATTATAAATCTTTCTCTGGATGGTCTAAGCCAAAATCACGATTATACCCGTAATAAAAAAGGCGCCTATTCTAAAGTAGAAGAAGCCCTATCAAACCTGCTTAATCAACGCATGCTTCAGACTCCTTACATAGCTATATCTACGGTTATAACACAATATAATCTTGATGATATACCGGATTTGCTAAAACTTGTAGACAAATGGGGTATTAATGGCATTACATTTCAGGCCTTAGACCATAATTTTGGAGCCAAATATTATAAGGACTGGTTCAAAAATAATGAATTTTGGCCTAAAGATTGTCGCAAGCTAGAAGTTTTAATCAATAACTTAATCAAGGCAAAAGTATTAGGCAAAAAGATCTTCAATCCCTTAAAACAATTAA
>Ga0315294_10007131_pt1 | contig 12259 bp, 6 predicted proteins | sample YL17G13_40_MG_FD_203626 | JGI IMG/M metagenome (GOLD analysis project Ga0315294, IMG submission 203626) | Sediment microbial communities from Yellowstone Lake, YNP, Wyoming, USA - YL17G13_40 | ecosystem: Environmental > Aquatic > Freshwater > Lake > Sediment | place: USA: Wyoming | collected...
GCCCGTCGCCGATGAGGCGCGGCACGATGGCCGCGGCGCCGTGCGGGACGGCGAACCGCGCGCGCAGCCGCCGCCAGCCGCCCGTCTGCCGCGCGGTCCGCCCCGCGTAGACCCACTCGAGGACCTCTCCGCCCGCGTCGTACGGGACGACGCACAGGGTTGCCGAGCCCTCGCCTTCGACCTTGACCCAGGCCTCGAGCGTGAAGAGGTCGCCGGGCTCGACGGCGGCGCGCTCGCGGCTCGTCAGGCTCCAGTCGCGCGGGCCCGTGTGGTCGATGCGGATCGAGGGCCGGCCCGCCTCGCGCGCGGCGTCCGGGTCGAGGGCGGCGCGGCCGGCGCCCGCGTCACGGGTCCAGAGGACGTGGAAGTCGTCCAGCCCGCCGGCCGCGCGGGCCGGCCGCGACGCGGGCGGGCCCAGGACCGCCAGGGCCGAGACGAGGACCGCCAGTGCGGGTGCGCCGATGCGATGGGCCACGGGCCGCTTCCTTTCTTCGCGCAGGGCCGGGGCCGCCAGCATACCGCCCGGCGGCGGCGGACGCCGGTTTTTTCTCGGCGCCCGCGCGGCCGGGCAATGCTTGAAAACCGACGGGCGATGCCCTATGGTAAGGGGTAGGGGGAACGCGCGGCAGGGAGGGTGACGCCCACCGCCGGGCGCGGCCTGCGGAGGCCCGCCCGACAGGTTTCGTCCGCAGGTTCAGGTCGCATCGCAAAGCCACGGGACCCCGGGGGAATCTCCCCCGCAACGGTCGCCACCGGCAGAACCGGGACCGCCGGCCCAGGGAGCAGGCCCGTGGCAAACGCCTTCGACGTGGACGATCTGACAGGCCTCACGGAAGCCGAGGCGGCCCGACGCCTGGCCCAGGAAGGCTACAACGAACTGCCGTCCGGGCGCCGGCGCAGCGTGCTGGCGATCGCGCTCAGTGTCGTCCGCGAGCCGATGTTCATCCTCCTGGTGGCCTGCGGGACCCTCTACCTCCTGACCGGCGCGGTCGCCGACGCCTCCATGCTCCTGGGGTTCGTGCTGGTCGTGATGGGGATCACGATCTACCAGGAGCGCCGGACGGAGCGGGCGCTGGAGGCCCTGCGCGACCTGTCGAGCCCGCGGGCCCTGGTGGTCCGCGACGGCCGGCGCCGCCGCATCGCCGGCCGCGAGGTGGTGCGCGGCGACGTGATCCTTCTGGCCGAGGGCGACCGCGTGCCGGCCGACGCCGTCGTGCGCCACGCCCTCAACCTCTCGGCCGACGAGTCGCTCCTGACGGGCGAGTCGGCGCCGGTCCGCAAGGCCGCGTCCGCCGACGCCGCCACCCGCCTCGTCCGCCCCGGCGGCGACGACCTGCCCTTCGTCTTCTCCGGCACCCTCGTCACCCAGGGCCAGGGCGTGGCCGAGGTCCTGGTGACCGGCGCGGCGACCGAGATGGGCAAGATCGGCAAGGCCCTCCGCACCATCGTGACCGAGGCGACGCCCCTCCAGAAGGAGACCGGGCGGCTGGTCCGCCAGTTCGCCTGGATCGGCCTGTCGCTGTGCGCCGTCGTCGTGGTCATCTATGGGCTGACGCGCGGCAACACGGCGCCGGTGTGGAAGGAGGGCTTCCTGGCGGGCATCGCGATGGCCATGGCGACCCTGCCGGAAGAGTTCCCGGTGGTGCTGACGATCTTCCTGGCCCTGGGGGCCTGGCGGATCGCCCAGAGCAACGTCCTGACGCGGCGCGTCCCGGCCGTCGAGACCCTCGGCGCCGCCACCGTCCTGTGCGTGGACAAGACGGGCACGCTCACGCTGAACCGCATGTCGATCAGCCGCCTGTTCGCCCACGGCGAGGTCTTCAACGCCGAGGACCCGTCGCTCAAGCGGCTGCCCGAGCGGTTCCACGAGACCCTGGAGTTCGCCATCCTGGCCAGCAAGCGCGACCCGTTCGACCCCATGGAGAAGGCCCTGAACGCCCTGGGCGACCGGTACCTGGTGCGGACGGAGCACCTGCACCACACCTGGTCGCTGGTCCACGAGTATCCGCTGTCGCCGGCGCTGCTGGCGCTGTCGCACGTGTGGAAACTGCCCGACGGGGACGACTTCATCGTGGCGGCCAAGGGGGCGCCGGAGGCCGTCGGCGACCTGTGCCACTTCGACGAGCGCCAGATGGCCGAACTCGCGCGCCACGTGGCCGCCATGGCCGACGACGGCCTGCGCGTCCTCGGGGTGGCCAAGGGACACGCCCACCAGCCGGGGCTGCCGGACGTGCAGCACGACTTCCACTTCGAGTTCCTGGGGCTGGTGGGGATGGCCGACCCCATCCGGCCGACGGTGCCCGCCGCCATCCAGGAATGCTACCGGGCGGGCATCCGCGTGGTGATGATCACGGGCGACTACCCGGCGACGGCCCGCCACATCGCGCGGGGGATCGGCCTGCGCGACCCGGACGAGGTCCTGACGGGCCCGGAACTGGACCGCCTGGGCGACGAGGCGCTGGCGGACCGCATCCGCCGCGTCAACGTCTTCGCCCGCGTCGTGCCGGAGCAGAAACTGCGGATCGTCGACGCCCTGAAGGCCAACCGCGAGGTGGTGGCCATGACGGGCGACGGCGTCAACGACGCCCCCGCCCTCAAGTCGGCCCACATCGGCATCGCCATGGGTGGGCGCGGCAGCGACGTCGCCCGCGAGGCCGCGGACCTCGTCCTGCTGGACGACGACTTCTCGTCCATCGTCCAGGCCGTGCGGCTGGGGCGGCGGATCTTCGACAACATCAAGAAGGCCATCGCCTACATCTTTGCCGTCCACGTGCCCATCGCGGGGCTGTCGCTCGTCCCCGTCTTCTTCACCGACTGGCCGCTCATCCTGCTTCCCATCCACATCGTGTTCCTGGAACTCATCATCGACCCGGCGTGCTCCGTGGTCTTTGAGGCCGAGCCGGCCGAGCGCGACGTCATGAGCCGGCCGCCGCGGGACCCCGCGGTGCGGCTGTACGGCCTGCGGTCGATCTCGCTCAGCCTCCTCCAGGGGGCCAGCGTGCTGGCGATCGCCCTGGCGGTGTTCGTCGTCGCGCGGCGCCTCGGCCACCTCGGCGACGATGCCCGCGCCATGACCTTCACGACGCTGGTGGTGGCGAACCTGGGCCTCATCCTGACCAACCGCTCCTGGACCGGGACCATCCTCTCGACGATCCGGCTGCCGAACCGGGCGCTCTGGTGGGTGCTGGCGGGCGCGGCCGTGTTCCTGGGGGCGGCGCTCTACGTGCCGGTCGTGCGCGGAGTGTTCCGGTTCACCGCGCTGGCGGCCGTCGAGGTGGCCATCTGCCTGGGGGCGGGCGCCCTGAGCATCCTGTGGTTCGAGGTGCTGAAGGCGTTCAACGGCCGCCGGGTCCGGTCCCGGCCTGCCGCGGGCGGCCCTACAGGCGTCCGGCGGACTTGATGAGGAGGTACCGGTTGATGAGGTCGGGCGTCAGGGCCCTGGGCTCGACGTCCAGGACCGACACGCCGTGCCGCCGCATCGCCGCCAGCGCCTCGTCGCGGGCCGTCAGGACGTCCAGGGCGAGCGCCTTGGCGTAGGGGTCGGCGCGGCGGGCGAGGGGCTCGCGGGCCAGCGCCCGCAGCGGCGGGTCGGCCAGCGTGACGGCCAGCGGCAGGTGGTACCGCGCGAAGCGGGCCATGTGGCCGATGATGACCGCGCTGGCGTCGCGGTCCAGGAGGTCCGTCATCAGGCAGATGAGGCTGCGCTTGCGGTTCTTCAGGCCGAGGAACCGGCACGCCGCCCCGTAGTCCGACTCGGTCCGCCGCGCCTCCAGCGCGTACAGCGCCCGGGCCACCCGGTCGATGTTCTTCAGGTGCCGCACCGGCGGCAGGTAACTCTCGATCCGGTCGCTGAAGGCGACGAGGCTGAACCAGTCGCCCTGGCGGAGGGCGGCGTAGGCCAGCATCAGGGCGGCGTTGACGAAATAGTCGAGGCGGCTGAGGCCCTCGAACTCGCCGGCGGTGGCCCGCCCGACGTCGATCGCCACCAGGACGCTCTGCTCGCGCTCGGGCTCGAAGTTCTTCACGGTCAGGCGCGACCGCTTGGCCGTCGCCTTCCAGTCGACGCGGGCCATCGCGTCGCCCGCGACGTAGGGGCGCAGGCTCTCGAACTCGCTCCCCTGGCCGATCTGCCGCCGCCGCGCGATCCCCTGTTCGTGCGTCGCGCCGCGGCGCAGGAGCAACTCGTACCGCTTCAGGTTCACCAGGTTTGGGAAGACGTGGACGTCGGCCTCGAGCGGGACGCGGAACTGCCGGTAGACGAGGGAGAGGCGCGGCAGGACGCGCACGTCCACCGCGCCCAGGCGGTACCGGCCCCGCTGCCGTGCCGTCAGGCGGTACTGGAGCGTCCCCGTCGCGCCCGCCTCGAACAGGCCGGCGACGTGCGGCGGGTCGGCCTCGAGGCCCTCCGGCAGGTCCTCGGCCACGCGGATCTCGACGGGCCGGCGGCCGCCGTTTGTGACCTCCAGCCCGATCCGCGTCGGCACGCCCAGGCTCACGCGCTCCGGCACGTGCCGCACCACCCGGATGGCGGCCTTGCGCGGCAGGACCAGGGCGTCGAAGAGGACGTACAGCGCGAGGGCCGCGCCGTACAGGATCGCCGCCACGGCGAGCGGCGGGAACACCGCCGCCCCCACCAGGAGCGGCGCCGCCGCGGCCACCAGGATGACCAGGCGCGGGCTCGGCAGCATCGGCTGCTCCTACTACGACAACGCAACTTGGCGCGGCGGGTCTCCGGACCCGCCGCGCCGGAACGGCACGTGGCGCCGAGTGCTACCTCGGCACCTTGATCCCGACGAGGAGTTCGCGGAGGCAGTCGTCGGCGGTCCGCCCCTCGACCTCGAACTCCGGCGCCAGAAGCATCCGGTGCCGCAGCGTCGGCGGCGCCATCGCCTTGACGTCGTCCGGCGTGACGAAGTCGCGGCCGTCGAGCACCGCCCGCCCCTTCGACGCCAGCATCAGCATCACGGCCGCGCGCGGGCTGGCGCCGAGCGACACCTGCGGCATCGCCCGCGTCGCCCGGACGATCTGGGTGATGTAACGGCGGACCATCTCCTCGACGCGGACCTTCCGGACCGCGGCCCGCAGGGCCGCCAGCGACGCGCCGTCCAGGACCGCCGTCAGGCGGGCGGTCGCCAGGTCGGCCGCGTCGAAGCCCGCCTCGACCTTGTCGAGGATCGCCGCCTCCTCGGCCTCGGGCGGGTAGCCGACGAGGATCTTCAGCATGAAGCGGTCGACCTGGGCCTCGGGCAGGGGATAGGTGCCCTCGAACTCGACGGGGTTCTGCGTGGCGAAGACGCTGAAGACCGGCGACATGGCGTGCGGCACGCCGTCGACGGTGGCCTGGCGCTCCTCCATGGCCTCCAGCAGGGCCGACTGGGTCTTGGCGGGGGCGCGGTTGATCTCGTCCGCCAGGATCACGTCGGCGAAGATCGGGCCCGGCCGGAAGACGAACGTCCCCGTCGCGGTATTGTAGATATTGACACCGATGATATCCGACGGCATCAGGTCGGGCGTGAACTGGATCCGCCGGAACGCCACCCCCGAGATGTGGGCCAGCGCCCGCGCCATCAGCGTCTTGGCCGTCCCGGGCACCCCTTCCACGAGGGCGTGGCCCCCCGCGAGGGTCGCCACGACCATCTGCTCGACGGCCTCGTCCTGGCCGACGATCACCTTGCCCAGTTCCTCGAGCAGGCGTGCGGCCGCGCCGGTCGACTCTTCAACGTTCATGCAGGACCTCCGATTCCATGTCCGAGAGGCGACTGAGGAGGACGGTCATCCGATGGGCCGAGATGCGCTCGCTCCCGGCCGCGGTCTTCTCGCACTCGCCGAGGATCCGCTCGTACCGCGCGGCGGGCCGGCCCGTGCGGCGGGCGAGGCCCCGGGCGATCTCCTCGACCGAGGCCGAGGGTGGGACGGCCGCCCGCTCGGCCGCGCGCCGCCGGAACCACTGGAAGATCAGGCTCAGCGTCAGCCGGTGGGCCCCGGCCGCCCGGTAGGTCGCCCCGACCGCGTGGACGTACTCGAGTTTCGACCGGCGGCGCGCGGGCGCCGGCGTCCGCCGCGTCCCGAACCGGCGGCCGCGGTACACCAGGTACAGGACGCCCGCCGCCGTCAGCGCCAGCACCGCCCAGCCCGGGCCCGTCACGAGGAGCATCCGCGACATGAGGCCCCATCCGCTCTCGCGCGTGCCGAAGCCGAAGTGGTACTCGTCGACGGCGACGCGCTGGCCCCGCGCGCACGCGACGGCGTAGTGCGCCAGGTTCACCGCCAGGACGGCGTTGTCCTCCTTCGCCAGCCGCCCGTTCGCCAGGAAGGAACTGTCCGCCAGGAAGATGACCCGTCCCTTGCCGCGCGCCCGCGTCGCGATCCGCGCCATCCGGTCGCTCGACGGGGCGGCGTCGTACAGGAGCACCTCGACGGGGCCGTCGGCCGCGTCGGCCGCGGCGCCCTGGTCCTCGGCGGCACCGGCGCCCTTGGCACCCTCCTCCTGCATGTCCTGCGGCTCTTCCTCGGGGGCGCCGCCGTCGTCGGCGTCCGGGTCGAACCCGGGCCGGTCGATCGTCTCGTCCGTCCAGAACCAGAGCGTGGACACGTCGCGCGTCAGGGGCCCGTCGTCCTTGCTCACGACGACGGTGGCGGCCTCCGGCCTTCTCGCCCACGCGTAGCGCGACACGGACGCCCGGTGCCGCGGACCGATGCGGTGGAGGTCCCAGGGCAGCGCCGTGCTGTCGCCGGCGCAGACCAGGACGCCCCCGGCCCGGATCCACGGGTCGAGGGCCTCGACCTCCGCGCCGCCGATGGGGTGGATCGGATCGGCCACGAAGAGGACGTCGGCCTCGGCCAGGGCGTCCTCGAGGAGCGGCCGCTCGGTCCGCCGCACCGCGTACCCCAACTCGTCCAAGAGGAGGTACCAGGCCATCGTCCCCTCGCGGTGGGTCGAGTAGGTCGTGCGGACCCGCTGCTGCTCGGGGTCTTCCTGGCGGAGGACGCCCCAGAGGGCCAGGAGGACGACGGCGCCCGCGAAGACCGCGCCGAGCGCGGCGAGGATGACGGCGTCGGTCGCGTGGCGCTTAGCGGACATGGGCCAGACATGCCTCGAAAAGGCCGCTGAACCGGTCGTACGTGTCGCGGGCGCAGGGCGCGCCGCGGTAGATCGTCCCGTCGAACGCGCGGACGAAGGCGCAAAACGGGTCGCGTCCCCCGCGCCCGTGGGCGAACTCGCGGATGTAGTCGCCGTTGGTCTTGCTCTCGTGGAAGCGGACGACGCGGCCGGCGTCGAGGCGCTTGAGGAGCGCTACCATCATGACGCCAATGGCATCGCGGAACGCGCCCTCGGCCGCCAGCCGGGCCCGCAGGGCGTCGAGTTCCTCGGCCGACCGGGCCGCCAGGTACGCGAACCGCGGCAGGCCGCCGCCGGCCGGGCCGACCCCCCCGCGCCGGCCGCGCACGAGCGCGAGGACCGTCCACGCAAAGTGGGCCAGGATCGCCACCAGCGTCAGCACGCACCAGATCACCAGGGCCCACAGGAGGACGCTGCCCCAGCCGGGCGCCCACCCCAGGTGGAACTCCGGCCAGGACCAGTCGCCGAGTTTCTCGGCCAGCCAGTCCCAGAAGGACCACCGCGGGGCGAAGCGCGGCTGGTCGAGGATGCGGCGGGTGGCGTCCTTGATGACGGGGGCCTCGGCCCGCGCGGCCACGGGCGGCGGGGGCGCGTCGGCCGGCGCTGCCGCGCGCGCGGCGGGCGGGTCGGCCCGGCACGCCGGCGCGCGGGCGGCGGCGCAGACCACGAGCGTGCCCGCGGCCGCCAGGACCACGGCCAGCGTCGCGAGGCGATCACGCCCGTGGAGCATCCGTCGCGCCTCCCTCGCCAAGGCTCCGGGCCAGCATCTCCAGGTCGAACCCCTCCTTGCGGATCCGCAGGTCGTAGTACAGGAGGATCATGGCCGCCGCCCCGATCGGCATCGTGAGGATCTGCGGGACGACGCTGATGGTCTGCTGGAGCACCTGGCCCGCCACCGGGTTCTTCGCCAGGGCCAGCACCGCCGTCAGCGAGCCCACCGCGCCGAACAGCGCGCTGATCACGAAGTTGATCAGGAAGACGATCAGGCTGACGAGAAAGACCTTCCCGAGGTTCCCCGAGACGAGCGACCAACTCCGCTTCATGCCGTCGAAGGTGTTGAGGTTCTCGGTCACGATGGCGGGCATCGTCAGGCCGAAGAAGAGCGCGAGCAGGACGCCCGGGACGACGCAGAAGAGCAGCCCCACGCCGGTGGCCAGGGAGACGAGGAGGGCCGCCAGGAGGAGCCAGCCGATGCGCGGCAGAATGAAGCGGTAGGCCTGGCCGACGGTGGCGTCGCCCCCGAGGTACGACTCCGACACGCTCCGGATCAGCGCCGCGTTGGCCAGGTGCTGGCCGATGACGCTCAGGAACGCGCCGAACATGAGCGCCGCCGACCCGCCCAGCATCAGCGCCACGTTCGGGCGGGCCGGGTCCTCTGCCGCCTCGCGGCCGGGCATGATGCTCGAGTAGAACAGGGCCGACGCGGCCATGAGCACCAGCCCGATCGGGATCTCGATGACGGCCACGATCGCGATGTAGCGGAGCACGTTCTCGCGGTACAACCGGAACGTCCGGTCGAGGATTCCCCCGACCGTCATGGGTTCCAGCAGCGGGGTCGTCACGGGTCGAGCCTCCTCCGGGCTGGTCGGGGTCCCTTTCGCACGGCCGGGCGCCAAGGGGCGACGCGCCGCGACATGTCGGCAGGTTAACGCGGGGCCCCCGGGTTTTCAAGCCCGGTCCCCGCGCGGCGCGAGTGGTCGCGCGGCCGCGCGGGCGGCCGCGTGTTACACGCTTTTTACAGGATTCCGCCGCGGATGCTGGTACAAATGAAGGGAAAGGTGGAACCAGCCGCCGGCCGTCGCGTCTATGCAGGTTGAGGGCGACCTTCCGGGCCGCGGTTCGAGAAAACCGCGTTCCTGTCCGTTTACGGGACCTCTTGTCAGGGGGCACGATGATGAGAACCAGGCGAGTCGGGTACCGCGCCGCCGCGCTGGCGGTTGCGGCGGCGATCGGCGCATGCCTTGCCATCGGGGCCGGGGCGTTCACGCGGCCGGCGGATGCGGCGGCGCCCGCCGCGAAGGCCGCGGCGCCCGAGGCGGTCAAGCCCGAGGCCATCAAGGAAGAGAGCATTTACATCCCCTACAAGAAACTGCGCGAGGTCTTCGAGAAAGAGGGCCGCGGGGTGTTTCTGCCCTACGAGAAGTTCCTCGAACTCTGGAAGGCCGCCCGCGACCGCCTGCCGCCCGAGGCCGAGATCAAGCCGCCCGTCGGCGCGCTGGTGACCGAGGTCGACGCCAAGGCCACCGTCACCAAGGACGTGGTGACCGTTGACGCCAAGGTCAAGATCGAGATCCTCAAGGAAGGGTGGACCGAGGTGCCCCTCAGGCTGGGCGACGCCGCCATCACCGAGGCGAAGATCGGCACGGCCCCGGCCCGGATCCTCGGCGACCCCGCCTCCGGCTATCGCCTCCTCATCGAGAAGCCGGGCAAGGAGCCGCTCGAGGTCACGCTGGCCATCCAGTTCCGGAAGGCCTACACGAAGGCGCCCGGGCAGAACAGCGTCTCGTTCGACGTGCCGCAGGCCCCCGTGAGCCGCTGGGACGTCCGCATCCCCGAGAAGGGCGTCAAGGTGAACATCCAGCCGCTTCTGGCGGCGACGGAGGTCCCGCCGGCGCCGGCGGCGGACGAGACGGCCGTCCTCGCCTTCGTCGGGGCGGCCCCGACCGTCCGGATCGACTGGACGCCCAAGGCCGAGGGCGCCACGGGCCTCGAGGCCCTTGTCAGCGTCAAGGCCCAGCACCGCGTGACGATCGACGAGGGCGTCGTCCGGACGCACGTCGCCCTGGCCTACGAGATCAGCCGCGCCGAACTCGCGCGGCTCGTCCTCGACGTTCCCGCCGACCAGAAGATCGTCAACGTGTTCGATCCGAACGTCCGCCAGTGGTCGGTCGAGTCGGTCGAGGGCGTGCAGCGCGTGACGGCCCAGTTGTTCGAGCCCGCCAAGGCGACCCAGAACGTGATCGTCGAACTCGAGAAGTTCACCCAGGGCGACAAGCGCGACCTGGCGACGCCCCTCGTGAAGGCCGTCGGGGCCGGGCGCCAGCAGGGCGTCGTCGTGGTCCAGGTGGCCCAGGGCCTGCGGGCCGAGGCGTCGCGCCTCTCGGGCCTCCTCCAGGTGGACGCGGCCGAGTTGCCCGAGGCCCTGAAGGGCGGCCAGTGGCAGTTCGCCTACCGCTACGCCGCCCTCCCGTTCGAACTCGTCATCTCCGCCGAGAAGGTCCTCCCGCGCATCCTGGCCGACACCCTGGTCGAGGTCCACCTCGAGCCCGAGGAACTCACGCTGGACATGCTCGTCGTCTACACGATCGAGCGGGCGGGCGTCTTCAACCTCGCGCTCCAGGTGCCCGCCGGGTACGAGGTGCGGCCGGTGCACGGCGTGGCGGCCGCCGGCGCCCAGCCCGTCGAGGTCGACACGCAGCACCCCGACGCCGCCCAGCCGGGGCACCTCGTCGTCAACCTCTCGCGCAAGGCCTTCGGCCGCGTCGCCCTGGCCGTCCAACTCCACAAGCGCCTGGCCGAGCCCGACCTGCTGACCCCCACCGGCAAGGCCGCCGCGATCGACCTGGCGATCCCCCGCGTCTGGCCGGAGGGCATCGAGCGCGACACCGGCCGCGTCGTCGTCTACGCCCCCGAGAGCCTCCAGGTCAACCCCGCCAAGACCGACGGCCTGCGCACCGTCTCGTTCCAGGAGGCCATGGAGGGGATGCAGCGCCAGCAGGAGCGGCCCGGGGAGCGGAGCGTCCTGGCGTTCGCGTACACGCAGGAGGCCGTGGCGCTGGCGGTCGCGGCCGAGCGGCGCAAGCCCCACGTCACCGTCCGCCAGTTCGTCAACGCGCGGATCGAGAGCGGCGTCGTCAAGTACGAGGTCACGCTCTTCTACGACGTCCTGTACAGCGGCGTGAAGACGCTGCGGCTCGACGTGCCGCAGGACCTCGCCGCCCCGGGCGGCATCCGCATCACGACGACCGGCGTCGAGAAGGACGTCATCCAGCCCGCACCGAAGGACCTCGCCGCGGGCTACGTCGCGTGGAGTCTGCGCGGCCCCACCGAGTTCATGGGCCAGGCCCAGGTCCGCCTCGCCTGGGAGAAGAAGATCGAGAAACTCGACGTCGGCAAGAGCGTGGCCCTGGAGATCCCGCGCCTGGTTCCGAACGACGTGGACCGCGCGTGGGGCCAGATCGTCCTGGCGAAGGCCGAGACGATCGACGTCCGCGCCGGCGAGAAGGCCGAGGGCCTCCGTCCGATCGACCCCCAGAACGACCTCATGCCGGGCGTCTCGGTCGCCGGCGTCGCCCGGGCCTTCGAGTTCCACGAGGCGTGGTCGCTCCCGATCACCGCCACCATGTACCAACTCGAGGAGGTCAAGCGCACCAGCATCGAGCGGGCCCTCATCCGCTGGGTCGTGCCGCGCGGCGAGGTGGTCAGCATCCAGGCCCTCTACCGCATGAAGTCGGCCCAGCAGCGCCTGGCCGTGCGGCTGCCCGAGGGCCTCGAGTTCGACACCGAGCCCCTGCGCATCAAGGGCCGCGCCGTCGTCCTGGAGCGCGGCGAGAAGGGCATGTTCTTCATCCCCCTCGTGGGCCAGAACCCCGACGAGCCGTTCCTCCTGGAACTCCGCTATACGCTCAAGGGGGCGGGCAAGCGGCTCGACTGCCCCGTCTTCCCCGAGGAACCCGCCATCCAGAAGGTCTACGTCTCTGCCTACCTGCCCGAGGAGCAGGCCCTGCTGGGCGCGTGCGGCCCGTGGACCGACGAACTCGTGTGGCGGCACGCGGGCGTTCTCGGATGGGAGCCGCGCGATTCGCGCGGCGACGCCTGGCTCGTCCACTGGGTCCGCGAGGGCGTCGAGGCCCCCGGCAACCCGGAGGACACCTTCCAGACCGACGGCCGCCTGTACGTCTTCTCGGCCCTCAGGCCGCAGGCCCCGCCCGACGGGTCGCTGGTCCTCGTGTCGATCCGGGAGACCTGGCTGAGCGTCCTCGTGTTCGCGGTCATCCTGGTGGGCGGCATCGTCCTGGTCCCGTTCCGCAGCGGCGTCCGCTGGCTGGCCGTCGGGGCGTTTGTCGTCCTCATGGTCCTGCTGGGCGTGTTCGTGCCGACGTTTGCGTGGCAGGTGGTCGACGGCGTGATGATCTCGGC
>Ga0315294_10007132_pt1 | contig 12259 bp, 21 predicted proteins | sample YL17G13_40_MG_FD_203626 | JGI IMG/M metagenome (GOLD analysis project Ga0315294, IMG submission 203626) | Sediment microbial communities from Yellowstone Lake, YNP, Wyoming, USA - YL17G13_40 | ecosystem: Environmental > Aquatic > Freshwater > Lake > Sediment | place: USA: Wyoming | collected...
TGCCACTCCTTCGCGAACTTACATTCTACCGCAGCTGCCCTCCCTTGGTGGAATATAAGCCAGTCGGGGAGTCCAATCTTAAACCTATCGGAAACCTTTATGGCCTTGTACTGAGAGAACTTTTTAAATTCTTTTTTCAAATAAGCATTAAATTCATTTTCGTTTTTCACAAATTACATCCAATCAGTTTCCAGTCCCTGACCCCAAGGACGTTGTTGATCTCTTTCAGCGGTATAGGTTCCTCACCCATAGATAGGGTTTTCGTCCTAAGACGCCCTTTCTTTTTAAGCATGAACTTTTGCTGTTCATCCCAACCAAGACCCTCCATAAGAAGCGTCTCTTCCGCATCAAGAACTATATCTGTCCCGCCAGGTATCTCTTCTCCTAAAACCCCGTAGTGAGGGATTACAGTGACTCGCTTGACTTCGTGATCTCCTTTGAAGGTTATGACCACGCCCTTGCAACTGCTAACTTTAAATATCTGCCAGCTTTCGAGAAGACCAGCTTTGTAGGGCAGATACTCGGCCTCAATGCGCTCATCCAAAAAACGTGCAAGGAGATACACCATAGCATTCCTATGATTTGTTATAGCAGTGAAATAGCTTTCAACGCTAGCACCTTCTATAGCTCTGTAAATATCTCTGCCCAAGGTTTCTAGGTAATTGTAAAAAGTGGGGAACTCTGTTCCTGGGGGTCCTTCGATTGTCTGGGAGAATTCTTTAGTTCCTGGAAGTATATCCTTTAGAAATGATTGGTAGTATGTTCCGTAATGCTGCTTGAGAGAGGCAGCATTACCAACCTCGTTATACATGTGTTTCTCCTAGTTATTGCCATTTATGAGCTCCTGTATCACAGTTATGGCAGCGGCCAAATCTGGGCTTGTAGCTAAAATATCAAGAGCCTCTTGTAGTCCTGTTTTGTACAGGTGACTGTCAGAAGACGGATCTGCAATGATTCCGAAACTTCTGACCTTCACATGATCTATACGATTCGCAATACTGTTTTCCTGCCTAAGGTACCCGTCGACAAGGTATCGGCCTCCTTGACGCACCTTATGGTAAGAAGATTCGGCTTGCCTGCCAAGGCTTTCTACCCGAAAGTAGTTGACCCGTATGCTCGGCATCGCCTTATTACTTGTGAACCTCTCCTCTACCCTAAGGGTGAAATAACAGAGGGGTGTTCTGGTCTGCGGTAAGGTTGTAAGAACAGGTGCAGTTTCAGCTACACCAGTCATAAAGACTTTGTTGATATCCACTGTGTCCTCCGGAAATGCTGCTATGCTTCCAGATTATCACATTTTAATACTCACTTAACCTCATAATGGTAAGAATTCTAACACCATCTCTTTTATAAGTTTCCATATCATCCCTATTGACACAGTCGAACTTCCATAAATACTCCTCGCCATCCATTATTACTTTCGCCCCATCGTGCTCCCCGTAAGGATCGTTATCCTCGTTGAAGTCGTCGAAGTCGCGGACAAGTGAAAGAAGCTTGACGATCTTACTTACCGGCAGATTAAAAACACCTGCGGTATAAAGCACTCTTGTCGGAGGTGCTACCCCAACAAGGATTGACTTTCTAATCTCGTCGTTCTTTCTAGCAATAAATTCATTACTAACCACCTCTTCCTCCTTTTATTCTGAGCACTGACTCGCCCCTGGCAGAAGCGCCAAGTTGTCCGTGGTCTTTCCTTGCATACTGAATTCCCGCACTACCAAGGCTGTGGTAGGGGTGATGGTGACAGGCTGTGAGAAGACATCGCTTGCTGCCGCAAGTAGCCAGCGCCGAGGGGGGCATACCCTCGCTGTAACACGATTCACACATATACCGTGTCGTAACCCCTGATGAGATCAGCTCCACGCACCAAGACGGTATCCCGCACTTGGAGCAGCTCTTTGGAGCCCTATCCAGCTTTCGATAATACTTAGGGGCCAAGACAGATCCGTCATACAAGATAGCTTCACCATGATCCATCACCGTGCAGAATATGTCATGGTGGGTGTACCTGAAGTTACGGCCAGCTGGACCTATAAGCCAGGCACAAGTTGCCCAAGCAGCAAGCTCAAAATAAGCATCGTGCATCTCCCTGTTGAACCCCCCGTCGGGCGTTACGCAAATGCTTCTAAGAGCGTCATCTGCTTCCATGCTCAGCGTGTAACAACAGTCGGACCCGTATTCGCCGTGTATAACATCGGCGATACTTTCTCCTAGGCCTATAGGTAGCGCTTTTAGTCCGGGATGTGACATCACCCTGTTAAACACCTCCTCATCCTGTCCCGGTTTGAATATAAACGTCTCCACCGACTCAGGGCTTATCTCATATATCTTCCCCCTGTCGTCCACGACTTCATAGGCATGTGTGGCCCAATCGTCGGTCATATCAACATCGCTTATCCCGGAAAACAGAATGTAAGGGTCTACACAGTCCATGTAATAAAGCGCGGCACTGGCACCAGCCTCGACCACGCTGTGGAGTATTGTGGGTACGTTGACATTAAATCTTTCGTATTGGGACAAACAGAAATCAAAGCATTCGGCGGGAACGTCTCCAAACGTAAACCCCATTATTCCGGAGTTGGAGTTGACAACCCAGTCTGAGAGCTGGTCTTGCTTATCCTCGTAGTCCCACGCGGACAGTGGGCTAAGTCTATTGTTTTGGCGCATTGGTTTCTCCAAAAGTTCCTTAAGTTGATAGGTTTGTAGGTGTATCCGGCTCTGAAGTTCCATAGAGAAACCTTGATGAGCCAGCGCACAGAGTAAAGAAATACCGGAGCCCTTCCTCCCTTTTTCAAATAGCAGATGAATTTAACGGGGTCCGATCCCCACTGGATAAGGACGAAACCGCTGTCAGACACAAAATCCAGATCTATAAACTTCCGTATAGATAAAACTCTTTTTTCCTTATCTTTGTAGGCCATGATTTTAGGCGCAGCAGTGCTCACGTCACCTCCTGTAACAAATAGATTTTATTCCATTATTCTTATGCCAAGATATTGTGGGGTTTATTTTTGACTTCCGTATTTGCACCAGTCGACAAGCTGCTTGGTGTCACCCTCATAGGGGTAGGCTAGATTCTTTTTGAGCATAAACTCAGCAACATCAATCTTACGATCAACCATAACGTCGCTCAATATTCGGAAGTATTTATCTCGTTGTGGGTTTATGAGGTCGATTCTTTTGGCGCTGACCAGAAGAGTTTCTAAAGCCTCTCCCGCCTCCGCAGCGACTCTTTTTTCACACAGGGTATCCCCGTTCTTCTCAGGAGTATCGATATGCCTTATCCTAACAGATATTTGCTTTCCAAATACATCGGGAAGGGATGGGATATTAACTGTAAAAGTATCTCCGTCATAGGCTCCGACGAACTCGACTTTTTTAAACGGTTCGTTGACTGCTTTTCCGGCATAGAGATAGTAAGAAAAAGGTCCGCCAATAAGAATTGCGGCAGGGATCGAAGCCCTTGCAGCCTGTAAAAACACACCCATGCCTACTCCATCACGAGTTTAATAACCTTGGTGTCGGGTTGTCCTATCGAATCAAGACAGTCTTCAAACTCTATTGAAAACTTCTTTCTCTTTGGCGCAAGTATCCTGTCGGGGCTCATCTTTCGCATATGGAACATGGCGGTACCCGATGCTTTGTAGAGGTTGTTCTGCCACTTGCCTTTAAGAAGGGCACCCCTAGAAAAAAAGTTAACGTTTGTAAGAGTCGGTTCTGTGAACCACACTAAGCATTTTCCCTCAAACTCCGAGTGCTTTGACAGTCCGTCTTGGAGTGTTAGCGGTACCTTTTCTTCTGCGGACAGCTCCAGGATCTCGCCCTGATTGTTCCCGTCCCTTTGAATTCCTTTTATCTTCACAATCACAATCCCCTTGTTATACGTCAACCGGTACTGCCATAACTGGCTTTGCCAGCTTGGACAGTTCTTTATTCTTCTCTCTGGACTCGATGATCTCTGATCTCTTTGTTTCTTTGAGAAGATCCTCTTGCCCAGTCTTTTTAAGATGGTCGACATAGCCACTGGTGTACTGAGGCTTGATGTCTCCCGTCTCAAGGTAGTGCTCCTTGGCAGCAGAGGTATATCTTACATTACCTCTGCCGTCCGAGCAAACGTAGCCTTTTCTGCCGTTATGCTCAAAAGCTACTTTGGAGCGCATGCCGAGCTTGACAGGGTTGAAACCAGCATACGATGCCGTGCTTCCACAATGAGTGCAGGTCTGAGGTTGCCTATAGTCATAATCCTGCTGCTTAAGAAGGTAGACGGAAACCTTTTTGCACTCATCACATTCGTAGCGGTATTCTCTGTCCAAGTCGGCGAGCCAACTCATATCTTGTGTCCCCTGAATTCTGTAGTAATCTTTACGGGAAAGTCCAGCTCCTTAATAAGAGCCTCATCTCCTCTCCTCCAGATACCTGTAGAGAAGGTCTGACTAAATCCCATGTGGTCTCTTACATCTATACCATGCTTCTGAAAAACTTCATAGGTATGATTTCTGAGAGTTTTGTTCACACGGTCCCAGTCTACTTTCTCGTCAGGTTTGAAGTCATAGCGCTTGCCGTGGATAGCCACAGGCCCGTAGTTCTTCACATGCTCCTTGAGTTCGTCCTTGAGTCTTTTGACAAGCTCCTCAAACACCTGCAGATACTCTGCCATTTTAACGGCTTGGGTTGTGCTACCACCGAAGATGTCAAGGGAACCTCTTGAGACAAGGTTTCCATTGTCATCAATTTGGTACAATTCTTTCATCTTGGGACAATCGCCTATAACCGGACAGTACTGACACTGCTTGTTAGGAACCGCCTCCCATGATGTCTTGGATTCAATTATGCCGATCCTGGTCATAATCTCGTCCTCAATGGCCCCAAGATCCTCACGGGTCCACACACAGGGCTCAGAGTACTTACCGTACCTGGCGAAGTGAAGGATCGTCTGCACCGTGTTGAGATACGGGTGTGACTTCATGATGACCCAAGAGTAGAAGCCAAGCTGAAACGTGTCAGCCTCCTCTACGTTGGGCTGGGTCTTGTGGTCATAGACCAGTGCGGTCGTAAGATCGTCAGACACCAGCATGATATCCGCACGTCCTCTGGCGATAGCCCGCGTATCATCATAGTCACATTCTATAAAGTCGTTACCGTCATGAGCTACGGCCATTCTAAGTTCCACTTGGGCATCGTTCGTCAAGACTTTTGGTGGGCGCTGAAGGTAGAGTTCGACCATGGCTTTGATATTGCCAAGGTCTTGGTATGCGGCTGGGTGACGATTAATAGCCTCTGTGATTAGGGTATTAACGGCGGCGGCGGATAGGGGAAGTCTTTGGTCTGCATGCTTTGGGACTAGGGGTGTAAGTAGACGAGTGATGTGTTCAAATATCTCGTGAACCACAGACCCACGGGCCTGGGGTAGAGACTCGTTCTTAAGAGGCTTTCTACCTTGCTCCACATACTGCTTGTAGAAAGAGTAAGGGCAGTTGGCAACCTCCAGCCGCGAGGGGCTGTAGGGGCCGTATTTTAGATTCATGATTTTTCTCCATCAGAAGATACTGTTAGATCTTTATACCTATCACCCAACTACCACCTCGCCCTCTATCTCTTCAGAGTCATCGTCGTCTGCGTTTTCTTCTGAGTCTTCGTCTTCTGAGAACTCATCATCAAAGAATCCAAGAAGATCCAGAATCTCCTTTGTAAGAAAAGATGACCGTAATCCTGCATCGTTTGCAACTTCTGCCATCTTGTCCTTGAACTTTAAAAGATCGTCTACGAACGGAGATGCTTCCTTATAAGCATTTCTTTTGCCCATAAACTGTTTCTTTTCAATTCTCATTTCTGCCGCCATGTGTGTTTCCTTTTTATGTAAATAAAAGAAAACCTCTCATTCCGAAGAAGAGAGGTAATCTTTGAAGCGTAATAAATCTGTGTAATACCGAATAGGACGTAAATAAGGGCACCTATCATAACCCTTATACCTAAATCACTGGGGTATCTATGATGTTACCATAACTTATTCCGAAGTACCAGACTCTGCTTTTCCTTGAGGCACCGGTTGCTGAGTAGCGGCGGTCACGGATGCCAGAGCCCTCATAAACTCATCCGTGATCGATTTCATCTCTGCAAAGGACCTGTTCGCGGTCTTGAAATAATCCGACTCATTAACAAGCTCTACGATCTTGTCCTGGAATGATGCGACGCTTGCTTCTACCTGATCGGTGATAAGCTGTGCCGCATCCATCATGCCTCCTCTGACTACCGTGAAGTACGCAGACAGGGGCCCTTCTATAACAAGCTCCTTGTATCTTCTTACAATAACATCGCTCATTGCCGCCAGTTGTTCAGCAGGCTCCGGGAATTCTAGTAAATTTTTCTCACTGCTCATCGTCGTCTTCCTCCCCATGATCTGTTTCGTCTTCATCTTCTTCGTCGTCTTCAACTGTGAACTCTTCGTCGTCATCTTCTTCGTCATCGTCTTCTTCAACTAGGAGATCATCCAAATCATCCTCCAGATCCTCACCGGCATCTGCATCGGAAAACTCAGGATCTCCCGCGCTTTCGTCCTCTGACATCTCATCGTGGTCCATAAGGATCTCGTTAAGATCTTTACTCATAACACATTCCCCCCTTCACTTCTTCAAGGGTGTATTTATTTACTAAATCATCTGCTACTTCTCTGAGGCATTCAGCTACCATCTCACGCTTGTCTATACCGTAAGCTGTGTCCACCAAAGACGCGAAATCATCTTGTATCAACATTTTCGGCAAAATGCTCCTTAAAATTTCGGCCTTGAAGGACGATTTGAATTCTTTTTTTCTTTGCTCCGAAATCTCCTTATCTTTTTCATGGTTATCTCCTGACGAGGACTGGCATGATGACATTTATATGCTCCCGATTGTTGTCTGTTATAACAAAAGGCGTGGTATCACCCCGCATTTCTATCTTTATAACATCATCTGTTATACTTTTAATAGCCTGGTATAAAAGAGTTAGGTCCATATGGACCTCCATATCAGGACCGAGGTAGGTGATGTCCAGATTTTCGGTAATCCCGAACCCCTGATTCTCCAAGAACATACGCAGCTTATTGGTGGAAAAAGCCAAACTAACAGGCTGGAGTTTGTCCTTGCTCTGTCCTTTTTTTGCCACAACGAGGGCTCTTTTTGTAGACATAAGAATGCTCTCCCTATCCACAGCACACGAGGTACATGAACCTTTGGGGATAGCCCTGTCAAAGTTAGGTGCGTCGTAAACAAGAAGACGCGTGCTGGCGTGGATATGCCCTTGTGAAAAATGCATCCTACTCTCCCCATCTGTAAAAACAAACCCCCGAGAAGCGGTCAGATCGAACAGCGAGGAGAACGACTGTATGCTTTCTGCAGGTACCAGAAAGTTCTTTTCGTACGGTATCATATCGTTGGGCGTCATACTAAGCCTCCTGTTATCGGTACACAGAAAATACTGTGGTGAAACATGTACCGACTTAACATAAGATTTGTTGATAACTCCCTGCGAGTCTGTGCAGTAGATGATCTTCCTCATTCTGGAAAATAACTCCCTATAATCCACCTCCCACCATACATGGTCTTCTCTTAAATTTTCCGAAGGGAACTGGTCCGGCGGCAGTATCTGGAACTTGAGTGTGCTGCTACCGTTATGCATAAAACACACGTCCCTAAGTGTAAACGTAAGATCTCCGCTCGGAAGGGCTTTTAGGATATTGTGAAAGTAACTTCCGAATACCCCGAAGCAAAAAGGCTCATGCTTAGAAACCTCCGGCAAAAGAATTTCTATGTTGCGTATGGCATTTCCTGCCGACAGCTTTAAAGCCTCGCCGTACCCGTCAATTCTGATATGGAAAAAATAAGGTAGTGTGTTTCGGCCCTCTACGGAAGACCTCTCACATACCGTTATAATTCGAGATACTGCTTTTTCAAGCACATCTCTTCCTACAGTAAACGTAATATCCATGACCCTATCCGATTAAAGGCGGAGCAGAGCCCCGCTTGGTTATTTCCACTTACCAGTAAGTTTATACTTGATGAGACGCCTCATCTTAGGCCCGAGAATAGTAGCACCGCTACCAGTCACATTGCCTCCAAGGAACGCCACCAACACTTTATTGTTCTTTACAAAAGTAGTTACCGCATTAATAATTGCACTTCCCACAATAAACCCTTTCTCTAAGGAAGAAAATAGCCCTGTGGCTATTTCCCTCGGAATATTGAAAATACATCTTTGCCTTTAAACAGGGGTGGTATTTTACGCACTTGTTTGTTAAGGTCCTTGATAACAGGTCTTGCCATATCTGCCAGCTCTTCTCTGCGCTGATAACCGATAATTGCTGCAGCTGTCGCAAGACAAAATCCCAACACCGTACCAAAACCAATACCATCATTCTTCTTTGAATTCATACTATAACTCCTAACTGTATGGCCTTATCCTTCTTTCACCCTCTGGCCATGATAGGTTGAAAGTTTAGACACCTTGTCTGGAAACATTGTACTTATGATATTAGCGGACGCCTCCAAAGCCTTCTCCATTTGAGGCTTGCCTGGCGACGTCCGCCTTATCTCCCCCAGTAGATGCTCCGTGAATACATCTACAAAACCTTGTGTCCCATTGGGACCCTCTTTCTCTACTCCGCAGTTCTTGCCCGCCATTGCCATCATCATAAGATTCTGCACTGTGGGATTCCCTTCGGGTTCTTCACAAACACACATAAACTCTACGAGCCTATCCATGTTCTCGCAGAACTTTCGCTCTGCATCTCTGCTTTCGAGTCGCTCAATTACCCCGTCCATTTCTTGATAGAATTGGTAAAGGTCTGGGACAACCCCATCTGCTAACATCCGATACCGCTTATCTGCCTCATACTGTCTTGTTTCCTCCTCCTCACATTCCTTGAGTTTTTTGTCCAACCACCGGTTGGCACTTAAGAATGCTGCCGCCAATACAATTGGAACTTCCCATGCAGCCAAGACGAATACCTCCATCAGGGACAATTACGACAAAATACGGCACGCCAGCCCTAAATGACCTGCCAGTAATCTTATACCAATGTTTTCTATGATTTTTTTATTAGACTTCGGTGGGTGCTTTTTCTAGTGCTTCTTTTATGGTGAGTGCTGAGGGTGCTGATTTTCTGTAAACAATCACATCCACACTAGCGATCTCCATAACCTTATAAGGATCATATTTCCAGGAGAAGTTAACTACACATCCGGATCTCTTATACCACTCTTGGAGAGAGGTGTTGAAGGTGTAGACGATCTTGTTTAGTGCATCAAACGCAGCCTTCATAGACTCCTGAGTCCCAACCATCATATCATCTTCTTCTGGGGCCGCGTTTTTAGCTGCCATAACCTCCTCAAATTTTTCCTTAAGGGCCTTGATACTATCCTCTAGATTTTTGACGCTTTCTGACGGTGCAAGAGGTGCCCCGACATTCAGCGGGGGAGTCAGGGGCGGTGCACCAAATGCCCCTTTGGGGAGTTTGCTCTCCAGACGGCTAAGCATATCCCCCGTCACTGACTTGTTTGAAGCCTCGTTAAGCTGCGCCTTGAACTCTTCAAAGCTCGTATTGCTATCTACCATCCTGTGTTTCTCCTTCTTCCTCTGGGTCGGTGTACTCCGTTATTGCATATGCTGGATCAAGTTTGGCGCGTATCAAAGCTCTCCCCTGATCGGTGTAGTAAAAGCATGCCCTAATCCCTGTCTTGAGGCGCACCATCTCTTTTTTCAAAAGACCGAACTCAGCAAGCTGGTCCACAACCTTTGTATCTGCCCCCCACTTCATATACTCCGATCTTGTGACAGGCATGTTCCTATTGGGGCGGTGCTTGGCAAGGTAGGAGACAATGGAGTGGAACAGTTTCATCTCAATGACATGTGCTTCTTTGAAGCTAGGGGGTAGCGGCTTTAGCTTTTCGGTCTTTAGTGGAAAGTAGTTCTCCCTGCCATCTGGGAGGGTCTCTACATCAATCTCCCCATGAAGGGTTATCTGTCTAGACCATGTACTCTTCGGAGATTGTTGTGTTTCCTGCTCCATACGTCCCCTTTAAAATTAAATATTGCGGTTAATCATCAAACTCAAGTATTCTGTAGACAAGATATCAGACATTCTGAAAACGCCTCTAAAAGGCCTGTACGCAGATGATCCGTTATGTTTCATATGCGCCAGCGATGTCTGTTATTTGTTAAAAGAAGACTTGATCTTATCGGTATAGGATGTACTGATAAGGGTTGCTGCCTCCTCCGTCGTCATTTTGTTTGTATCTACGACCTGGTCGAAGATATTGCTTACGGCACAATCGTTAAAATGCACGGATTCGGGGCGGCTCTCTTTCTTACTACAATCTAAGAAAACCTTGTAGGATTCGGGAAATCCCTCGATATCTTTTTGTCCTATATTGCCGTGAATGATAACTGTGTAAATCATACCAAGCTCTTCCCATCTTTCGGTGAGCTTTCTTACCCGTGCTTTTGCTATGGTTTGAAGAGAGATGTTGCTCATCTCAAGCCAGGTTTTTATCTTCCATACAAACTGCTCATCCCTAGGGTCGTCGAAAATATTCTTAACTGGTACGTCTATGATATCTTTGTACTGTAGAAGAGCAAGCATGGCGCCATCGTGGAGGTTATTGCATGGCTCCTCAAAGTCGTAACTAATAACCGGATGACCTATATAGCTGAGCCGGTTTCTGATCAGTTCAGAGCACTCTTTTGCACCATCTCCAGTAATTAAAATTAACATGTGTTCTCCTTAAAAGGGAGGAACGTCTAATGACGTCCTCCCCAAGCTAATTACGCATCCTCTCACCCTAAACTGATGGTAGAGGATCTAGACTATCCAATGTTTCCTGTGTAGAAGGTGCGTCTTCTTCTGGAGGTGGTACCGCCCCTGACATTATCGGGTCCGCAGTCTCACCAAGCACTAACGATTCCTGCTTTTTCTCATTCTCTACCTGCACCTGCATCTTGCTCACAACATGCAGGAAGGACTTTGTCAGACCATCGATGACGTTGTCTCGGACGTTACCGCCAAGCGCCTCTTTCTGGAGGATGTAGACGTGTCTTGCTTTTGTACGGGCTTCGGCTGAAGGAAAGGTCTTTCCCATAACAGCTTCCAGCTTATCAAATGCTTCCCAGACGTCTGGGTCTTGAAGAACTACGTCTGCACGCTGTGCTGGGGTCAGAGACACCGGCTGAGTATCTTCCATATCAATAGTACCCTCCCCATCAAGAAGCATAGGCTCGGGCTCTGGAGGGGCAACAAGAAAGAACCTGTTGTCCCTTAGGAGTTTGAGCTGCTCTTTCACAGTATCTCCATAAAGACCCATGAACATCTCGTCTTTTTCAATTCTGAGGATGGGCATTGCTCTTGAGAACTCCCGGCCTTTACCGCCGTCCCAGTGCTTAACACTCTTTGCTTCCTTGTATATTTTGAATGGCTTGAAGGCGAGACCTTCTGTCTGCTGTACCCACTTAAGAAGTCTGTGATACTCAAACATGGTGTTCCAAGAGTGGGTTGTGATCCTGTAGACGTTTGTTGGGGATACTCTCGGAAGGATAAAATAAAGTCTCATGGTTTGCTTGCATCGGGGAAACCCCTTGGCATCGAGCCAGTCGCTGCACTGCTCACCACGACAGTACCTTTGTACGAACCCTGTCTTAGGGTCTCTGTCAGAAGCGCAGTCTTCGGCAGGGGGAAGACGCGTACGGTCTTTCCATACAGCTCTGCCGGGCGTACCATCTGCAAAAGGTCCGTTGCCCGAGCACACAAGATCGCCGCCTATCATATTACCATCTTTGTCCCTAGTCCCTGACCACCATTCGAGGTTGGCAGGAGCCACCGCATCAAGGTCATCTCCTGGAAACATTACTTCCAAGAACTCTGGCTGATCGCCATATACCGCCTTCACTTCGGGTGCTTCGGCTAGAACGAAATATGCTTCGTTTTGAAGTTTACCATTAACTCTGGTTCCTAATCTGATGTTAGCTTTTACGGGGATTCCTGTGGATTCTGCAAGTCTATTTAGCATAGTAACTCCTCATATATAATGTGTGCTTCCATACTTCTTATACCATCACTACTGGTTATTTTTTCTTCCAAGATCGATGTTTGTGATCTTGTCCCGAATAGACTGCAGCCTGCTTTGGGCGTTAGAAAACCGCTGCTCCGACTCTGCGGTCTTCTGTCCGGACATGTAGTGTGATATCTCGATCATAAGATCATGCTCTTCGTTTCTTAGACCGTCGACGAGG
>Ga0315294_10007133_pt1 | contig 12258 bp, 5 predicted proteins | sample YL17G13_40_MG_FD_203626 | JGI IMG/M metagenome (GOLD analysis project Ga0315294, IMG submission 203626) | Sediment microbial communities from Yellowstone Lake, YNP, Wyoming, USA - YL17G13_40 | ecosystem: Environmental > Aquatic > Freshwater > Lake > Sediment | place: USA: Wyoming | collected...
AGATCTGAAATGTCATACGTTCTCACTTCATCCAGGTTTTTGTCGTCATCATCTTTGTCATAGTCATAGACGCTGATCTGGTTCGGTTCGTTTTCTCCTTCTTGCTCACCCTCGCCTTCTCCTTCCGTGTCGATCGCATAATCATCCAGGACGTATTTGACGCGCTCTTCGCCTTTTTCGCCTTCGTAGACGGTCGTCTTGATGAGGCGATCTTCGGTCAAGAGCCCGATCCATTCCTCTTTTGGCCGGCTGAAATCTATATCGAGCCCCTCGACGTCGTACTCTCTGACCTCATCGAGGTTATCATTGGCATCACCGTTCTTGTGGTAATCATAGAGAGCAACCACATTGGGTTTTCCCGCCACATCATAGTCGCTGAGCACAAAGTCGATGCTCTCTTCGCCTTCTGACCCGAAATATACCACCCGCTCCAGGATCCTGTCATCGGTCAGGCCGGTCATGTCGGCTTCCTTGAATGACCCGAAGAATTTTCTGCCGTCCTTGCCCTCTATCTCCTGCGCGACAGAAACCCAGCGCGAGGCATCGAGGCCGTCGATGTCATACGATACGATCTCTTTCAAAGAGCCGTCGCCATTATAATTATAAATATTGATCTGCATTGGAACATCACTGCTGTTCCAATCGGTCAGGGTAAATTTGATCTTGCCGCCTTCAAAGTAGGGATGTTCCTGACTCTTCTTATTCTGCAGGGCCCAGTCTTCGTTCTCTTCCTGCCGAAGCTTCTTCTTCAGGTCATCCATCAGGATCCCGAGGTCCTGTTCATCGGCCTTGAGCCTGAGGATCTCCTGGTGCCGCGCGTCCACTGCTGCCTGCCAATTGGTGCCGAACGCGTTATCCTGCTGCATCTGCTGATTAGATGGTAATAGTTTTTCTAGAACGGACCTTCTTTTTGAATAGAATACTTCGTCAGAATAGTTGGTGACGTTGATCTCTTCCTGGGAAGTCTCCTGGGAGGTCTCGAGGGAAGCTCTTTCTGGGATTAAACCACTGTCTGGTGAGACGGACTGCTGAGAAGCGCTTTGTTTAATAATTGGGTTATAATAGAATAGATCGCCGGCCCATGCGATGTCATACCATAGAAAGGACAGTACAAGGAGAGAAGCAATCGTCCTGATTATCGCCCTTTTCCTCGGACTGTAATAGTCGAGCATCTATCCCCCACCCATTTTTAAAACTTTATTAAAGTCTATACTTTTATCGAAAAAAAAATGGTGTCAGTTCCAGCGTTGCCTTACACAGATGCTGTTTTATCCTGACACCATATAGTTATATCATATATATAAGGTCAAGTCAATAATCAATAATTGGCTTTTTTAAATCTTAACACCTCTCTTTTTATATATGGAATAAAAAATTTTCAAGGGGTTTAATCTAACTATTTTATTTTTTATATTGAATTTGTTACTTTTTAAGATTTTACTTAGAAAGAACCGCGCATCCTCAAAAATAAGATAGATATTGGGAAGCAGAATAAGCGTCAAGATCGTTGAACTTATTAAGCCGCCCATGACTGTGATGGCGAGAGGGCTCCACAGATTCGATCCTTCTTTAGCTGATGAGGCCATTGGCAACAATCCCAGAATGGTCGTTATGGTGGTCATAAGGATCGGTCTCAATCGGTCCTTGGGGGCGATAATAAGGGCTCTCAAGAGGCTGTATTTCTGTTCGATCAATCGATTCACATGGTCCACCAGGATGATTGAGTTGTTCACCACGATCCCGCCGAGCATCATAAGCCCGACAAAGACACCCATGCCGACTGATTTTCCTGCAGCATATAACGAAGCGACGACACCGATAATTGCCAAGGGTACAGCGATCATTATGATTATCGGCTGATAATACGACTCGAAAAGAGCCGCCAGGACGATATAGATGAGCGCGAAGATCAGCCAGATGATCGCCTTGAACTGACCCTGCGTGGCTATCATCGTCGGAAAATTCCCGCCCAGACGGTAATAATACCCTTCGGGCAATTTCATGTCCCCCAGAGCCTTCTTGGTTATCTCGCCTGCCTTGCTGAGGGGATACTTGCCTATATTGGCGCTCACCTGGATCATCCTCATCTTGTTCTTCCGCCATATTTCGCTCGGGCCGAGACTGTATTTAAAATCGGCGACCTGGTCCAGAAAGACCTTTTTTCCGTCGTCAGTCATCAGTATCAATTTGTGGACGTCTTTAAAGGTCTTCCGGTCTTTTTCATCGAGCCGGGCGATGGTCTCGATCTCGCTCGATTCGGTGTGAAAGAGCGTCGCGCGAAGGCCCCTCATCTCGGCGTGGATCATATTGGCGATATCGCTGACACTAAGCTCAAAAAGGAATGACTTATGCCGGTCGATCTTCAGTCCCAATTCGGGCCTGCCTTCCCTCATCCTGATCTTCGTATCGGTAAACCCGGGGACCGCGCCGAGCCGGCTGGCGATGGAGACCGCTATCTCCCGGAGGGTATTATAATCATACCCGAAGAGGTCAAGGATGATCTCCTTGGTGCCGACTTCCTGTTCCTCTTCAAAATAGATAAAGGCCGGCTTGATCCTGTCCGTCTTTGGCCGGAGCGACTCGATAACCTCCGAGACGGCCCTCTTGCGCTTGTTGAGACTGACCAGCTCAACGTAGACCTTACTCGACCACGGCTCGACCCTCGCGGAGAACGTCTTGATCTCCGGGATCTCCTTGACAAGGTCTTCCACTCTCTTGACGATCATATCGGAGACTTCCAGTTTGGTACCGGTCGGAAGCTCGATAAAGATGGTGAATTTATTCTGTTCGGTCGTCCCGAGAAATTCCATGCCCAGCTTGGTGAAAAAATAGATCGAGACCGCGAAGATAACGGTCACTATGGCCAGGATAATATATCTTCTTCGAATTACATAAAAGAGGCATTTTCGGTGCGCCGTGTAAACTCTGTTCAAGAAAGAGGCGGCGGTCACCTTGCCATAACCTTTCGGTATCCTGTCAACCGGGAATCTCATACGGGAACTCAGGAGGGGAACGACGGTGATCGCGACAAACAGCGAGACGATGAGAGAGAACGTTACGGTCCAGGCGACGCCGCCATAGAGGAGTTTTATCTCTTCTCCGACAAAGACCATCGGCAGAAAGACGATGATGGTGGTCAGGGTCGATGCCCATATCGCGATCCACATCTCCGTGGAACCGAGGATCGCCGCCTCGACGCCTTGTAATCCCTCCTCGTGCTTTTTTAATATATTCTCAAAAACAACGATGGAATTATCGACGAGCATGCCGACGCCCAGCGCCAGGCCGAACAGGGTCATGAAGTTAATGGTCAATTTCATCGCCCACATAAAACTGAACGTTATGATGACCGAGATAGGGATAGAAGAGGTGACAATAAGAACGGGCCTTGCCTGCTGCACAAAGATCGTCGTTATGACCATCCCGATGAGGACGGCGTAAAGTAAATGGATCGGCAGATATAAGACCGCGATCAGGAGAGCTGTCGTCAGGACGATGAGCGTTCTGTTCATCGTGACCAGAAAATAGACCAGGACCAGCATGATAAGGCCGGCGCCCTGCAGGAGAGAGCCGTTCAGATTATCGATCGACTGCTGGATAAAAGTCGCCTGATTGCTCGTGACGACCATCTGGATGTCGTCGGGCAATACCTCGTTATCGAGCCTCTGGATCTCCTCTTCGATCTTCTTCGCGACGAGGATCGTGTTTGCCGTCGATTCCTTCTGGATATAGAGCGAGACGACCGGCCGGATGTTCATGCGCGCGTATCCGCGGGGCTCAAGATACGAATCGATGACTTTCGCCACGTCCCGCAGCCTCACGATGATCCCGTTGGGCAGCGTCGTCACGGAGATCCTCGCGATGTCGTCCACCGATTCAAAGAGCCCCATCGCCCTGATGATATACTTATCCTTCTTCTTCTCGATCTCTCCGGTCAGGAGGTTGAGGTTGCTCTGGCCGATCATCGCGATGACACGCTCGAGCGGTATCGAATAGGCGGCGAGTTTGTTCTGATCGACCTCGACGAGGATCTTCCGTTCTCTGCCGCCCGCGACCTCCACATCGGCGACACCCGTGACCCTCCGGAGGGGATCTTTGACGGTCTCATCGACGATCTTCCGGATCTCTTCGGTCGTCCGTTTCAGGCTGGTCACCGCGACAATCAGTATCGGAACGTCGGACCGCTTGAACTGGGCAATGATCGGTTTTTCGATCTCTTTCGGCAGCTTATTCTTTACCTTGGCGAATTTCTCCCGGACATCGAGCGCAGCGAAGTCCATGTTGGTGCCGGGAGTGAAGCTCAGGACGACGGTCGATTCACCTTCTTTCGATATCGAAAGCATCTCTTCCAGGTGGCTCACCGTCCCGACCGCTTCCTCGATGGGCTTGGTCACCAGCGATTCTACCTCAGTCGGGGGGATGCCGCCGCGCACCTCGATGATGATGCTGATCTCGCCGAAGGTGATATTCGGATAGAGTTCGACCGGCAGCTGGACGAGCGACAGAACCCCGATAAGCATGAGGATGATATACGCCATCAGCATAGTGACCGGTCTTCTGATAGACAGTTCAGGAAGACTCATGCTCTTACTCCTTGGACCGTTCCGTCAATAACGGTATGGCTTGAGCGCTCGATAGAACATTACGCGGTCTTAGGTTTTCTCTTGAAGATCTTGTCCAGGAGTTCTGAATAGCTCAATTGTATCGCGGGAATAACGACCAGGGTAAGGATCGTGGCAATGGTCAGTCCTCCGATGACGGTTATTGCGAGGGGGGCTCGCAACTCGACTCCCTTACCGCCGATGAGCGCCATGGGCAAGAGCCCCAGGATGGTGGTGAGGGCGGTCATCAGGATGGGACGGATCCTTACCTGATTCGCCTTAATCACCGCTTCTTTCATACTCATCCCCTGGGAAATGAAGAGATTAACGCAGTCAAGCAGGACGATGGCGTTGTCCACGACGATCCCGCCCAGCATACCGATCCCCATGAGCACGTAAGCGCTGATATTGGTTCCGGTTATGAAAAGCGTGAGCGCCACGCCGATCAGTGATAGAGGGATGGTGAACATGATGATGAGCGGCTGCGACAGCGACTCAAATAACGCCGCCATGATCATATAGACCAGGAGGATCGCGGCGATGAGAGCATACGCCAGACTGGTAAAAGACGCCTTCATCTCTTCCGATTCGCCGGTCATTTTCACGACGTAATCCTTGGGTACCTCGAGGCCCTCGATCATCCGCATGACATCCGCCGTAATATCTTTCATCGGCCTTTTGTAGATATTGGCGTACACGGTGACTACCCGTTCCTGGTTCATCCGTCGTATCTCGCTCGGTCCTTTGCCCCTTCCAAAGGTGGCGACATTTGAGAGGGGCACTTCGATACCGAGCGGCGAATGTATCTGGATCCGCTCCAGTTTTTCAAAATCATCCCGGTCGCTTTCCCGCAGGCGCACGCGAACATCGATCTCCTGCCCGGCCTCCTTAAATTTCGTGGCAATATACCCTTTGAGCGCTATCTGAGACGTCTGGGCGATATCGACGACCGAAAGTCCGTAGAGCGAGGCTTTATCTTTATTGATGAATACCTTTGTTTCCGGCGAGGGTTCCGCGAGATCGTTCTTGATCCCGTACACCCCTTTGATCTTCCCCAGGCCATCCCGGACTTTTTTCATCAAGGTCTCCAGGGTATCCAGTTTGTTCCCTTTGATCTGCACAGTGACCGGCGCGGCGGTTTCCATCCCCATCGCGAAGACGTTCTCCTGAAGGATATATTCGGTGCGCGCGCCCTGGAGGTTCATAGCGGACAATCTGTTTTTGATCTGCTGAACGATATCAGAGCTTGACCGTTTTCTTTTGTCTTTGAGGATAATGACCAGTTCACCCTGGTTCGTCCCGAGCCGCTCGGAGATCTGCCTGGTCGTCGCTTCTTTGGTGGATCCGACGGTAACGTTGACGCTCTCAACCTCTGTGATTTTCTGAATATAGCGTTCGATCCCTTCGGTGACATCGTTGGTGACTTTCAGCCTGGTCCCGGCGGGCATATCTATCTTCACGATAAACTGGCCCTGATCCACCTTGGGCATCAATTCCTTATCCATGAAGATAAAGAAGAGCAGGCTGAGCAAAAATCCGATAAAGGTATACAGGAGGTATTTTCCCTTGTGCTCAAGAAATTTCACCAGGAGCGTTGAATAAAACTTTCTGATGATCCGCATTAACAGCTTCTCTCCGAGCACTTCTGCGGCGGCATCGTCCTGTGTTCTCACATATTGCTTGCCAACCCGGAGAAACTTCGAGGCAAAGAGGGGAACGACGGTCAGGGCGGCGATCAGGGAAGCCATTAAAGAAAAATTAACGGTGAGGGCAAAATCCTTGGAGATCTGCCCGATGATCCCAATGACAAAGATGAGCGGCAGAAATACTACCATTGAGGTCAATATGGTGCCGGTTATGGCGACAGAGACCTCGGCGGCTCCCTTGATAGAGGCCCCCTTTTTATCTTTATTCATCTCCAGGTGCCGGTAGATATTCTCCAGGACGACGATACCCGAGTCGGCGATATCGCCGACACCGAATGCCAGTCCACCCAAAGACATCATGTTGATCGAGACGTTTCCGAAGAACATCATCACGAAGGTCGCGATAACCGAGATAGGCAGCGTCAAGGTGACGATGAGGGCGCTCATGATATCGTTCAGGAAATAGAAAAGGATAAGGAAGACCAGGACGCACCCCTGCCACGCCGATTCCCAGACACCGTTGATCGATTCCTTGATAAAGGTCGATTGGTCATAGACGATATCGACCTCAATATCTTCGGGGAGGTCGCGTTCCAGTTCTTTCAGCTTCTTCTTGACCCTGTTGATGATCTTAACGGTGTTGCCGAGCGCCTGTTTCTGGACCGAGACCGATACGTTCTCTCTCCCGTTGTACCGGGAATAGCTCGTCCTCTCTTTCGTGCTGTCGTTAATGGCAGCGATATCCTTAAGATAGACAAGCCTCTTATCTTTGCTGATCAGGCCCCGGCGGTATTTTTCTTCCATCCGCTCCTGCTTGCGGGCCTGCTCGGGGTCCTCCTCTTCCCGGCCTATCGCGATCTCCTTGATCTCGCCGATATTCTCAAATTCCCCGAGCGTCCTGATCAGATATTCATAGAAACTCTCTTTGATCGTTCCGGCGGGATAGTTGAGGTTCGCGTTCGAGATCGCCTTGGTCACGTCCAGGAGGGGGACCGACCGCGCCAGCATCTTATCCTTGTCGATCTCGACCAGGATCTCCCGCTCAAGACCGCCCGAGATCGCGGCTGCCGCGACTCCGTCAACCTTTTCCAACTCATCTTTGATCATCTTCCTGGTCAGCTCTCTCAACGCGACCGGCGGCCTGTCTTTGGAACTGACGACGCTCAGGATGAGGATCGGTCGGTCGAAGGGGTTGTACTGCAGCACGATCGGTTCCTCAGCCTCCCGCGGCAACCGTTCCTTGATCAGATCAAGTTTCTCCCGGATGCCCAGTGACGCGAAGTTGATATTCTGATTCCAGCCGAACTCTGCCATAACAAGAGAAAGACCCTCTTTGGAGACAGAGCGGATCCTCTTGACGCCCGCGACCGTCCCGACGGCCTCTTCAATGGGCTTGGTGATCAGCGTCTCGATCTCTTCGGGCGCCGCATTCTCGTAGGGGGAGACGACGGTGAGTTGAGGATAGACGATCTGGGGGAACAGTTCCTGGGGAAGCAGGACGAGCGCGACCGCGCCAAAAATAAGCACGCCCGTGATCACCATGACAACGGTTACGGGTCTCTTTACGGAAAGTTCGGGGAGATTCATACTCTCTATTGGATGTTTACGCTACCGCCGCAGAAAAAGTATCGACAAAAGCTGTCGTGCGAGGTGACTCCGGGCGCGATCAGAAGAGGCCTTCCTGGACCTCCATGATCTCGACTTTTGCCTTATCTTTATACTCCTCGTATACCTCGACGACAATAAGCTCTTCTTCAGACAACCCTTCTTCAACCTCCACCATGTCCTGGGTCATATATCCGACCTTGATAGGCCTGACTTCGATGGTGCCGAGTTCCTGGGGAGCCGCGGCGGGCTGCTCGGGCTGTTCTGCCTTTTTAGGCGCTTCCTTCTCTTTTTTTGCCGGTTCGGCGCTTTGCGCCTCCTTTTGCTCTTCTTTGTGCACCACATAGACCAGATACTGCTCTTCCTGTTTCTTGAGGCTGGACGTCGGGATGACCAGGGCATCTTTCTTCTCATAGGTGTAAATGAGCGCCCGCGTAAACATGCCCGGCTTGAGGAGGCCGTCCTTGTTATCAAGTTCTACTTTAATATTCTGGGTCCTCGACCTCCCCTCGACGATGGGAGCGATCCTGTCGATCTTGCCGTTGAAGGATTTGTTCGGATACGCGTCGACGAAGACATCGACTTTCTGCTTTAACGCGATCTTCGCCATATCCTTCTCGATGACATTGAAATCCGCGTAGACCTTGCTGATATCGATAAAGACTCCTATCCTGTCGTTCGGGGTGACGAAATTCCCGACGTCGAGAACCCTCGATCCCATGAGGCCGTTGCTTACCGCGTAGATATTGGTCTTATCGAGCTCGCTCCGGGCTGAGTCATACTCAAGTTTCGTCTGATCAAGCTTTACTTTGTCTATCGCCCCGATCTCGAAGAGTTTTTTCGCTTTCTTCATCTCTATATCACTGTAATTCAGCTTGAGGAGGGCATCCTTCTGGACAAGGTTGGCGATAATATCTCCCTCCTGGATCCGTTCGCCTTCCTCGAAATTTATGGATTCGATGATCCCGTTGGTCTGGAACTTCAGCTCCACTTCCTTGAAACCTTTGATGTTGCCCATGACCGGCAGCGTATCCTTGAAATCCATCTTCTTGATCTTGAGCGCCTTGATGGGGCTCAGGCCTTCTTCAAACTCCACGACGGGAGCCTTGGCCTCTTCTTTCTTAAAAAGCGCCTTGGCGATATTCTGCAGGGATCTCGCGAAGATCAGAAGCACGACAAGAAGCGCCAGCATGACGAAAAAGAGCTTCATCTTGTTCTTCTTGACGTCAAAAGCCTTAACGCGTTCTTTGATCTTCAGGGCCTTAAGCCTCTCCCGGAACGCTCCCTTGAACCGCAGCAAGAAAGCCTTGATCCTCTCTTTGAACAGATCTATCTTTTTCATATCCGCTCCTTATGACAGGGCGCCTCTTTTTCCCGACGGAAAAAGAGATCTTTCCGTAAAGCGACCCGTGCGTCTAATGGTCTTTGAACCGATGCTCTAACCCGATCGCCTTGTTCAGGCTGCTGATAGACATGTAATAATCGGCCAGGGCCTGAACATACCCGAATTTTTCCTGCGCGTAACGGATCATGCCGTCGATGACAACCGAATCCTGCACCTCGTCAAACCCGCGCCTCAATTTTATAAACTCGAGGTCCTGCTCGTGATACTGCACCTTGGCGTTGGAAACATCAAGCTGAAGCAGGGCCTTCTTATAGCTGTAGAAACTCTCCTGCACCTCGATGACGATATCCTGCGTGGTCCTCTCAAATTCCTGCCGCGCCCGGTCATACTCGACATCGGCCTCCTGCTTGTCGGCGTAGACCTTCAGCTCGTCAAGGATGTTCAGCTTCAGGGTCTTGGTCAGCGCCTCGGTTCCCTGAAAGGTGCTCACGACCGGCGGCCAGTGTTCTTTGGTGATCGAATACTCCATGGAATTGCCGAAGATAGGCGCCTTGAACTTTAATCCGCCGTACCACTGAGGCTCTATCCTCTTTTCCGGACTTGTCACAAACTCTTCACCCGCCTGGCCGTATGAGCCCATGAAATCGATGCTGGGGAATTCCTTGGCTTTCTGAAGCTTCTTCTCGTACGCGTAATACTCGACCATGAGATTATTGATCTTGATCTCTGGTCTGTTAATAAGGGCGAGCTCCGTGCATTCGCTGAGCCCGGCAACATCGACGGGTGTGAACTGCAGCTCGGGATTGACGAGTATCGGGCTGTCGGGGTCGAGGCTCATCGCCTGCTGCAGGATCAGTTTTGACGTCTCAATATCCTGCTGGGCTGAAGTCATTTGATAACGGATCTGCGCCTCCTGCGATTTGACATTGAGATATTCGCCCCGGGAACAGACCTCTCCCTTGAACATCTCTTCGACCCGGTCGCTGATCGCGCCAACCTCCCGGAAAAGCCACTCCTGGATCTTCACGTTCTCCAGGGATTTCCCGATCGTGAAGTACGCCTTCTTGACTTTCAGGACCAGCTCATTCTTCAATCTCTCGTAATCATTCTTGACGACCTTATAATTGATATCAGCCTGTTTAAGGACAAAATACAGCTCCCCACCGCGGTAGAGCGGCTGCTGGATATCGAAGATATATTTTCTTCCCAGGTAATGCTCGCCGCTCACCTTTCCGCCGTAATCCTCATACCGGACGCTCATCTTCCCCAATAAAGCCCTTCGCGCTTCCCACACCCGCATATTCGCCAGTTTCAGCTGCTTCTTCGCGACCTGAAGCCCCAGATTATTCTTGACGGCGATATCGATACATTCATCAAGGCTGAGCGCCCTCGGCTCTTTCGGGAGGTGTTCGGTCACCCGCAGAACGACGTTCTTCTCTTCCGGCTTCCTGATCCTCTCTTCCATGGTCTTGGTAACTTCTGCGATATAATTCTGGACCAATTCGTTATTCGGATCCATCACCTGGGCGGCTTCCCACTCCTGGAGCGCCAGATCATATTTCTTTCTAATGTAATACCGCTCTCCCTGGCGTATGTGTTCTTTGAACTTTGCCCTCTTTCTTTCATCTTCCTTTTTTTGGAACGCCTTTTCAACGACCTGGATATACTGGTTGATGGTCGCGTTGTCGGGGTCCAGCTCGCGGGCGCTCTGCCATTCCTGGAGGGCGAGGTCGTACTGTTTACGGGAATAATAACGCTCTCCCTGCCTGATATGGTTCTTAAGGGCGCGTTTCAGCTCTTTGTCGGACGGGGTGCTCGGCGGCGGTTCTGCTGCCGGCGGTTGTGGCGCTTCGACAACCTGCGGTTCGGGCACCGCTTCCTGTTTGGCGAGGAGCGCGGTCACCTTATCGTGGATGGTCGCGTTGTCGGGGTCCAGCTCGCGGGCGTTCTGCCATTCCTGGAGGGCGAGGTCGTACTGTTTACGGGAATAATAAAGCTCTCCCTGCCTGATATGGTTCTTAAGGGCGCGTTTCAGCTCTTTGTCGGACGGGGCGCTCGGCGGCGGTTCTGCTGCCGGCGGTTGTGGCGCTTCGACAACCTGCGGTTCGGGCACTGCTTCCTGTTTGGCGAGGAGCGCGGTCACTTTATCTATATATTTCTGGATGGTCGCGTTGTCGGGGTCCAGCTCGCGGGCGCTCTGCCATTCCTGGAGGGCGAGGTCGTACTTCTTTCTTAAATAATAACGCTTGGCCCTCCTGAGATAATCCTGTAATCTCGTCTTTATCGGCTGTCCTTCGTCCTGAGAAACACTAACGCCGGTCTCATCCTGAGCATACGCGGCAGAGAACGACGATGTCGATACCCCAAGAAATGTAAGGATAAAGACCGCTTTCAGAATAACTACAACGTTTATTGAGCAACGGATCATTCCGTGAACTCTATCGTAGGATTTCGGTTTGATGATCAGACCCCTTCTGCGGAAGTTCCCGTTCCCTGTCCCGGAGCTGTATCAGGCGATGATCTGAGAGAGGTCTTCTTTTTCCTTCTATATTCGCGCATGTAGTCACGCATATACGACCGATGCCGGTCCCGGTGCTCCTCCCGATATAATTTGAGGTAATCAAGATGTTTTTTCCGCCATTCGAGCGACCGCTGCTTGCAGGTCTCCCTCCACGAAGTATCCTGGCTCTCCTTATACTTGAAATAGTTCGGATTGTGCCCTCTCCATGTCTTCATATTGTCGAGCTGGCGTTGATACTGGCACTCCAGAGAAGAACAGATGGATTGATTGGGCCGATATTTGTTTGGAATAAAACTCTTCCCGCAGATCTTACAAATTCTCTCTTCAGCCATACCTTCCCGTCCTCTCATTTATAAGTATGTTCACATTTTAATATACAGTTCGCGTATCATTAATGACGCCGCGCCCAGCGCGACCGAATCCTTCCCCAGACTGCTCGGGATGATCTTCAGGATATCCGTCGCGCTCTTATGTGAAAATTTTTGAATAATCGTTTTGATCGGGTTTAACGCAAGATCGCCCGCTTCTTCTATCCCTCCG
>Ga0315294_10007134_pt1 | contig 12258 bp, 15 predicted proteins | sample YL17G13_40_MG_FD_203626 | JGI IMG/M metagenome (GOLD analysis project Ga0315294, IMG submission 203626) | Sediment microbial communities from Yellowstone Lake, YNP, Wyoming, USA - YL17G13_40 | ecosystem: Environmental > Aquatic > Freshwater > Lake > Sediment | place: USA: Wyoming | collected...
TAAATAATTTCTCAGCTATCTCCTTTAAAGAGCGGTCCCAGACGGTCTCAGCAATCATCTCATATCGATAATCGAGTTTCATGGTTTTTTCCTTGTTTTCAACCACTAATCCACCCAAACACTCGAGAGAGCCCCTATAGGAGAGTGTTGAAAGCGATCGAACCAGTGGTGCATCTCGTTTATTGGAATAGATGTACGCTGCCTCAGGAAGTTCCTCTTTTATGATTTTCAGAAGAGAAGAAATGACTTTTTCATGAGGGAGAGATGAAAGCGCAACAAGACATTCTTGATAGGTCATATTAAGGATGTCTTTTTCGGTGTTGAGCCGGATTTTCTTTGCCTCGATTTCTAAACCACTTTCCTCCTGATTTTTTAATGATTCAATCTGCTTTTCTGTCTCTTGTTTCTTTTTTGCAGATAACTCCTCCACCATTTTTTGTTTGGTTTGCAGTATTTGAGCTGCCTGTTTCTCCGCATCCTGGAGGATATTTGTGGTCTTTTCTTTTCCTTCTTTCTGAATTTTCTCTATTACTTTTTCTAATCCCATGGACATCACTATCCTTTTTTGTGCGTCCGAGTATATTCTAACAACAACGTGTTAGAATTGCTTACATTTTTGTCCATAGCAAAAAGGCGATGACAAGCCCGAAGAGAACGATGGTTTCTGGAAGAACCATGTAAATCAGTCCTTTTCCGAACATTTTTTCGTTCTCAGCTGCTGCACCGACGGCGGCGGCACCAATGGTTTTTTGTGCCCATGCGGTCGCAAGTGCGGCAGATCCGATAGCAATGCCAGCGCCGATTGCGATGATTCCTGCTTCTGCTGCCATGTGTTTTTACCTCCTTTTTTGTTATTTCGTTGTGGTATATTTTCTTACATACTTAAAGGGATTAAATTTTATTCCTTCTCCTTTGTAGAATTTCATGAAGAATTCAACATAGTGAAGCCTGACTGCTTGGATACCTGAGGAGAGAGCCCCTAATGCGAACACCATCAGCTGCATAAACACAAGTAAGATGACGCCAAGAATTCCAATAACGATGTTTCCACTGAGAATCAAGCCTAGTCCAATCATGTTAAACGCAAACGCCATCGCCGCTTTTGCTACACAGATAGCAGCAAGCCTCGTGTAGGACATTAGGTGACTGGTGACCTCAAGGACCTCCACCAAACCAAATCCTCCGGTGAGGATGACGATGATAACAACACCAACGATACCCAATAGTAGTGAGATATATGGCACAAGAAGTCCACCGAAGGAAAAACCTGTTTTTACCAAGGGGATAAGATAGGTCCATAACAACGGTGCGACGGCTGAGCCCTTCAAGGGTTTTAACCACTGTCCGATCGTCCAATCCGCCATAACAAAGATCAGTAACGCAAGCGCGGTGAGAATACAGAGAAGCCCTACCTTCGTAAAAGCATGTTTCCAGTCGTGTTTCCGCTCAACAATAAATCCAATGATAAGCCCAAGACCAAGATGAAGATATCCGGCGAATATCGAAATGACTAACAGCTGGGTCATACCGAGGGATTCCATCTTATGGATCACCGAAGGAATAGGGATATGAATCCCAAGCAGGCCAGACCAACTATAAGCGGTCTCTCCTGCTTCATGTATCGGGGGCAAAAACGGAAGGCCGAACATGTCTCCAAAGACAAAAAGGCCAAAGATTATGGAAAAGACACCTGCGATGATGATGTACCAGCCGATGTTCGAAAACCCTTCACTGTCTTTGAACAATTTCATGAAGAGAACACCGAAGAGGATCAACAAGATGCCATACCCGATGTCACCAACCATAAGCCCAAAAAACAAGGGAAAAATCAACGACAGAAGGAAACTTGGGTCGATGTCTCGATAATTCGGAATTGAATACAGCTCCAAAAGATATTCGAATCGTCGTACCGGTCGTGAGTTCTTCAGAAGCGTGGGTGGTTCATCGTCGTGTTTCATGTCGACTTCCTGGAGGTACAACGAACCATGCATTTCTTTCTCCAATGTTTCCTTTACTCGTGGAAGATCGTCCGCTGGAATCCAACAATCGATTATAAACGAATGGTCCGTCATTCCAAACAACACAGGTGCTTCTGCCTTCTGAACTTCAATAGCTAAGTATTCTTCACTTGCGAGGATAAACTCTGCATGTCGCTTCCTAAATTCAAGGATATCCTTTGTTGTTTGCACTAGTTTATCTGAAAGCTCCTTTTGTTGTGCTGTCCATTTTTCAATAAACTGTCTTGGAAGTCCTTTGCCTTCAGGTAGTTTTATCTCAGTAAACCCACATTCATTTAGGAGTTTTCCCGCATCATCTAGGTATGTTTTCTCAATGAATAATGCAATCATCTGCTCCTGTTCATTAGAGGTGAACAGTTCGTATTCATCAGTTATTTTTGATATAGATTCGCTTAGTTTTTTCATATCACGGATATAACCCGTAAAAACTACAATATGATCGTATCCCTGATAATATTCTATGGGGATGTCCATTGATGCAAATGGTTGTAGCTGATGTATCCTCTCATCGATTTTCCGATAATGTTCTTCAATACGTGTTTTTGTCTCAATTAAAGAGAGAACACTTAGCTCGAGATCTTGGATTTTTAGATGGATATCTCGTTGTATTTGTTTTTCAGGTATTTTTTCAGAGACAATAGGTACTTTGCGGTCTAATGCAAGCAACTGGGAACTTGAACGTAATGTTAAAAGTCGTTGGCTTACCCCAGAAGCCTTCCCTGTTGGAGCTCCGAGTTGTAACTGTTCTGCATCATCACTTGGTTTATAATCAATGATATGTGCGACTTCTAAAGAATGGAGTAGATCGATAGTTTTCTCTAGATCATGCTTTGTACCGATAATAAGAGTACGTCTCATCTCTCGAGGTTTAAACATGAACGTACTCCTTGAATTTTTCAATAAAAAACTCTTGTGCTTTCTTCATTTGTGCTTTTTTCTTCATCGCTTCTGCATCTGCATGTGCTTTCTTCAAGATGCACTGCCGTTTTTCATCGGATTCTTTTTTTGCAACAGTAAGTAATTTTTCACGTTCTTTTTTTATGCGACGTTCCCCTTCTTCCTCAAGTTTTTGTGCTTGTTTTTGGGCTTGAGCGAGTATCTCGTTTTTCTTGTGTTGTGCCGCCTCAACGTTACTTCTGATTTCTGCTTCTGCTATCTTTAGTTTCTCAAGGATTTCTTTTCGTTCCATCTGTCTTACACTTCCAAATGAGACTAACTAAGGGACTACACCGTAATGTCCCCTCATTATTAAAAATATCGCTATCTTATATCCGATAATATAGAGATTTTCTCCTTATAGATAAGGTGTAACATGGTCGTTTCCGACCCCTATAAAAGAAGCCTATTTACCCTTATCTTTATGCTTTATATAAAATATTCTTATTAGAATGCATTGACACGATTTTAACTAAGGTTATTCTGCGAATAGGTTCAGGGGTCCAAATCCCTTCCCCCGCACTTAATAACATATCTTTAGAAAACAGAATCATTGACACGGTTTTAACGAATGGTTTTTTACAAAATATATGAACTTAGCTGACCGTAGCGATGTCTATGATTTTCAGCCAATATTCATCTCTATTTTTCATCCTTGGTGTAAAAGTCATTTATTTATCATAAAATTGACCGGGTCAATTATATGGAGAAAATTGACCGGGTCATTTTTCATGAAAAATACATATGAGGAACCCATGATAGAAATCCATTCAACTGCCTCTAAGTTTGAACCTGACTTAATTATCATGCATTCGCATGTTCTTTACAACACAAAAACAATGCACCTCCAACAGCATCTTGTCGTGCAATAACGTCCGCATTCTCATCTCATAAACTGTTTTTTCTTCTTTAAAAACGTATAGTCCGTTAGACATTAGTTAATTTATCTCTAAGAAACTAACTTGCTTTATGAAAGGATCGTTACATGTGATTACTCGTGATTCTACGGATTGCATCAGCAATTTCTTTTGCTGCACGTTGACATTCCTTGCTTTGTGATAGAGAAACCTTTCGTAGTTTTGGTTGGATTCCAAGAAACGCTACCTTCGCGCCACATCTCCGCTGAAACTCAGCAGCAACCTCAGTTGCAGGAATCACATGAGTCGTAAAGAGACCTTCCTCAATCTTATCAGATGATATAATCTGCCAAACACCTGGTTTTGTATGAAGTTCTGCAGCATCAACGATTACTACATGCGTTGGATGTCTAGCACAGGCTGGTCTAATAAAAACCTCAGGCGTCATATGTCCTTCAAACACCTGCAGCTGATTCGTTGTATGTGGTTTGAGAAGTCGGACAACTTGTAAGCCTACAGCGTCATCGCCACGAAGTTCATTACCCATCCCAATAACCACGATAGATTTCGCGTCCTTCAAAAAAGAAGTAAGTTTATTTAACAATCGCTTCGCCTTTTTTATAGTGCGCAAGCTCAAACTCACTCGTCATCTCTATTGCGTCTTTCGGGCAGGAGTCTGCACATTGCGCGCAGAACGTGCAAAAATCCAGATCAAACACTGGTCTTTTCTTGCCATCTATCTCATGCATCGTACATGCCCCAGAAGGACAGTCGCGAGCACACAGACCACAACTGATACAGCGATCAAGATGGAACTTCATTTTCCCACGCAACGTGTCTGGTTGAGTGAGGCGCTCTTTTGGATAGAGGACTGTTACTGGTTTTCGAAAGATGAAACCAACGATTTTAGGCAACATCTTCCCGGGGACTCTCATTTTTAGATACCTCCGAAAAATCGCACCATGATCGCAATAAAAATCTGCACTAATGTAAGAGGGATCAACCATTTATACGCTAGGCTAATCATCTGGTCGGTCCTGATACGAGCGACTGCTGATTTGATAAGAATCAGAAGGAATATCACAAACAACGTTTTGAGGAGAAAAACTAAAGCTCCGTAGATCCAGGACAAGTAGATTGGCTCTGTCTCGATCAACGGCATTGGCATTGGCCCACCAAGGAATATTACAGCGATCAGGCCTGCGCCTACCACCATTTCTGCATCACTGGCAAGACGGAACAACGCAAGTCTTCTCCCTGAGTATTCTACTAATGGTCCAGCCACGATTTCTGTTTCTGCCTCAGGGATATCGAACGGAAGGCGTTCAAGTTTCCCCTGCAATGAGATAAGCGCGATGACAAACCCAAGGAGTGATATGATTAATACTATTGGATGTGCTACCTCGAAATTGATGATATCCGCCATCCTCCAGGAACCCGTTATCAATGCAGGTGTCAAGAGCGATAAAAAGAACGGGATTTCATATGAAAACAACAATGAAGCTACCCGCATCCCCCCTTTCTGACCAAAGACATTGCCTGAGTAACATCCACCAAGGAACAATGCAAGGGTCGGGATGGTGAGCAGATACAGGACGACAATAAGATCACCATTAAAGCTATGCAAACCAGAAGTTGTCACAATCGGGAGGTATAGGAACGCAGCAAAAATCGCGGCAAGCCCGACAAGGGGTGCTGCGGTAAACATAAAATGTTCTGCTTTTTCAGGAACAACATCTTCCTTTGCGGCTAGTTTCACCAGATCAGCAAATGGCTGCAGAAATGGTGGTCCAACCCGTCGTTGGATGCGAGCATATATCTTCCTATCGAGATACTCAGTAAAGAGGCTAAACGAAAAAAGAAATACAAACCCAGGGAATATGAGTAAATAGACAAAAGCAAGAAGGGTGTTCATGCTTTCCATCCCCTTTCTGCGTACCATTTAATTCCATAAGATCGTAAGCGATCTCCGTCGATTATCTCACCTGGTTTTTCTCCGCCGTTTTTTAAGAGTAGTACACGATCCATACAGCCCATACAGGGATCAATCGCTGCAACGACAATCGGAACATCAGCAAGATATGTTCCCTTCAACATCTCCATGACTGCGGGAAGGTTCGCTAGCGTAGGTGTCCTGACCTTGTACCGCTCAGGTTTCTCCGTGCCGTTTGAGCGGAGATAATGAAAGTCTTCCCCACGTGGTGCTTCGGTATGACTTATGGATTCTCCGTCTGGTATCTTTCGTGGTACTTTTACGACGATTTCTCCTGAGGGGAGATGTTCTATGAGGTAACGGATAATTTTGATGCTTTCAAATATTTCAAGGACACGAACAACTACTCGTCCGAGTACATCACAGGAATCGGTTGTGATCACTTCAAATGGGGTCTCAGCATACGAGGCGTACGGATCGTCTCTTCTAATATCCACTGTTATACCTGAAGCACGTACAGTCGGCCCAACGGCGGAAAATTTCAATGCGTCTTTTGGTTTTAGGATTCCTACGTTCTCAGCTCGTGCGAGAATTGTTTTTTCATTAATTGCGACTTCTTTGTAATACGCTGCTCGTTTCTCGAGATAGTCCATCCCTTCAAGTACTTTTTTTCGATGTTCTTCGCTGACGTCTCTGCGGACGCCACCGATTGTATTCATCGCGTAGTTCACGCGGTTTCCTGAAATCATTTCAAGGAGATCTTGGACAATTTCTCGGTCTTGCCACGTGTACATAAACAATGTATCAAACCCGATCTCATGGCCCGCAACACCTAGCCAGAGGAAATGGCTATGGAGTCGCTCGAGTTCTAAAAATAGCGTGCGGATATATTCCGCTCGTTTTGGGATTTGGATACCTAGAACTTCTTCGACGTTTTGGGTGAAATTCACCACATGTGCGTATGAGCAGATACCACAGATCCGTTCCACGAGATACAGGTTTTGTATATATGTTCTGCTTTCCATGAGTTTTTCAATACCTCGATGGGTGTATCCAATGCGGATATCAACATCGACGACTCGCTCTCCATCAAGGGTTATCGTGAAATTCTCTGGTTCCTTCAACGCTGGGTGTTGAGGACCAATTGGAAGTTTTACCCCCCGCATTATTCCTCACTCTCCTGCGGAGGTTTCCAGTCTTTTCGCAAAGGATAACCGCCCACCCAATCATCAGGTAGTATGAGACGTTTGAGATCAGGATGTCCTTTTGGTACGATTCCTAGAATATCGTTCAGTTCCCGTTCGTAGAGCACGGCACCTGGAAATATATTGACGATAGTATCGATTGTTGGATCATCCTTTGGGCAGGTGGTACGAATTGTGATAACAACTCCGTTCAATAAAAAGTGATAGAGGATTTCAAGCTCACTACCGGTGTCTCTTGCGGTGATCGTTGATAGATGTTGGATGTTCAGTTCATTTGAAAGAATATTTACTGTTTTTATCAAATCCTTCCTAGGCACAGAAATAAAAATACGTCTGTCTCTTTTCACTTGTACGGGTAACCCTTGGAGTACTTGTAAAATGAGTTCTTCTGTTGTTGTCATGGTTTCCCTCCTTTATTAATGGATGCTAATAGTTTGATAAGGCCGTCAATGATCGCATCAGGTCGTGGCGGGCAACCAGGGATATACACATTTACAGGGATGACGGTGTCGACGCCTCCTTCTACCCCGTACGCACCATGGTAGATACCACCTGAAGAGCCACATTGTCCAACTACAACAACGAACTTAGGCTCAGGCATCTGGTCATAGACTCGTTTTAGACGTTCCTTCATTTGTTTTGTTACTGGCCCGGTACACACAAGGACGTCAGCATGTCGCGGTGATCCTTTGAGCAAGACACCAAATCGTTCAGCATCCAACCGAGGGATTAATGCGGCGAGAATCTCAATATCACAGCCGTTGCAGGATCCACAGTTCATATGAAGAATCCAGGGAGATTTCACCCGTGCCCATTTCACAAGTCCCTTAATCACGGTCTCGTCCTCCGACAAAAAGAGCAAATGCGGTTAACGCCATCACACCGATGAGAAGACAGCCAAGGATTGCTGCTTGACCAAGAGGTGCTGTCGCGATCAATAATACACCTACATGAAGAATCGTAAAAAAGAAGGCGACATGAAAGAAGTTGTATGACTGCGGGAGTTTCCCACCAGGGTAATCTTCTCCGCACGCGTAGCTTTTCAGTTTATACTTTGTTTTTGTTCGTTTCGGTCCTAAGGTGCCTGCAAAGAGGTACAGGAGATAAATGATAATAAGCATGATAAGAAACGCTGATACCGGGTAGAACAATATTTCAATCATAGATTATACGCCTCCAAGGCTAGCTAGAATATCAACCGCGGGTTTGACTGCCTGTAATCCCAGCTCTGGCCAGACGCCAAGGATGATTGTTAATCCCGCAAGAATGCAGATGGCAAGTAGCATTATTACTGATGGGTCATGTGCTTTTGAAATCCCCTTCCGTTTCGCTGGGAGATACATTGTTTTAATGATCGGGAGATAATACCCAAGGGAAAGGAGTGCGTTAAGAAGTGCTATTACCGCGATTGCTATCCCCCAGAGACCAATAACACCATAGGTAAGGATTCCTCCGCTGAACACCATCCATTCACTCATGAATCCACTGAGTGGGGGGACCCCTGCGAGTGCGAGAAGGGACAGCGCGAAAGCAAATCCTGTGACTTTCATGGAAAGCCCTATACCTTCCATCTCATCAAGATATCGTGTTCCCAGTTGATGGATAAAAGCACCTGCGCATAAAAAGGCGAGCCCCTTCATGAATGCATGAGTCATAATATGGAATAGTCCACCTTCAAATCCTACTCGAATTCCATATGCAAGACCGACGCCAATCCCAAGAATGATGTACCCCATCTGAGCAACACTAGAGTATGCAAGGATTCGTTTCAAATCAGATTGTTTATGCCATAGCTGTGAGAACGCCATCAGGTTCCCTACGCTCATCGTAAGAAGCGCAATAACGATGAGCAGTTCACCAACCGCAAGACCCGTGCCGGTGAACACAAGTAAGCTGCGGAGCATTGTAAAGAATCCAGCTCCGATTACGATACCGGACAGCATCGCGCTGATCCCAGAGGGAGCAGCTGAATGAGCATCGGGTAACCAGGTATGCAACGGGACAATAGCTGCTTTAACCCCAAACCCAATGATAAGGAAAAGAAGAGCTGCTTGAAGGAGTGGTGTAGTATTGAGCATACCGATAAGAAAATTAAATGTTAACGTCCCTGTCTGGAAATATACTAGGGAGATGCCGAAGAACGCGAATGCTGATCCTACCGCACCCATCACAATGTATTTCATCCCTGCTTCTATGGCCATCCATTCATTTCTCCGGAATACTACCAAAGCGTACGAGGGGATAGACATCAGTTCAAAGAAGAGATACAAGATGAGGAAATCGGTAGCAAGACCGATGCCGACGATTCCTGCGACCATGAGAAGAAGAAGCGTATAATAATATTCCTGCCCCTTGTCATGTTGCATGTAGATAACCGAATACAGACAGACGATAGTCCCAAGAACAAGTGCGATTAAGGCTAGGAAAACTGCTAAAGCATCCATGCGTAGGAGCGTATCCCCAACATAAAAGCTAATCGAACCGCTATCCCAGATTTGTACTGCAAGAATTATCTGAAGGATCAACGCGACACAAAAGAACACAAGCGCGGTTGCTGAAGCAAGATATTTTTTCTGATAGAGTTTTTCAGCCCGTCCCATTGCATATGCAAGAAACGATCCGCTGAAGAGAAACACTAACGGGAGAAACGGGTTGAACATGTTATAGTCCTCCTACAAAAAAGAGGATGATGATAAGTAAAAGGAATCCTAAGGCGATTCCTGCGATGTTGTAGTTTAGATCACCTGTATGTGTTTTTCTAAATCCTGATGCAAACCTGCGAAGACATTGGATGATCCACCCGTAGAATCTGTCAAACCCATATCCTTGTCGTGCGATAATCACGGTCCGGTCACCAATCGATTGTGCCGCATATTGTTTTCGTATCATGAACAAGCCAATACCCATAAAAAATGCGATAAGGGAAATCCAGACAATCGGCGTTTGGAACGTCTCAGTAATAAAGGAGCTTACTGTAAATCCATGTTCAGATAAGCCAAAGGATTCATATGCTCTGCTTAGGAACCCAATGCCCATCCAAGATACGACCGTCCCGATTGTGAGCAGAACTAACGGAGCTGCCATCTGCCAGGGTGCTTCATGTGTTGTGGTGTTCCGTCTGCTCTCGCCCCAGAATACGAGATTGAGCATCCGAATGGTGTACGCTGCGGTAAGAACAGCAGTGATGACCATGAACACTAATGGGAGGTAATTTCCTGACTCCCAAGCGGTCGCAAGAATCATATCCTTGCTCCAGAATCCACTCAATGGAATCAATCCAGCAAGGGAAAGACCACCGATAAGCATGGCGATATAGGTTAGTTTCATTTCTTTTTTCAGGCCGCCCATCTGGTACATGTTCCGTGTTCCTATCGCATGGATCACTGCACCAGCTCCAAGGAAGAGCAATGCTTTGAAGACCGCATGGCTCATCAGATGGAATGTTGCTGCCGTAAATCCGGAAAAAAGTCCCAGTCCAAAAATCATGTACCCGAGTTGGCTTACTGTGGAATAGGCTAATACTCTCTTGAGATCGTGCTCCACAAGTGCCATGGTTGCTGCAAGGAACGCGGTGATACCACCTACGATCATAAGTGCCGTCATCCACCCTGGGACGTCCGAGAATAAGGGAAGTGAGCGAGCGAGGAGATACACCCCTGCGTTGACCATGGTTGCTGCGTGTATCAGAGCGCTGATGGTCGTTGGTGCCTCCATCGCATCTGGAAGCCAAACGTGGAGCGGAACCTGTGCTGATTTTCCCATTGCACCAAGCAAGAAACAAAACCCGGCGATTGTAAGTGTCTCTATTGGTATCAAAGAAACATTCTGGATTAAGTAATGGATGCTGAGTGATTGCCAGAAATCAATCCCAAGGGCGGTCATTGCCCCTGAGGAAAGCACGAAAATACCAATGAGCAATCCTATGTCACCAACACGTGTTGTCACCAGTGCTTTGATGCCTGCTTTTGCTGCTTTTGGATCCTGCGTGTAAAAACCAATCAACGCATAAGAACACAGTCCTACAGCCTCCCAGAAGAAATATAGGACAAGGAGGTTATCCACGAACACCAGTCCAATCATGGAACCGATAAAAAGCAGTACGAGTGCGTAATACCGTGTTAATCCTTCTTGACCTGCCATATATTTCACAGAGTAGAGTAGAACAAGGGAACCAATGCCTCCTGCGATTACTGCCATCATCACTGCCAGGGGATCAATATAGACTGAGAACACCAACCCGATAGATGGTGCCCAATTGAACGTGTACGCAAGTCCCTCGGTTCTACCGATCCATATATCTGGAAGAAGGAGCAGCACTGTTCCAGCAGTGAAAAAACCAATAATGACCGCAAAAGCGGTTCGTATCGATTTCCCTAAATAAGCGACAAGAGGTACCAGAGCGGTACCAATGAACGGGAAGATGAGAGCAAGCCAGACAAGAAGTTCACTGTCAAATAGCATTTAGTTACCCCCAGAGACGTTTCAATGCCTCGAAATCAAGGCTTCCTGTATGCTTATACACATTCACTGCCATGGACAATAGCACCGCTGCGACAATCGCATCGATAACGATGATAAGAACCACTGCGACTTGCGCGGTCGCACCACCTGCCGCAAGGAAACTAAGCGAACCACCTTTCACCATAATACTGATGCCAATCGCACTTTTGATGATGCTTTTTTTTGTAAGAATACAATACAATCCAAGGAAGAGGATTACCACGGCGAAGATCAGGTAAATTTCTATTCCCATCGCCAGCCACCTCCAAGTAAGACAAGAATACCTGCTCCCCCTGCGAAGAGAATAAACGAGACAATTATGATAGTTACTCCCCAGGTTTCCCAGAGCGCTTCACTAAACGATTCTGTCGAGGTTATCGGAGGAGACACTCCTTCAAATGCTTGATAGAAAACAAACCAAAATCCAATTAATAAAAGAATCGCGACACTATAGGTAAGACCTGTTTTTATCTTCATTTTGTGCCCTCCTTATCAATCATGCCGATTGCTGAGAGCAATAATATCGTCACCAACCCTGCTGCGACACTTAATTCAAACACCGCCGCATAGGGTGCATTTAGGATATAAAAAACTGACGCTAAAAGCGCACTTCCTATCCCAAGTGCAATGGTTGCTTTTACCAGTTCTTTTAACTCGATTGCTATAACAAGAAACACAGTTGTTGAGATGAGGAGAAGTAAGCCTATAAGACTATTTGCATCAAGGAACATCGTTATAACCTCCTTTATATATACTTGATTTTTCGAGGGTACATCTATTCATATTACATAAACATATTGAACTGTACA
>Ga0315294_10007136_pt1 | contig 12256 bp, 11 predicted proteins | sample YL17G13_40_MG_FD_203626 | JGI IMG/M metagenome (GOLD analysis project Ga0315294, IMG submission 203626) | Sediment microbial communities from Yellowstone Lake, YNP, Wyoming, USA - YL17G13_40 | ecosystem: Environmental > Aquatic > Freshwater > Lake > Sediment | place: USA: Wyoming | collected...
GGATCGGGGCAAGCTAGGAGGGTGTCAATGAACATTCCAGTTGACAAGAGACTTGGAATGCTCAAGACCTCGGGTGTCGCGGCAGCATGTCTCACCTTGATGAGTTTCCTCGTCGCCTGTGGGGGTGGTGCGGGCTCCGCCAATAGCAGCAGCTGGGAAAAGGCCATCACTCCTCCGAAGCTCACTGGCCTTTCGCCCCCTTCCGGCCCTACGACGGGTGGGACGACTGTGGCCATCACGGGCACGGACTTCCAGCAGGGAGCCACCGTCGTATTTGGGGATGTACCCGCGGCGAAGATCAACTCGGTGACTTCAACCAGCATCGAGGCGGTAACGCCCGTGCATGACCCTGGCAACGTCGACGTCAAGATTACGAATCCCGATACTAGATCAGACACCTTACTGGGGGCTTTCACGTTCGAGGGAGCAGCCCCGCCCAGGGGCGGCCCCCCCCCGACCATCAGCAGCGTCTTGCCGAATTCCGGACCCGTCGTCGGTGGGACCGTTGTCACCATCACCGGGACGGACTTCCAGAGTGGGGCGACGGTGACCTTTGGACAAACGCCAGCGGCAGTTGTTTTCAGCAGCGCCACGCAGCTCCTAGCCACCACTCCGGCCCACGCCCCAGGCACTGTGGATGTAATCGTCAGAAACCCGGACACCCAGAGCGCGATGGTTTCCGGTGGCTTCACTTATCAGCCGGTGCCGGCTCCCACCACCATCAGCCTTCTGCCCACCAGTGGCCCGGAGGCAGGTGGAACGCTGGTGACCGTGTGGGGAACGAACTTCCTGGCGGGGGCAACGGTGTCTTTTGGCGGGGTGGCGGCGGCATCTGTCACGGTTACCAGCGCGACGCAGCTTGGGGCGGTTACGCCGCCCCACGCTGCTGGGGTGGTTGATGTGCGGGTAACCAATCCCGACGACCAGTTCGCCACGCTGGTGGGCGCATTCACGTACGGAACTCCACCTCCCGCTATCATAAGTATTTCGCCTAGTTCCGGCACAATAGCCGGTGATACCTCGGTGACCATAACTGGGACAGGTTTCCAACCGGGCGTTCCGGGTACTACGGTGACTTTTGGCGCCGTGGCTGGGACCGGTGTGAATGTCCTGAGTTCAACGAAGATACAGGTCACCACACCGGCCCATGCGGTGGGCGCGGTGGATGTACGCGTCACGAATCCTGACAGCCAGAGCGCGACACTGGCCGGTGGCTATACTTACGTGACGAGCCCGGTAATCGCGGCTCTTTCCGTGGACTCCGGGCTCTCGATTGGCGGAACGCCGGTAACCATAAGGGGGTCGAACTTTGCCGGCGGCGCTACCGTGACCTTTGGTGCTGTGCCTGCGGCCTCGGTCAATGTTGTCAATTCCACACAAATCGATGTCACAAGTCCACCACAACCGGCGGGAACAATCGTGGACGTGACAGTGACGAATCCTGATACTCAACAGGGCACGCTGCCCAGCGCCTTCCGGTACGGCCAAGTTGTGTTTCAATCCGGATTGGAGACAGGTGATTTTTCTGAATGGAAGAATAGTGCCAACCCGGCCCTGCCGCCCGCGCACGAGGTGGTTACAAATGACCAGGTCGCTCATCCAGGGTATACATTGCTTCCAGAGGCCGTTTATGCAGGGGCCTTTGGGGCAAAGCTCCAGTACCGTGTTTGCGGCAACCCCATAATCACGCCGGGCGGACTGACCGGCCAGACCGCTGGCGGGACATTGGGTACTCGAACCTACTACGTCAAGTACACTTACGCGAACGGCACAGGCGAGACAGGATCGGCCACAAATCCAGTCACGGGGCTGGCATGGGAGACAATGCAGGCTCTCAGCGCCAACAATGTTTTCACGTTTGCTTCTCCCCCGACCGCCTATCAGATGACGAAATACAACGTCTATGTCGGGACGGCACCCGGCAACGAGACGCTCCAGAATGCCACGCCTCTGACCATCGGGTCTGGTAGCTGGACAGAGCCTGCGAGCTGCCCGGGGACGTGTTACCCCGGCACAAACCTTACGAACACGGGCGCTGCCCCGCCCTCCGTGGACACGAACAACGCAGGTTGCGGGGCCGCACACCACGACGCAGGCACTACGCTGGTGGCGGAGCTGGATTCTCTGTATCCGGACCTTCGTTATACGAATGGGCTAAGGCATTTCTTCATCCGGGGCTATGTGAAGTTTCATATGTTCGCCGATGGTGCATTACAGCAGCAGCGGAAGTTGTTCTACTTGAAGAGCCCCTACCTCCCGGCTGAGTGTGCCGGCTACAACGACTGCTGGCACGTCGTGCTAGGCGGCGCACCGGAGACATCGAACCAACTCTCCATGGTGGTGACAGCTTATGCGGGGACCAAGTGTGACGGAACTCCATACACTAATTGGGGTAATGCTCAGGGAATATACGTTCCAACGTCTGTATTCGCCTATAGTATGGACACTTGGTACTCGTTCGAGGTGGAGGTTAAAGCCAACGACCCCCCAAATACGTGCAGCGGAGCCGTGCAAGTGTGGGTGTCAGGCGGAGGCTACGACCAGAAGCTAATCGTCAGTGTGTCCCCCCTGGATGTTGGGGGCGACCGGGTGCAGGGTGTGACACGTTTCTTGGTGGGCCAGCAGGTAGATAGATTTCACTACAAACCCATCGACGAGGACCGCTATTGGGATGATGTTGTCGTGGGAGACGCCTATATTGGTCCGCAGGTTCCACCCCCATAGAGGACCGGATTCCCAAGGTGTGGGAAGAGCGTCCGTGCGAGGGGAACAGCATCGTGGGCTGTGCCAAAGTAACTCCCGCCCTCCCGTCTAGCAATATTCTCAGTTGTTGGGCGAAAGTGAACCCTCTTCGGGAGGGGGCGACAGGGGTGACCCACGTCGCGGGGCTGTCTGCGCCCGATTGATTTGGTGGTGCTGCAGCTTGGTCTCGTCGATCCGATGAGACAGAAGTAGCTGGGCTTGGCCTTCTGACCTGAGTCTGAAGACTGGTCCCCCGGACAGACCGCCTCCCTAGAGCGGCCGGCCCGCCCCTATCACCTCGTCATCCCTACCTAAGCTCAGCCCCCCCTACCCACTTCTCCTAGGATTTCAGTAGGGCAATATATGCCCAATTGCACAGGAGGATGCCGATCGCGAGTATCAACGCGCAGGTCCTCGAACCTTTGAAAACGAATCCGGGGTGCCTAGCACGGAAGACTCTTCCCCACCCTACGGCAAAGGCAGAGGCAAACGGAATCAGGATAACTTCGAGGGGAAACCGAAGGCGCGGACTACCTATAGCGACAAAAGTTATGGACAAGTGATATGCGATCAACCCACAGGTCAGCCACCAGAGTCGATCAGCCTTCTTCAACACGAACCCAGTAACTGCGCACAGGAGGAAGGCCGCGCTTGCCGCGCCGGACATTACGCTCATTGCATTCAACAATCGCGAGGGCCCTCGGTAAATCAATTTCAAGAAATCCCGATCGAAACTAGGAAAAGTCAACCAAGCAAGCTTCTTGAAGCCATTGGTCATAAACTGGCCTGGATTGGCCCTGATGAACTCTACGGCCTTGCCCGCGCACCACTTGCTCGCTTCCGGACCGCCGAATTTTATGTTGGGTGGGGCGTTCTCTGTCATGGCAACCCACTTACCCGTTGTCTTTGGATTGTTCCCTATGTAAAGGTTCGGCCCCGAGGTGTATGAAAGGGGGAGGGCATGTCCCCATACCACTTGATTTCGCCACATCCAAGGGAGCAACATGAGCGTCAAACCACACAGGAAAAGCAGCATGCCACGCACCTTGTTCACGACTGGCCCTTTGATAAGTACCATGCCCGAGCCGAAGATCAGCGGGTACCCGACTGCACCTTCACGGGTTAGCATGCACAATCCGACCAAGAAACCAAGCAGCATTGGACGCTTCCAATCCCGCTCAAGTTGCGGTGAGAGAAACGCAAGTACAGCCCCCACCAGAAGGGCTCCGAAAAGAGGTTCACTCATTACAAAGGTGTCTCCCAAAACGAAAAATGGAAGCAGGCCGTAGGCGCAAAAGGCCACCCACCCCTCCCGGCGACCTGCCACCGTCAAAAGGACTTTGAAAAGAAGAACACATGTCACTGCGCCGAGGACCGAAGTTGCAACCTGCGCAAACCTGTATCCTGTCTCCCTAAAGACAGAAAAGACCCCAGCCAAGTAAATGAAATATAACGGCGCGCGATACCCGAACTCGGAACCCGGCTGTACCCAAGCATGTCCTGACTCTGTGAGGGCCTTCGATACGCTGTAGTATACGCTCGTATCATCGCGCGTCGGAGCACTTGATGGTCCGAACAGCCCTATCAGCGACAGGCGCACGGCCAAAACTGCGAGGACAGGCAACCATATGCCGCGACGTGATGTTGCTGCCGCCATCATGACCTCCCCGCTCCCCTTTTGGGCCGAATTATAGCCGAACTCCCGGGGGATAAATAACCTCTTTTTTTCGCGCTCACCTCTGTAACGCTTGTCGTCTATTTCGGGCCTACACTGCAGCGCTTATCGAAACCCTCTTCGACGACAGCGACCAGGCGTCTGATCTGTTCCTCAGTGGCGAACTGTTCGGCGACGCGGCGGCGGGCGGCCTCTCCCATGCGCGCGGCACGCGCCGGGTCGGCCAAGAGGGCCTGGAGCGCTTCGGCCAAGGCCGGCTCGTCAGCGGGTGGCACCAGCAACCCATGCACCCCGTCTTCGATCATTTCCGGGATTCCACCCACCCGGGTGGCGATCACCGGCTTACCCCAAGCCATCGCTTCCAGGACGGCCAGAGGGAATGCGTCCTGCCACACGGACGGCGCCACACACAGGTCGGCGCCTTCCAGGATGGCGCGGGCGTCCGTCCGGTAACCCGCCAGGATGATGTCGTCCCTTGCCGGAAGGCTCTCACGCAACGCCCGTAACTCTGCTAGTTGCGGCCCGTCGCCGATATAGAGGAGCACGGGGCGCGGCTCAGCCGCTGGAACCGACTGCGCCACTCGATTGAAGGCGCGTAGGAGGTGCGCAACGCCCTTCTCGGGAGCCGCTCGACAGGCGCATGCAACCAGAGGGCGTTCCGGCGCAAGGCCGAACAGGGCATGGGTGCGATGAGTCTCTTGGTTGCGCCTTTCTGGCACCGGCAGACCATTCCAGACTCTGATCACTTTGGTCGGCGGGATTAGCGCCACCTCGAGCTGGCGTCGCGCCACGTAGTCGCTTACCACCACAACTGCGTCCGCCACGATGCCCGGCGTGCGGGCAAGCACCCATTTGGTGGCGCGCTTCAGACCCCGAGGCCGCGTGCGCTCCCCCGAAGTGTGGTCGTGGCATATGATCCGCTTCGCGCCTGCCCAACGCAACCACCAGAAAGTCCAGCTCCTCGACGCGCGGTCGGTGAAATAGATGACGCGCACGTGCTCGCGGCGGATGAACTCGGCCGTCGCCCGCAAGGATTCTCGCGTGTCCAGCGAGACATCAAGGGCTATCGCGCGGGCGGCGCTTCCTTCCAGGGTTCGAGGCGGCTTGGGGATTGACGGGTAGGCGACGAACGTCGGGATGCCGTGCGTTGCCAGGTGGTCGGCAATGCGCCCGTAGAGGCCCTCGATAAAATCCCAGGCAAACCCTGTATTGGCAGGATAATTCACAACACAAAGGAGCGTTGCCATGGACTCAGGCATAAGGCGTTGCGGGTTCGAGGGGGGGCCAGCGGCCTTTGATTTACCACGCGATTTCGACCACGGCCGCCTGATGAGCCCAGACTTTGGCGAACAAGACCCTCTTCAAGACTTTTGCCAGCAAGACAGTCCCCCGACTATTATAGAGGGCGTTGATGAAATGATAGGTCTTCTTATGCTTGATCGGGGCTGTTATCTCTCCGGCACAATTGCCGCCAAGCAGTATGGCGTCTCGCTAGCTCATCTATTTGCTGAAAACCGATATCACGTCACCGGGCTTGTGAGGCAGGGCATCGTCTTGCTCGATCAGCCTCATGCCGTACTTTTCCACCAGGTGAGCAAAAAGTCTCGCATCCACGAAAGAACGAAATCCCTCCTTCGCGTCATATTCGCTCGCATAAGTGCCGGGATGGTGAATGATGGCAACGCCCCCTGGCTTCAAGAGCCGGCTGAAGTCGCTGATATATCTTTCCGTATCCGCTGGATTGATGTGCACAAAAACATCGTAGGCCCACACATAGTCGATGCTGCTCGCAGGGAGAAATCCCAGTCCGCGGTCGTCGATCAAAAGATAGTCGATGTTTTCATGGGCGGCGAACCTCTCCCTGCAGATTTCCAAGGCCTCCTGTGATATGTCTGCCACGAGGAGACGTGAGCACTGTTGCAGCAGTATTTCTGTCCACCTCCCTGCGCCGGGACCTATCTCGAGAACCGTCGAATCCTTCTTGATGTATTTCAACATTATGCCGTTGATTACCTTTGTTTTCCACTGCTCGGGATTGAGTCCCCTATATCTCTCAACGCTGTGAGTCCACTCCTCGCCCAGTCTCGACCAATCATAGTTATCCCAGATGTATCTGTTCTGCTCACGCGAGTGGGAAGAAGATGAGACAGTAGATTCGCCGGTTATGCACCGTCGTTTCTCGATTGCGATAAGCCATACCTCCATGCGGCGGACGATCCGAAGGCCACAATACCGAATCATGAAGAGTAGCGTCCACAACAGGCCACGCTCACCGATAAATTCCCGCAATTTGTTCAGGCGTCCCGTCTGCAATGGTTCTCTTGCTTTGAGAACGTGTTCGTCGCCGCACTCTCGGGCTTCTTTCACTTTCATAGCCTGGACTCCCGCCAAGCGACTCTTCATGGCCAAGCTATCACAATTGTCATCCCAATAGAAGCCGCTGCTTGACGCGATCGTGGAACGGGAGGTAACCTGCAAGGGTAACGCTATCTCATCGACTCCCGTTGGTGAATGTGTCTCAAGTTGACCTATGGATCGCCGAACAACTGGCAAGGATGCTGGGCACACATCCGCTGTTTGATCTTGTGGTCCAGAGCGCCATCCGGCACGGTGTCTTGGGAGGCTTCTGGTACGGGATGGCGCTATTTGTTTTCTGGGTACGTGGGAAAAGTTCCGGTCAGGACCGCGTACAGCGGCGCATCCTGACGATCTTGGTGGGGAGCTTGATCGCGATCCTGTTCTCGCTTCTGGCGGAGCGCGCGCTAAGTCATCTGCCTCCTTCCCGCCATCCCGACCTCGCCGGGCTCTTTCCCAATTACATGGAAACCAATCCCAACCTCAACTCCTTTCCCAGCCAATCCGCCACGGTCTATACCTGCATCGCGGCAGGCATTTACTCGCTGAACCGGCCCGCTGGGCTGCTTCTCTGGGGGGCGGTAGCTTTGCTCGTGGCATTGCCCCGCATGTATGTCGGCGGCCACTACCTGAGCGATGTGATCGCGGGCCTGATTCTGGGGCTGGCCGGCTACATCATCGCTCGGCGCGGGTTGGAACAGCCGCTGGTTTCCCGCGTCGAGCGCCTCATGGAGGGCTCCGCCACTTTCCGGACGGCGGCGGAGATCGTCGTCTTCGTGTGGATTCTCCAGGTGGCCGTGGGATTCCGTGAGGCGAACTGGCTTTGGGAGGGCATGGGAACCTTGCGGCGCGCGCTCAGCGGGCCTTGACGCCAACCAGTTCATCGGCAGGGGGGTGTTGCAGCCGAGCTGCTTTTTCGACACCGCTCTCTATCCCTTCCGGCCGGTCTTCTCTTGAAGCTTCAGCGCGGCGATATCGGAGTTCAGGGGAGGCAGCGCACGATGGAGGGGCCGATCAGTTTTGTGACGGGCAAGGGAAGATGCTGCCAGGCCCAGATGGCCAAGCGGTACTTGGGGTTCTGAGGATTCATTTCGGGAAGCTCGTCATGGTGAGCCAGCCAATAGTTCCAGTGAAGGGGCACCTCCACGGAACCCCATTGCAGCTTGAAGTGATGCGGTCCGGAGCCCACGGTCGAGCGGCCAAAATCAAAAACGCGGTAGCCCCGCTCCAGGGTAAAGCAAATCATTTTCCAGTACATCAGCATGTTCGGCGACAGTGAATTATATTGATGCAGGGAGGCGCCCCACACGGTTTCGAGTGTGTCGCGGAAGCCCACCATCATGGAAGCCGCGATGGCCTTGCCCTGTTGCCGGACCACGCAAATGTGAGTTTCGGAGGGAAAGGTTCGAAAGATTTCCTCGAAGAAATCCCGGCCATAGACGGGGGTGCCGAGATCGCGCATGGTGTGGGCGAAGACTTCGTAGAAATCCTCCAGGACATCTGCGCCACGGACCTCGGCGGTCAACCCCAGCTTGAGAGTCTTGCGGATCTTCGTCCGCACCTCGCGCCGAAAGGACTCGAACATCTTCTCCTCGTCCGGTCCGACCTCCAGCACTACGGCCACCTTGTTGGTCTTGGTCGGAAGTCCGAAGTGGGGATCCTGGCGATGCCGGAATTCGATGTGCTGCGCTCCCACGCGTTGGCCGATTTTGATGGCTTCTTGGATCAGGGCTTCCGCGATCTCCTGGGTGCCTGCCACAACCCCGCCCGCGTTCAAGAAAGGAAGCGAGGTTAGGAAGTTCCCAAACAGCCAGCTCTTCTGCCAGACGAGAGGGAGGATTCCTTGAATCCGGTCCCCTTCCTCTGCCATCAGGTAGAAAGCCTGCCAGCCAAAGCTCCTTTCAATGACCGTCCTCCAGCCCCAACGATGGTAGTTGCTGGCCGCAGGAGCGGCATCCACAAACGCCTGCCAGCGCCCTGCCTCCGCCTCGCTATTCGCCGTGATGATTCTCATTTGCCGCGCTTCTCCCCCGAGGGAACACGTGGGCCTGTGAATCGGTCGGGCCATGCCAATATAACACGGCGCGTCGAAACCGGGGAGCGCGGACGCGCAGGTGGAGCCCACGGGGAGAACGACGTGGGGGAACTAGTTGAAGCGATGTTTCTGCGAGTGATAGAATCGCGCTTCAGATGACTCTGACGGAATGCGCGTGCGGTCAGGCGGGCCGTGCGGGGGCTGGGCAGAGCCAAGAGGGTGCGGTATGGCGGCAGCATCAACGATCGGCAGGCAGAGGCGAGAAAGAGAGGTCGGGGTCGATTGAATACGGGACGTCTCAAAGGCATCTTGTTAAGGACCCTTTTGCTCCCCGGCGCATCGCTCCCCTTTGCCACACTGATGAAGGGGCGGGCCACGGTGTTCATGCTGCATCACTTCCGGTGGCCGGAGATGGGCGTCGAGGGCCACGACCCGGGGATTCTCCGGCAATGTCTAGCCTATCTGCGCAGGAAACGTTTCAACCTTCTGCCCCTGGATGATTTGTTCCGAGGGTTCATCGAAGGACAACCCCTGCGCCGGGCAGTGGCCTTCACGATCGACGACGGTTACCTCGATCAAGCCGCGGTGGGGGCGCCGGTGTTCGCGGAATTTGACTGCCCGGTTACAACCTTCGTCACCACCGGTTTCCTGGACGGGCACCTCTGGTTCTGGTGGGATCAGATAGAATATGTCTTCAAGCATACAGCCCGCCGTGAGATCCAGGTGTCACTCGGAGATGCGAGGCTGACTTATGCGTGGAAGGACGAGGCCGGCTGCCGCCGCGCACAAGCTGACTTCACGGCGCAATGCAAAGAAGTGCCCAATGCCGCCCGGCTGGAGGGCATTCGGCGCCTGAGCACGGCAGCGGAAGTGGAGCTGCCGGTTCGACCTCCGCCGTGCTACTCGCCCATGTCCTGGGACCAGGTGCGAGCCTGCGAGCAGCGGGGCATGACGTTCGGCCCGCACACCGTAACTCATCCCATTCTCTCCCATACCCCGGATGATCAATCCCAACGCGAGATTTGCGAGTCGTGGGACCGGCTGCGCGCAGAAGTCCAGAAGCCGGTCGCGGTCTTCTGTTACCCGAATGGCCGCCTGCAGGACTTCGGGGCACGCGAGGTGGCAACCTTGAGGAAGCTCGGTTTCCTGGGAGGAGTCATCGGGCGGCCCGGATATGCTGACTCCTCTCGGTTTCGTGGATCGCCTGGGGGTCCCTTTGAAGTGCCGCGTTTCGGATTTCCGCATACCCTCCCTCTCGTCGTCCAGTTCGTGACAGGATTTGAGCGATTCAAGCAGTTGTTGCGCAGAGAGGTGGCGTAAGCATGCTGGGCTGGGCATGGAATCTGCTTTCGAGGGCCAAAGCACGGTTCGAAAAAACCCGAACCGAAAGGCGATGGGCGCACCTCCGCCAGTTGGGCATGCACATTGGTGAGGGCGTCCTCCTTCCTGCTTCGACCTGGATCGACACCAGCCATTGCTTCCTCATCAGCATCGGTAACTGGTGCGGCTTCGGAGAAGAGTGCTTGATCTTGGCCCACGACGCACAGATGGATGAGTTCCTGGATGCGGCCCGGATTGGCCGTATTGTCCTCCATGACTCCTGCCACATTGGGGCACGGACGATCATCCTTCCCGGTGTGGAGATTGGCCCCCGGACCATTGTCTGGGCTAACTCAGTGGTTTCAAAGTCACTGCCCCCTGACTCGGTCTGCGCAGGAGCGCCGGCGAAAGTCATCTGCTCCCTGGAGGAGTATTTGGCCAGGCATCGCGAACAGTTGGCCGCACGCCCCAAGTTCAAATACACGGACTATGATTTGAGCGTGTTAACTCCGGAGCGACGTACAGAGCTCATTGCGGCAGTAGCTTCGGGTGATACATACATCACGGGCGGACACACAGAAGAATTGCGCGGTCGCGGGGGCTCACACAGAACGAAATTCAACCTGAAGACAACCGGCCAGAAGTAGGATTCGGGGCCGCATGACCTAGGACGGATGAGCGAGCTCATCCTGTCTGCCTGCGACAAGAACTGATGCCAAGTGACGAGTACAAGATTCGAGGGTCTTGTAGCAACGGCGGATGTCACCGCGGTCTCCGCCATACGGGTCTTTAATCTCCAATTGGTGCGGAGTTCTCCCCTCAGCATAGGCCCCCAGCAATAAGACCCTCTTCCTTGCGTGCGGATACCGCGCAAGGAGCTCGGCTTCGTTTCGGTAATCCATGACCAGAATGACATCGGCCTTGGCCACCAAGTCTGCTGACAGGCGTTCGGTGCTGTGATCGTCCAATGAGACTCCAAATTCCCTGGCCACAACCAGCGCTCGAGGATCGGCACTGCAACTCTCCTGAGCGTGTAGGCCCGCGGAGGTGATGGAAATCGTCTCGCGATACGTGTCGGGGAGGAAGCGTTTTAGAAGCCCGGCTGCCATTGGGCTACGAATGATGTTACCGCTGCACACAAAGAGAACCGAGTTGACCCTAGTTGGCATGTTTCGGAAGGCGTCCTCTTGCCCCCGCCAGGCTTTCAGAACCCGCAACTTGATGTAGGACAGCTTGGCATCGGAACTCACACTGCGATATTCGTGCACGAAGTCGATGACTGCGTGCGGCAGTAGCCGCTTGATAATTCCTTTCACCTGCAGTCCCATTGGAACTTTGCCTCTCCGCTCTCCTTGCGGCAGTTATGAGCCGTCACGGCTGGCTGCCGTGGAAGGTGCTGTGGGGCGTGCATGCCCCGGGACTTCGTGGGGGACTCGCCCCTTGGCCTGTAGGCACGACATGATTCCGGGTCCCCCAGTCAACGTGTCATGCGCTTTGCCAGCACGGCGACGATGTTCGGTCGCAGGCCTGCGAAGGCATTCATCTGTGTGAGCCGGATCCAAAGCAGTTCAGGCACTGCTAGCGGCCCCAACATCATGGTCAGAGCTGAGGTGCTGACCAACTTGAGATCCCGAACCTCAAAGCCGGCCGATTGAGCTGCTTCCATGATCTTCTGTAATGTGTTCAGGCGGTAGAACGTTGGGAAAACGTCTTCCTCGGCCCGACCTTCGAAGAACCGCACCACCATATTCTTCACCCGTTGAGGGGTTATCGCAGCAAGTTGCGTGAGAGGGTTGCGGTAATTCGGCGTATGGAAAACGAAGGTTCCCCCGGGCTTAAGGACGCGCAAAATCTCACGTAGGACATCGAGCGGGCGCTCCAAGTGTTCAACGATCATATTGGCGCTTACTTGTACTTAGCTGAGGATCTCCGGACACCGGGGGTTTCCGGTGGCAGGGGATTTTAGCTCAAGCGACGACCTCCTTCAACATCGGATTTCGTCCTTGTCGTTAGCACGTGAAATGTCCGGGTGAATTAGCAAGTGATCTGTCCGCTGAAGGCGGACTTCGGGTAAAGCATTCTGCGGGAAGGAGGCAGGATGAGGCGATACCCGGAGGACGCCTGGGAGC
>Ga0315294_10007138_pt1 | contig 12253 bp, 7 predicted proteins | sample YL17G13_40_MG_FD_203626 | JGI IMG/M metagenome (GOLD analysis project Ga0315294, IMG submission 203626) | Sediment microbial communities from Yellowstone Lake, YNP, Wyoming, USA - YL17G13_40 | ecosystem: Environmental > Aquatic > Freshwater > Lake > Sediment | place: USA: Wyoming | collected...
CCGCCTCCAGCGCGTGCAGGACGTGCCAGTGATCCGTGGAGCCGACGACCACCGCATCGATGTCCTTGCGGGCGCAGAGTTCGCGGAAATCGTTGTACGCGGCGCAGCCGTCCTTGCCGTAGTGCTTATCGACCGCCTGCCGGCGGTTTTCGCGCGCGGGGCGCTTGACGTCGCAGACGGCCAGCGCGCGGGCATCGCCCAGGCCCATGAAGTTCGAGAGGAGGTCCCCGCCCCGGCCGCCCACGCCGATAAAGCCCATCGTCACGTACTCGCTGGCGGGGGGCCGCCCTTCACCGCCCAGGGCGCCCGAGGTGATGACGTATGGCGCGGCCGCCAGGCCGGCTGCGGCGGCTGCGGCGCGCTTGAGGAACCGCCGGCGGGTGCATGACTCGCGCGTTGCCTTCTGCATCGGCTATCTCCTATTGGAAATGGTGGTGTCGGCCTCCCACACCAGGTAATTACTGCGCTGCGGCAAAGCGGACCTTCCAGCGAACCTGGCGGCTGGCGGGCGACTGGAGGGTCACCCGCGCAAGGCCGGCCTCCTCCTTCAGAGTGGCCGTGGCGCCGGCGGCGCGGTCCTCCGGCGCCAGGTCCGCCGCCTCCGCCTTCCACGCCCCCCTGGTGGAATGCGTGAGCACGCGGAGTTCGTACGGGTCGCCGCCCACGACCTGGCTCGTGCCCGAGAGTTCGCGGGCTGCGGCGGTCCACTTCTCCTCCAGCACATCCACGATGCCCTGCGTAATGTGCCGCGACGTGCTGATGAGTTGCGGCGCATCGGTCACCGGTCGGACGGCCAGCACCGCGCAGATGTCCTGCCCGGCGTTCTCGCCGCCGGCCTTGGCGTGCGGCGGCAGCGTCAGTTTCAGGTTGCCCTTGAAGGGCGGCCGCAGGGCGTTGGACCAGTACTCGAAGGCAGCGTACTCCTTGTCGGCCGCCAGGCCGATGCGTTCCAGGGGATAATCGATGGTGATGGGCGTATCGCCCCAGTTGAAGGCGGCGATGACGTCGCGGCGGGGCTCGCGCCGCGTGTCCGACAGCAGCCACAGGCGCGGCAGCGCCTCCTCCAAGAGGTCCACCGGCCGCGCCTGGAGCCCGTGCGACGGCATCGTGCGCCTCAGCAGGTCCAGCCGCTCCGGCGGCAGGGATGTGAAACCGTCGCTCGAGGCGCTCAACTGGCCGCTGAGGGTCACCCACGAGCAGATGAGCCGGGCCTGGGCCAGCGGCAGCGACGCCCGCACGTACAGCGCGTCGGGGTCGTTGTGCCAGATGCGGCCGTGCAGGTGGTAATTCCGGGAGCCGAAGGCGGAACCGCGAACCAGACCGCCCCAGTTGGCCTCGTTGTCCGGCCCGATGCGCATGGCGTCCACCAGGCCGAACGCCCCGCCGTAACTGCGCATGTTCTGCGGCGTGCAGCAGCCCAGCAAGAAGACGTCGCGGCCGGCGGCCTCGCGCACCAGTTTCAGCCCGTCGCGGAAGGCCTCGATGTTCGTCTTGTCGGGGTTGTGAAGGACGGCGTCCCCCATCCCGTCTTCCTTGTAGCCGTCATTGACGTACATCTGCGGCGTGGCGCTGCCCGTCCACAGGCCGTCCATCTTGAAGTACCGGTAACCCCACCCGTGTGCGATCCGCCGCACCATGCTGCGCACGTACTCCTGCGCGGCGGGGTGGGTCATGTCGAGGCACGTGCCGCCCCACCGCGTGTCGTAGGGCTTGCCGTCGGCGTTCCTGGCGAAGAGGTCCTGCTTGTCCTTGAACCACGGGTCGTTGTATGTGCCGGCGAACGGCATGAACCAGATGCCGGGCACGAGGCCCCTGACGCGGATGCCGTCGGCTGTGGCCTTCATGCCCGAGGGATACGGCCCGCCGGCCCTGTGGCGCGTGAAGTTCTTGCGCGGGCCGTTCTTCCGGCTGTCGCCGTCCTGCCACCCGTCGTCAATCTGGACGAACGAGAAGCCGAAGGGCTTCAGGTTCCTGGCCGCAAACGTCGCCTGCTCCGCCAATTTCTGCTCGCTCGACGCGCCGGCGTCGTACCACGTGCAGTAGCCGACGGGCTGCGGCGGGAGCCTGATGGCGTACACCCTGGCGACGGCGTCGGCCCAGGCCTCCAGGCCCAGGCGGGCATCGTCGAAACAGCCGATGGCGAACGTCTCCAGCATTTCGGTCCGGCCGGCCGCCAGGCGCAGGCGGCCGTAATCGATCTGGGCGTCGATGCGGACGCGGCCGCCCTCGGCGGCGGCAAACACGATGCCGCTGCCGCGGTCGGCGGTGATCCACCCGGCCACCACGCCGCGGCGGCTCTGAGGATCGGCCACCGCCAGCCACATGTAACTGCCCGTCTTCTGGTCCGGCGCGGCCAGGCCGCCGGTGCCCAGGACGCGGAGCGCATCGGCGGGCTTGCCCAGGTCGAGGGCCGCCGAGAACGGCCGCACCTTGTCCGTGACGCTCGCCTCCCTGCCGCCGTTATGGAGCCCCGCGCGGAACAGGACAAACGGCAGGTTCGGAAACAGGAGGATCTGGTCGCGGTTGCCGCCGGGATAGGCGACCTCGATGGCCTGCCCGTCGCCGAAGGTCTTGTCCCTGACGGCCGCCACCTTGGCCGCGCCGCCGGCGCCGCTCAGTTTGCCGTCCACGATGAAGGGCTGGGCGCCGGCCCCGGCGCTCACCGAAAACCGGCCGGCCGACGGGTCGTACGTGACCTTCAGCGCGGCGCTGCGGATGGATTGCGCCTCGGCAAGCAAGGCCGGGCAGCAGACCGCGACCAGCAGGATTCCCGACAGAAGGCGGACGAGGCCCATCAGCAACTCCGATCCCGTTGGCCCGGCGCGGCGCCGGGAGAACTGATTATACTCTCGCCGCCGGAGTCCACCAAGACCTTGCTTCGCCGGACTTGCCGCTGGAGGACCGCCAGGGCGCTCGCCTGCTCAGGACGTTCCGAACTCGTAGGCCGCATCGTACATCGCCAGGATGTTTTCCGGCGGGACGTCGGCCTGGATGTTATGCACGTTATTGAACACGTATCCGCCGCCGGGCTTGAAGGCGGCCAGGTTGCGGCGGACGTGCTCGCGGACCTCCCCAGGCGAGGCGTGCGGCAGGACGTGCTGCGCATCGATCGCGCCGCCCCAGAACGAGAGTTGGTCGCCCCACCCGGCCTTCAGCCGCGCGGGGTCCATCCCACGGGCCGAGATCTGGACGGGGTTCAGGATGTCGATGCCGTTGTCCACCAGGTCCGGCAGGTACTCCAGGACCGAGCCGCACGAGTGGTACCAGATCTTCGCCCGCGTGCGCGACTTGATGTACTGGACCAGACGCTTCTGGCGGGGCTTGACGATGCCGCGGTACGTGGCAGGCATGAAGAGCGGGCCGTTCTGGCCCGCCAGGTCGTCGCCGATCATGATGATGTCCACCACGTCGCCGGCCTCGTCCAGGAAGAGGCGGAACCAGTCGAGCCAGAACGCCAGCGTCCGGTCGATGATCGCCTCCAGCACCTCCGGCTGCGCGGCCATGTCGATGAAGAGGTTCTCCAGGCCCCGCATGTACCAGCAGATTTCGTACACGACGCCCGAGATGCCGCTGACGACGGCGTAGGGCGTCTCGCGCCGCAGCCGCAGCGCCCGCTCCCGCAGGCCCTCGAAGCGCGTCGGGTCGTCGCCCTTGGGGAACGGGTACTTGCGGATCTCCTCCAGCGCAAGACCCGCCAGCGGCGAGTGCGAAATGTCGAAGTAGTAGGGGAAATCGTCGGGCATCGACCACGTGACGCCGAACTCGTCGGTGAAATCGTGCCAGGTGCGCCCGCCGCGCTCGCGCCGGACCACGCCGCCCGCAAAACGCTTCGCCCCGCCGGCCCACACGTAGCGGGTATCGACGCGCAGCCGCTCCAGGACGGACTCCGAGGGCTTGGCCAGTTGCTGCACGAGGTCCATGATGACAATCTCTTCCTCCAGGCCCAGGTGCTCGATCAACTTCCGGTAGGCGACCTTGTGGATGCCGGTCTGGTTGCCGCCGAGGTCGATGGGCACGCGGTCGGGCTCGCGGTGGTCCAGGGCCGCGAGGACTCTTTCGCGCGGCGTCATCTTATGTTCCTCCCTCTTTCTACTTCAGCGACGCCAGGTAGTTGCCCGCGCCGATGATGACGGTCGAGGCGATGAGCACCAGGATGCCCGCGAAGATCACCGCGTGCGTTCGCCGGCTCGAGCCTTTCCATTCGCGGAAATAAATGCCCCACAGGTTGCTGAACACGATGATGAACGCCATGTGGATGGTCCAACTCGAAAAGTCGTACTTCCCCATCTTGGTGGTGCCCATGCTGTAGAAGAAGAACTGGAAGTACCACGTGATGCCCGCCAGGGCCGAGAACAGGTAGTTCAGCGGCAGCGATGACCCGTCGGCCTTCACGTAGTCCGAGAACGTCCGGTTGCGGGAGTTCAGGATCATGCACCAGATGAAGTTCGTGGTGAAGCCCCCCGCCAGCGCGATGATGAGGAGAGGGAAGTTCTTGAAGAGGTCGGGCGTGCCGGTTGCGGCGGCGTGCTGGGCGATGGGTTTGCCGGCGGCGAAGGCGATGGCCATGCACGAACTCATGATGCCCGCGAAAACCGCCACCAGGACGCCCTTGACGAAATTGAACTCGGGCACCACGGCCGTCTTCTCCTGGGCCGAGAGTTCCCGCTCCTTGCGCATCCCCGCCCGGCCGCAGGCGGCAATGCCCGCCAGGCACACGAGGATCCCCGCCGAGAGAATCAGCCCCGACTGGCTCGTGAAGGTGGCGGCGAAGTTGCGCCCCACGATATCCACCAGGTCCCGCAGGGCCGCATGGTTCTCCAGCGCCGCCACGAACTTCTCGTCGAACGTCGGAGGGATGATCGTCCCGAACGCCGCGCAGAACCCCAGCGCCACCGCGTACCCCAGCGACATTCCCAGGTACCGCATCGACAGGCCGAACGTCAGCCCGCCGATCCCCCACAGCAGGCCGAAGAGGTAACACAGCACCAGGTTCTTGGCGGGGGCCGACCGCAACACGTTCACCAGGTCCGGACACAGCAGCAGCCCCACGACCCACGGGGCGATGATCCAACTGAAGAATCCGCCGACGATCCAGTAACTCTCCCACGCCCAGCGGCGGACCTTCTTGAAAGGGATGTAGAAACTCCCCGCCGCAAAGCCGCCGATGGCGTGCAGGATGACTCCCAAAAACGGGTTTGCGTTCATGGCTGCCCTTCCCGGTCCCTGGATTCCTGTTTGAGCATCGTGTCGCGCCGCCGGTGCCCGGCCGTACGGCGTCAGTTACTCTATGCCCCGCGCGGCCGTGCGCGGGCGTACGCCCGCGCTACAGTCGGCAAGAGCGGTCGCCACAACCGTAACTCACGCATAACGCCCGGCCGGCGATTTCCGGCCCCCTGCGGCCTGACAAGACTACCAAACGCGGGCCTTTCTGTATAGTATCTGGAACACCGCAGGGTACTGCGTCAGTTAGTATGTAGGGTGCGTGCTCCGCACGCACGCGGATTATTCGCACGCACGGCGCGGGCGCAAGCGAGACATACTTGCAAGCCGTGTTGGCCCAACGCACGGGTTGCAGGCAACCAGTGGCACCCTCCAAGTGCCGCGGAGAAGGGGTTATTCGGATCGGCTCTTACGCGAAAGGAACTCCCATGCGGGCCGTAGTCCAGCGCGTCAGCGAGGCCGGCGTGACGGTCGAAGGACGCGTGGCGGGCGCCATCGGCAAAGGACTGCTGGTGCTGGTGGGCATCGGCCACGCCGACACCGAGGAAACCGCGCGGACCCTGGCCGCCAAGATCGCCAGACTCCGCATCTTCCAGGACGCGGAGGGCAAGATGAACCTCTCGGTCCAGGATGTGGGCGGCGGCGTCCTGGCCGTCAGCCAGTTCACCCTGCTGGCCGACGCGCGTAAAGGCAACCGCCCCAGTTTCACCGACGCCGCGCCGCCGGAGGCCGCCAACCGGCTCTATGAAGCGTTCTGCGCAGCGCTTGCCGACCTGGGCCTGCCCGTGGCGCGCGGCATCTTCGGCGCCCACATGGACGTGCGCCTGACGAACGACGGACCCGTGACGATCATCCTGGACCTGTAGGCCGAGGCAAGTATGTAGGGTGGTCGCCGCGGCGACCACGCGGATTATTCACACGGACGGCGCGGGCTGGAGCAGAGGCTGACCGCCCCAACGGGGCGGCGGACTGTGGCCACGGGTGGAGCACCGGCCGCTGCATGGCGGGCGGTGCGCAACCCGTGGAGAGATGTGGATTCGATGTACCGCCCCAACGGGGCGGCGGCCTGTGGCCACGGGTGGAGCACCGGCCGCTGCAAGGCGGGCGGTGCGCAACCCGTGGGAGCGTTCGTGTTTCAACACATCCGCCCCTTTAGGGGCGGCGGAATGTGCCGGACGCGCGGCGGATCAGTGTCCTTTCGTCGGTCCGGGCAACTCCTTCGCCTCTATGGGGCGAAAAACGGAGAAAAGGGTCCTGGACCCTTTTTCCTCATCCGCTTTCCACGGGTTGCGCGTCGGGCCGCAGCCCGCCAAGGCGGGCAGGCTGCGGCCGCGCCGCTCCACCCGTGGCTACAACCCGCCGCCCCGTTGGGGCGAAAAACGGCACCGCCATGCTGATGGAGAACGCCGCAAGCCTGGCTGATCGTCAGAAAAGCGGTGAACTACCGGCGGCGACGGAGCGCCACAAGGCCGCCCACGGCCAGCAGCGCGAGCGTGGCGGGTTCGGGAACCTCGGAAACACGGAACCCGACGTTGAAGCCCTCGTCCGGCGGGCCGTCGTAGCTCCGAACCGCCGCGTGCAGGGTGCCGACGCCGCTGATGACCGACCCGCCCCGCAGGCCGCAACGGATACGCCCCCCTGGAAATCGCGCGGTGGGCAGTCTTGCCCACCGCGCCACGGGACGCCTAGGCACGAGCGAAGCGCGGTGGGCAAGACTGCCCGCCGCGCGAAGTTGCGCTGTAGTATGCGGCGCGGCCGCGCCTCATTTCGGTGCGGCGGGCGCGGCTTTCTCAGGCACAGGCGGCGCCACCTTCTCGGGCACAACGGCCGGCGGGGATGCGGCCGGAAGCGGGGCGGGCGCGGCCGGAGGAACCGCCGGCGCGGGGGCCGGCGCGGGCGGCGGACCGGGGGACGGCGCGGGCGCCGGACCGGGCGGCGGCGCGGATGGCCCCGGCAACGGCGCGGGCGGCGGACCGGGCGGCGGCGCGGATGGCCCGGGGGCCGGCGCTGCCTCGCCGGGCACAGCCGGCTTCGGCGGCCCTTCCGGCGTGGGTTCAAAGAGCGTGTGCGGCATCTCGGCCATGTCGGGTGCAGCGCGCTTAAGGAGGTCCATGGCCATCCGTATCTGCTCGTGCGGCCAGTAAGATGCCATGCGGGCGGTCGTGCCGTCGGCCTGGAGAGCGAAGCCGGCGATCTCCTTGCCGGCATCCATCGTGCCGATTCTGTCCGGCGGGGTGCCGCCCCGGATGAGGGCCTGGCCGATGAACAGGGGCAGGCTCATCGCCATGGCCACTTGCTGCCGCCCCGGCAGGTGGGACTGGAGCCGCGCGATCGCCGACGACGGCTCCGGCGCCCGGCCGCCCTTGAGGCGCTCGATGGTCTGCATCAGCATTCCCTTGTCGCTGCCGGATGCGATGACGGCCTGGTTGCCGACGACGGCCACGCGATAGACCAGGCCCTCCGGCCCGTAGAGCACCTTCATCCGCTCGCGGAACTCCACGTGCCGCGCGGGAATGCCGAACCGGAACCGCGGCGTGAAAACGGTGACCGGTGCGCCGGCCATGGCCTCGGCCTCGGGCCTCGACTCGAACCGCACGTAGAGGTTCAACTGGTCGGCGAGCGATTCCCAGGCCGCCGCCAGCAGGTCGAGGCTCTTGCGGAACCGCTCGGGGTCCTTCAGTTCGAAGATCGTCAGCCCGGTCTCGGCGCCCATGCCGGGCTGGGCAGGCGCCGAGATGAACGTCATCTGCGGGCCCAGCGACTCGGCGAACATCTGGACGGCCTCCTCCACCTGGCGCTTGGTCGGTTCCGGCAGCGGTTCGGGCCGCGGCGCCTCGGCAAGAAAAAACCGCGCAGCCTTCATCATCAGGTCCGTCCGTATCGCGGGGTCCAGACTGATCGTCACAGCGCTCTCGACGGGCCTGTCGGACGGCAGCGGAATGGCGGCCGAACTGGGCACCTGAGCCGACAGGAAGTTCGCGATGGCGCCCCCCTCGGCGAACCGCATGGCCACGTCCGCCGCAACGCCGCCGGCCTCGAACCGGACGGACGCTTCCAGCGTCTCGGTCTGATCCAGAAAACTCGCAATGCCGAAGAGGTAGGCCGAGAGCATGTCGGCATAGGCCAGGGCCTCCGGCTGATGGTACAACTGGGCGCTGGCCGCCCGGAACCAGGCCGTGATGTCGTCGGCGTAGATGTCGCGGAGCCGGCGGACGTCGACGTAAACCATCGGCCCCGGCCCGGCGGCACGGGCGCGCGTCTCGTCGGGAAGCGCCCCGGCAATGCCCCCCGTCCTCCGCAGCAGCGGCGCTGCCGCTGCGGAGGGTGGATCGGCGGCGGCCGCCGCATCCATCGTCCGGACGGAACTCGTGACGACCGCGTAACGGCCGCGACGGGCCAGGTAGCGCGGCCCGGCCGTCCCCGTCAGGGCGTACAGGCCGGGCGACATCTCCTCGCCCACCGTGGTCTTCAGCAGCGCATCCCAGTCGGCCACGGGCAGGACGTACACGCTGTAGCGTTCGCGGTACTTCTTGGGGTCGAGGAACCCGATAGATGCGCTGCCCCCCAGGTCGATGCCGTCCTTGATGCCCGTCCGGAGCGACAGGAGGTCCAGCACGGGGTGGTCGCCGTGGCCGATGACGAGGCCCGTCTCGCGGCCGAAGCGCTTCAGGTCGTCCTCCAGGGCGCCCAGGTTGGGGATGTGGAAGAAGGCGACGGATTCCTTCGGCACGAGCGCCAGGGCGCCGAGTTTATCCTGCGGCTCGGCGGCCGCGGCAGCGCCCGCCGAGAGGATTGCAGCCAGCGCGACAAAGGCCAGGCCAGGTCTCATGAGGCCTCCTGTCTGTTAACCCGTTGCCGTTCCGTTTGAACGCAGAGGCCGCAGAGCAGCCACCTCCGCCATAGCAGCCTTGGCTTCCGGCCTTCGCAGCCGAAGCGGCTGCTTCGGCGGAGTAGGCGCGGCGGCCGGACGCCGAGAAAAGCAGAACAGGCCGTTTCCTTTATCAAAAACCCGTGAGTCGTTCTCTGCGATCTCTGCGTTAGAAGCCTTTTTGTTAGAGGCTCTAAACACATTATCGGCCGACTGACAGAGCCAGTTTATTATATTGCCCCGGTCAAACCAAGCGAGAACATCCGGCGCGACTTGCCATGTGCGGTTGGCCGAGTTACACTGGTATGAGGCCCACGGCAAAGGGCGCAAGGAAATCAAACGCAAACGGTACCTGGACTGAGAACATGAGAAAACCACGACTCAGCAATTCGGGCTTTGGGGACTGCATCCGCAACACCGGTTACGGGGCGTCGCTGGAACGGCACAAGATTTACCGCGTCGTGCCCGACGCGGCCGCCGCGGCCGACGGCGACATCCGCGTCATCGACGAGAGCGGCGAGGATTACCTGGCCTACTCCGCCGAAGCAGCCTCGGCTGCGAAGGCCGGATATCCCTCCTCCTACTTCGCCCCCATCAAAGTCCCCGCCGCGGTCGAGAAGTCGTTGCTGCATACGGCGTGAGGAGGGCCATTTCCGTCCAGGAATCGGGGAACCTCCCGGCGTTCGTGGCTCGGCCGGAGGCCCGGGCCGCCGGGGCGTCTGGGAGCACAAGGGCACGGGCCGGCAGGCCGGCGAAGAAACGAATAGTATTATGCCTTGCTCCGGTTCTTGAAATCGCAAGTCCTTGTCTTACAAGAAGTTACGGTCTTCATGATGGTATAAAAAGGCCAACCGACGCGGTTACAGAAACTGGCAGCGCTGTAACCCTCGGCGGCGAAACGAGTTACGGATCGAAAAACCGGAGCAAGGCATAGTATTGTGTGCCCGCATAGAGTTGACTAAGTAGAAACGCAGAAAGTTTCGTTCGAATAGGTGACCGTAACCTCAATTGCGGCAAAGGGTTACGCTGGGGTCGGTTATGATGATTCTTTTTGCGTTTCTACTTAGTTGGCACATGCCATCTACTGCCGGTGAAAGGCTGGGTGCCCAGGCGCAACCTGAAACGGCCTCAAGCCTGATCTGATGCTCCGCCAACCGGGAGATCTATAGGACCCTCGCGATCAATCTTCTTTTCTATCCACTCTTGGATCATGCGTCCCGCCTCTTGTCTCGCCCGCCAGGTGGCTATTGCTTCCACCCGGGCCCTTAGCTCCTGCAAGTCTAGCGAAGTGTCACTAATATCAAAGAATAGCGCTTTGCCGATTGGCGTCTCGCGCAAAAGCGTATAAGGTTGATCCGAAACATTCTCTATGAGCAATTCGAGGCAACCGTTGAACCCAGGGTCGATACAAGGCGAGTGATGCAGAAGTACTCCTTTGCATACTAATTCAGAACGTGGCCCGATTAGCGCCAATGTGCGCTCGGACAAGACGAAAGTCTCTAAAGTTAGCAGAACCTTGGATTGCCCTGGGGGAAGGTGAAGGGGCTGATTGAGAAAGTTAACCTGCCCTTTCTCTTTAGTTGCCCCGAGCCGGAAACAATAGTGAGTTGCAGCAAAACTGGCTGGGTCGTAAGGCTTTATGGTCAAGAGACCGCGCCGTGAGTAATGAGTTTCATACATGGCCTTAGATATAAGGAACATGTCCTCCTCCTCTCGCGCTACCGCTGTCCTGTTATTGGATGCACACCAACTGCACAATGAAAGAGAGTAACTTCACAGCCATATCATATAAGAATCAAACAACAAACCCAAGAGAACACTGGGGTACTCCCCATGCGCTGCACGGATTGGGGGCCGAATTAGGCTAGCTTTTTCTGTGCCTTGGCCCCCGATGCGACACAAGGGAATGGCCGGGAATGGACCCCGGGCGTCCGTTGCCCTCTGTCGCCTCTTGGCTACTCTTATCCTCTCTTCTTTTCTCAGGACTGCAAGCATAAAAAGGCGCTCTCCTGCGACCCAGCCATGCCATAGTACGGCGCATCAGGCGTCCGATACTCCATTGCCTGGTGCGCGCGCCGGCCGTTGTAGAAGTCGCGGCACGCCCAACCATCTTGCGGTGCGGTCAATGGTGCAGGTGGCACGAGACGAGGTGGGCCGGGTCATCGGGCATGGGCAGCAACTGCGGCACGTCGATGGAGCAGCGCTCCAGCACCCACGGGCAGCGGGGGTGGAACGGGCATCCGGGGGGCGGATTGAGGGCACTGGGCACCTCGCCGCGCGGCACGATGCGCTGGCGCGGCTGGCCGGGGTGAGAGCGCGGAATGGCCGACATCAGGCACTTCGTGTACGGGTGGAGGGGCTCGCGGTAAAGCGCATCGGCGGGCGCCTGCTCCACGATGTGGCCCAGGTACATGACCGCCACGTCGTCGGAGATGTGGCTGACCACGGCCAGGTCGTGGGCGATGAAGAGGTACGTCAGGCCCAGTTCCTCCTGGAGGCCCTCCAGAAGGTTCAGGATCTGGGCCTGGATGGACACGTCCAGGGCGCTGATGGGCTCATCGCAGACGATGAACTTCGGGTCCAGGGCCAGGGCCCGCGCGATGCCGATGCGCTGGCGCTGCCCGCCGGAGAACTCGTGCGGATAGCGGTTGCGGTACGCGGGGGCCAGGCCCACGTGGTCCAGCAGTCGGGCGACGCGGTCCTCCAGTTCCCGCCCCCGGGCCAGGCCGTGGACCCTGAGGGGCTCGCCGATGATGCCGCCCACGGTCATCCGCGGGTTCAGGCTGCCGTACGGGTCCTGGAAGATGATCTGCATATGCCGGCGTATCTGCCGCAGGTCGGCCGGCGGCAGCGCGAAGACGCTGCGGCCCTCGAACGTAACGGACCCGGCCGTGGCCGGGATGAGGCGCAGGATGGTCCGGCCGGCGGTGGTCTTGCCGCAGCCCGACTCGCCCACCAGGCCCAGCGTCCGGCCGCGGCGCAAGGTGAACGAGATGCCGTCCACCGCCCGCACGTAGCCCACCGTGCGGCCGAGGAGGCCGCGGCGCACCGGGAAGTGCGTCTTGAGGTCGCGGACCTCCAGGAGAACATCCTCCGGCACCGGCATCGTTTCGGGCGCGATCATGTGTAGAGCGACTCCCCGCGTGCCCTGGTCTCGGCCACGCG
>Ga0315294_10007142_pt1 | contig 12250 bp, 8 predicted proteins | sample YL17G13_40_MG_FD_203626 | JGI IMG/M metagenome (GOLD analysis project Ga0315294, IMG submission 203626) | Sediment microbial communities from Yellowstone Lake, YNP, Wyoming, USA - YL17G13_40 | ecosystem: Environmental > Aquatic > Freshwater > Lake > Sediment | place: USA: Wyoming | collected...
TTTAAAGGTAAAGTATCCCTAGAAGAACAAAAACACTACGAGAAACACATACGCCAGCGGTGTCGTGAAATACGACTTGAACTCCCTTTTAAATACTGCCCAAAAACCCTTCATTTTCTTTTCCTTTTTTAAGCGACTTTATGTGTCGTAATTTTCCTGAATACTTCCTCGAGCGTACAATTGTATTTGTTTTTAAGTTCTTCAGGCGTAGAATCCGCCAGAATTTTCCCGCGTGCGATTATTATCGCTCTATCGCACACCGCTTCTACTTCTTCAAGTATATGCGTCGATACTACGATGCACTTATCTTTTGCCATTTTTCCGATGAGCTGCCGCACCTCGTGCTTTTGATTAGGGTCAAGCCCATCTGTCGGCTCATCGAGTATCAGCACGGGTGGGTCGTGTATAAGAGCCTGAGCAAGTCCTACCCTTCTTTTGTAACCTTTGGAAAGCGTTTCGATTGTCTGATGATATACCGATTCGATATGGCACATCGAAACGACTTTATCGAGCGCCTGTTTTATTTTTTGATTTTCAAGATTTCTCACATCACAGACAAAGTTCAAAAATGCTCCTACCGTCATTTCGTTATACGCAGGCACGTTCTCAGCAAGGTATCCTATATTTTGCCGAACCTGTATCGGGTTTTTGAAGATATCGAATCCGCAGATTTGAGCCGTTCCGCTGTCAGGCCTCAGAAAGCAGGCCAGCATTCTCATAACGGTGCTTTTTCCCGCCCCGTTTGGCCCTAAAAAGCCGAGCACCTGTCCTTTTTCTACCTCGAATGACACGCCGTCAACTGCCATTATCGGCCCGAATCTTTTTTGCAGCTCTTTTATTTTTATCATATCAGTCTCCGCCGAACATTCCCGCAAAAATGTATAAAAGTCCGCTATGGGATGCCTTACGGCAGAAAAATTATATTATGCCCTGTTTCCCCCGTCAATACCCGTTATTTGGCGGATTTGAAAGGCTTATCTTTCAAAAACGCAAGGATAATCGGTTTGAAACAGAAGGCTATTTTTTCCTCCGGCAGTTCCTTTATCTCTTTTTCTGTAAACCATTTCAGCTTTTGTCCTTCTGTCAGGATGGTTTGTTTTATGTCTATGTTGGCTCTTTCCCAATATGTATGCTCGATTCTATCCGGCATATCCGTCTTTTTGTAAAAATTCAGGTTTTCGATTGTTTTTCCTATTTCCTCTTTAACTTCGCGGGTAATACATTCTTCTGGCGTTTCGCCTTGTTCAACGTGTCCTCCTATAATGTCCCAGCAGTTCGGGCAGGGAATATTTGGCTTATCATCTCTCAGGCCCAGAAGTATCTGGCCATTGTCATTTACAAACAGGATACCCACCCCGCTGTGTTTTGTGTTTTCCATTCGTTTCTTTAAAACTTATGCTTGGTTTCAACTGCTGTAAATTTACCAAAAATCGCCGTTATTGCAACTTTCTCCGCCTTCGGCGGATAAAGCTGGGAGGCATTATATCCTCCCGCCGAGTGTCCGTCATTCGTTTAGCACCTCACTATTCTTGCCCCTGTTTCTGCTTTCACAGAAAGCACTGGGGCAGAGGCATGCAAGAAAGCATAGTGGGACGAAGGATGGAAGGCGGATAAATCTTAGCTTTTACGCTATTTTACCACAAAAACCCGTATATTAAAAAACTTTTTTTTCTCTTGCATTTGCACTTCCGTTGTGATATAATGCTTCGAGAATAGGGGATGGGTGAAGGGTTATTGTATAAAGCGTCTGGTTATTCAACTTAGGTTTTGTCTTGTCGCATTGCTTTATTGTGCTGACTAGCCCGCTGGAGGCGGATTTTAGTCAAATCTTTATGTTTTAAAACGAGAGAAGAGTTATCCCGTAGAGAATCTGCGCGCGTTTTTAAGGCGATAAAAATAGTCTCTTATTGGAAAGCCAGGCAAAATATGAGCAAAAGATTTTTAACCTTCTTTGCTGCTGCATTCTTAAATCATTACGAAAAGAAGGAAAAGAAAACAAAAAAGACAAGTGCGGCAATTTGTTTGGTGTTGACATTTTTGGTGGTATCAGGCAGCACAAGGGCGAGCTTCATTCTCGATGGCGATGAGCAGCTCACAATCGACCAGCACCATGCTAACAGTGGGAGGCTGTATGATACAAGCCAGGTTTTTATCGTCTCCGGCGGTCGTGCCAAGAAGCTCCGCTCTTACAACGACAGCATCGTGAATATGTCCGGCGGTCGGGTCAGGAGAATTCTCTCCTGCGACAACAGCGCCACGAATATTTCCGGCGGTCTGGTCAAGAGGTTCCGCTCCTACGACAACAGCACCATGAATATCGCCGGCGGTCGGGTCAATAGGTTCTTCTCCCGCGACAACAGCGCCACGAATATTTCCGGCGGTCTGGTCAAGAGGTTCCGCTCCTACGACAACAGCACCACGGATATCTTCGGCGGTCAGGTCAATAGGTTCTTCTCCCACGACAACAGCACCACGGATATCTTTGGCGGTCAGGTCGAGAAGCTCCGCTTCTACGACTATAGTTCTGTAGATATCTCTGGCGGGGACATAGGTTACGACGGGCTTTATGCCTACAATCATAGCTCTGTGAGCATCTCTGACGGGAACCTGGGAAGCCTCACTGCCTGCGACCGCAGCTCTGTGAGCATCTCTGGCGGAATCATAAGCGGGCTCGATGTCCGCAACCACAGTTCCATAAGCATCTCTGGCGGAATCATAAGCGGGCTCGATGTCCGCAACCACAGTTCCGTCACCTTCTATGGCTCTAATTTTGCTATTGATGGAACCCCCGTTGGTCTTGACGAAATTACTAGCATATTAGGCGGTTATTACGCTCATGACCCCTTCAGAATACTTACCGGCACACTTGCAAACGGCGATATAATCAACACCCAGTTTCAAATCGGCAACGATGCTAAAATTGTTCTTATCCCCGAACCTGCAACACTTTTACTGCTCGGCTTTGGTGCGGTGATGTTGAGAAGAAAACGCAGTTAGGCTTATTTCTTTTTGCCTTTATACCTCTATCCCCACTGGCTTTGTGGCCAATATGTTAATCTGCGCAAACTTTTTTATCCGCCTCAGGCGGAAACGGCTTTAACGAATATTAGCCGATTAAAACCTTATCTACTTCGTAAATACCAAAACCAGCCCGGAAGAATAAAAGTCCTAAACTCCGATAACATATAGACATAGTATGCAGGAAATAATAAATAGATAAAAGTGTCGATAAAACAAGTGTTTTTAACATAAGGACTTATATAACGCCCGCCATATAAAATTAAGAAGAATTCGGTATTTTAGCTTGATTTGCCCCGAAAATTAACGTATAATAGGTATATAAAGCGATTTGCGGACTGTGTAGTCCGCAGCGGATAATCGCAAAGCAGGGCTAAATGCCCTATTGATGAGTTTTAAAGTTACAAAAGCACTGGGAGCAGGCCGAATCGGCGATAGAGACTTGTCCGCCTGGGGCGGGAAATTTCTCAAGTCGACGCGGCCGGGCAAATCAGTGAATAAAAAAGAAATTTTGTTTTCAGAAACTATGGTTCGTTCAACAGTGAAATTTAACTTTCAGCAACTTTTAGACTTCGGCAACCCCTGCCTTCGCGGGGGCGAAGAAAAACGACTGCTCCGCCTTTGCCAAGGCTTCGGCGGACAAGCGTTGAGGGTTTATAAAAAACCCGATTAACAAGCAGTCTGAAACCCTAACTTTCTGAAAAGGATTTCAATCTTTATCATTTCTTTTGTAACATCAGTTACCCTGCCTGCGTTATCCGTAATTCGGGATTAAATACAGAATCGGACAACGTTCAGGAAAGGCATAAAAGATGTTCACATTAGCACAGATTTCCGGCCATACAATTACCGCAATAGCGGTAATTATAGGGGCCGCAGCGGGAATAGTAATAGCCTTTTTGGCCGGCAAGGTTTTAGGGATTTTAAAACAGAGCAATCTTAACAAGAGACTTGCCCTGCAGAAGGAACAGGCCAAAAGAGATGCGGAAGAAACAATCAAGGCCGCCCGCATCGAGGTAGCGGCAGAAACTTTAAGGAAAAAAGAGGAATTAATTGCTGAAATCAACCAGGCAAAAGCGGAGCTCCGCGAGGCAGAGCGAAGGTTTAGCAAGCATGAAGACGCTATCGACAAACAGAATGAACTGCTCGGCCAGCGTGAAAAAGCACTTGGGCAGACCGAGCAGAACCTCAAACAGCAGACCCATCGGCTTGACGAGCGGGAAAAGGAAATCGGCCATATAGTCGCCCAGCAGAAAAACCAGCTTCTTAAAATCAGCGCAATGAGCGCTGAAGAGGCGAAACAGCTTCTTTTGAAAAAACTCGAAGACGAATGCGAACATGAAATGAACGCGGTAATTCAGCGGAAAATGGAGGAAGCACAGGAAACTTCCGAAGAAAAGAGCAGGGAAATCATAAGCTCAGCCATCCAGAGATTCGCCGCTGATCAGACCTGCGAAGTTACCGTCTCGACAATCGATATTCCAAGCGACGATATGAAGGGCAGAATAATCGGAAGGGAAGGCAGAAATATACGCGCCTTCGAAAAGGCAACGGGCGTCGATGTTATCGTCGACGATACGCCCGGCGTTATCGTCGTCAGCAGCTTTAATCCTATAAGAAGAGAAGTCGCACGACAGTCAATGGAAAAACTCATACAGGACGGCAGGATACATCCGAGCAGAATCGAAGAGCTCGTCGCACAGACCAAAAAAGACGTCATACAAAAAGTCCAGCAGGTCGGCAAGGAAGCCTCTGTCGAAGCAGACGTGCAAGGCCTTAACAGCAAAGTTATTATGGAGATAGGAACGCTGAATTACAGAACAAGCTATGGGCAGAACGTGCTGCGGCACAGCATCGAGGTGGCATTTCTCGCGCAGGTAATGGCCGACGAACTCGGCCTTGACGGCACGCTTGCAAGAAGAGCGGGCTTTCTGCACGATATCGGCAAGGCTATGGACCACGAAGTTGAAGGCGGGCATCCGGCCATCGGCGCAAATTTCCTCAAGAGATATAACGAATTGCCCATAGTGCTCAACGCCGTCGCAGCTCATCACGGCGACATCCCGGCAGATAATCCATATACGCCGCTTATCGCCGCCGCGGACGCAATAAGCGCATCAAGGCCGGGAGCAAGAAGAGAAACACTTGAAAGATATATCAAAAGGCTTGAAAAACTCGAAGAAATCGCAAAACAGTTCAAAGGCGTCGAAAACTGCTACGCGATTCAGGCGGGCAGAGAAATCAGGGTTATCGTTGACGCCCGTAATATCGACGACGGCAGCGCCATGAAAATGGCCCGTGATATAGCCAACAAGGTCGAAGAAGAAATGACCTATCCGGGCGAAATAAAGGTTACACTGCTGCGAGAGCTGCGCTGCGTCGAATACGCAAAGTAACTGATAGCCACCCCTGCCTTCGCAGGGGCAGGCTCCGAAAAGAAGGGCACGAAGAATATTAAATAAAGAATATTGAAGTGCGAAGTTAATGAAACTTAACATACTATGTATCGGCGATATAGTTGGAAGGCCGGGCAAAAGAATCCTGGCTGACAACCTCGGCGCAATCGTAAAAGAACAGCAGATAGACTGCGTTATCGCGAACGCTGAAAACGCCGCGGGCGGTTCAGGGCTTACCCGCCAGATTTATGAAAAACTCCTTAAATACGGCGTTGACCTTATTACACTCGGCGACCACGCCTTTAAAAAGAAAGACATAATTACAGTTCTCGAAAGCAACAGCAACATCGCAAGGCCTGCAAACCTGTCGGCTTATGCCGCAGGCAAAAGCTTTGCGTTATATAAAACCACAAAAGGACCTGTCGTCGCCGCTATCCCGCTTGTCGGCAGAATCTTTATGAAGCCGGCAGACAGCCCTTATGACTATATCGATGCGCTTTTGCCAAAGTTAGAAAACCAGGCGGACATCATCTTTGTGGATATGCACGCCGAAGCGACAAGCGAAAAAATCTCCATGGGTTACTATCTCGATGGAAGAGTTTCCTGCATCTTCGGCACACATACGCACGTCGTTACAGCAGATGAAAAAATCCTGCCGAAGGGAACAGCATATATTACAGATATCGGGATGACAGGCGCTCATCACTCGGTGCTGGGCAGAGAAATAGAATCCGTGCTGAAAAACTTCAGGACGCAAATGCCCTGCCCATTTAAAATTGCAACAGAGGATTTAAGGCTCAACGGCATTGTGGTAACTGTCGACAGTAATACAAAAAGAGCCGACAAAATAAGCCGATTCGAGTTTAAAGACGAAAAGGCCAACTCAATCAGCTACGACAGCGACGACGGCAAACCGGATTACAATAACGGCTTTGAATAGAACAAATCCAAAAAACAACAAATAAATTAACACAACCACCTCTAAATAAAGGTCTTATAATAATTTAATAATTATAATAAAATTCAACTTTACGGCTTTACTTTCCCTATTAATCGGTATATTATATCTATTGGCTTATTCTAGCGTCTAAGAAGCTTGCGCAGGGAATGAGGAACTGAAGATGAGGGCAAACAAGAGTTATGCCAATAGGGGTGGGGGTATAGTTTCTTACTCTATATTTCAATCAATCAAATTTTCCAGTCTGCTACTGGCGTCGCTGCGCCTATTTGGTCGGACTTCGGCGAGCTCAGTCGAGTCGCGGCGGCAGGCAGTTAAAAATATACCTTTCTTTTAAAAATAAAAGAATTATTTCAGAAAAGTGGAGATTAAATTATGGAAGCAAGAATTAAATTACTAATTATTTGTATTGCTGCGGTCTGCTTTACGGCGGCTGGTGTAAATGCATTAGCGGCCGAATCTGACGAACCACAGCAAAGTACAAGCGGGCCAACGCCACCGAAAGCAGTTTTGATAAGAGACGCTGCAAAAGAGTTTATGCTAATGGGAGCACCCCCGGTCAGTCCTGTAATCATATCCGGGGTGCCGGATTATATGTGGCGACATGGCTGCGGCCCTACGGCGGTAGGCAATGTTGTGGGCTACTACGACAGTCACGGCTACGATGACCTCATTACAGGCGATGCCAATACACAAACCTACGATACAAATCAGGCAATGGCTTCGGGAGGAGATTCAGGCAATCCCAATCCGCCGGGTTCCGAGAAACACTATGAAGATTATGCTCGGCCGGAAGACGACCCTGGTCCGCTTCTAACCGACGACTATCTCATTCCTCCGGGACGTGCGGCTCACGCCAATAACTGTATTGGCGATTATCAGGACACATCCAAAAGCACACGTGCCAATCGTTACGGCTGGAGCTGGTCAAACGACCTTGGCCCATCTTTTGTCGGTTATGTAAATCAACAAAACGCAACTTACAACCCGACTTATACAGAATACCGATGGTCAACAGGTGCACTGACCTGGGCAGTGCTGACCAATGAAATCAACAATAACCGGCCGATGGTTTTTCTTGTCGATTCCGACGGCGACGGCACTTCCGACCATTTTGTAGCCGTTGTCGGCTATGATGCCGCAACCAATCAGTATGGCTGCCATGACAGCTGGGCACCTCTCGTCGTCAGATGGGAAACTTTCCAGGGAATGGGTCAGCCATTCGGAATCTGGGGCGGATGGTCGCTGCGGTTAGGCCAGCCAACTGAGGTAACCAAGTGGGAGCAGCTTCCCAACATGACTGACTACGGTATGGATGTCCGCTGCGACCGAAGAGACGGCACTAACCGTGTGCTGGCAGATGATTTCCTATGCGAACAGACCGGCCCAATTACCAAGGTAAGACTCTGGGGCTCCTGGAAAAATGATTCAAAAGGCCAAATTAAAACAATTCATTTGAGCATTCATAGTGATGACCCTGTAGGGATAGGCGGAACAGACCCTACCAATATCTACTCCAAACCAGACCAACTGCTGTGGTCTGGGGACTTCAACGCACCGCACTTTACCGAAACACTCTTTTATGACCTTACTCCTGATTTTGAATGGTGGTGGCAGCCGGGTTCCCCTCCAATCATGAACGGCGACCACAGGATTTGGCAATATGAAATACCAATTGACCCGTGCGCGGCATTTATACAGCAGGGCAGTCCCTCTAATCCTATTATCTACTGGCTTGATGCTTATGTTCTGATAGACAATAGCAATAGTCCACCAGACGCCAATTTTGGCTGGAAAGTATCGGGAGAGACATCGCACCGGCTGGATGACGCAGTATGGTCAACTAACGATGGCAACACCTGGACCGAAATGCTCTATCCTCCGCCGCATCCAATGGCGGGGATTTCTGTTGATTTGGCATTTGCGATTATCATGGGCCAGCCAGAACCTAATGAACCTAATGAGCCTACCGATACAAAACGGTGGCTGCAAAGCCCCGATTTGAGCGAATACGGCGTGGATGTTAGGGCAACAGAACCTTTGATACTTGCAGATGATTTTGAATGTAACAAATCAACGCGAATTACAGATATCACAGTCTGGGGTTCATGGAAATTCGATATCCTGCCACCGTGTGGACCTAATGACGTCAATTTCACCTTGAGTATTCATTCGGATATCCCGGCCAGCCAGAGCAAAACCGGTTACAGTATGCCCAACGACGTTCTGTGGCACAGAGACTTTTTGGCCGGCACATACGAAGTTTCTATTGAACAAGAGCAGATATATGAAGGCTGGTGGGACCCCCATATCGATTGGTACGTCTTCCCCGGCGACCAGGTCTGCTGGAAATATGTCTTCCATATCCCGAAAACTGAGGCCTTCTGCCAGCGAGGCGAGCCGAATAAACCGATTGTTTACTGGCTCGATGTGCAGGCATGTCCGAACGACGTTAGCGGCGGAGCACAATTCGGCTGGAAATCCTCAATAAATCACTGGAATGACGGCGCTGTCTGGACGATGGGTTCTGAACCATACGTCGGGACGTGGAACAAGTTAATGTACCCATCTCAACACCCACTATATCCGCAACCGATTGACCTGGCTTTTGCAATTGACGGCAATATACCATGCTGCCAGAGATGTGCCGATTTCGATTTGTCCAGTAAAGTTGATTTTGTTGATTTGAGCGAATTCGTCGGCGACTGGCTGTGGTTCGGCCCCGCGGGGGGATATGTCGAGCCTGACCTTGACTGCGACGGCGATGTGCAATTCGATGATTTTGCCATACTCGCAGAACAGTGGTATATAGGCTGCCCGTAAGTAAATTTTATGATTTTAACGTAACAAAAAAGCTGCGGCTGATAAAGTCGCAGCTTTTTTTTATGGATTAGACAGCAATATAGATTTATAATTTTTTTATGAAAGACAGTTTATTTGAACAGCTAAAAGAAACAAATCCGCCAGAGAAGAAAATCTATACAGTCAGCCAAATCACATCGCTGATAAAAACAAGCCTGGAAAACTCGCTGCCCGGCAGGCTTACAATCACAGGCGAAATAAGCGGTTTTAAGAGACATTCAAGCGGACACTGCTACTTCGACCTTAAAGATGAAAACTCAATTCTGCCTGCCGTTATGTGGGACAGCGATTTTACCAAACTGAAATTCAAGCCTGAAAACGGTCTTGCCATCATCGCCAAAGGCCATATAGATGTTTATGCACCGGCGGGCAAATACCAGTTCTATGCCGACTCGATGCTGCCGCAAGGTTGCGGGGCTTTGCAGCTTGCATTTGAACAAATGAAAAAAAGACTCGCTGCCGAAGGCCTTTTTGACGACAGACACAAAAAAACGCTGCCGAAATACCCATTCCGAATAGGAATACTGACAAGCGAATCAGGCGCCGCACTACACGACATTGTTGACAGCATTTACAACCGCTGGCCGGTGGCGAAACTGCTTTTTTATGATGTGCCGGTGCAGGGTGAAGGCGCCGCTGAAAAAATCGCGGCAGCAATAAAAGACGTCAATAGAAGAAACGCCGCATTAAAACTTGACGTTATAATTGTCGGCCGCGGCGGCGGCTCTATGGAAGACTTGTGGGCATTTAACGAAGAAATCGTCGCAAGGGCGATTTTCGCTTCTGCAATTCCCGTCATAAGCGCAGTCGGGCACGAGGTCGATTGGACAATCGCTGATTTCGTCGCCGATGCACGCGCTTCAACGCCGACAAAGGCAGGCGTAATAGCTGTGCCTGATATCAAGGAAGTTTTGCAGCAGATAGACTCCGGCGGCAAAAGGATTCGACAAAATACGGAGTCTATTGTCAAATTGTGCGGACAAAAACTTAAAACGATTCTCGCTGCGGCAGTATTTCGCGCGCCGCTTGTAATAATTCAAAACAGAGAGCAGATACTCGATGAGCTCCAGAGCGGTCTTGCCGGGTCGGCACAGTCAATCGTTTTTAATATCCGCAAATTGCTGCAATCATACTTTGAGAAAATTTTGAAAATCGAGCCTCACCGTCTTATGGCCGATAAGAAAATCGCGTTAAACAATCTACAAAACCGATTGACCCAAAAGACAAGCAGGCTTTTAGACTCTGTTAAACTCCAGATTGAAACACAGGCGGGAAAATTATCCGCTTGCAGCCCTAAAAGCATTCTCAACCGCGGCTACAGCATAGCGAAAAATGCAATTACCGGAAATGTCATAACACGCCCGGCAGATGTAAGTATCGGCGATTTAATAATTACCGAACTTGCAAATGAAAATACAATTGAAAGCAAGGTTACGAAAAAGTAAAATAGCCGCGACTAAAACTGCTTTTAAGGAAGATTGTGATGGAATTTATTATATTTAGCGGCCGCCGCCGCCGGCCTAACCTTCCGCCTCAAGTGGCGGGGGCTAAATGTGTTGTATTAATCTGTCTTATCCTGCTGGCTGGGCCGGTCGGTCAGGTAAATGCCGGCTGGGAGCAGGTTCCCGGGATTTTAAGCAAAATCAAAGCCCCGACGTTTCCAGACAGGGATTTTAATATTACCGATTACGGCGCAGTCGGCGATGGAAATACGGACTGCACCGAAGCCTTTAAAAAAGCGATATCCGCCGCCAGCCGGGCCGGCGGCGGACGAGTAGTTGTGCCGGTTGGTTCATTCCTGACAGGCGCGATTCATCTTAAAAGCAATATTAACCTGTATGTCTCAGAGGGCGCCGTTATCAAGTTTTCAAACGACCCTAACGCGTATCTGCCTGCGGTCTATACACGCTGGGAAGGCATCGAGTGTATGAACTATTCGCCGCTGATCTATGCCTATAAACAAAAAAATATTGCCATAACAGGTAAAGGTATTCTCGACGGGCAGGGAGAGAACTGGTGGAAGTGGAAAAAAATTCGTGAAGACGTTCAGGCACTGTATAAGCAGGGACAGGATGGAGTGCCGGTGAAAGAAAGACAATACGGCGGCAAAACGTTAAGACCAAATATGATTGAACCGTATCTATGTAAAAATATCCTTATAGAAGGAATTACAATCAGAAACGGTCCTTTCTGGCATATTCATCCGGTACTTTCACAGAATATTACCGTCAGAAATGTAAGAGTTGACGGTATGGGCCCAAACAATGACGGCTGCGACCCCGAATCGTGCAAAGATATTCTTATCGAAGGCTGCTATTTAAATACAGGCGATGACTGTATCGCAATAAAGTCAGGCAGGAACAACGACGGCAGACGAGTAAATAAACCAAGTGAAAACATCGTTATCCGTAACTGCCAGATGAAAGCAGGACACGGCGGAGTAGTCATCGGCAGCGAAATGAGCGGAAGCGTCAGAAATGTTTTTGCTGAAAACTGCACAATGGATGACCCGAACCTGGACCGCGTACTGCGGCTCAAAACCAACTCTGTCCGCGGCGGTGTTATAGAGAATATCTATATGAGAAATGTCACTGTCGGCCAGGTGAAAGAATCGATACTCCATATTTTTTACTTCTACGGAGAAGGCGATGTCGGCAAATTCACGCCGAAAGTTCGAAATATCAATATGGAAAACGTCACCAGTAAAAAAAGCAAATACGCACTGTTTCTTAAAGGTTATGAGCGTTCGCCGATAACCGATGTCCGTCTGAAAAATTGTACGTTCGATAACGTTGAAAGTCCCGATATAATAGATAATGTCAGGAATCTGGGGCTGGAAAATGTAAAGATTAACGGTAAGCTGGCTTCGACAGCCGGTGCAGAGGCCGATTAGGGATACAAAAGTGATATCGGGTTTGTTAAGCAGAGGTATAACCAATGGTTGAAAAAAAAGAAAATAACGATATAAGCAAATTGTCATTCGAACAGGCGATAAAGAAACTCACTGATATAGTTT
>Ga0315294_10007143_pt1 | contig 12249 bp, 12 predicted proteins | sample YL17G13_40_MG_FD_203626 | JGI IMG/M metagenome (GOLD analysis project Ga0315294, IMG submission 203626) | Sediment microbial communities from Yellowstone Lake, YNP, Wyoming, USA - YL17G13_40 | ecosystem: Environmental > Aquatic > Freshwater > Lake > Sediment | place: USA: Wyoming | collected...
TCGGCGACGCCGGGGCCGTACGAGCGCGAATGCAGCAGGCAGACCGTCGAGCAGATCGTGCGGCCCACCGGCCTCATCGACCCATCGGTCGAGGTGAAGCCGACCGCCGGCCAGATCGACGACCTCATCGAGCAGATACGTGTCCGCGTCGAGCGCAGCCAGCGCGTCCTCGTGACGACGCTGACGAAGAAGATGGCGGAGGACCTGTCCGACTACCTGATCGAGATGGGCGTCCGCACGCACTACCTGCACTCGGAGATCGACACCCTGGAGCGCGTCGAGATCCTGCGCGACCTGCGCGCCGGCGTCCACGACGTCGTCGTCGGCATCAACCTCCTGCGTGAGGGGCTCGACCTGCCGGAGGTCAGCCTCGTCGTCATCCTCGACGCCGACAAGGAGGGTTACCTGCGCTCGCGCGACTCGCTCATCCAGACCATCGGCCGCGCCTCGCGCCACATCGACGGCCACGTCATCATGTACGCCGACGCGGTTACCGCGTCGATGCGGCAGGCCATCGATGAGACGTACCGGCGCCGTCGCATCCAGCTCGCCTACAATAAGGAGCGCGGCATAACGCCGCAGGGCATCCGCAAGGCGATACGTGACATAACGGATCGCGTGAAGAAAGTAGCGGAGGAGAGGGCGCCTTACACCGTCGCAGGCGCGATTCCAAGGGAGGAAATGCCGCGCATCATCGCCGACCTGGAGAGCCAGATGAAGGCGGCGGCGAAGCAGTTGGAGTTCGAGCGAGCGGCGCTCCTGCGCGACGAGATCGTCGAGCTACGCAAGCTGTTGGTCAGCGACCCGGACGCCCTCCACGAGTTCGCCGCTGCCGCCGGCCGTCCCGGCCCGCTCTTCAAGAACGGCGGTCGCCGCGGGCGTCGCCCCTACCGCCGTTGACAACGCCCGTTCAGCGGATCTTTCTTAGGCAAGTATATCGACCTGTCCTCTTCTCATCCACCCATCCGTTTGACGAGCCTACCACGCCATGCTAACTTGAAATGTTAGGGCGTTGTTGATGCCCGCAATCGGAGGAAGCGCATCGTGCCACCGTCCGACCCCCTTATCCCGCCGGCCGGCGTCGAGGACATCGACCACCACATCGGCTCGCTCCTGCCTGCAGGTCAGTACAGCGCCGCGCCGCCGACGCCCATCATCTGCCCCAACTGCGGCGGCGTCGTCGCCGAGGGCTCGCGCTTCTGCGGCCAGTGCGGCCGCGCCCTCGGCCTGCCCGTGCGCACGACGACCGAAGCGACGGTCACCATCCTCTTCACCGATATCCAGGGCTTCTCCGACCTCACGTCGTCCGTCGGCGACCAGGAGGCGCTCGACGCCCTCAAGCGTCACAACCAGATCGTCCGCGCCCAGATCCAGAACCACGGCGGCGCCGAGATCAAGTACCAGGGCGACGGCTTCATGGTCGCCTTCCCCAGCGCCCGTCGCGCGGTCCTCTGCGCTATCGACATCCAGCGTAAGATCGCCGAGCAGAACCGCGAGAACCCTACCCGGTCGATTGTCCTGCGCATGGGCCTGAACTCCGGCGACGTCCTGCGCGACGAGCAGGACCTCTTCGGGGCGGCCGTCAACCTTGCCGCGCGCATCGCCGAAAAGGCGAAGGGGAACCAGATACTGATGTCGGAGCTCGTGAAGGAGCTGGCGGGGCCTTACCCGGGGTTCAAGTTCGCCGACCGAGGGAAGCACGCGATCAAGGGCTTCCCCGGCCGCTACAAGATCTACGAAGTCGCCTGGCAGACCTAGCCCCTCGATGCTGCATGTCAAGGGGTGACTCGATTTCGTGGTGCTGCTGGCAGTTTGCGTCGCCCTTCGACGCCTGTAAGACACGCGAGTCGCTGGTCAGTCAAACAGAAACGCGCCAGTCCAAATCTGAAAGGCGCGCAATTCTCACATACAGTCAATAATCAGTAGCCTTCTGCGTCTCCCTCCTCTTTCTCTCGCACCAGCACCTTCCGCGAGCTGCCGCCCTCCGACTCGCCGACAACCCCCTTCTCTTCCAGCATGTCCATCAGCCGCGCCGCCCGCGGATAGCCCACGCGCAGCCGCCGCTGTAGCATCGACGTCGACATCCGCGTGTGCTCCATCGCCAGCGTCCGCGCCCGCTCGTACAGCGGGTCGTCCACCCCGAACAGCTCGTCGACCTCAGCCTTCGACTCGTCGAGCAGGTCGTCGTACACCTGCCGCTGCAAGTCACGGAAGCGCTCCTGCGTCCAGAAGCCCACCAGCCGCTCGATCTCCTGGTCGGAGACATATACCCCCTGTAACCGCTTCGGCTTCGCGGCGTCCGTCGGCTGGTAGAGCATGTCGCCGCGGCCCAGCAGCTTCTCCGCGCCGCCGCCGTCGAGGATCGTCCGCGAGTCGACCTGCGACGACACTGCGAAGGCGATGCGCGTCGGGAAGTTCGCCTTGATCAGCCCCGTGACCACGTCGACCGAAGGCCGCTGCGTTGCGATGACCAGGTGGATGCCCGTGGCGCGCGCCAGTTGCGCCAGCCGGCAGACCTGGCGCTCCACCTCGTATGGCGCGGCCATCATCAGGTCAGCCAGCTCATCGATGATGACGACCCAATAGGGCAGTTTCACGTGCGCCTTCGGGTGGCGGTTGTACGCCTCGATGTTGCGCACCGCCAGCGAGGCGAAACGGCGGTAGCGGCCCTCCATCTCGTGGATCACGGCTTGGAGCGTGCCCACCACCTTGTCGATGTCGATGACGATCGACGAGAACGCCAGGTGCGGGATCGGCGCGAAGGCGGCCAGCTCGACGCGCTTGGGGTCGATCATCACCAAGCGCACGTCGTCTGGGGACGACTGCATCAGCAGGCAGGTGATGACGGAGTTGATGCAGACGCTCTTGCCGCTGCCCGTAGCGCCGGCGATGAGGAGGTGCGGCATCTTCGCCAGGTCCGCGACGACCGGCTCCCCCGATACGCTCTTGCCCAGAGCCAGCGCCAGCTTGGAGCGACCCGCCAGCCGCTGGAACGCCGTGCTCTCGATGACACTGCGCAGGGTCACTAGCGATGTCGTCACGTTCGGCACCTCGATACCGACCACGGGCATGCCCGGCACCGGCGCCTCGATGCGGAGTGACGGCGTCGCGAGCGCCAGCGCGAGGTCGTTGGAAAGCGAGGTGATCTGGCTCACGCGCACCCGCGTCCGCGATACCTCTTCCGTCTTTATCTTGGGCCGGCCGTTGCGGTCGAACACCGGGCGGCCGGCGCTGTCGCGCTCCTGCACCGTGCGCGTCTTGATCTCCCAGCCTGGCTCTACGCCGAACTGGGTTACGGTCGGGCCCTCGTTGATCTGCACGACCTCCGCATCGACGCCGAAGCTGCCAAGCGTATCGACGATCAGGCGGGAGCGCGCGGCGTTGTCGGGGCGCTCGGCGGCCTCCGTGCCCGCGGGCATCAGCGTCTCTATCGGCGGCATCTCCCAGCGTCCGCTGCCGGGCGATGCCGCGGGCGTGTCTTCGTCGGAGCCTTCGACGTTCATGGGAAGCGCCGGCTGCCACGGCTCAGCGACCTTTTGCTCCACCGGCGCTTCGGGAGTCGCAACGGCGACGGTGGCAGCTTCGGCGGCGGTCGCATCTTCCACCGGTGGAGAGGCCGTGCGCGCCCACATCAACGTCTCCATCGACACGGGCTTCGACGGCTCCGGCTCTGTCTTCGTCGGGAAGACAGCCTCGCCGAGGCGTAGCATCAGGTGGTACGTCCGCTGCGGCAGCCGCCAGCGCCAGACGACGACCGCCAGGCGAGGGCTTTGCCGGGCCAGAAGCAGCGATCCCCTCGGCCAGATGACGGCGGCAGCCGCCAGCGCCAGGGACCACCAGCCGAGGATACCGGGAGGGCTGGCGACCAGGGCGTGTCCCCAATTGCCGCCGGCGGTAACGTCCGACAGCGTCGTGCCGCCGAGCCGCCAGTCCGGGCGGAACAGGCCGAGAAACCCCATTCCGAATCCCGCGCAGAACAGGGAGACAAGCCACCTGCGCCAGTACACATAGAAGGCATCGATGAAGGCGTGGCGTATTATGAGCCAGCCGAAGAGCCCGAGCAGCACGATGAGGAGAAAGACGCCGACGCCGAGGGTCTCGACGAGGCCGTCGCGTGCCTCCGAAAGCCCCGTCGCCACCGGCACGAGCCAGGGGATCGCTACCATGGCGGTCACGACCAGCGCGACGCCCAGCGCCTCCCAGCGCAACAGCAGCGACCGCAGTGTCGAGAAGAGGGAGGGGCCGCGATGCGCCCGTCCGGCGGCGCGCCGGCGCGGCAGTGATTTGCCCGCCGCCCGCCTAGGTGCCAGGCTGGCCGGCCTGCCGGCGCCCGGCCGCGATCTCATGCTTGCCTTGGCCAACTGACTCTTCCTTGACTGTCGCCGCGGCGACCTCTCATCTCCCTATGCTGCGCTGGCCTAAAACAGCTTCATCTGCTGCGTCTCCAGAGCGGGTTCCTTCTTCTCTTCGAGCGCAGTCTTGAGCACTGGCGGCAGCTTCTTGAAATCGTCTTCGATAGTCCGCCGCAGGCTCCCCTGGTGCAGTGCGGCGGCCGGATGGTACATCGGCACGACGAGCAGCTCTCCGACGCGCCGGACCTGCCCGTGGATCCGGCTGATCGACTGCCCGGGGAAGAACTTGGCCATCGAGTAGCGGCCGAGCGTTACCACGAGCTTCGGTTCGATTATCTCCAGTTGTCGTTGCAGCCAGTTCTCGCAGGCGCGGATCTGGTGCGGCAACGGGTCCTGGTTCTGGGGCGGCCGGCACTTGATCACGTTGCCGATGAATACGTCCGGGCGCCGCAGCCCGATGGAGCCGAGAAGCTGATCGAGAAATTGACCCGCCGGCCCGACGAACGGCCGCCCCTGCTGGTCCTCGTAGTAGCCCGGCGCCTCGCCGATGAACGCGATCTCCGCGTCGAAGCGCCCCTCGCCGGGCACCGTCCGCGTGCGCGTGGCCGATAGCTCGCAGCCGGCGCACTCGGCGATCTCCTCGTTCAGCGACGCCATCGCGGACTTCTTGTCGGTCGCAATCATCCGAACGACTCCCGCAAATGCCGGCGGCGAGGCAACCCTAGCGGCCCTGCGTCGGATGACACGGGACCGGAGGTCGCTTCCTCAGTTGTCCCAACATACCCGCTAGTATCCCGGCGCGACCTCAGAGCTACACCTCGCCACTCGGCGAATGATAGCACGGCGCTAGGGCCAAGTCAATGAGAAAGCGAGAAGACAGTTTAGCCGTTTGCGGGCACCCGGGAGGGCTTCTCGACAAGCTTCGCCAGGGCTATGCCGGCGAAGTAGAGGACGATCATCGGGCCGGCGACGACCGACTGCGTGATGGGATCGATGGACGGCGTGACGATGGCCGACGCGATGAACGCCAGCACAATCGCGTAGCGCCACCAGCCCAGGAGCTTGCGGGACGTAACGATGCGCAGCTTGGCGAGGCCCATGACAAACAGCGGCAGCTCGAAGACGATGCCGGTGACAAGCATCAGGCGGGTAACGAAGTCGACGTAACCGGTGACGTTGATCATCGGGCGGATGTCGTCGCCGGAGTTCAGGAGGAAGCGCAGTGCCGGCGGCAGCTCGACATAATACGCGAACGCGGCCCCCGCGACGAAAGCGAAGGAGGCACCGACGACTATCGGGATGACCCATCGTCTCTCCTGCTTCGTCAGACCCGGGCTGACGAATGCAAGCACTTCGTAGACGAGAATCGGCATTGCCATCGCGATTGCGGCCAGGAGCGCCACCCGGAAGTAAGCTCCCCAGTAGCCGAGGACGTCGGTGAAGACGATGGACACGTCCTGGCCGGCGTTGGTCGCGGGCGCCGTGATCCACTGCAGGAGCTTCTTGGTCAGGAACAGCGACGCTCCGAAGCCGGTGACAAGGGCGGCTGCAGAGACTATGAGGCGCTGCCGCAACTCCTGGAGATGCTCCAGTATGGTGAGCTCTTTGCCGCTGCCGGGGCTGTTGGCTTCGGAAGCGATTGCTGCCACTACTCCGCGCTCTCCTCGATCTTGGCATCGAGCGCCGGCGACGCGGGTACTTCAGTGACGCTACTGCCGTTGTCGCCGGGGGCAGGGATATCGGCGGCGGGCTTCGGAGCCGGTCCTTCGACCTGTAGCTTATCCCTCACGTCGTCGGCCACGCCGGTCAGTTCCCGACCGAACGCTTCCGCCTTGTCGCGCATCTCGCCGCTGACCGCCTTCAATTCCCCGCGCAGGTCCTGGTACTCGCGCTCCAGGTCCTGCACGGCATCGAGCAGCTCCTTTGTGACACCTGAGCTGTAGCGACGGAACTCGCGGATGGTGCGTCCGATCTGCGCAGCCACCTCGGGCAATCGCTGTGGCCCGACGACGATAAGCGTCAGGACAAGGATCACCACGAGCTCCGGCAGGCCGATTCCAAAGAATTCCATGTTATCGACTAGAACGACAGAGACAAAGCTTCTCTACTAATTATGCTCTTTAGAGGGGGAACGTGCCACACCGCGACTGTGGATGGCCTGCGGTACGACTGAGGGTGTGGCGGGGATGACGCTACTTGTCCTCTATTCCGAGGTCCTTCAGGTAGTCGATGGCGTCCTGAACGGTAGCGATCTTCTCGGCGTCCTCGTCGGATATCTCCAGGGCGTTTCCGTCCTTGCTGAACTCCTCCTCCATCGACATGATGAGCTCGACCAGATCCAGAGAGTCTGCGTTCAGGTCATCGACGAACGAGGCGTTGGGCACTACTTGGCTCTCCTCAACACCCAGTTGATCCACGATAATCTTGCGTACCCGCTCGAAGACTGTTGCCACCTAAAACTCCTTTCTTCTCGCGCAGACGATGTGTGGGACTAACGAGTCGCCATCGAGCTGACGGAACCGAGTACTCCGTTCACGAACTTGGCAGAGTTGTCGCTGCCGAAGCTCTTGGCCAGTTCAACGGCCTCGTTTATCGCCGCCTTCACTGGCGTCCTATTATTCAGCAAAATCTCCAGGATTGCAAGTCTCAAGATGTTCCGGTCAATCGTCGCCATCTGCTCTATGGGCCAGGCGGGCGCGACCCTGGCGATCACGTCGTCGAGGTGCTGCCGTTCCGCAACGGCGCCGTTGACCAGCTCCCTAGCGAACGCCTTGACCTCTTCGGTAGCGTCCGTCTCTTGCAGGAGACGTTCCAGGGTCTCCACCGGCTCGTGACCGGTCGTATCCGCCTCGTAGAGCGCCTGTAGCGCGAAAATCCGGGCTTGCCGCCGTCTGGTTGGCATCTCGCTTTCGCCCGCCCTATTCCTCTCCCATCGCCGTCTGACCGGTGCGACTCACGTTTCCGCCCGCAGGAGATCGTCCTCGCCGGCGTTGCGGACCATCGCCGCGGGGGCCACCCGCTTCACCAGCCCGGACAGCACCTGGCCGGGGCCGAACTCGACGAAGGCGGATACCCCGCTCGCCAGCATGTGCTCCACAGATTGCTGCCAGAGCACGGCATGCGTTAGCTGATAGGACAACTCCTCGCGGAGCGCCGCGGCGTCGCAGACCGGCATCCCCGTCCCGTTGGCGACGATGGGAACCTGAGGATCGCGGAAGGCCGTCCCAGCGAGGGCGGTGGTCATGCCCGTCACCGCGGGATGCATGAGGCTCGTATGGAAGGCGCCGCTCACGCTCAGCGGCACCACGCGCCGGGCGCCGTAGGAGCGCGCCATCTCCGTCGCCCGCGCGACCGCATCGAGGTCCCCGCCGACGACGACCTGGCCGGGCGCGTTCACGTTGCACACCTGGGCGCCGCTTGCCGAGCAGAGCTCACGTGCGGCCGCTTCATCGAGCCCCAGGACGGCGATCATCGTGCCAGGGTTCTCCTCGCCGGCAGCCTGCATCAGACGCCCGCGCTCTTGGACGAGCAACAGCCCGTCTTCGAAAGAGAGCGCGCCGCTCGCGACGGCGGCCGTGTACTCGCCGAGGCTGTGGCCGGCGACGAAGCTCGGCATATCCGCCAGGTCGCCCCGCTCTCTCGCCGCGGTGAGGCAGGCCAGGCTGACCGTCAGGATGGCTGGTTGCGTATTGATGGTCTGACGCAGGAGCTCTTCTGGTCCGCGAAAGCAGATTTCTGAGAGGGGACGTTGGAGGATGGCGTCGGCCTTTTCGAATAGCTCACGCGCCGCGGCCGACTTCTCCGAGAGGTCCTGGCCCATCCCGACTTGCTGGGAACCCTGTCCGGGGAAGAGCCAGGCAACCTTATCTATCGAGGGTTCCACCCCTTGCTTCTGCCTCCATTCATTGCGCACGAGACGTAGAGGCCTTCTCCTACTCTCCGAGACGCGCTCCCTCGATCTTGATCGCCTCGCGCCCTCGATAGGTGCCGCACACCGGACAGGGATGATGGGGGAGACGTGGCGCGTGGCACTGCGGGCACTCCGTCAGTCGTGGAGTATCCAGCTTTATGTGGCTCCGACGCTTCCCTTGACGGGACTTCGGGTATTTCCGCTTTGGTAGAGGTGCCAAGTCTCAACTACCCCTTTCCTCGTCGCCGATTCGCGCTTTCTGGCGCAGCTCACTGAGGGCCCGCCAGCGCGGGTCTGCGCTTCTGATCGGGCATGAGCAGGGGCCGAGGTTCAGATTACCTCCGCAATCGGGACAGAGACCCCTGCAATCGGGCCGGCAGAGCGGCTGCATCGAGCGAGACGCCAGCCGGTACTGCCGGATCGCTTCGTTCAGATCGAGCACCTGGCGGCCGTCGATAGCGAACACGTCGTCGGGCGGCGAAAGCCGTGTGCCGGTGTCGATTTCGACCGTCGGCGCGAACTCCTCTTGGAACTCAATATCGCACACAGACTGGACAGGCTCAAGGCAGCGACTGCACGTGTCGCTGCTGACCGCCGAAAGACAGACGCTGACGAGTATACCTCTGCGGGTGCGCAGGAAGGAACCCGTGCCCGTCACGCCGGCCGCCGGCAGGCCCTCTGACTTTTCCTGATGCTCATTCAGCCGGTAGGCGCGGGTGGCGCCGGCTGGTTGGTGAAGAAAGGAGCCTACGTCGAAGATCATTGCAGGGTTCTCGTCCCTTTGCGTGAATCTACGTCTCATTATAGAGAGGCCCTTCGGCGCGGGTCAATCGAAGATGCAGGACCGGTTCACCTTGCGGGTGTTTCGCCGCAGGCTCTATAATCCTGCTTGCGGCCGTGGTGAGCCGGCCGGCCATCCCTTTCCGATATCCATACCGACACCCAGAGCGACCGCGCTCCCTGGCCGAATGACAAGAATATCCAACCTCTTTGACCTGCAGGATATCGACCTGGAGATCGATTCGCGGCGCGTCGCCATCAGCGAGGCGGAGAGTCGGCTTGGCGAGTCCGAAGAAGTCGAAACCGCGGCCGGCGTCATCATCGAGCGAGAGGCCGAGGTCCAGGAGCTGCACAAGAAGCTTAAAGCGGCGGAATGGGAGGTCGAAGACCTGACGAACAAGATCAAGCCCCTGGAGAAGAAGCTCTACGGCGGCAGCGTCCATATACCGAAGGAGCTCGCCAGCATCGAGGAGGACATCCGCTTCATCCAGGCGCGTAAGCGGGTCCTCGAGGACAAAGAGCTCGATGTCATGTCGCAGTTGGAGGAGGCGGAACGGGCGCTGGCCGCGGCGAAGCACGAGCACGCGACGCTCCTGGCCGAGTGGGAGGAAGAGCAGCGACGCCTAAACCAGGAGCGGGAGAACCTGACAGCGGAGATCGCGCAGCTGGAGGACAAACGCGCGGCCCAACGATCGCGAATAGACGGCGAAGCCCTCGCCCTTTACGACGCCCTTCGCGCCACGCACCAGGGACGCGCCGTCGCCAAGGTCGAGCGTGGGACCTGCGGCGGCTGTCGTATCTCCCTGCCGATGTCGCTTCTCCAGAGAGCGCGCGGCCGCTCGGACGTCGTCGTTCAGTGCAGCAGTTGCGAGCGGATACTGTACGTAAGTTGATGCGATGAGAGCGGTAGGCTACTTCCGCGAGGCAAGCGCCGGAGAGCGCGGCGTGGCGTCGCTCGCCGATCAGAGCAAGACGTTCATCGAGTTCTGCCGCGACCACGGCTACGAAGTCGTCGCTTCCTTCGTCGACGGCAGCGCCGCAATCGATGAGCCGCGCCCGGGCTTCCAGCAGCTAGTCGAGTTCCTCAAGCGCCCCGAGAAGGGGTTCCTCATGGTCGTGACACCGACCATCAACAGCCTGGGACGCGATCTTAAGGAGACGGCGCGTAGCTGGTTCGAGTTGCAGGGTCTCGGCGCGCAGGTGCTGACCATGGACGGCGAGGAAGATGCCACCGGCCTCCTTCTCCAGGCCTGGGCGAAGAGCAGCGAGGGCCGCGTCGGCGACAAGGTGCGATCGGCCATGCGACGCAAAGCCGTCAAGGGCGAAGTGCTCGGCCGGCCTCCCTACGGCTATCGCGTCGGCAGCCGCCGGCGATTGGAGCTGGTGCCGGAAGAGGCGGTTGTCGTTCGCTACATCTTCCGGCTCTACCTCCAGGAAGGCCTGGGCATCCGGCGGATTGCCCGCTGCCTCAACGAAGAGGGCCTGAAGACCCGCCGTGGCGGTAACTGGAGCATGGTGAGCATCCGCGACATCCTGCGGAACCGTGCCTACCTGGGCACCTACAGCCGCTTCGGCGTCCGCGTGCCGGGCAGCCATCCCGCGCTCATCTCTTCCGACGACTTCCGGCGGGTGCAGGACTGCCTGATGGCGCGTCGCAGCAGCTACTCTACGCCGCAGGCATCGCCCTTCCTGCTCTCCGGACTCGCCTACTGCGCCTACTGCGGCAACAAGATGATCGGCGTCAGTCGCCGGCAGAGCTGGAAGCGACAGAAAGACGGCACCGTTGCGGAGGCGTGTTATCGCTACTACCAGTGCCAGTCGCGCACGAACCAGAGCCTCTGCGACTACCACACCCGTCGCGCCGATGATCTCGAAAGCGAGGTACATCAGAGCCTCTCCACGCTCGATCTCGGCGCCGGGCAGGCCTTCCGGCACGCAGGCGACCAGGACGCCGTTCTCGCAGAGTCGAAGGACGAGTGCCGGGAGGTACAGCGGCGCCTGACGCAACTCGACAAGCGGCTGGAGCGGCACATGGACGCCGCGGCGCGCGGCCGCCTGAGCAGGGAGAAGCTACAGTCGCTCGGAATAGCGCTGGCGGCGGAGCGGCTGGACGTGGAGGCACGCCTGGTAGCGGCGGAGCGCCGCGTCGACGAGCACGCATCGGTGGCGGCGCGACGGCGGGCGCAGGAGCAGGCGCTGCTCCGCCTGTCCGACCGCTGGGACTCACTCGACTTCAACTCGCGCCGCTCGTTGCTGCGCGACGTCGTCGACACGGTCGTCGTCGCCGACGACGGCATAAAGGTGCAGCTCCGCCCGTGAGCGAGCCTCACGACAGCGCCGTCTACGTCGCCTACGCCGATGGGGCATCGCGCGGCAACCCCGGGCCCTCCGCCATCGGCGTCGTCATCTTCGACGGCGAGGGCCGCGAAGTCCACCGCGAATCGCGACGAGTGGGACACGGCACCAACAACGAAGCGGAATACCGGGCCGCCATCGCGGCGCTGGAAGCGGCACTGGGATTGGGGGCATCGCGCCTCGAGCTGCGCTTGGACTCCGAGCTGGTGGTCCGCCAGCTCACCGGCCGCTACAGGGTGCGCAATCCGCGCCTGATGCCGCTCTATGGCCGGCTCGTTGACCTGCGCACTCGTTTTCAGTCTACTACCTTTCGCAACATTCCGCGCACCAACAACCGCCTGGCCGACACGCTCGCCAACCAGGCGCTGGACCGCTCGTCGTAGCCCCTCGCAAACGATACTCCTTGACGAACGCGCGCCTATTCGCTATACTCGAATCGCCAGTAGACCGGGTGACCGCTTTCTCGCGTCCGCCCCGGCGGACCGAGGGGGAGGAAAGTCCGAGCTCCACAGGGCGAGGGTGCTGGGTAACTCCCAGGAGGGGCGACCCTACGGATAGCGCCACAGAAACATACCGCCCGCCTTAGGCGGGTAAGGGTGAAATGGCGAGGTAAGAGCTCACCGGCAGTCGGGTGACCGGCTGGCCGGGCAAGCCCCACCCGGAGCAAGACCGAATAGGAGGACGATGGGCACGCCCGGCCCTGTCCTCGGGTTGGTCGCTAGAGGTGACGGGTAACCGTCATCCCAGATAGATGGTCACCGTCCGCCTCAGGCGGAAACAGAACTCGGCTTACAGGTCTGCTGGCGCTCTCGGCCCGCATCGTTTCGACGGTGCGGGCCTCCCATTTGTCGC
>Ga0315294_10007144_pt1 | contig 12248 bp, 9 predicted proteins | sample YL17G13_40_MG_FD_203626 | JGI IMG/M metagenome (GOLD analysis project Ga0315294, IMG submission 203626) | Sediment microbial communities from Yellowstone Lake, YNP, Wyoming, USA - YL17G13_40 | ecosystem: Environmental > Aquatic > Freshwater > Lake > Sediment | place: USA: Wyoming | collected...
TGCACGTCAAATGGCAACTCATGTAGGAGCAGAATATCATGAGAGAATTCTGACACAAAATGACTTGCTTGATTTCCTTCCCCACATGGTTCATCTTCAGGACGAACCTATTGCAGACCCTGTCTGTGTCCCAGTCTATTACGTATCCAAGCTGGCGCGGGACAACGGAGTGATCGTGTGCCAGGTTGGAGAGGGTGCGGACGAGCTTTTTTGTGGCTATTCTACCTGGAAAAGAGCATTGCAGCTTCAATACTACGATGATCTCTCAGTGCCTCGTCTATTTAAAAAAATAGGCCTTATCGGCCTCAGGTCTTTAGGGAGGGAAGATACAGTCTATTACGAATGGCTCCGCCGGGGGGCAGCAGGGCAGCCCATTTTCTGGGGGGGGGCAGAGGCATTTACGGACGTGCAGAAGAAGAAGCTCCTCTCTCGCAGGTTGCGTGAGAAATTTGCTGACTTGACATCCTGGGAGATCTTGAAACCTATCCGCCAACGGTTTGAAGAAAAAGCTTGGGAAAAAAGCCACCTTCATTGGATGACTTATGTTGATCTCAACATGCGTTTACCAGAACTGCTTTTAATGCGGATCGATAAGATGAGCATGGGAGTGAGTTTGGAGGGACGTGTTCCTTTCCTCGACCATAAATTTGTAGAATTGGCTATGAGTATTCCCGAGTCAGTGAAAACCAAAAATGGGACTCTAAAATATATATTAAAGAAAGCCGTAAGAGGCTTGATTCCAGATGAATTAGTCGATCGGAAAAAACAGGGGTTCGGCGTACCTCTTTACGAATGGTCTTTCGGTCAGCTAGGCAAAAAGACACGAGAAGAAATCCAAGATTTCTGTGATCAGAGTGATTTTTTGGACCGTTCCGAAGCCTTGTTTCTCATAAATCGTGGCCGTAGTTCCGAAGCTTGGTATCTCTTGAACTTTATCCTTTGGTGGAAGGAATTTGTAAAGTGAACATCGCCAAACTTGAAGCACAAAAACAATGGAGTATTCATCCTTGCGGTATGGGAAAACATACAGATGGGATCGAGTACGGTTCCTTGGAGTTTTTTGATGTTATCTCGCATTACCGTTATGAGGTGACGGATCAGTGGATGAAAAGGATTATCGATTTCGGTATTTCAAAAGGGAAGAGACTGCTTGAAATAGGCCATGGCACTGGAACAGATCTGCTCAGTTTCTGTGAGGGGGGAGCTGAGGTCTATGGAATTGACTTCACGGAGGAACATCACAGACTGGCCAAATGTAACTTTGCACTCCACAATAAGACAGGGGTGCTTAAACTATGTGATGCTGCGGACATTGATTTTCCATCCAACTATTTTGATTATGTTTATTCTCACGGTGTTCTCCATCACACGCCGGATACGGTCCGATGCATTTCTGAGGCATTTCGCGTATTAAAGCCCGGAGGTCAATTCATTTTCAGTCTCTACCGTACGTATAGTGCATTCCATATCTTTTCAATGGTCTTTGTAAACGGTTTCATTAGAGGTAAACTATTTAGGTTAGGATATAGAGGATTGATGTCCACTGCGGAGTATGGTGCAGATGGGATATCCATCAAGCCACTAGTTAAAACGTTTACAAAGAGAGAATTGCAATATCTTCTTTCTGATTTTTCGAGAGTGGAGTTTAAAGTAGCCCATTTCAAACGTGAGCAAATTCTTGTCATAGGAAGGTTGATCCCTCGATGTTTAGAACCCATATTGGAGCCCTGTCTTGGATGGTATCTAATTGCTTTTGCGATAAAGTAAGACAAATATGGGAAAGGTTGATTTGAAAGTTATCAATTCGGCTCTAACCATGCCGGATGGTTCTCACGAGGATATGTTACGCACGTTCTATTCCAGGATCGTCTCCTCTGATTTCATCCGAAAGGTCGGAGAAACTTTTGTAACCCGGATATGCTTAATCGGGATAGGACTTGCCACCAGTGTGATTGTTGCCAGGGCTTTAGGGCCAGAGGGGCGAGGACTTTATGCCGTCGCTTTGCTTGTCGGGGCTATCGGTGTCCAACTTGGAAACCTTGGTCTGCATGCTTCCAACACTTACTTTGCGGCGAGAGACAGGGGTTTGCTTCCCGCGCTGATTGGAAATACTGTCATTATAAGCTTTACACTTGGTGGTATTTGTTCCATATGGGCTTGGACTTTTTTCAAATATTACCCTCATTGGGCGCCTGTGCAGAATCCATTGTTGGCACTTGCCCTTTCATACATACCCATTGGTCTAGCTTACATGCTGCTGCAAAACCTACTGATCGGTATCCAGGAGGTACGAACTTACAACAAGATCGAATTGATAGCGGCAATCTTAAATGTTGGTATCACGGGTCTGCTGATTCTATTTCGAGCTGTCTATGTGGAAACGATCTTTTCTTCAGCACTAATCGTGATGGTGATCGGTTTCCTCTGGGTGTTATTGTATCTCAAACAACGTTTCAACTTCAGTTTCATCTCATCTTATGCTCTATTTAAAAACAATATTCGCTATGGGTTAAAAGCCTATTTCGCTGCTCTGTTTGCATTCTTAGTCATTCGAGTTGATTTGCTGATGGTCAAATATATTCTTGGTCCGGACCAGGCAGGATATTACTCGATTGCTGTGGGCCTTGGTGATCTGGTTTTCATGTTACCTGTCATTATTGGAACCATCCTCTTTCCCAAATTATCTGCTTTACCCAACCGGCAGGAAAGGTGGAAACTGACGAAGACCGTTACTCTCTTAACAGCGGTGGTGATGTTGATCCTAGTGGCTTCTGCTTCCCTCTTAGCCAAACCTATCATCCCATTGCTTTACGGACGCGCTTTTTTACCCGCCGTACCTGCCTTTCGGTGGTTGCTGCCTGGCATTTTCTTTTTGGGGATTGAGGTTGTTGTTGTGCAGTTTATAAATAGCATGGGTTTTCCAATTCATGTCGTGTATATTTGGGGTTTTTCAACGCTGCTCAATATTGGCATGAACTTATATGCCATCGAAAAGTACGGAATCATTGGTGCAGCAATGGTTTCTTCAATATCCTATCTAATCGTATTTGCTCTCATTATAGCAACTGTTAAAAGGAATCGCTGTGAGTCAGAATAAGTTACTGAATGAGAATATCTACGGACACTCAAAGCGTTTGCAATGGATCGTCTCACATTTGAACAAGGGAGATACAATTGTCGAATTGGGTTGCGGCACAGGCACGATGATTACGCTGCCTCTGCTCAAGCTAGGATTCCAGATCACAGGAGTCGACCCGGACGAAAAAAGTATTTCTTTTGGGCAGGCGTTATTTCGGAATGAAGGAGTTGACCCTCAAATTCTAAAGGCTGCTGATATCACTGCACTGAAAGTGGTACCCAATGTTCTGATCGCTTCGGAAGTGATGGAGCATCTTTCTGACAGGGACTTGCCAGCTGTTGTAAATGCAATCTGCAGAGTATTGAGGCCGGGCGGGAAGCTTCTCATAACGGTTCCGAATGGCTATGGCTGGTTTGAGCTTGAGAAGTGGCTATGGTTTAAGTGCGGGCTAGGGTACGCTCTGGAAATGACTCGCGTGGATATGCTTTACAGAAAAGTCAAACATCACTTCTTAGGGGCTGAGCCTGAGAATTTCACTCCGTCAACCCTCTCCAATTCACCACACGTTCAACGGTTTACATTTCGATCTATCCAGCAACTCTTACTCAGCTATGGTTTCGAGGTCATTGACAAAGTCGGATCGGTTTTGATTGCAGGTCCATTCAGCAACTTATTCTTTAGTGGCCTGAGACCTGTTATGAATTGGAACAATACTATGGGTAGTAAATTGCCCAGACTTGCGGCAGGTTTCTTTATTGGGTGCTGTTTAACTAATAAGCATCCGTTATAGGGAGATGATAAAGAGATGGAGAGGGGCGAAAAGGAGAGAGCCATCATAGTTTGGGGAGCATCCCCTGCAGGAACCGCTCATGCAGATGGAGCAGTACCGGGTACCAACGAGTATTTCGAAAAAGTGAGGGCGAAGCGGAATGGTTATGAAATTCCTTGGCTTTTAGAATTATTTCCTTTTTCCTCGTTTCTTGACAAGTCCGTCTTAGAATTGGGTTGTCGGGCAGGGTATGATGCTTTTGAATTTTGTCGCAACGGTTCTGATTATTTCGGGATCGATATTGTACAAGAAAATATAGAACACGTGAAGAAGTACTTGGGTCTTTATGGATATGCACCCAGAGTTTTCCAAGGAGATGCAGAAAATCTTCCATTTGAAGATGATACTTTAGAGGTCATATTTGTTTTCGGCGTGTTACGTCATGCTCCAGATATTGCAAAAAGTTCGTGGGAAGCCCACCGGGCGAAAAAAGTATAATGGTATGAGGGATCTAAAGATTACAATTCTCAAAGGAACACCAAGGGAGTTTGGGACTTCCGCCAACTGGACATGCATTACATTCGAAGAACTCAGAGACTGGATAAGGCGAGGCATTTTTTTTAAACATCTTTTTCGCTACCAAGAAGCAAAACTTTTAACTTGTCGGATAGAGTTTATTGTTAACCCTTTCCTGATATCGATACTGCTTTTTTTACTGAGTCCAGGGCTGTGTTACTTCGAGGATGAACAGGGAAATCAACAGGAGATTACCTTTTATGCATTAGGTAAACTTTTATGGGGAATAACAAGAGACTTCGGAAGAAAGTTTGGTTTAATTCGACGGACCGGCGTTGAAGTCAAATACTTATCCGAATTTGTTTCACAACAATCTAAGAATAAATCATTAGATTTATCCGTTTCACCTGTCTATCTACGAACTGACTTAGCATTTGGATTACGTTCTGGGGGTTCAATAGGGCATATTGCTGGCGTTTTGAATAACTTAGATCAGTTTGCCGGAAAACCTATCTTTTTGTCAACTGACATTATCCCTACAGTCAAAAAGGATTTAGAAACGTATATCATTTTACCAAAGAAACAATGTTGGGACCTTAAGGAATTGCCGAGTATTTGCTTTAATGAAATTTTCGAACAAGGCGCACAAAAATATTTAAAAGATAAAAAGGTGTCTTTTATTTATCAAAGATATAGTACCAATAATTATTGTGGCTTAAAGTTGGCAAGACTTTATAACGTGCCTTTTATGTTAGAATACAATGGGTCAGAAATCTGGGTTCATCGACATTGGGGAAGGCCATTGAAATATGAGAGACTGTCCGAAGGTATTGAGCTACTCAACCTAAAGGTGGCCGATATTGTTGTCGTGGTCAGCCAAGCTATTAAAGAGGAGTTGTTAACGCGAGGGATTGATGCCGAAAAGATTCTTGTAAACCCCAACGGGGTCGATCCGAATCGTTATTCTCCGAATGTGGATGGCTCTGGTGTCCGACGCCAATATTATCTTGAGGGGAAGAGTGTTATTGGTTTTATTGGTACATTTGGCAAATGGCATGGGGCAGAGATACTGGCTGAAGCCTTTGGGCAACTCCTTCATAAGTATCCGGAATATCAGAGGCGAGTAATCCTTTTTATGATCGGTGATGGTGTAACCATGTCATTGGTAAAAAGAAACATTGATAAATTTGCCATAAAAGAGAGCTGCGTCTTAACTGGCTTAATTCCCCAGGAGGAGGGACCAAAGTATCTTTCGGCCTGTGATGTTTTGGTCGCCTCCCACAAGCCGAATCCTGATGGCACACCTTTTTTTGGCTCTCCCACGAAGTTGTTTGAGTATATGGCCATGGGTAAAGGAATCGTTGCATCCAATCTCAATCAGATCGGAGAGGTTCTCAAGCATGACCACACGGCCTGGTTGGTTAAGCCAGGGGATGTCGAATCTTTAATGGAGGGCCTGAAGGTTTTGATTGATGACACAGTGAGAAGAAAAAGATTAGGCCAGGCTGCGAGGAATGAAGTAGTGGCCAAATACACATGGAAAGAACATACTCGTAAGATAATCGAAAAATTGAAGGAGCAGTGTAGATGAGGGTAAGAGATTATGTTTTGCTTGTTCAATCCCTTCCTCCGAGATGGATCGTTCAAAAGGGGATCAAAAGAATTAGAAAGAAAATGAAGGAGTATTTTAGAAAACAAAGGGATTTCGAAAGGTCAACCTATATCTTTCCAGTTCGCTATGAAATTGGCAAACTTTACAGCTATTTTAGCCCGCCCCCGCTTCGCTGTTTGCAAGTGAAAGCAGAGGAAATAGCGGGGGTGACCCAACATTATCTCGAACACCGCTTTAACCTACTTGGTTCCGGTTGGATTCAAGTGAAACACGGCATGATGTGTGTCGGTATAGAAGGAATTCGATATCAGATGGGAATGAGGATCCTTGCGGAGCGGGAAGGTCGTTGGTTGAAAGGGTGCGTGAATTCCTCTAATCTAAAAATGTCTCAACGGATTTGGCAACTCGTTGATACGGATTATGTTCCGATCGATTGGCATTTAGATTTCAAATCGGGTTACCGTTGGTCCGAGGACACATGGTATCATCATATCCCTTATGGCCATAAACCCGGTGTGGATATTAAGGTGCCCTGGGAATTAGCAAGAATGCAGCATTTACCTCACCTTGTTTGGGCTCATATGCTGTCTGCAAATGGTGAAAAAGGATTTCAACCCTCACAAGTTTATGTTAGGGAGTTTCGCAACCAGATACTTGACTTTATTGCAACCAATCCTCCTCGCTTTGGCGTGAATTGGCGTTCCACGATGGATGTAGCCATCCGTATTTCAAATTGGTTAGTGACCTATGATTTATTTCGAGCCTGTGGTGTGGTGTTCGACGATTCTTTTGAAACCACTTTTTTTCATAGTGCCTACCAGCACGGCTTGCATATCGTAAATAACCTTGAATGGGATGAAAAACTTAGAGGGAATCACTATTTATCGAATATAGTGGGTTTAGTTTTTGTAGCTTCTTACCTACCTTGCACGCCAGAAACGGATGCCTGGCTTGCTTTTGCCATCCAAGAACTTGTTAATGAAGTAGGATGCCAGTTTAACAAGGACGGGAGCAACTTCGAAGCTTCAAGTAGCTATCACCGACTTTCGGCAGAAATGGTGGTTTATGCTACTGCTCTTACCTTGGCGCTTCCCTACGAGAAGAGAATGGCTTTGGAAAAGTATGACCACTATCTGCTCAAAGGTTGTCCGAAACTGAGACCTCGGCCTGTCACCGTATATTCTTCACCCGGAGAAGAACAACTTACTCCCTTTCCACTCTGGTATATCGAAAAACTCGAAAAGATGGCTGAGTTTACCATGCACCTAACAAAACCAAATGGACACATCCCCCAGATTGGTGACAATGACAGTGGTAGATTTCTCAAACTTCAACCGCTTTTCCACTTAATGAAAGTTGATGAGGCTGGAGATCTAATTATAAATCTAAACAGATCCACAGCACTTTCAGATATAGGGTATTACTGGGATGAAGATCATTTGGATCATCGACATCTGGTAGCAGCCATTAATGGTCTATTCGGACGGGAAGACTTCGCGGAATACATTGGCTCAGGATGGATTGAAACTGAAATTGTGAACGGACTGGCCAAAGCTCTCCTTCTCCCCTCCTATAAGGACAAAGATGCACCCACTGCTGCTGAGCAAGAATACATTCACGAAAAGCAGGATTGGGACCGTATATCCAGAGGGAACGATTTTCAAGCAATTGGAAAGGTAATCTCAAAAAAGGATGAACATTTAAGTAGAAACAAGCTTTACGCATACCCAGAGTTCGGAATGTTTATCTTCAAATCCAAGAATATTTATTTGGCAATCCGTTGTGGATCCCCTGGGCAGAATGGGGGTCACGCCCACAATGACAACTTATCTTTCGAACTTATTGTTCGGGGAAGGGATTTCATCATCGATGGCGGTAGCTACCTTTATACTCCTTTTCCTAATATTAGAAATGTATTCCGTTCAACCAAAGCTCATAATACATTAATTTTAAACGGCCTTGAGCAAAATGATTGGGCGGATGGATTAGTGGGGCTTTTTTCTATGAGGGATCATGCCCAAGCGCGTATTCTTAAATTGGGTATCCAATACCTAATGGGTGAACATTACGGTTTTGGACCAGTACACCGTCGTGAGTTCAAAATAGATGGTTCTTCACTGGTAGTCGAGGACATTCTGGACACAAATCAAGCGAGTGAAATAATTCTTAATCTTGCTCCCGAGGTTGAAATCCTCTGTCTCGAAAAGCATGGTTCTGAAGAATTTTTTTTGGAGATGAGCAGCGCAGATCTTCATGTAAAGGCTCTTTTTAAGTGGTTTAAGGGAGCCGAGATTGTCGATGGATATTTCAGCCGAGGATATGGTAAGCGCGTAAAGAACCTTTTAGTGAAGGGACATCGATCAAAATCCCTTACGAGGATAGAATTTGATTTTGGAGAAGATGATGGCTGAGATAGGAATATTTATCCGTCTTTGATTTAATTCATTTTGCTTTGAACCCATTTCGTTGACGATAGACGAATGATTGGGGTCTGTAGAATGGATCAGGAAAATAATCTTAATAGATCATCGCGAATTTATGCCATTTGCCTTCTGATTTTGGTGGCAGGTGGATTGTATCTCAATTCATTGGGAAACCTCTTTACCAATTGGGATGATTCGATGATTTATGCCAATCCACAGATTAAAAGGCTCGATTGGGGAAATATCCTTGAGGTCTTCACTCTTCGAGAGGGCGCGACTTACCAACCCATTCGGGTGGTGAGTTATGCCATCGATTATCATTTTTGGAAACTGAATCCATTAGGTTATCATATCACCAACATCTTTTTTTATATTCTTACCTGTATCATGGTTTATTTCACTCTCTTTCACCTTTCAATGTACTTAAGGGAGAGAGTTTCTTCGGATTCTCATGAACGGGTGGCCATTGGGGGAGCGCTCCTTTTTGCCGCCCACCCTGTTCATGTGGAGGCTGTGACCTGGTTGGCGGCGAGAAAAGAAGTGCTTCAGGGCTTTTTCTTCTTCCTTGCTTTCTATTTGTATCTGAAGGGGAAGGAGAGAGAAGAGGGACAGAAAATCATTTTTCCAGGTCTGGTTCTTCTTGCCATTTGTCTTGCCATCCTTTCAAAACCTTCTGCTGTGGTATTCCCTGCTGTCCTTCTTATCTACGAGATCGCTCGAAGACAAAACAGATGGATTGAAGTTGTGAAAAAACACCGGTTATTCTTCACCCTTTCCGTGGTCACATCCCTTTTTTTTGCTTTCGTTCTAATCAAAGCCATGTTCGATGCTGGAGGGATAAAGACCTACCATGGGGGGACTTTCTTCAGCAATCTGCTCGTTAGTTTCTACGTTTTCCTCTATAATATCAAGCTTTTAATCTTTACCATCAATTATTCGGCTGCTTACGCTATCCGTGTTTCCTATCCAGTCCTTTGTCTTCAGACTCTATCCATCATCAGCATCACTCTCCTCCTTTTTGGATTGAGCCTTTGGTCCCTGAAGAAGACAAAAGTCATTTTCTTCTCTTTTCTTTTCTTCTTTATAACTTTGCTCCCCTATCTTAATATCATACCCATCAGCACAGTTCTGGCTGATCGGTATGCCTTTATTGCCTCTTTTTCATATTGTTTTCTTTTGGGAATTGGTTTTGATAAATTATATACCCACACGCGCAAGAGATTTTCTGAAGGTTTCTTCAAATTACTTTCCGTCACCCTTTTTCTATTTCTATTGGGTAGTTACTCCTTTATGACCATCCAACAAAACAGAATATGGGAAAACAGTTATACCTTATGGTCTGATGCAGTAGAAAAATATCCTGAGAGTAATACAGCCAATGCCCTCCTGGGTGTCGTTTATATGGATTTAAGGATGGATGAAGAGGCAGCAGAATATCTTGAGAAGGCGGTTCAAATCCTGCCCATCGATTATGAATCTCGAAACAATCTCGGAATTGTTTATGGACGATTAGATAGGCCTGAAAAAGCTTTAAAAGAGTTGCTGACTGCAATCTCGTTGAAGCCTGACAGTAATAGCATCAAGATCAATCTTTCTGTTTTTTACCAGAGGCAGAAGGAGTTTAAGAAAGCTGAAGAGATCCTAAAATATTTAATCTCAAAAGATTCGAAGGATGCCAGATTATATTTCCGATTAGGATTACTTTATAAGGAGATGGGAAACTATGAAGCGGCCATTTCGGAATTGATGAGGGCGTCAGAATTAGCCCCCCATATTATCAATCCCTTTGAGGAACTGGGGAATATCTACATCAGCAAAATAAAGGATGTAGAAAAGGGGAAATATTACTATAATAAAGGAATCGAAGCGGCAGCCAAAGCCAAACTGAAAGTGGAAGACTTGAGATGGATGATTCAGGACTTGGAAGGCCACGAATGAACAATGAACTATGGACGATGAACAGTGAACAATGGACAGTGAGCTTAGAACAATATGCAACCAACAATGACCGGTGAACAACGAATGATGGAAAAAAGAGCGAACAGGTCGCTTTTTCGGTTCAGACGGTGGCCAGTGTACGTGGCGGCCAAGTCGTTCCGGAAGAAAATGAGACAGGTGGCAAAAGATTTACCGGAGAGCGAACGCTACCATTTAAGGGACCAGATGTCACGTGCTGCAGATTCGATTTGTTTGAATATAGGAGAAGGGTCGAATAAATTATCGGATATTGAATTCAGCAAATATTTGAACACTTCAGAGACATCTTTGGAAGAGGTGGTGTGTTGTTTAGATTTGGTTTTGGACGATGGTCATATTACAGAGACGGAGTTTGAAGGATATTTGAGAGAAGCTGAGGAACTGGGGGCGCAGTTGATTGCATTTGGGAGGAAGGTTCGTAAACAAGGGATTCGGCTGTAAGGTTCATTGTTTATTGTCCATTGTTCATCGTAAATAGGTTACTATGTGGCACATTGTTTCCATTATATTTGGAGCCATCGTAGGTAGTTTCCTAAATGTTTGTATCTACCGAATCCCCAGGGGGGAATCGATCGTCCTTCCGGGCTCTCATTGTCCTCATTGTCAGCGGTCGATTCCTTTCTATGACAATATCCCTCTGGTCAGTTACCCCTTCCTCAGGGCAAAATGTCGCTATTGTCAAGGCGCTATCTCTTTGCAGTATCCCCTTGTGGAAGGGGTGACCGCACTCATTTCCTTCCTTCTGTTCAGTCGGTTCGGGATTTCGTGGAGCTATCTTTTGTATTTCTCGTTCATAGCGAGTTTAATCGTCATTACTGTCATCGACTTACATCACCAGATTATCCCTGATGTGATCAGTCTCCCTGGCGTTGGAATCGGTTTGCTCGCTTCCTTCATTCTTCCCCATCTTACATTTTTGAATTCTCTGATGGGGGTACTATTGGGAGGGGGGAGCCTTTTTTTAGTTGCCACTTTGTATCAGTGGCTCTTCAAAAGAGAAGGGTTGGGTGGAGGGGATGTCAAACTGTTAGCCATGATTGGTGCCTTCTTAGGATGGAAAGCCGTGATCCTTACGATTCTACTAAGTTCTTTGATTGGATCCATCACGGGTATGATCATCATGGTAGCCAAGGGAAAGGATTTTAAATATGCCATACCGTTTGGCCCTTTCCTTTCCCTCGGAGCGGTGATCTCTTTCTTCTATGGAGAGAAGATCATCACCTGGTATCTGTATCTCAATAGATGACCATCAAGGGGGTAAGCCAATATATGAAAAATCGTAACACTTTAGCTTTATGAATAAATTCCACAAAATGGAATTAAAATCCCCCTCAATCCCCCTTTTCCCTCCGGGCCAGAGGCCAAAGGGGGAGACCCCAATTCCCCTCCCTTTTGTCTCCGACCCAGAGCGGTCTCTGACCCGGAGGGTAAAGGGAGGTGGGGAGGGATTATTCCTTTTTCAAAAGGCTAAATTCATATGAAAAAACAATCGTGGTTATTTAGAAAATTGAATTTAAACCTGAGGATGGAGATCATCATCAACATTTCACTTCTGATGCTTGCGGCCATCCTATTAATTGGGTTCACGATATCCAAAATGAACGAGAAGAAGATCATCCAAGAGAAGATTGACAATGGTGGAAGGATGATCCAGGATTTCCAGGTGATGATCGATTTCATCACTCGGGAGAAAAAAGAGGTGTCCCTTGTCCATCCTGTAATAAAAAAAGAGATTCAAGATTTTATCCGGATTTATACAAAAGAAGGGAATTTTCATGACCTCGTGATTGCGGACCATGAACTCAAGGTGGTCGCTAGCAAGAGGATGGAGTCGGTCGAGAAGGGTTCCTCAAGTGACCTGATGACCAGCGC
>Ga0315294_10007148_pt1 | contig 12243 bp, 13 predicted proteins | sample YL17G13_40_MG_FD_203626 | JGI IMG/M metagenome (GOLD analysis project Ga0315294, IMG submission 203626) | Sediment microbial communities from Yellowstone Lake, YNP, Wyoming, USA - YL17G13_40 | ecosystem: Environmental > Aquatic > Freshwater > Lake > Sediment | place: USA: Wyoming | collected...
CGATCTTGATTTCGAGGTCGTCCATTGGGCTACTCCTCCTCGGTTTTTGGTTAAGCTCGAGGTTAGGTGTAGCCCTTTTTTCATTTTACGTCAACGTCCATCACGTAACTTTGGAACAAGCTCTAATTTTAAGCTATCCCAAATGGCCGAACGTTTGAAATAGTGAATTTAAAGAAAATCATGCCTCGCGACAAACCCCTGCGGCGGCGAAGGGATGAGACGAATAGCGGCGGGATCTCGATCATCATCGCCGGCGACTGGGCGCCGATCAGGGCCCTGGAGCCGGTGGTCAGGTCGGCCCCCGAAGGCGTTTACGGAGACATGCTGCCCGTCCTGCGTGACGCCGACCTGAGGATCGTCAACTGTGAATGCGCGCTGACGGTGGCCCGCAAGCCCGTTTGGAAGAGCGGCGCGGTCTTCAAGGGTCTGCCGGCCCATGTCGCCGGCTTGACCCGGGTCCCGTTCGAGGTCGCCTGTCTGGCCAACAACCACGTTTTCGACTACGGCGTTCAGGGTTTCCGAGAGAGTCTGGACGCCCTTCGTCGGAACGGCATCCGAACGGTCGGCGCGGGCCTCAGCCTTAAAGAAGCCCTGTCGCCGCTGACCGTTCTCGTCGCGGGGATGAGGGTCACTCTCCTGAACTTCTGCGAAGGCGAGGACCTCACGGCTTCGCGCGGCGGGCCCGGTGTTTGCGGCTGGGAGATCGACCGGCTTCTTTCTCTTATCCGGAAATCCAAAAAGAGGGGCGACTTCGTCATTGCCGTTGGGCACGCCGGCCTGGAATATGTCCCCTTTCCTCCGCCCTATGTCGTCGCCGCCTACCGGGCCTTGGCCGAGGCTGGAGCCGACTGCGTCATAGGACACCACCCCCATGTCCCGCAGGGCCTGGAAGTCCGGCACGGGCGGCTCATCGCCTACAGCCTGGGCAACTTCGTATTTTATCAGCCGACCGAACTGTATTATCGAAGGACCGGCTTCTGCCTCCGGATCCAGGTCCGGAAGAATCGCCTAAGTTCATACGAACTACTCCCTTACAGGATCACGGAACGGGGTCTTCGGAAGCTCGGCCGTCGCGAGGAGATCAAGCTCCTCGACAAGATCGGCCGGATCTCGGAACCCCTGAGATCCGCTTCAGGGATCGCCCAAGCCTGGCAGGCTTACCTCGCCTACTACGGGCCCGATGGCTTTAAGAAAGAGGTCGTCGACATCCTGGAGAAAATGGGATCCGAACCCAGGAAAGGAGCGGCGATGTTCCGGAACAGGATCACGACGCTCCAGCATTCCGAGCTGTGGCGGGACGCTCTGACCCGGTTCATGGACGAGAGGGGAACTCCCGTGCCAGCCGGGCTGACCCGGATGATCAAGGAGTGGTTCACGAGAACCACGCCCTCCGGTTCCGCTTAGACACCGCCGCCCTCCCATGTCTTCCAGCAGGTCGCTCTCATGGCGGCCGAGGAGCAGGCGGAATATTTTTGAGGACACGGGGTTTCGAGAGGCGTCGGAGGTCTATCGTCTTTCGAGTGGTTTTCAGGTCCTCCGCAACGAAGATGTCGCCGGCGGGCCCATCTCACGACAGTTTTCTGGTTCTTGACTTCGACCCAAGGTCGGGACTATCATTTTTTCGTGAAGGGAGTTAGCGAATCCGAGCCGAATGCGGGGAAGGTCGTCCAACACAGAAAAGCAAAATCTTATAAGCTGGAGTACCAGAAAAACCTTAGGTGGTATGAAGAAATGAATATTTCAGATGAAGACAATTCGGCCTCCATGCACGGGCTAGCCATGGCTTCCTTGGCTGTAGGTAAAAATGTGGGAGTTGCACCTGGGGCGAATCTTTATTTTATTGCTAGCCATAATTTAAAGATCGATCGACCTAGTCAGGCTCGTATTCTTACCTTCGACTATAACCAGTACGCGAAAGCGATTGACCGCATTCTGGAAATAAGCAAACAATTATCTTCAAAAAAGAAAATCAGAGCAATATCAATTTCTGCCGCCTGGTCACCGGAAATGGAGGGCTACCAAGAAATGAGGCTGGCAGTTAAGCGTGCAACGGATCAGGGCATTTTTATTATTTCATGCAATATTTTCGAAACCTATGATCATGAGTTTTACTACCAAGTTCTAGAGCGTGACCCCCTCGGCAACCCCGACGATTTCTCCATCTATAGTGTCATCCCTTGGAACAAATCGATCAGGCTGGTAAAAAAGCCTCGTTCCCTTTTTGACAAGTATTACGAGGAGAAATTCGACCGTTTTGCCAAGGTGGAAATTCTGCTTGTTCCCATTAATTCGCGAACAGCTGCCAGCCCAACAGGAAAATATGACTATGCTTTTTCTCGGGGCGGGGGGTGGAGTCAAGTTCAACCCTTCTTATGCGGGCTTTATGCGCTGGCCTGCCAAGTCAAGCCTGACATAACCCCGGAACTGTTTTGGCAGAAGGCATTGGAAACCGGAATAAATCAGGATGTGATTAATGGGGATAGAAAATATCCCGGCAAGATTGTAAACCCAGTCAAGCTGATCCAAAGGCTTAGAAATGTCCCATGATGTTATTTTTTTATGATGAACGCATGGTTGCCAGACTGTTCCGTAATAGATATTATGAGTTATTCGTCGTTTATATTCACCTTGTGGCTACATGTTGCGGTAAATAAACGCGTCCTCTATCAAAACGTTGTTTATCACGTTCTGCGTGAACCTGATTCCGCTTATTCCCGGCCCTGTGCCTATCGCCATTTTCATAAGCCTTATCAATCGGTCCTGAGGACTTATGACCACAATATTCCTCAGCTTAATGCCGAGAGCAGGCGATATTTTGCCCATTTCCTTTTGGATAATTTCGAACGCCTTCATGGGGCCGGGACTATCCACGAAGGGAGACGCGATCATCAACCGCCACTCATTTGCGTCCGAAAAGTAAAACCAAAACGCAGCCCTTACGTCGAATTTGGCGGCGTCCAGAGTCTCGACTAGTTTCTTCCCGTCTTCGATCAGCTCTATCACCAATGGTGCTTTATCCACGCTAATACTCCATGGTTCTTATTGGCAACCGCGTTGAATAGATCATTCGCGTCTTTTTTACCGTGCGTCATATAACGAGATTCCTCGTTCCATCTCAATATATAACTATAATAACGTTCGAGTTTTTTATCATGCGTTTTCTCGATGAACTTATCCAGTTTTGTTTGCAGGCCAGAGGCCCTCATCAAACTTGATATGTCGTGCTTGTAAATCTCATTTATCACGTCTTTTTTGGGAGGGAAATCATGTTCGTGGGTTTTTCTTGCTATGCAGGCCTTCAGAGCACATTCAACAGTGTAACCGCATAGATAATAAGCGCCGTCGTATTTCTCGTTTTTCAACAATACTCGGGCTTCATCGAGTCTTAAAAGGGCGAGGTCCCGAAAATCATATCTATCCCAGACAGTAGAGAGTGTAATGCCGCTGCCAGTCTTTTTTCTTAATCGCCTCAAAGCAACCCCTTGGCCTTTGAATTCAATATTGGCATGCTAAATATATGTTCACTTCTGGTGGGTTGTCAATGGAAAACAGGACAGTCCTAGAGTTATGGACGTGAGAATTTCTGGGCCAGCCCAGGCGCTCCCCCTGGCTTAGCGCGGGACGCTGAGCGGATGTTGGCCTCACAGAGATAGGCGCTGGGGAGGCCGGGGGATTCTCAGCAAGCTCGCCATTTAGTCGTCTTGACATAAGGATGTCTCTCGTTATCTAATTTCCATACCAACCATGAAGCAGCGAAGGGCTAACACGAGGGTTTCGCCAAGGGAGAAGCGCCTTGCTGAGGCTATTTCTATCTTTCTTTGGTCATATCTTCTAATCAAGTTATTTGTCTACGATATCGACAACTACTTTTTGAGGACTTCTTATCCCACATTCTCTTGGATCATTGATTACAAATTCTTCATATTTTTGGTTTTGTTGGTGTTATTGCTGTTCATATTAGGTACAAGAAAATTCTTTAAACTCATCGCATTTGTGTTGGGATATCCGTTCTTCCTATTTTTTTGGCGGTTGCCAAAATTATTGTTTGGAAACAAGAATTGGATGGGTCTTTTTGTCGCATTGGGAACGTCTGTTTCTTTTTTTAAGTCCTTCAGGCTAAATATGGCAATCTCCACGGCAGTATTAGTTGCCGGATTGCTGATATTGGTTTCAGGTTCCAAAACCTTATTAATAATCTCAATGGCGGTTCTCTTTGTTTATTTAGTGATTCATTTTATTAGGCGTTTCTCATACAGCTTGAAAAAGTTCGATATTGTTACAAAACTATCAATGAATATTTTGGATTTTTGGACTAGGATTCAGGCATCGCAAGCCGAAACTCAGAAACAACCTGCAGGTTCAGAGAGCATAGAAAAAAAGGAAGTAGAAGCCAGGGCGAATCGATTACAATGGTTATTAGTATTTAATAGGGGTTGTTTGTTTCTAATATCAAAACTCCGTTATATGCAAAAAAGTGCGGCTACATTCATTTACTATTTTATTAATCTACTTGGCTCGGTATTCATTACAATCCTGGTGTTTTCGTTTCTTAATCTAGGTCTTAATAAGATTGATCATAGTGGTTATAGTATTCAATTGAATGGGAGGTTTATAGATTTTTTCTATTATAGTTTTGGGCTATTCTTCGGTGGCATCAATTCAGGTATTACTGCAGTAGGCGATGTTGCGAAAGCTCTAGGCGTAACAGAAATATGCTTCCGTTGGATGGTAGTCGCAATATTGCTTTATTATCTTTTCAATATTGTCCGAGAAAAACATAAAACCGACATAGAAACATCAATAACACAACTACGTCAGCAGGGTACTGAGCTTGAAAGGGTCATTAATGGCGAGTATCAATTATCAGTAGAGGAAGCGATCAAAGAAGTTGAGAAGGTGAAGGGATCAATGTTGGTTTTGATCAACTATCTGATTTCTAATATCGATTCGAAACCGGATTAGCCTCAACTTCCCTTCATATCCATTAGGATATAGGATTTTGCTTTTTGTGATCGCTTGAGATCGCTGCTCCCCTGAACCCTAAAAGCATACTCCCTTGCACGAAAAAATTGTATTCTCTGCCGATGATCGAAGTCAAGCAGGAGGAGGACACGAGACATAGAGGCTTTAGCCGGAACATCGCCTTGAAAGACCTCAAAGCCGACCGAAAAACCATAGTCATCCTCCCCGGCTCATGATGACTTCAGTCTGACGATCAAAAATATTCCGCCTGCTCCTCGGCCGCCATCAAGGCGACCTGCTGGAAGACCTGGGAGGGCGGCGGCTTCTCGGCAACGAACGTAAACTTCAGATGGTCGACGATCCGGTCCACGGCGGGATAATCGGTGATGAAGGCGACCACCTTCATCACTCCCCCGCACTGAGGACAGATCATCGGATCGATTTCATAGACTTTGCGGATCATGGCCGCCCAGCCCTTGGACGGGATGCACTTCTCTTCCTGCTCAACCATCCGCAGAACCAAAGGAGAGACGCTTGCCTTCCTTACCATCCCCCGGTGGGCGTTGGCGTACAGGCCGTAATAACGGACAGTGACCTGGCCTTTGTCGGTGATATGCGAGGTCACCCGGGCGATGAACTCCAGATAATCCATCATCTCCTGCCCGGCTGCCTCCTGACCGTACCGGTAGCTGACCTTGCCCTCGGGCTCCAGGAATGACAGGCGCTCCAGAGAAAGCAGCGGCCGGATCATATACTTTGACGAACGGCCGGAAATATCCATAGTCCCGCTCGAACCGGCTCTCATATTCCGCCACGAACCGCTCGAAATGATGAAAAAGCACCCGGTAGAGAACGGTACGTTCAGGATGATGACGAGCCGGGCCTTTCTATAGATAGAGATCGCCACGGCCATCTTATAACAAGGGCAAGTTGTCGAGGGGGAAGACAGAGGGTGGCGACGGGCGGCTGATTATCGATTTCTGGAAATAATTTCAGAACACCCAGGGCAAGGCGGAGAGGGGAAAAGAGGTGCGGATGAAAAAATGTGTTTTTCTTTTCAGCCAAGACAGGGAGTGTAAGAAATATTGTGTAAACCTCCTTGGCATATAAACAACTGGAAATCTTGAGCAGCCCAATTTATCTTATTAAATATTCGCAAGATCGTCTGCCTTTAGCCTCAATTATTTTTCTTAGAGAAACATTTCTTTTTGCAAAATTGCGATAATAAGGCTTCCTCTACTCGCCGAGAATCCAAATCCCGGTTTCTCTGTTTTCTGAATAAGGTAGGGAGTATAATGTCTATTGGCTTTGGGACGGAGGGCAAGCGCCAGATGGCGCGGGATGGACAACGGGTCCTTTTCGATGAACGAAAGCTAGGCTAAACCATGGTAACTTTCTTGACTACCTACTCCATCGCTCCAGGATTGTCATACTGCGTCCATCCCCATCATCGCAACCGAATGCGCGGTAAGTCTCAGTGGACTATAGGGGCGAATGAGGAGCGAGATGTCTTCGTGAGTGCGAAAACGCAGAACTGGATTCAATCATCTGAAGGCTGGGGCCTTCATATCGTAGGGGGATGCGTGGCCTACGTTGGAATCGCACAAGACCACGCGAGGCAACTATTCGTAGCCAAGTTCGTGAACGGCAACCAGAACCAGTTCTGGCATGGCTATCCGGCAGATCATCAGCGGCATGCACAGGACATCCCGAGCGAATTCGTGCTTCGAAGATGGTTGGTTGGTGGCTTATTGCCTCCACAGAAGATAGCCAAGCTTCAGAGAGGGAAGCCATGCAGCCTTTGAGAATGACCATCCGTGGTACGTACTGGGACTCCCAAGTCTACTCAGGAAAGCTGTACCTTTTTTCCCGCGAGGGGAGCCTACGCACTATTGACTGGGATCGGCTTGTCGAAAGTCTGAAGGTGCCACAGGAGTTGGGGCTAGCGATGCATTGCGCATTCTTGAGGAGTGATTATTTCTATGGCAACCAGTGGAACATGCTCTTTGAGGATAAGGAGGTCAAGAGTCTGATTCAATCGAAGTTCTCAAGGCTTGCCGAGCGGGATATTCTTGTGTCAGAACAGATAGTCGGTGAGTGTACTCTGGCCACCCAAGATTCTCCCTTCCCTTTCCCGCATGCCGACACCACCGTATATCGGAATGTGCTGTATGCGGCATCAAGAAGTGGCATATTTCGGTCTTCCTGCAGGCGAAAGAAACAAGCCATTATTGTTGGCAACGCTGAGAAAATTTGGGATTGCCCGATGCTTTCGATATCGGCTTCCTACAATACTTTGGCATTGGCTGCCGGGGATGATGGTCTTTTTGAGCTTGAAATAAATAAAGATGAAGGCGTGCCCGACAAAAATGCTGAGCCCAAGGAGATTACGAAAAAGAACTGCACCGCTGCAAATTGGCTGTACTTTAGCACTTATGGCTCATCCCACGTTGGAGATGGATTTCTCGCTGATTTCAAGATGATAGAGAGGAAAAGACAATCCGATATCGCGAGAGACTGGATCGGCCCAAATGTGCGGAAGTTGGAGAAGATCGTGACAGCCCAGAAAATATTTCTCGAGAAAGGCTATTCGTGGGGCACAAAGGACAAGATATGCCAGGCGACAAACTCCCGTGTGGAAGTGGTCCAGTACAATCCATGGAAAGAGACGGACGAAGAACGACTGCGCCCTCTTGGAACGATTCAACTACAGCCATGGAAGGGAAAGGTTATTTCGGGTGGGATAGCCCTCCTTGGAACCATCATTGAATGCGAAAACGCCATCGTCGTAGTTCCGAGCGAAGGGGATCCAATCACGCTGCCCGGAGAACCAGTAAACTGGCGAGTCTTCCCTCGCTCAAAGTATTACGAGAACACGCTTCACATTGTCTATGAGGATAGATTGGAAATCTATTCATTCAATCACGACTACTTCGTTGACCAGAAGACGAAGCGTTCAGGCATTCGATTTGCCGAGTCGAGACGCGGGGGAGGTTTCCAAGGCCGATAATCTAAGACTGTGCTACGCCGTTGCGACACCTCACGAACATCCTGGGCAAAGAGGAGAAGGGGGGAAGAGAGATGGCTTTAGGGCGAATTGACGCTCCAAAGATTCTTTGATAATCTTGAGTCATACCAGATTAAAGGGATCAGGAATGGTCGTCACGTATTTAAACGGCACATTTGAGTACTGGCTCCTATCTAAAATGGCGTAATAATGGAAATCGAAATCAAAGTTTCTCAACCTCATGTCGAAGCGATTTTTAAATCGGTTTCCTCTAAAAGATATAAAAAAGAGGTAAATTTCGATCCTATAACGATAGAACTATCGAAACTAAAGGAAGGCGGAAGATTAAATTACGAACACCTTGAATTGATCTCTGACAATAACGTTTGGCCTTTTTCCAGATGGTGGAGATGGCCTACTAAAGATCAAATAAGTGAATATCTTCTAAAAACAGAAGGGCTATTTAAATGTTTGAATGGATTATCAGAGATTCACGAAGAAAGGCTTGAAATAGAAAAGAACATCATTCATGTTCTTTATTATGATATTTTTAAACATCTTGAACTCGTTTCAATAGTGCTTCGCTTTATTGACGAACATAATTATGCAATTTATTCTCCTCCTGTCACACGAATATTAAATCCTCCGAGAGGTTATTCCTACACAATTGAATATCTGAATTACCTTAGAGAAATACGAAAATATAAATTCATTTATCAGCTTGAAAAAGCAGCTTATGTTGATATGTTTTTATGGGCTATTGAAGTTCTAGGAGATGAAAGGGAAGAAATACTGGACCTATTTCATAAACATATAGAGGATTCTGTTAGAAAAAACGTGGTTCGGAATATTCTAAATAAGGAGGTAATGAAAAAAACCGATTTACAAAAATCAATATTCTATTGTGATATTGGAGAATACGATATTGCCGCAAAGTTGGCGGGATGTGCATATGAAAGTGCTTTGCAAAAAAAATGTATCGGGAAGCGAATTCCTTTAGCGCATTTAGATGGGAAACCAAAGACATTAGGTGAATTAGTAAACGATTATTTTGGTCACTATAAAAATCGGAGAAGCGAATTAAATAAAAATGTTGAATTAAGAAATTACGCCGCGCATCCTTGTGGATACGAATTTAGCTTAGGCGACGTAAGATTAATGATTAAAGCAACTAAAAATATACAATGACATAGTAGATAAAAAAAGTAAAGAGTGAAAAAACATGGAAATTGAGATTATTGAAATCCCAAAAATCGAATTGAGATGGTCGAAATGGTATCCATGGAATGAAATATTTGAGGACGCGAGACGTGGAGGTATAGAAATTCCTAATAAACATCTCGGAGTGTATCAAGTTAGATACATCGACTCTGAGGAAATGCTCACTATCGGAAGGACAAATGATCTGCGCATGAGAATCAGACAGGGATTAGTTAAAGGGAAAACACCTCATTCGGCAGGGAAATCTATACGGCAGAAGGAAGACGTTTCACGATTGATCGTCAGATGGGCAGTTACGGACAGACCTGCTGCAGCAGAGGAAGATCTCCATAGAAAATATGTGAATAGATACGGAAAGTGGCCGCTTTATACTGACCATACCTAAGCATCAGATTGGATAAACTTATTGACGATGATCGACATAATTGGCAAGTCTTCGAGGGAAAAACGTGAAAAGCAGCACCGGCGGCTGAACATTGATTTATAAAGGTGCTTTCAGAACAGCCTGGGCAAGGAGGAGAGGGGGAGAAAATGGAAGCGGTGCCATCGAAGGAAAAACGGGATTTGATCTGATCTCTGAATTCTTGACCCCCTAAGAGTAGATACTCATAAGAGAAGTGCCGACTTGCGCGATTCGGGATGCCTATCTTTTCGATGATGTTACTTACTCATGATCATTTTCGTTTGAATCCAAGCCAAGAGAAAGCTAAATCGTCTGCTTTATCCTCAGCGGCTTTTCTTTCTTCGGGACTCATAATATCAATATGTCCCTCGATATGATGGGCAATCTCGTGAAGAATTGGAAATAAAGGGTTGAGGATGTCATCATTTGAATCAAAAACTATAGCCGAAAGAAAAATTATTCCCTTTTTCTTTTCAAAATCTTTTGATTTTAAATTTAGATAACAAGCCGATGTTTTTTTCCCATCTTCTTTTCTTGTGCCTAAAATAATAAAACAAACTTCCTTGATAATTTTATCTGCAATATCATCGGGCAGATTGGATATTGCATTACAAAAAAGATCGTACTCTTCATCACTAATATTTATATCCCCATGTATTCTATATTCAGAAAATATTCTTTTAATTTCTTCCTTATTATATTTCTTGTTTTCCATTTCTCCCCTCCGTGCTTTCTTTACTCATAAGCCTATATCAAATGCTTTCGTCTAGTCTAAACTACTTTATTAATGTTTAGTGTCAAGGAAGGGACAGTAATTTGCTTTTTCTCAACGCCACGACTTTCACTCCCCTGAAGCTTGGTAGCGAGGCCTCCCATCCTGAAATGATCGTATAGCGGGCTGAAGATTCTTGTCAAGGACGCGGCGATCCTCGCGAAGCGGGCCGTCCGGCCGATTCCTTCATCACTCGAGGACGATCACTATCAAGGTAGCATGATAGCGAAACGCACCTCCGTGACGGGTAAGCTATGATAAATTACTCGTCTAGGGAAAATTTATTCTGGAGGTGCGCGGATGTATTTTATCGGTGTCGACCATCACAAGCAAGTGTCGGTCATGACGGTCTTGGACGAAGATGGTCGGGAGCTGAAGAACGGGCGAGTGTTCCCCTGTTTTCCCCGTTCATTAATCCTCCCCAGGCTCCTACATTAAAAAAATCCGTAGAGCCTCATCAAAAATTTTTGAGGTCCCACAGGTTTCCCTGTTGTTCCGGCGCTTTTCCGGAACCCAGCCCACCCGGCCTGCGCCCCGAAGTAAAACCGCGGCGCAGCGTCGGATCGCCCGCTCTTTCGAATAGCGGCGGGATCTCGATCCTCATCGCCGGCGACTGGGCGCCGATCAGGGCCCTGGAGCCGGTGGTCAGGTCGGCCCCCGAAGGCGTTTACGGAGACATGCTGCCCGTCCTGCGTGACGCCGACCTGAGGATCGTCAACTGTGAATGCGCGCTGACGGTGGCCCGCAAGCCCGTTTGGAAGAGCGGCGCGGTCTTCAAGGGTCTGCCGGCCCATGTCGCCGGCTTGACCCGGGTCCCGTTCGAGGTCGCCTGTCTGGCCAACAACCACGTTTTCGACTACGGCGTTCAGGGTTTCCGAGAGAGTCTGGACGCCCTTCGTCGGAACGGCATCCGAACGGTCGGCGCGGGCCTCAGCCTTAAAGAAGCCCTGTCGCCGCTGACCGTTCTCGTCGGGGGCATGAGGGTCACTCTCCTGAACTTCAGCGAAGGCGAGGACCTCACGGCTTCGCGCGGCGGGCCCGGTGTTTGCGGCTGGGAGATCGACCGGCTTCTTTCTCTTATCCGGAAATCCAAAAAGAGGGGCGACTTCGTCATCGCCGTTGGGCACGCCGGCCTGGAATACGTCCCCTTTCCTCCACCCTATGTCGTCGCCGCCTACCGAGCCTTGGCCGAGGCCGGGGCCGACTGCGTCATAGGACACCACCCCCATGTCCCGCAGGGCCTGGAAGTCCGGCACGGGCGGCTCATCGCCTACAGCCTGGGCAACTTCGTATTTTATCAGCCGACCGAACTGTATTATCGAAGGACCGGCTTCTGCCTCAGGATCCAGGTCCGGAAGAATCGCCTGAGTTCATACGAACTACTCCCTTACAGGATCACGGAACGGGGTCTTCGGAAGCTCGGCCGTCAAGAGGAGATCAAGCTCCTCGACAAGATCGGCCGGATCTCAGAACCCCTGAGATCCGCTTCAGGGATCGCCCAAGCCTGGCAGGCTTACCTCACCTACTACGGGCCCGGCGGCTTTAAGAAAGAGGTCGTCGGCATCCTGAAGAAAATGGGATCTGACCCGAGGAAAGGGGCGGCGATGTTCCGGAACAGGATCACGACGCTCCAGCATTCCGAGCTGTGGCGGGACGCCCTGACCCGGTTCATGGACGAGAGGGGAACTCCTGTGCCGGCCGGGCTGACCCGGATAATCAAGGAGTGGTTCACGAGAACCGCTCCCTTCGGTTCCGCTTAGAGGCCGTAGCGCCGGGCGGCGGACTCGATGATCGTGCCGATGAGCCGCCGGTAATCCTCGTCTTCCCCTAAGGGCGACGCGTGGTAAAGAGTGTAGATCTGGGGGGCCCAGCTCTTGT
>Ga0315294_10007152_pt1 | contig 12242 bp, 11 predicted proteins | sample YL17G13_40_MG_FD_203626 | JGI IMG/M metagenome (GOLD analysis project Ga0315294, IMG submission 203626) | Sediment microbial communities from Yellowstone Lake, YNP, Wyoming, USA - YL17G13_40 | ecosystem: Environmental > Aquatic > Freshwater > Lake > Sediment | place: USA: Wyoming | collected...
GCGGTGGAGCATATACGGGCCCAGGTGGTGGTTTGTACACTGGGCCCGGAGGCGGATTGTACACAGGCCCAGGAGGTGGGCTGTATGCTGGTCCTGGAGGCGGTCTTTACACTGGTCCAGACGGAGAACTCTACACAGGACCTGGTGGTGGGCTGTACACAGGCCCAGGAGGTGGTCTTTATAGTGGTCCCGGCGGTGGTATGTATACAGGGTCCTGTGATGAACCATATCGGAGCAACATCCCGCCTTGGCCTGTCTTCATCGAGTATCTTGAGAAACTCGGGATGAAGGATATCGCCGATCTGATTCGGTCGTATCTGCCTTACCCCTGAAAGATCATACGCCCAACAGCCGCTTCCAGGGGACCTCCCCTAAAAACCGCGCCTGAAGCGTCAAGTTAGGTAACGATAATTTGAACGTCTGGAAACAAACACACGCCGACCACGCCAACATCGCAGCTTTTTGGCATCGCGGGTGGCACAGTTGAACATTGTCGTCATTTCGCAGTCGGTTCGGGCGTGTCGGCGTGCTAAAACGTTCCCCGTGACGCCCTTCGAGTCGAAATAGCCCGGCTAACCGTAAGTTGGTCTAATGCTGAGTGGGAGTGAAATATGCCAACCAACAAGGAAAAGATAACATCGAAAGCAATAGCACTACTGGAAACAGAACAAAATGCAATCCGATATTCAGACCTAGTGAGAAGGATGCAGGAGGAATTCCCAGATATCCCAGTCAATACCATTCACGGTACTGTTTGGAATCTGGACGCGCGGTTTCCCCAATTAGTGTATAAGGCAGCACGAGGACTCTTCCGTCACACCAAATATCGAGAAAAAGTTGTGGGTGAGGAAGAAGGAGCACCTGCTCCAGTGATTGTGAAGGTAAAAGAGGAAGACTTTTACCGGCCGTTTGCAGAGTGGCTCATAAACGAGGTGGAAGAATGCACCAAGGCGATTGCTTTGGGAGGAAATGAATTCAAAGATAAATGGGGGACACCTGACGTTATCGGAATTCGCGAACCACGCAAAAGCGATATCATCAAACCACCAACTGAGATTGTCTCCGCAGAAGTCAAAACAGATGCTGCCAATTTGATTACAGCATTTGGGCAGGCTTGCTCGTATAGACTCTTCAGCCACAAATCATATGTGGTGATTCCAAAAGATTCTTTGGAAGAAGATATCGCACGACTCGATGCTCTATGCAGAATCTTCGGCATAGGTCTGGTTCTCTTTGATGCAGGCAATGTTGAAACGCCCGACTTCGAGATAAGAGTCAGAGCAGCAAAGCATGACCCTGATATGTTCTACGCAAACAAGTACATGAAACTTGTTGAAGACAGTCTATTCTCATGATAGCGAAAGCGAGGAAGGGAATTACCAGAATCACGCGACGATACCGAAGATGCGCGAACGGCTAACACGCCCACGCCGACCACGCCACGTACGCGGCTTTCTGGCAAGTTTGGCTGGCATAGTTGGACGTTGGCTTCATTGCGCGCGGCGCGTCGGGCGTGGCCGGCGTGCTGTAGCGTTATGTGCAATTGCGTTCACTGACAATTGCCAAGAAAGGGGGTCAAATGTCAAATAGAATCGATAGCATCAACGCTCTGCTCGAACGATCCAAACAAGATTTGGCAAGTATTGAGCAAGAGTACAACAAGTCTCTTCATGCCAAGAAGATCGAACCATCTCTTAAGATCGATGTCAAGAATCTTTGTGAAAACCTGCGATCTGTTCTTGATTACCTTGCAAGAGACATCAGGGATAAGTTCAGCCCACCAGCAAAATCGGGCGAACGTTTTTACTTTCCGATACTCCCTGATTCTACCCAGTTTAATGCACAAGTGCCGAAATGGTTTCCAAACCTTAAAGCCAATTGCCCCGACCTGTACGCGTATCTTGAAGCCGTTCAACCCTATCAATCTGACAAAACAAAATGGCTCGGTTTGTTTAATACCGTCAACAACGAAAACAAGCACGGTGACTTGGTCGAACAGACGAGATCCGAGACGAAACAAGTGAAGGTGAATATCCAAGGTGGTGGTTCCGTGGCGTGGAATCCCGACGCGGTCAAGTTTGGGTCGGGCGTATTTATCGGTGGTGTTCCTGTTGATCCAAGAACTCAAGTGCCCATGCCTCACCCTTCACAAACTATTGCGGTTATCACGTGGGTAGATTTCAGGTTCGGCGGAATTGATGCTTCAGCACTCTGGTTACTCAAAGAGTCTCTTGCTGGGATCACCAAAATTGTCAATGACGTTCAAAAGTGGCTATGAAAGTGTTTGAACGCAACTGCACATAACACGCGCCCCCAGGCGACACCACGTACGCGGCTTTCTGGCGCAGGTGGTTGGCATAGTTGGAAGGTAGTTTCATTTCGCGTGGCGCGTCGGGCGTGGTCGCCGTGGTACGGCGTTAGCCGTCATGATCATGCAATTCGAGCGTGGCATCCAAAGTCGCAAACTCGCAGGTGACATATGAAAAGATTCGCGGTAGCAACTCTTGCACTCGCCTTCATTGTCGTACGGGCACTCTTGCCAAACCTACGGCTAGATGAAATCTCGTTAGCCCTTTTCGGTGTCATTTGCCTTGCCATTTTCTGGTCTGATATCGAGAAGATTACGGCGTACATCCGCAAGTTTCGATTCGGAGTTTTGGAATTTGAGTTGGCGGAAAAAGTGGAGAGACTTGGTGAGAAAGCAGAAAAAGTAGAGGAAGCAGAATCGCAGAAGGCATCGGGGCAACGCAAAGGTGAAGAATTATCACCAGAGGTTGCTAAGCGGATAGCAGAGGCAGGAACAGACCCGCGTTCGGCTCTCCTGTTAGTAGCAATTGAGATTGAGGAGGCAGTTCGACGATTTGCAAGAAAGTATGAACTTCCAGAGCGGGCACCTACAAATCGTCTCATATCAGAACTTGCAGAGAAAGGATTAGTCTCACAGGAAGTTGTCTCATTATTTCGCGATTTTTGGCAAGTTCGGAATCAAGTAGTCCATAGCGCAGGTTTCAATATCCCCGCTGGTCAAATCTATGCGCTGGTTGATGTAGGACTAGCGATTCTCAGACTGCTCTCTACTCAAGTCATCAAACCAACAGGTATTGAGAGTGCAGAAGCAGCGGGAACTCCAACAGTAATCCAACAACGCACGAACGGCTAACACGCGCACGCCGACCACGCCACGTACGCGGCTTTCTGGCAAGTTTGGCTGGCATAGTTGGACGTTGGCTTCATTGCGCGCGGCGCGTCGGGCGTGGTCGGCGTGCTGAAGCGTTTGGCGACATTTCATTGAAATCTGAGAACTATCTCCTCTGGGTACGCATCATGGGGGTCATCGATGGAAAAACTTAATCAAGAACAACAGGAAGTTTTGTTGTCCATTCACCAATCCCAGCATGAAGAATCAATGGGACACCGACAGAGTATCTTTCGTGCTTTTAGTTTATCAATGGCGGGCCTGATGGCTGTGCTGGCTGGCGCTGTTGCTCCAGGTTACATGGCGCCCGACCTCAAATGGGGTGTTGGCGTCGCTGTTGTTGTAGCCTGTGTGTTTATAATACGCTTCATTAGGCAGCAGCGCCAAGAATCAGAACGGGCAATGCAAATCCTAAGAACAATCGAAACACGGCTAGGATTGTACGAGAAGGATAAATACGTGCCAGAGAAATCTGTTTTGCCCGAGGAGTTTAGCAAGCCTCAAGCAATTCGCATGGGACTCTCGCGGGGTGATCGGTTTCTAGTAGTGGCTCTGGTGATGTTGGGTTCGTCAATCATTGGCGTACTCATGTTACTTCCCGCCCCGCGTCCATAACTGAGTCTCATAGATTCGCTGGTTCAAACGCCGCCAAACACTTGCCCGCCGATTCCGCCACCGTCGCGCATTTTGGCCATTGTGGTTTGTGCTGGCAAACGTGCTTGCATTCCGCAAGACACCTCGCGGCGGAATCGGCGGGCTGAGGCATTTGGCGACATTCCGTTTTAAATCGAGGAGGGTCTCATCCACTGCAACCAGTCTGCCTTTGCCCACACCGAGACCACTGCCTGCAGTTCAAGTTCCGCCAACCCCAGCACAAATTCAGATAGATGTTCCGTTCCGCGAACTGCGAGGAGCCACAGTCGGCACAGGTGTTTTTACCCAAGTCACGTCATCTGACGGGCAAGCATCTTTCTCTCAGGATGACCTCAACACGAATCCTTATCGGATTCTAAGGATTCGACCCGAAGAAAATCAAGATGGTTGTGGCGTGTCAATCTATACCACAGACAAAGTTTGGTTTGGCTCGTCAGCAAATACTGTCTTTACAGTAAACGGCAAAGAGGTAGGACGATTGAGCGTAGACACTGGCAGACATGGTTATGTCGCGAACTGGTCTGTTCGCGTAGGAGACAAAGTCTGTGCAGTTGGGTTCGCCCCCAGTGGTTACTACATTATCATGGGACCTGATTTGTACTATCACGATGATAGTTACTGCTATCGTGGTAATTGCTGAAAAACGCCGCCAAACACGCACGCCGACCACGCCACGGACGTGACTTTTTGGCAACGGTGGTTGGCACAGTTGGACGTTGGCTTCATTTCGCGCGTGGCTTCGGGTGTGGTCGGCGTGCTGTAGCGTTTGGCGACATGACGCCGCGATCTGAGCATCGTGGGCCAACTGTAATTCGAATGTTCGGCACGAAAAGTTTGCGCCATTGCATCTGTATAGAATCCTGTATAGGATTATTATGTGCAGACAAGTCAGTTTAACCGATGGGTTCAACGATTCATCCATATCGGAGGGCTGAATATGAGGCGAGGCATTATTATTGGTGTAATCGCAATGTCGCTTGTTCTTGTTGCAAAAGAGTCAAGTAGTTCTCCAGAGATTATTACGGCCGCAACAACTGGCACGTCCCAAACTTACCTCCCTGTCGCACTGAAAGCAGGGCTATCCCCTCAATTGATTTGGCCGATCGGATGCATTCCCGGTGAAACATGCTCTGGAAGTATAGGATATCCTGACATTGACAATGATGGGGCTGCCTTCAACTGTGGGCTACCAGGGTATCGTGGTCATCAAGGAACGGACATTGGGATAACATGGCAACAAATGGATCAAGGAATACCTGTATTTGCTGCAGCGGCTGGGCAGGTTTTGTGGGTATTTGATGGCAAGTATGATCGCTGTCCAAGTTCTCATCCCGATTGTCAAGGTTCTGGCACTACTGTGTGTACACAATCGGGCCCATATTGCGGTACCGGCACATGCTGTTGCACTTGGTGCTTTGCTGGAGGTAATGTCGTCGTAATCCGCCATACTGATTTGGCTGGTGTGTTTGCTACTCGATATGATCACTTGCGAACCAACTCTATCTTGGTTACCCCAGGACAATTGGTAAGCAAGGGGCAAAAAATTGCGGAGGTGGGGAGCGCAGGCAACTCAAGTGGCCCGCATCTCCATTTTGAAGTTTGGGGAAGTGGCTTTTATCAATTGGCAGATCCTTGGGCAGGCCCCTGCGGTCCTAATTTCAATAATCCTTTGTGGGCGTATGACCCGCCGTGGAGAGTAGGGCGTACCCCTCTCTACGGGCAGAATGATATGGTACAAAGATATGAAGCGCCGCTGACCAGCCCGGAGCAATTGCTTTGTCCGCCGACATCCGTTGAGTCAGAAAAGTAATAATCTCTAGACCCGCCAAACATTCGCGTGCCGACCATGCTCCGCTTCACTCTGCACGGCGGCACGCTGTAGCGTCCCAAAATCAAAGACCTTCCAAGTTTGAGAAACTTGGAAGGTCTTTCTGCTCAATCGTTCCTCGCTTCAATCAACGCGCGCTCGCGCTCAACCGCTTGCATCCGTTGGCGCAAATTGACGAAGTAGCCAATTAGCACGACCGCAATCAACACGTAAGCAATTGCCAGATATTCCATACGATTACCCCACCGCCTCGCGCAACACATTCACCTGGTCGCGCGCTTGCTCCAGCCGTAGTCGTTGAATCAGCAAATACGCGAACAAGAGCGTGAACGACAACAAGCACACCATCAAGGTCTGCGTCATCTGAGGCGTCAGTCCACCTGGTTCGCTAATCAGCAACTCGGGATGTTGCGTCCGCCAAATCTGCACCGAAAAATAAATGATCGGCACATCGAGCGCGCCGACGATACCCAGCACGGCGGCAAAGCGCGCGCGGCGCTCGCTTTCGGCGGTGCTCCGCAGCATCAAATAGCCGATGTATATCATCCAGAGGATCAGCGTCGTCGTCAGGCGCGCGTCCCAGACCCAGAACGCGCCCCACGCTTTCTTCGCCCACAACGGTCCCGTGAGCAGAACGAGCGTCGTGAAGACCACGCCGATTTCCGCCGCCGACAGCGCGAGCGCGTCCCACCTGCGTTCGCGCTTCCACAAGAACAGAAGGCTCGCGACGAACACGACGAAGAACGCGAGGAAACCGATCCACGCGCTCGGCACATGAAAATAGAAAATGCGCTGCGCGTCCCCCATTGTCTTTTCTTGCGGCGCATAGAACAACGCCATATACAAACCGACCGCGATGTTCAACACCGCGACGATGCCAAGCCCGCGCACGATTAGCGCGATACGTTTGTCTTCCAAGAATTTCCAATACCAACTGACCGCTTGCGTCATTCCGTTTATCTCCAATTCGACTGCCGACCACCGACCGCCGACCGCGTTCACGCGGCGGTCTGCCGTCGTCCGTCTGCGGTCATAACGTCCTGCCGCACTTGGCACAAAACTTGTCCCCCACCGCCGCGCGCGTGCCGCACGACGGACAGCGCACGCCCCGCAGCGACGCGCCACACTTGGCGCAGAAAACATCTCCCGCCGCGTAAGGCGTACCGCATTGGGGGCATTTGGTCGAACCATTCGTCGCCGCGGCGCGACGCAAGCGCGCAATCTCGCGTTCGACCGCATCGTCGTCACGCGTGACGCGCGCACTTGGCTTTGACCCAACCGCGTTATCCAACTCTTGCAAAATCGCGACCGCTTTCGCTTCGTACTTGGCGCGCAGGGACTTGTAATCCGCGTCGGACAATTTGCCCATCGCGTGGTCGTTCTCCAGGTCTTTGATCGCCGAGTACATCACGTCGCGCTGGCTGACGAGTCCTTCCAAAACTGGATCGCGCGTGCCAGCGAACGTGACATCGAGTTGATTCGATTGGTTGAACAACGGATACGCGACAATCGCAACTGCGCCAACGATCATCAACGCAATGACAATTGTAATCATAAACAGTCCTATGCAACTCACTTATTGCGCGATCCGTGTTGCGTATTCCGTTTTGCAAATAGATCACGAAACACGCATCACGCATCACGGTTACGCTTGCGCCGCTGCCTCGCGCACCCGCGACCGCGCCGGCGCACGCTCTTCGCGCGGGTCGGGCAAGGCGGCGATGAGCGTACCGACAACCAGAATCGCAAATCCAATCCACAGCCACACGACGAGCGGATTGATGATCGCCTTGATCGTCGCCGTGCCGACCGTCGAATCGAACCCCGCGAGAATCACGTACAAATCTTCGCGCGCGGTCGTTCTCACCGCGACTTCCGTCGTCCATTGCGCCGCATCGGGATTCGGGTTGTCGTAATAGTCTTTTTCAGGCGAAAGCGTGCCAACGGGCTGACCATTTTCCAAAACCGTCAACCGCGCAGCGACGACTCTGTGATTTTCGGTGGGATAATCCTGCAACCCATCGTACTGCAACGTATATTGTTTGAGCCGCATCGTATCGCCGGGTCTTAGATTCGATTGCGTTTCGACTTGATAGAACGACGAACCCGCGATGCCGAGGACTGCAAGGATCACGCCGATATGAACGATGTAGCCGCCGTACCGCCGCCGATTGCCCAAGATCAAGCGAACGAGCGCGGTCGCGGGATTTTCGGCGTGCTGCCGCATTCGCGCGATGACGTCGCGAGAGTATTCCGTTCCGATGGTCACAAGCACGAACGCGACAGTGCTGAATGACAGCAAACCGTACCACTCGCGCACGCCAAGCACAAATAGCGCGACGGCGGTGACCATCGAAACAACGAGCGGGCGCAAAAAATTGCGCAGCAGATTTTCGGGCGTCGCGCGGCGCCAACCGATGAGCGGGCAAATGCCAACCAGCACAACCAGCGCGAAGAAAATCGGACCATTCACCTGATTGAAGAACGGCGCGCCGACGGTGACCTTCTTCCCCGTGAACGCTTCGCTGACCATCGGGAAAATCGTCCCCCAGAGCGTCGCGAACGCCGCGCCGACGAGAATCAAGTTGTTGAGCAAGAACGACGACTCGCGCGACAAGAGCGAATCGAGTTCATTTTCCTCTTTCAAATCGTCGATCCGGTCAAAGAGCAAGTAGAGGAACGCCAGCGTGGTCACGCCCAGAAAGGCAAGGAACCAGGGACCCAAACTTGAAACGCCGAACGCGTGCACGGATTGAATGACGCCGCTGCGCGTGATAAACGTTCCCAAAATCGAAAGACAAAACGTCAGCATCACCAACACCAGATTCCACACCTTCAACATCCCGCGTCGTTCTTGAATCATCACGCTGTGCAAGAATGCAGTGCCGGTGAGCCAGGGCATCAGCGATGCGTTTTCAACCGCGTCCCAACCCCAGTAGCCGCCCCAACCCAGTTCGGTGTAAGCCCACTGCATTCCAAAGAGCAGCCCCAGCGAGAGGAACAACCACGCGACGAGCGTCCAACGCCGCGTCGTGCGAATCCAGACGTCACTCAAACGACGCGCGAACAGCGCCGCCATCGCAAACGCGAACGGAATTGTGAATGCGACGTAGCCCAGGTATTGCGTGACGGGATGAATGAACATCCCAGGATTCTGCAGCAACGGATTCAATCCGTTACCATCGCGCGGCACAAAATCGAGCAAACGGAACGGATTGCCGACGAGCGCGTTGGTTGCGTCGGGCGTGAACGGAGTGAGGATGAAGAATCCCGACGCGCTGGGGTTCGTGACAAGCGTCATCAGCGCGAGGAAGAATCCTTGCGCAATCGCCTGTCCTATGACGACGTACGCAATCAATTCCTGATTCTTGTCGTGATTCTGAATCAAGACGATTGTCGTGAAGATCCCGAGCAACCACGCCCAAAACAAAAGCGACCCTTCCTGCCCGCCCCACAACGCCGAGACGTTGTAGAGCAATGGTTGGGCGCGACTCGTTTGCTCCGCGACGTACTCAAAGCGGAACTGATGCGTAATCAGCGCCCATTCAAGAACGCCGACTGCCAGCGTGGTGAGCGCGGCGATGACGAACATCGCGTTGCGTGCGCTCGCGAAGAGTGCGGAGTCTTTGCGCCGCGCGGCAAAAAAAGCCGCGCCCGCCGCATAGATCGAGAGGAACAAACTCAACAGCAGGGACGCGTAGCCGAGGTCGGCCATTGCGAAGTCTGCCATAGCTTCGTCTCCTTCATCAGCCCGTCTCGCAATTTTCGATGGCCGACACTTGCACCTGCCGTTACGCAAGTGCTAGGGGTTGCCGACTTTCGATTTGACGCACCGTGGAGATTCAATCGAAAATCTACAATCGAAAATTCGCAGACTGCGAGTTACTTGGTTCATGGAGCAGGTGGGTCCGCCTCATACTTGGACGGACACTTGACCAGCAGCGCACTCGCCCGGAAAACACCATCCTGACCCAGTTTCCCTTCGGCGACAACGCTCTCGCCTTGTTCAAACGTATCGGGCTTGACGCCCTGGTACACCACAGGCAAGACCAGATTGTCTTCTTTCACATTGAATTTCAAGATCAGCGTCTTGTCGTCGAACTGGATGGACGATTTATCGAGCGGCGCGTTGATGCGGACAGGTTGATTGATGAGGGAGGCGCGCTGCGTGTTAAACTCTTTGAGCGTTAAATAATAAATCGCGTTCGTCTGAAAAGAGGAAACGGTGACGTACGCGATCGCGCCCAAAATCAACAGGCCGCCGATGAGGAACTTCCATTTGCCGCCCGTCTTGACGGCTGCACCCCGTTCGACAGGTGCTACGATGCTACTCATTAGATTTCTCCTGCATCAGAAAAATTCCGAGTCGTTTGGTCTCGGCACCTTCAGACTATCATCACCAAGTCCAAAAACGGTCAGAGGTCAGTTCAAGCCAGGTCGTATTTGAACTTTCGCCTACTCGCGCACCTATGATATAATGGAATCGCAAATTTGGCAAATTGATTGGATAGACCTGAAGGTCGCCTGCGAGATAGCCAATGTCCAGAAAAATAACCGCAATGATTTTGTTCGCCAGCGCATTACTGTTCGCAACGCGCTGCAATATCCCGACTCTCCTGCTTGCGCCCACTTCGACACCCACCCCAACTCCGCCAATCGCCATCGCGACGACACCTGAAGCGACGGCGACGCATACGCCACGACCGACTCCGACTCCACTCAACTCCCTTGACAAAGTCGAACGCGATGTGACGTACTGCACGATGGGCGACGTCGCGCTCAAGCTGGACGTATACATTCCGAACCCGACTGATGGCAAGCCCTTGCCCGTCGCAATCAACGTTCACGGCGGCTCGTGGAGCGGTGGCGACAAAGAAAACAGTGACAGTTCGGCAGACATTCCCACATTGGTCGAACGCGGCTATCTCGTCGTGGGGGTTAACTATCGGCTCGCGCCCAAATACAAATTCCCCGCGCAAATCGAAGACGTGAAATGTGCGGTCCGCTTTTTGCGCGCGCACGCGGCGCAGTACCACCTCGACCCAAATCGCATCGGCGCGTGGGGCTGCAGCGCGGGCGGACATCTGGTTTGCCTGCTCGGAACGACGGATAGAAGCGCGGGGTGGGATAACGTCGGCGAATACAAAGACCAGTCGAGCCGCGTCCAAGCCGTCGCCGCGCTTTCTGCTCCAACGGACATTACACTGTACAATGTCATCGCGCGCTCGGATATGTTGCAGCGCGTTTTCGGATCTCAGACCGGCATCAACCCCGTGCTCGTGCGCGCCAGTCCGACGACTTTTGTAACTAAAGACGATCCTCCATTCTTGATTCTGCAGGGCGACCAGGACGATGTTGTTCCGTTGAAGCAAGGGGAGAAACTGCACGACAAACTGACTGCCGCCGGCGTGCCCGCCAATCTCGTGACGATAAAAAATGGACGGCACTGTTTCCCAGCCGAACCCAATATGTCGCCGACACGCGAAGGAATCACCCAGATGATCGCAGATTTTTTCGATCAGACCTTGCGCAAGTAGAGCCTCCGCCTCGACCGTCGGCGTGCTCGCGCAACCGTCGCTCGACTCACAACCCCAGACTCGGCACGTTGGTGGAAAATGATAAGGTCGCGCGGATGCACTAATCCAATTCTCATCCGGTTTTAATCCAAATGAGAGATAATTCATCGGCGCGCCGAACGCGCCGCGGGAGATCAGGGCGAAACTAATTCGCGTGATGGCGGCGTCCACTTTGACGCCAACGCCAACTGGACTATAATCATACTGTTAGGTGGAGGCATTCATGAAACGGAATCGGATCATTATCATCGTCGTTGTCGTTGTGATCATCGCGGCATTCTTTGTAATTCGGCAAATGACAGCCAGTCCAGCGCCAGCCGCGAGTGTGCAAACGACAACCGTTCAGCGCGGCAATCTCGCTGCAACTGTGAGTGCCGCAGGCAACGTCTCGGCGCCTAACCAAGTGGCGGCTGCCTTTGAAACCAGTACCCTGAATGTCAGTGGGCGTGTCGCCAAGGTCAACGTCAAGGTCGGCGACACGGTCAAAACAGGCCAAGTGCTCATGGAAGTGGACACCTCCCAGCTCACGCTCGCGCTCCAAACCGCGCAGTCAAATCTCGCTAGCGCGCAAGTCAGCTATGATCAGACCAAGTCCGACTTGAACTTTGCGCTCCGCACAGCCAAAGCCAGTTTTGATAGCGCCCAGTCCAATCTCGATGCAGCCATAGCCAGCAACACACAGAATCCCAATTCGCTCATCGTTGCCAAAGCCTCTTTGGATACGGCGCTGGTCACGCTGCAAAAAGCCCAAGGCGACTACAACACAGTGGCATGGCGCGGCGATGTCGGTATGACCTCGCAAGCCGCCGCGCTGCAATCCGCTACCATTGCGTACCAATCGGCACTGGCGAGTTACAATATCGCGGCAGCCAAGATCAACGATTCCAGCCTCAAGTCAGCGCAAGCGACCTACACCAATGCTCAAGTTTCGCTTGAGCAAGCGCAAAAGAATCTCGCAACCAAACTCGCTTTGGCGCAAGCCACTCTC
>Ga0315294_10007156_pt1 | contig 12240 bp, 7 predicted proteins | sample YL17G13_40_MG_FD_203626 | JGI IMG/M metagenome (GOLD analysis project Ga0315294, IMG submission 203626) | Sediment microbial communities from Yellowstone Lake, YNP, Wyoming, USA - YL17G13_40 | ecosystem: Environmental > Aquatic > Freshwater > Lake > Sediment | place: USA: Wyoming | collected...
GACAGCGCAGTTACTTCAAACGGAACAAGATTGAGCGCGCCATTTGCAGGTTCAGGGTTCGACGCACCGTAAGGGTAAGTAACTGATACATCATCCCAGTTAATAGAGCCTATGTGAGCATCGGGGCCTATACTGCCTGCAGTCATGCCCATAAAAACCCTGCCGGTAACAGCCGTAGGCGGCGCGGTCACGGTACAGGAAATAAACTTCCATATATCACAGGGATCGGGATAGGTATAGGGCATGCAGAAAACATTGGGGGGAATAGGGGGGGAGGGATCGGCATAAAAATACCCTATTACTGCGGTCTCCAGCCAGTAATCGTACTCGTCGTACCACTCGACCTGGAAAAAAGCGTCCTTGCCGGAAAGACCACCACCATCGCTTGAGAGAGCAATAGCCCAGACGCTGAAATCGTACTCATTATCCCCGACCACAGGAAAATCCTGGAATATACCGGTATCACCCAACCATTCTTTCACAGCTTTGGTGCCGCTTTTTACCGAACAAGCATCACTGTGATGCTCACCGTTTGTGCCGTAAGTCGCCCAGCCTGGAATCGGAGGACCACCAAACCTGCCTAAATCACCCTCTTCAAAGCCGGAGCTCAGCAAGTTACCGGCCAAGGCATTGCCGGCAGCAAAACCTACAACCAATATCACTAATAGGACAATCTTTTTCTTCATAATATATCCTTTCCTTAATATGGCAAGACAGGGCGCTCGACTTTTTACAGCCGAGCACTCCAATCGTCAATTCATAAAAATCGTCATCAAGATGATTTTTTAACTATTGACACTGCGGATTAGACTCATCGTTGCATTTGAGCCAATTAGCAGCCATTTCTTCAACATCAGCAAAGTTGACATAGCAGTCTCCATTTATATCGCCAGGCATATACGAAGGACCGCAGTTACCGGCCGTATTGAAAGTCCACGTCTCGTCGCCTTCCGACTTTATCTCCGGACCTGGACTGTTCGGGTCATAGCAGTTAACACGCCAATAATAATCCTGATTTGAGGCAAGCGTAATCGGAACAGAACTCAACAGAACAGAATTGGCATCTTGCTTGTTGAGGATTTTTGTGTTTGTTCCGGGCATACAGGGGTCAGTGCCAAACCATACATCACAGCGAATAATATCGCCCTCCTGACGAGGAGCAGGCCTGGTCCACGACAGCGCAGTTACTTCAAACGGAACAAGATCGAGCGCGCCATCTTCAGGTTTAGGGTACGACGCAGCGTAACGCCAGGTAACTGATACATCGTCCCAGTTGACAGAACCACCAGGAGCTCCCCAGCTTTCGATATAGAGGCGAACTCTGCCATAAGAGGCACCTGTTGGTGCAGCGGCCGTACCGGAAATAAATTTCCAGATGTTGCGTGGGTCGCCACCTGTGACTGTGGGAGGAGGCGCAGTATAAGTTCCACCATAAAAATATCCAATGATGTCAGTGCTTAAAATGGTCGAATTACTATCGAGCCACTGAACTGCAAAAACACCGTTCTTACCGTGCAAGCCTAAATCATCGGGGGAGAGAGAGATTGCCCAGACGCTGAAATCGTACATCTTACCCACGACCACATTGCAATCCTGGTATAAATAGGTATCAGCCTGCCATATTTTCACACCTTTGGTGCCGCTATGTACCGCACTAAAACCACCATAATTAACATCACTATGATGCCAACCGCTTGTGCCGACAGTCGTCCAGTATGTCACATTCTGAGGATCAAACCTGCCTAAATTACCATCCTCAAAGCTGGGGTTCCGCAAGTTATCGGCCAAGGCATTGCCGGCAGCAAAACCTATAACCAATATCACTAATAGGACAATCTTTTTCTTCATAATATATCCTTTCCTTGATTCTTAATATGGCAAGACAGGTCTTAGTTTTTATATTTATATCTTTAATATGACAAAATAGGGCGCTCAATTTTTTATAACTGAGCGCCCCAACAATCAATTCAAAGACCAATTATTTCCTGCGTCTGGCAAGGAATAAGCTGCCCAATCCCAATATCATCATTGTTGCCGGTTCTGGAACATAGACCATATTCTCAAACGCTACCTGCTCCCATGCAGTTCCATACACATTTGGCTGAAAATAGCCGCCGACCTCGAAGGGAGTGAGCAATCCCCACACGCCGTGGGGCGGATCCTCTGCCGGGTTACCTATGTCGAAGGCTAACTCGCCGCTGCTGTGAGTTGTCCCGGCCATAGTCACAAGATATTCTATGGTAGCCGGGTCTGGCTCGCTAAGAGAGTTAGGGCGATAGACGACACCCATTCGAATCGTGTCTCCTTTGATATAAGTGAGGCTATGTTGAACGGTGAAACTATAAAATGGTAATCGGCCTCCAAAGACAGCAATCTCTCCGCCGGTATTAGCCATAAACCTGCCGTCAACATCCAATGACCACCAGGGTGAGACCAACAAGCCGCCTTCAGAGTTGCCTGTACCCGTAAGAGTCACATCTGCGGCGAATCCAAAGGCGTCGGCGTTAGCAAATAAAGCAGGAGTGCTTCCGCCGTCGTCAGACAAACGAAAATTGTGCAAATTGGCCCAACCATTCCAACCAGGACCACATCCACTCTGGTCATCTTTGATTGTTATCGACGACGCATAGTTATTGGTGGTAGTGACTACCGAGTTAGGGTTGTCGTTGAAGATGCGCGTCTTAATAACCGCGCCGTTTATGATCGGTGACGCGATGGCAGTTCCACACAGAACCAGTCCCAAGCCGACACATAACATAACATACATTAACTTCTTCATTCTTCTGTCCTCCAAAATATAGAGTTATTATTTACAACCCGGCTAAACACTTAGTCGGGCAACATGCAAAAACGTTTTAAAAACTCCTTTAAATAAATTAACATTCGAATGTTAAACAATTCATTATTTCCTTACGCAACGCAAAAACGTTTTCGCAACTTAATTTTACCAATTCTGCAAGTCCAATGCAAGTCCAAAAGAACACCATTTTGCGGCTATTTTCAACCATTTTGCGACATTTTGTTTTTTGCCACAGAGAACACCCGCCGCCGATAAAACAGCAGCCGTCATAAAAATCACACCTAACATAAAACCTATTTATTCTTAGTCAATTCCAAACTTTTATCCGAAAAACCGCGAGTTAAATCCTGTGCGTCATAAGCCTTCTCCTCGCTGACATGGCCATCGATAAACAGTACATTACTGACACCCGTGTTCAGTTTTGAATCGTTAGCCTTGTGGAACGTCGCTATGCAATCGCCGTAGCCGTTTGGTATCGTGCCAAAATACATATCATTAAGAGCAAATTTAGATAAACTTATATTGTCTGGAACATGGGGATTGCCGTAACCATCTACATTGCTCTTGTGTATAATCCATATATTTTCCTCCGTGAAAAAAAGCACTTGTGATGGGTGTTTTACCTGACTGAGTCTTATCATTCCAAAATCCTGCTTCGTGCTGCCCTCGCCGGCGCTGAGACGTCCGTTCATAGTGTAAGTAAACGTCGGGTTTATAGGAATATTCAAACTGTAATTATGCAATGGGTGCTTCTGCCCCCTGGTTCTGGCGATGACGGCAAAACTCGGGCAGTGATGTACATCCTTTGCCCTCAGATATGGCCAGAAAGGTCCATCAGGGGTAACACCAGAATCGTGCCAGCGACACTGCCAAGGATGCGCATCTGTAAACGGCGGTGTAAGCGTCGCGCTGCTGTAAATGCAGGTGGTCGGAAACGGAAACATACCGTCGTTTGCCTGAAGATACATAATACCGGCAAGGCCAATCTGCTGTAAATTGCTCTTACAGATAACAAACCTGGCCTGTTCCTGTGCTTTTCGCATCGTGGGTATAAGAATCGCCAGCAGCATAGCAATAATCGAAATCACCACCAGCAATTCTACTAACGTGAAACCTTTATTCTTTCTCATAATTCTATTCCTTTCCTCTCCTGACATTATGCGCAAATTATACCTGCATTGTCAAGAAAAATCTATATTCTATATCCTTAAAAACATTTCAAAATTATCGTTCTTATTTCTGCCAATCGGCAGCCATTTGTGAAAAATCAATGAATGTATAACTGCTGAGCCAATTTGCGGCTAATATCATTAAATCGTCTATATCGACAAAGCAGTCCTGTGTGTAATCGCCGGGGAAGTTACATCTGAACAACAGGTTTACCGGAATTTGTTTTTTGGAGATTCCCGGCCCGGCGAAGCTGACTGTCAACACCTGCGAACCGTCTTTTTCAAAATAGGTAACAACAATCAGATGTTTTCCGGCGGCAAGACTGACTGTGCCGCTTCTGTCCTGCGTTCCGTGCAGGCCGTCGTTGTCCACGACAAGAGCGCCGTCGATGTATAATTTGCTGCCTTCGTCGGAGTTAGTGTAGAAAGTATATTCGCCGCCGGTTTGTATATTGATATAGCCAGTGAAGCGGAGAGCGAAATAATCGTCCCGCTCCCGCAGGCCAATATCAAAGTTGTGGGCAGTGCCTGTTGCGGTCGGTGTGAGAGAATCAAAGTCAGGCAGCAAATTCCACGTTCCCTCGTAATACTCGTAATTGAGGCCGTTGTCGGTTCTTGTTGCCCAGCCGATGCTTTCGAGCATCGGCGATATTTCGGGATTGGCCATAAACAAATCCCAGCACAACTGAGTGCGGTAGTTTTCAATCATTACTATAATCGGCCCCTGGTCAATGGCAATATAACCCGGAGCAAACCAGTTTTCTCCCAGATTAAAGGCATCAACAAAACCAAACGGCCCCCATACGCTGCTGCCATAGGTATGGTAAAAATGTTTCAGTGTCGCGATTGATTCGGTCGGCGTATAAGGCATCGAACTTAGAGCGGCGGTTGGAGTAATAGTGCCGTTGTCGGGAGTGCCCGGCGCCTGTGCGCCATAACCCCATGGATTCCAACTGGCGGTAAGTCCCCATACCAAATCGCTGTATCCTGTAAAACCTTTTGGGTTAGCGATGCAATAGGCGTGGTCGATTAGCGCGATGTTTCGGCTATTCTCGAAATAATTGCAGTAATTGTCGTTTTTGTCGCGAGGGTCAAATCCAAGATGGGTATAATGAGTGAAGAACATCGGTAATTCAAACCCGCCTACCCATTGCGTATAACCGTAATATCTGCCGCCGTTTTTATATCCTCCGCCTGCCCAACCGTTGTAGTAACAGGAAGCGGGTATTGGGTGCGTCGGCGAGGCAATGGCCAGCAGATAGGTAATCATACATTCGTTGTAGCCATGGATGGGCATATTCATAACCCAGCCGTAATTCGGCGACCAGTGCCAGTAAATGTTTTGGTTGGTTTCGTACCCCGGATCCGAACGACGCAGATACCAATACCAGTCTATCCCCTCCCAAAGGGCTGTGGCTTTGCTGCGAATCTGAGTTTCGACAGTATCATTAGAATCGAAGTATTGCCGAACGGTGAGCATTCCCTGCGCTAAATAAGAGGTTTCAACGGTGTCGCCTCCGTTATCGTACGTGCCAAATGGAATCGTTGCGCCGGTAGCGCCATTGACCCAGTGCGACCAGGCTCCGTGATAACGGGTTGTTTTTTCATCCAGAAAAGTCAGTATCTTCAGGACACGCTGTGCAGCATCCGCTCTGGCAACAAATCCACGCTCGGCACCGACACAAATAGCCATCAGTCCCATACCCGAACCGCCAATAGCACAGGTATTGTCGCCATGACCGAAATTATAACCTTCTCTTGCCAATCCGCTTATCGGATGGCCAAAATCCCAGAAATATCTGAACGTCGCCTCTTCTATGGAAGTCAGAAGCTGCTCATCTGTCATAGCGTAAGAGGCGGCGGAAACAACATCAGATGGACTGGATTCAATGCCGCCGACGACGGAAACCACGTAATAATATTTTGTCGAGCCGTTTGTTCCGAGAAAGTCGCTGTGGACGGCAATATCATCGAGAGATGTATTTAGTTTTGTGAAAGGACCTGCTGCGGAATCGGCACGATAGATATTATAGCCACCTACTCCTGTTACGGGGTTCCAGCGTAAATCTATTCTGCTGTCGTGGCCGGTCGCAATCAGGCCGTTTGGTTCGTCAGGTTCGCTCCCAATCAGTCTTATGTTGTCAACGTACAACGTGCCGCTGTCGGCGCCATAATGTTCAAAAACGAGAGCAGAGATGTGGTCCAACAATCCAGGGTCAAATGAGCTTATATTCATTTCAATTGTAAACCATCTGTTATTTTCAGTCGGCACGATATCGCCTTGGCTCCAGTTGCCCGGCACCCAGTTATCACTCCAGATACCGATAAGCCCGTCTGACTGGAATAAAGCTGCTCCGGTCGGTATAAAAACATCGACAAGGGCTTTGTCAAAGCCGGCCAAATTGTAGCTCAAACCGTTGTGACGGATTTCGACTTTGTGGTCGGGTTGCCCTGTCCAGGCCGCCTTGAGGACATAACTGCCCTGCGTGGCAGCAGGTGCGCCGCCGGTACCGGCCAATACTTTCGTGAGCGTCATTCCTGTATCAGGGGAACTGAGGGTAAGGCTTGTTTCGGCCGGTTCATAACTTACAACGGTAAGTTCCGAAGCCGATGCTGTCGCGGCAGCTGCCAGTGCGATAAGGAGCAGATATTTTATCTTCCGGCACATAAATTTTTCCTTCTGTATTCCAGGGGGCTGATTCCTTCGATGTCTTTGAAATATCTGGCGATATGGTTTACATCTACGAAACCCAGTTTGGCCGCAATCTCCGAGATATTGTCCGATGTCTCAAGGAGTATTTTTGAAATCAATTGTACTTTTGTTAGTTTAATTTCCCGATGAATCGAGCGATTGGGCGATTTTTTGAACCGTCTTTCAAGTTCTCTTCGCGAAACCGAAACGTGCTTGACGACATCGCTCACCTGAATTTGTTTGTTGGCGTTATTTTTTATAAAATCAATAGCCTTTGCAACCAGCCTATCAGAAACAGCGGGCGTGTTCATCGCTTGTACTTCCGGCATAAATTCCCGATAGCTTTCGACTGCCAAATTGTTTCTTAATAAATTGTTCATACAAATCAAAAAATCCTAAATCCTAATATCTAAATCCTAAACAAATCCAAATTACCAAAACCCTAATTCCCATTTTCTTCGCCGACGGCGGCAAGTCGGCGTTTTGCGAGTAAATCCTTAATTTCGTAAGCACGCTGTTCCGTAAGAGGATATTTTGTCAGCAAAAACGCGCTGAAAAAGCACATTACTGCCGGCAGACCTATTTCCCAGAACCTTAGCCAAAACAGCGTAGAATTGGACTGCACCGCAAGTTTTTCATTAAAGCCGGTAAACTTAAGAAGAAACCCGGATACAAGAAAAGCGCCCGATATTCCAATTTTCCACCACCATCCGTAAACGGCCTGATAACTGCCTTCTCTGCGTTTGCCGGTAATAAGTTCATCTTCATCGCATATATCTGCGAGCATTGCGTAAACCAGCGAAAACAGTACAAGCATTCCCAAAGATAATGATGCCGTCGGAATCAGAACTAACCAGGGATGCGTCTTGCTGTAGCAAACAACTTTGAGTGAATTTCCCAGAGCCATAACAATAAGAAATATCATAACGGTTTTTGACTTGCCCAGTCGTGTGGCTACATATGTCATCAGAAATACACCCGGCAGAGAAAGCGTCGCCCACAACGTTCCGCACCATCCCATCAGAACCGAAGAGGCCGGCTTATCGCCACCATAAACATAATATAGCATTATGTATTGACTGAAGCCGTTGACGAAATAAAAGCCAATTGTCACAGGAAGAACTATCGCCAGCAGCCATACAAACGTACGATTTTTGCAGGTCATAAAAACGCTGTCCCAGAATTTCACCCTCTCCTGATGTTTAACCTGTTCAACGTGGCGTTCTTTGCATACCAACGCACAAACAAGACCACCCAAAAGCATCAGGCCTCCCATAACAAGGCCGACATACTTCATACCTTCTACTTCATCTTTAAATATTTTCCTTGTCGCTACAAAGTAGAGCCACGGAGTAGTAAGAGCGCCAACATTTATCAGAAAACTGCAATAGGCGAATAATCGAGTCCGCTCATGATAATCGTCGGTCATTTCATAGCCCAACGCCCCGCGGGGAACATCATAAATCGTGGTGGCGGTGAAAAACAGCAAAGACGCGGCCAGAACATAGCCGAATGTTGTATATTCGCTCCAGCCCTTTGGTGCCATCCAAAGCAGCGCAAAAGCAAGACCGACAGCAAAAGCTCCGACAAAAATATACGGTATTCTTCTGCCAAACCTTGAACGTGTATTATCCGAAAGATTACCTACTATCGGGTCTGTAATAGCATCCCAGAGTCTTGGAACAAATTGTGCAACCCCCAGAAGAATAGGACTAATACCCAGCCCTGCGTTATAAATAAGCAGCGTCAGATTTCCAAACGAATTAACTGCTACGTTGGTTGACATTGCCCCCAAGCCATAAGCAACCTTCTGCTTCACAGGAATTCTGTCTTCCTTGGCGGTTATGTGATGTTTCTTTTCAGTCATATTTTCTCGCTTTAATTCATCCCTGTTAAAGACTAATCTTTATCGTATTGTTATTTTTATTCAGAGCCGTTTTCAATTTTGTATCTTCAATGGCAGCGCCTCCCAAACGGTACGGATTAGGCTCTCTGCCAAATTCGAAATCTTTGCCGTTAATTTCGATTCTTCTGACGCCTCTTCCGCTACCGCTGACGCAATAAGTAAACTTAACATCGCGGCCGCTCAACTCCATCTGCGAAGTCAAACCATCAAGTTCTTTCGACATCACCGGGTCAAAAATAGTATGGCCGCAGCTATGACGTATCCCCAGAAGATTCGACATTACATTTCTTACAAATATGCCCGGTCCGCTGGAATATATTCGCCATCCGCCTTTTAAAACTATTTTGCCAGATTTCAATTCTTCATATCGCTTGTTGGCCTCATAACGACTCGAAAAGCCCGCATCTGAACTGCTGTAGTAACAATTGGACTGTCGTATGTCCGCCTGCGGAATTATTTCCTGTATGCCGATAGGCACAACTTGTCGTAACGCTTTGACAAATGCATCTGCACGGCCCAATCGAGCCATCGCCTCTGCGTAACGTAAATGAGCGTGAGTGTACATAAGACCGATTTCTCGTCCAAAGTAAGGACAGCTTTCCGCACGCTTAAAGTAACGCTGCAATCCTCCATTATATTCTGGAGAGTTATCCATCAATCTGGCCCCGTCAGGCCCTTTCAATCGCTGCTCTATTATTTCTGAATGTAATTTTGCCTGCTCCGGCGTAAATATCCCGCTTATTATGCCGCGTGTCATCGGCAGAAGACTGTAATGAATTCCTATCGTTGAATCAGATGGATGAACAAGTAAATCAATGCCACCTTTCTGATTAACAATACCGAAACCTGTTACAACACCATCTTTAATCAGGAAATGATTAAAATCGTTCTGAATCGAATCGCATAACTTATCAAGTTCATCAGCCGTCTTAATACGTCCTGCCTTGCGGCAGACTTCCGCGAAACTTCTGAAAGCCTGATAACTTAAGATTACCGTCCAGGAACTAATCAAACGTTTTTTCAATTCCTGATTGGCCGGCTGCATCGAGTCATTCCAGTCGCCTCCATCATAATTTACCAGCACTGTACCTGGGGCGAAACGGCTGCTTTTAACATTTTCTATAGCCTTGAGAATATGTTCATATATGGTGGCACGTTCCGCTCGTTTCGGCCCGTTTTCATTGTAGAAAGGTAATTCCTCGTCGAGGAAATGATAATCGCCGCAGCTGCGAATATACTCGCTGACTACCAGAATCGGCCAGAAAATCACATCCCCGTGAGACTCCGGAGACCTGATATTCCTATATCTGTCAAACATCCACCACTGCGGCCAGCTGCCATCGATATTCTGATTTGAGAAAACGATAGAGAGAATATTTTTTACAGTAGAATAATGCTCAAGACTCAATAACATCTCTACCGCGCCCTGGCATACATCGCGGGTGCCCCATGCCGCCCCGCCATACTGTTCGAGACCACGAGGCGCAAGATAATGAATCTGCGAATTGTGAACAAACCACGGCAGAATTTCAATTATTTCATTTATCCCGGAAGTTTTCCCGTTTGACAGGAGTTTTATTTTATGATTAGTTTTCTGATTTTGCGATTTAGTTTGCTCGACAAGCCCTCCGCAAATCCGCATCGCAAACTCTTTCGCTGCTGCCAATTCAATCGTCAAAAAGTTCAGTCCCCTGCTTTTCCCATCAGCAAAAAGCAATTCATCTCCCCCTGTTTGTTTAATCACCTTGGAATTCTCCAGCCGAACACTAAAAAAGCCGTCGGGATAATTTTGAGCCAGTTTGCTTTTTTTGTCTGGAACAAATTTGAGAATTCTATCACCATTATTCTGCTGCTGCTCAAGGCTCCAGTTATGCTCAGCTGCGAGCTGATTGGAAATAATCCAATCCGGCTGGCAGCCCTGAAGGACCTGTATTTTTAATATAATTTCCGCTTTATCGGGCGCCGCCTGAGAAAGAACTTCAAACATCAAATCGCCCTGCTTATAAATCCATCTGCATCCGTTAAGCGACATTTCAAAAGCAGATGGTATTCCTAATTGATAATACTCTCTGTTTTGCCGAACAAAAATTCGCTGTCCTGTATGACGGGGTATATTCAAAAGATTGGAATTCAAGGTTAAAAACCGGTTGAAATTAACATTACCCTGGGCAATATGAGACTGAAAAACTCCAAACATATAAGCTGTGAAACTCATATTTATATCATCCGGCGTTAAACCGGTTCCTGTTTTCATTATATGTCCATGAGGTCGATTCGCTCGAAGCTCTTTGCCTCGCAATACAACGTGCCGATTTTCACCGTAAAAGAAAGAAAGCAATTCTCCTTTTAAAAACTCACTATGCCTTCGTTCCGTTCCGAACAAAATATTCAGTTCATCCTCTGTAAGGTCTTCGGAAGCAAACAGCGATGACTCCGTGAACAAACTTCTGCTCGGCTCCTCATAATCATATCCATCAGACCAAGGCAGGTCAGAAAGTTTCTTAATCTGTCCAAGCTTTGTATCAATCATTTTGATATCATCTGATGTGGTTGGTGCGATATGATTTTCGCAGAAAATGCCGAAGAATCCAAGATTACGGATTTGCCCTGGCTCCAAAACAAACGGCTTTTCCTGCAGCGCGACAACCGCAAACTCCTGCTGGCACAATCCTGCAAGCTCAGATGACGACAAGCTTCGCGCAACTCCTGTTTCCTTGTAGGCCAGCCCATAAAATTGTATTCCATCCGTTGAAAAACTATTTGTTTTAGAAATCGACCCCAGCGCAAGCCATGGAATACTATTCGGGCCATGCTCATTTTGTCTGCAGCAGACGATATGGCCGTGTTCTTTGTGCCAAAGCGGCGTATAATCAACATATTGACTTATATATAATTCGTTTTTCTCATTCCCATCAGCACAGGCCAAGCCAATATCCTGCACATACAGAAGGTCAAACTCCTGCCTTTTGCCGTTTGCGTTTTCGATTCGCACATCCCACAGCCACGAACCATCTTTTTTCGCAAGTAACAACCTGCAGGAAAATATTACGCTTTCAAATTCTCCCTTAACCTCATAAATATTTTCATTAATAATATGATTACCGGCACCTTTAGGCCCTAACAATGGGATAGCAACAATTCTATCCCCTCTTTTTCTCAGATATAAATTGGTGCATCCCGGTTCAAGCGGAGAACCCGGGATAAGGTTTATCAGCACTGCACCCTGCTCGATACTTTTTATACTACCGTTCTCGAATATAGAGAATTTCAGACCCGTGGAATTTTTTATGTTATGAATCTGCGGCTTATCAATCAATATGTCGTCTTTTAAACTCATCTAACTTCCTGCTTTAATACCTTTGAAGCCGCTGCGGACAAGACCCTGCCGAACATTGTTGTTTTGCATCATCAGTTTCCAGATTAGTCCGCTGCGGGAATTTTCTATCATTAAAAGCATCGGTCCCTGGTCAATGCCGATTACCTGGTCCGAAATCCAATGCTTATCAATATTAAATCCATCACAAAAACCATAACCGCTGTCTTCGCAGGATTGCCATATCGGCCTGCCGTCTATTTTAAGATTGCGCATCTCCCGCAATGCTGCAATCGCATCGTCAGGAACAAATGGTACAGACATTCCTGCGCCATAAGGATGCAGCGTGCCATATTGTCC